>Ga0207693_10001268_pt1 | contig 22513 bp, 26 predicted proteins | sample LARL81metaG_FD_184347 | JGI IMG/M metagenome (GOLD analysis project Ga0207693, IMG submission 184347) | Corn, switchgrass and miscanthus rhizosphere microbial communities from Kellogg Biological Station, Michigan, USA - LAR L8-1 metaG... | ecosystem: Host-associated > Plants > Roots >... | reverse complement strand
AGTTCTTACTCGTTCCTCAGCCGGATCTTAGACACAGCTGGTCAGATGTCCGGCATGACACCCCGAACGAATCGCACCCTCTCCCTGGCGGCCGCAGTCCTCGCCGGCGCTCTGATCGGCGCCGGCGGCGGTGCAGCGACCTACGCCGTCCTCAAGCCCGCCGGCAGCAAGACCGTCGTGCGGCAGGTCACCGTCGCAGACTCCCAGCCCGCATCGACTGCTAGCGGCCTCTCCGTTTCGTCGATCTACCAACTCGCGCGCAAAGGCGTCGTCGAGGTCAGCTCCGCTAAGGGGCAGGGCTCGGGCTTCGTCTACGACGCGAACGGCCATGTCCTCACCAATCAACACGTCGTGTCCGGCGCGAGCTCGCTGACAGTCAAGCTCTGGAACGGCAAGACGCTCAGCGCTCAGGTCGTCGGGACCGATGCATCCACCGACCTCGCAGTGCTCAAGATCTCCGCGCCGGCATCCGAGCTCTTTCCGCTCACGCTCGGCGACTCGGGCAGGCTCGTCGTGGGCGACAACGTCGTCGCGATCGGGAGCCCATTCGGTTTAGAGGAAACGGTCACGTCCGGAATCGTCAGCGCCCTCCACCGCGAGATGAGATCACCCAACGGCTTCGCGATCGACGACTCGATCCAGACTGACGCGGCGATCAACCACGGCAACTCCGGTGGGCCGCTGCTCAACGCACAAGGCAAGGTCGTCGGCATCAACTCCCAGATCGAGAGTGACTCCGGAGGCAGCGACGGCGTCGGGTTCGCGATTCCCTCCAACACGGTCCGCGCGATCGCCACGCAGCTGATCTCGAACGGCAAGGCACAGCACGCCTTCCTCGGAGTGCTCCTCCGAGACTCCTCCACAGGACGAGGCGCGACGATCGCTCAGGTGCGCGCGGGAACGCCGGCCGCCGCTGCAGGGTTGCGCGGCGGAGACACCGTGACCGCGGTCGCCGGCAGGTCGATCGCCTCTGCGAGCGAGCTCCGGTCCGCGATCAACGCACATCGCCCGGGCGACCGAGTCTCGATCACCTATACGCGCGGCGGCAAGACCCACACCGTGAGCGTCAAGCTCGCCAGCCGCCCGAGCTGAGCGTCGGCTAAGAGGGGCTCTGGTACGTCTTCGACATCGTCTGGAGCAGCTTCCAGGCGATCGAGCCGTGCGTCTCGACGAGGGGCCGGAACTCCCAGGAGGTCAGGCCATAGCAGCGAAGCTCGGTATCGGCAGTGATCGTTGCAGTGCGCGGGCTCTCGTTCAGCAGCGCTACTTCGCCGAAGTAGTCGCCCGGGCCGAGGCGGCGGCGTTCCTCTCCCCCGACGGTCACGGTCGCCTCACCGTCCTCGATCACGAAGAACCCGACGCCGGTCTTGCCCTCGGCCGTCACCGTGTCGCCCGCATTGAAAATGCGCTGCTTCATGGACGAGGCGATCCGTTCCAGCTCCTTCCCGTCCAGGTCGGAGAAGATCGGAACCCGCTTGAGGAGATTGGCAGCGCCCTCTGGCACGTGAGGACTATGCCACACTGAGCGAGTGAAGCTGACAGTCGTCGGTTGTTCTCCCGCCTGGCCCAACCCTGGCGGGGCACAGTCCGGATACCTCGTCGAGGGGTCGGGGCGGGTCTTGCTGGACTGCGGTCCGGGGGTTTTGCCGCGCCTGCGCGAGCAGGAAGGCTGGCCGCACGTCGACGCCATCGTGATCACGCACTTCCACCTCGACCACTGGGGCGACCTGGTGCCCTGGACCTTCGGCTCGATGTTCGGCCCGGGGCGCGAGCTGCCGGCCCCGCAGCTCTGGCTCCCGCCGGGCGGGACGACGCAGCTCGGGGAGTTCGGGGAACGGCTCGGCTTCGCGGGTATGTTCGACGCGTTCGAGCTCCGCGAGTACGCCGAGGGCGAGCCCTTCGAGGCGGATGGCCTCACGATCACGCCCGTGCGCGTCCCGCACTACCAGCTGCAGACCTACGCGCTCCGCGTCAGCGACGGCAAGGCGACCCTCGCCTATTCCGGGGACTCGGCGCCGAGCCCATACCTCGCCGAGGTCGGCCGCGACGCAGATCTCTTCCTCTGCGAGGCGACCCTGAAGGAGAGCAAGGAAGGCCCAGACGGTCTCCGCGGGCACCTCTCGGCGGAAGAAGCGATCGCCGCGTTCGAGGACTCCGGCGCGCGGCGCCTCGTGATCATCCACCGACCGTCCGAGCTGCCGCTCCCCGACGGGATCGAGCGCGCAGCCGACGGCGACGTCTACTCGCTCTAGCCGGGCAGCCTGAAAGCGAGCTCGCCGAGCCGGCGATACCCCTCGACCGACGGGTGGTCGCCGTCGGAGGTCCACTCTTGACGCATGCGCCCGGGGCGGTCGGGATCTTCGAGGGTGTCGTGGAACGGAAGCAAAGTGACGTCCTCCGCGCGCGCGATCTCCGCGATCAGCTCGTTGAGCCTGCGGATCTTCGGCTCTGCGCCGGGCCAGCCGTTGTTCCAGGGCAGGAGGTCGACGAGGAGAACCCGGAGCCCCAACTCCTTGCCACGCCGCACCATCGCGCACAGGTTGTTTGCGGCGTCAGCGTCCGTGCGGCCCTGGGCGATGTCGTTGATTCCGCCCTGCACGACCAGCACATCCGCGCCGACAGCACACTCGTCGAGGCGCACCATGATCTCATCGGTTCGCTGGCCGTGGATCCCGCAGTTCCGAAACTCGAGCCGAGTGTCGGCTTGCGCCGCCCAGTGTTCCCACTGGCTCGTCTCGTCGCCGCCCCTGCGAGAGTCGTACCCGGGCGAGCCCTCCGAGATCGAGTCACCGAGCGCAACGACGACAATCGGTTCAGCTGCGTGGATCCGTCTGCTCCGCGACCTGCTCGGGCACGCCGTGATCCTTCTCGACGATGTCGTAGCCCTTGCGCTTGCCGACGACGGTCTCGACTCCGGGAATCTCGTGACCGGGATGCACCGCGAACCTACGAGGATCGGAACGGAGCTGCTCGTATTCAGCGTGGCTCATCGTGATGCGTTGGACACACGCGGCGTCACCGCATTCGCAGACGAGATCGAGCGGCTCCGACTTCACGTCGAACGTCTCGGCGATACCTTCGATGCGCTCGTTGACCTCTCGGAACACCGCCTCGTTCAGCCCGATCTGTTTCTCGCGGGCGCTCATGACACGTCCTTCTCGACGACGACGTAGCCATCCTCCCGAGCCACGACCTCACCGAGCGGTTCCTCCGCCTTTTCATGGCCGGTGACCGTGAAGAAGTGGTTCGAATTCACACGCACCGCTTCGTAGTCGCTCGGAATCATGCGCACGATCGTGGTGCAGTCCAGGTCCGGGCACTCACAGAGAAACGGGATCCGTTCCATCGGCTCGTCGTATTCGGCCGCCTTGGCCCGGATCCTTTCGTTGGCAGCGCGAAAGGTCACATTGTTCTGCACGATTCGTTCTTCGGTCTCGCCCATGGGCTGCGCCTGTTCTGCTCGGCACCTGCGTAGTTAAACGTTGCGCGGCTTGAGGGCATCCGGCAGAACTTCGATCAGCTCGGTCGGGAACTCCTTGCCCGGACGGATCTCTCGAACAAGGTCGTGGAGCTTCATGCGATGCGTGCGGGCTGCGCGCCTGATGATCTGAAAAGCCTCCTCAGGGTCCAGGCCGTAACGCTCGGCCACGACTCCCTTCGCCTGCTCGATCGCGACGCGGGACTGGAGCGCGTGCTCGAGTTGTGCGCGCCGCTCATAGGACGCCTGGGTGACGGCGAGGAGCCGGCTGATCGCCGCGGATGCCTCGTCGCTCGTACCGACGCCGAGAGTTTCGATCGCCTGCATGTGGGCCCGATCTTGCAAGGCGACGATTTTAACCCCGATTTCCGACCGTCTGCGAATGCCGGACCAAGCGCCACCTCGCGGCTCGAATCGTCGAGCAAGCTCAGGCGGGCTAGCGACGCGGCTTCAAGTCGACGACAAGCTCGCAGTCAAGCGCGTCGGCGATGCGAAGCAGCGTGTCGATGCGCGGAGGCCTCCCGCCACGCTCGAGCCGGGCGATCGCGGACTGCGTCGTGCCGACCAGCTCGGCCAGCTCGCGCTGCGAGAGTCCGCGTTGCTGGCGCCGCTCGGCCACCTGATCTGCCACTGCAGCGAAGAACCAGCCGCGGTCGGCCGTCCGAATCCGTTCCTGCAGGCGCTCGAGGGCACCCTTGCTGGTACTACGCGGCATCGCAGGGATGCTATGTCATGCGGATGAAATCGACGCCCGCAAGACACGGCAGGAGGGCTAAGCCCGGCAGGAGCTAAGCCAGGAGTTTGCGGTGCCGCTGGAGAGCCGCCAACACGATGTCTACGTCTTCAACGGTGTTGTAACAGTGCGCCGAGATGCGCAGGTTGTCGTCACGGTCCGACGTGACGATGCCTTCGCCGCCGAGCTTCGAGACGAGCGCGCTTGCATCGGTGGACTTGACGCAGATGAGCGCGCCGCGCCGTTCCGGAGCGCGCGGCGTCACAACCTGTGCATCGAGCTCGTCGAGGCCGTCGATGAGGTGGGCGTTGAGGCGCAGCACGTGCTCGCGCGTCTCTGCGACACCGATCTCCTGCATCAGCTCGATGCCCGCAATGCCCGCGTAGATCGCGGGGATCGGCGGAGTGCCCGATTGAAAGCGCGCGGCGGTGTGCGCCGGTGAATAGTCGGTGTGATCCATGGCGAAGATGTTTTCGTCGGCGAACCAGCCGGTCTGCGTCGGCCGCACACGTTCGACGAGGTCTCGACGGCAGTAGAAGAATCCGAGCCCTGCGGACCCGAGCAGATACTTGAGCACGCCTGCGCCGAGGAAATCGACGCCGAGCTCGGCAACGTCGACCGGAAGCGAGCCGATCGCCTGGAAGGCGTCGAGGAGGACGAGCGCGCCGCGCTCGTGCGCGAGCTCGACGACGGCGGGCACGTCCAGCATCGCGCCGTTTCGGTAACAGACCTGCGTGAGAGCGACGATCAACGTGTCGTCGTCGATCGCATGCTCGAAGTGCTCGATCGGGATCGTCCTGTCTTCGGCAGCCTTGACGTGCATGACACGCGCTCCCCGCGCCTCCTGCGCGTGCCAGATCTGGCCGATCGTCGGGAACTCCCAATCCGTGAGGACGACCTTCGACCGCTGCGTGAAACGGAGACCGCTCGCCAGGGCGCTCACTCCCGCCGAGAGCGAGGTCGTCACGGCGATCTCGTCGGCACCCGCGTTGACGAGCCCGGCGAAGGCGGCGCGGGCGGTTTCCTGCCGCTCCACCCAGTACTCCCACGGCGCGCCCTTGTCGTCCCAGTCCTCGAGGTACTGCTCGTAGGCTGCGCGCACCGCGTCGGACAACGCCCCCTGCGAGCACGAGTTGATGTACACCTGCCGCTCGAAGATCGGGAACCGGTGCCGGCACCGAGCCGCGAGCGAGGCGGCCTCAACGGCCAAGGTAGGCCTTCCTCAAGTCCTCGTGAGCAAGCAGTTCCTTTGCGGGGCCTTCCAGCACCAGTCGCCCGGTGGAGAGAACGTAGCCGCGGTCTGCGATCGAGAGCGCCATGTTTGCATTCTGCTCGACGACGAGCATCGCGACGCCGGACTGATGCACCTGCTGGATGATCTCGAAGCTTCGCTCGACGAGGATCGGCGCCAGCCCCATCGACGGTTCGTCCATGAGGAGCAGCTTCGGGCGCGACATCAGAGCGCGACCCATGGCGACCATCTGCTGCTCGCCTCCGGAGAGCGTCCCCGCGAGTTGCGCGCGTCGTTCGTAGAGCAATGGGAAAAGTGTGTAGACGCGCTCGAAGTCTTCCTTCCGGCCCTTCGTGTCCCGGATCAGGTACGCGCCCATCTCGAGGTTCTCGAGCACCGTCATCGGCCCGAAGAGCCGGCGGTTCTCCGGGACGATCGCCATCCCCTTCTGGATCCGATAGCTCGTCGTGCGGCCGGTCACCTCCTCGCCGCGGAACTCGACGGCGCCGTTACGGGGCTGCACGAGCCCGAGGATCGTCTTGAGCGTCGTGGACTTTCCCGAAGCGTTACCGCCAAGGAGCGACACGAGCTCGCCCTCGCGCACGTTCAGGTCCAGGTTCTCGAGGATGTGGATCTCTCCGTAGTAAGTGTCGATATTCGTCAGCCTGAGGAGATCCGAGGCGCCGTTGGTGCTCATTTCGTTTCCGCCGTTCGCAGGCCGAGGTATGCCTCGACGACCCGCGGGTCGGTCGCAACTGCCTCGAACGAGCCTTCGGCGATCTTGACGCCGTGATCGAGGGCGACGACCCGGTCCGAGATACCTTCGACGACGTGCATATCGTGTTCGATCACGAGGATCGTGTAGCCGCCGACGTCGCGGAGCGTTCCGATCAGCTCGGTGATCTCGTGCGTTTCCCGCGGGTTCATGCCGGCGGCCGGCTCGTCGAGCAGCAGGATGCGCGCCTGTGTCGCCATGGCGCGCGCGATCTCGAGTCGTCTCCGATTCGCGTAGGAGAGGCTGTAGGCAGGCTGATCCCAGCGGTAGCCCATCAGCCTGTCGCCGAAGAACGACAGCTTCTCCTCCGCGACGCGATGGATTTCCTTTTCCTCACGCCGCGCGCCAGGCGTGCGCAGCATCGATCGGACCACCCCGACCTTCGTGTGGCCGTACTCCGCCGCCATGACGTTCTCCTTGACCGTCATGTTCAGGAAGAGACGCAGCGTTTGGAATGTGCGGGCGATACCGAGCTCGGTGATCTTGTGCGGCGCAAGCCCGACGATGTTCCTGTCCTGGAAGCGGATCTCACCCGAGTCAGGGCGGTAGATCCCTGTGATGAGATTGAAGAGCGTCGTCTTGCCGGCGCCGTTCGGGCCGATCACGCTCACGATCTCGTGCTCGCGCACGACAAGGTCGAGCTCGGCGATAACTCGGAGACCACCGAAGGACTTATCGACTTCCTGCAGCTCGAGCAGCTTTGAGTCGCTCATCAAACGATCTCGACAGTTGCGGTGCCGAAGAGGCCCTGCGGCCGAACGTTCATCAGCGCAACGAGCAGCGCTCCAAGCAAGACGAGTCTCGTCGCCCCGCCGATTTGGACGAGCAACAGATTCTCCCAGACGAACATCACCAGGTATAAGAGCGGCGCAAGCAGCAAGGCTCTCCAGAGACGGCTGAGCTGGGGATAGACCACGACCGCAGCGATCAGCGAGATGTAGGCGAAGTCTGCGATCTTCACGGGGTGCTGCGGTAAGAGCATCCAGTGGTCCAGGGCGTGCGCGACGGTGCCGGACCCCAGCGCCTTCCCGTCGACAAGGCGTGGGTATGCCGCCTCAGCGATCGCGTGCACCACGAATCCGAAGGCGACCAAGCCGCCGAGCTCGGCAGCGAGGAGACGCCACGGGCGAATCTTGACGAGTAGGGCAAGGAGGATCGCACCGTAGAAGAGCGGCCGAGCGTTCGCCGAGGAGCGGAGCAACTCGGGCACGCTGCTGACAATGATGGCGCCAACGACGATGCCCATGATGCTGCCGAAGCCGCCGAGGATCATGATCGCGTAGATCGTGATCAGCAGGCCGACGTCGTAGTCTCCCGGCAGCGCCGCCGTGGCGATCGTGCCGTAGATCGCTCCAGTAAATCCGGCCGCGGCTGCCCCGCAGACGAACGCAAGCAGCTTCAGTCGATTGACCGGGATGCTCATCACCTCAGCGGCCAGAGGATCCTCTCGCAGCGCACGCCAGGCACGCCCGGTCCGGGAGTCGTTGACGAACATGAGCAAGACCAGGAAGACCGACACTCCGATCAGCAAGAAGTAGTACTGCTGCCTGGTCGTGGTGATCTTGTAGCCGAAGAAGTTGAACGGGTCGATGTTCGCGATTCCATTCGATCCACCCGTGAGATCGGTATGCCCAACAAAGGGGAAGCTGATCCGGTTGGCGTTGTTGACGAAGATGACGAAAGCTTGGCCGAAGAAGAGCGTCAAGATCGCGAGGTAGTCGCCGAACAGACGGCGCGACGGCAGCCCGACGAGCAGGCCCACGATTGCCGTACCAAGTACGATCACGGGGATCGCCGCCTCTGCCTGCCAGTGGTAGCCGAACTGAGGCGAAGCCAGGATCGCGTAGAGATACGCGCCGCAGCCGAAGAAGGCGATGTAGCCGAGGTCGAGAAGGCCTGCAAACCCGACGACGATGTTGAGGCCGAGGGCCAACAGCGCGTATATGAGCGTGAACAGTCCGTACCGGAACAGGTTCCCTTCGGTCGTGACGAGGGGGAAGATGGCGGCCGGAATCGCAAACACCAACACCCGCGCGGGAGGCGGGAGGTGGTCCCACTCCCGCGTCAACCTGCCGCGCAGACCTGTGTAACGCTCGCGCTTTCCCTCGACGCTCGCGACCCACTCGTCGACGCCGATCCTCGGGCTGTCCGGCGCGTCCGCTGGCCCGGAGCGATCGGGAGGAACGCCGCTGCCGCCGCCCGCGGCCATCAAACCTTCTGGATCGCGGCCGTGCCGAACAGACCGCTTGGTCGAATGAGGATCACCGCGATCAGGAGCGCGAAGACATAGAGGTTCTGAAACGTGGAACCTTGTGGGAGGTAGCCTGTTGCATACGACTCGGCAAGACCGACGATGAGCCCACCGACCATCGCGCCGGGAATACTGCCGATTCCGCCGAGCACGGCCGCGGTGAAGCCCTTGAGTCCGGCGATGAACCCCATGTAGTGGTAGATCTGGCCGAACACCAGGCCGAACATCACGCCCGCTGCCCCCGCGAGCGCCGACCCGATGAAGAACGTCACCGCGATGACGCGGTCGACATCGATGCCCATCATTGATGCGGCCTCTCGGTCGAACGACGTCGAGCGCATGGCCTTACCCAACCGCGAGCGCGCGACGAAGATGGTCAGCGCGACCATCAAGAGGACCGCGACGACGACGGTGAGGAGCTGAGTGACAGAAAAGAAAAGCTGGCCGACGCTGAAGGTCTTCACGCCGATCAGATCGAACGTGTCGTAGTCCCTGAAGCTAGCGCCGAAAATCAGCAAGGCGCTGTTCTGCAGGAAGATGGAAACACCAAGGGCGCTGATCAGCGGCGCGATCCGCGGGGCATTCCTGAGCGGCCGGTAGGCGAAGCGCTCGATCGCGACGCCGAGAACGCCGCAGCCCAGCATCGAGACGATGAACATCACGAACAGGACCGCGGCTCCGCTGATCGTCGGGTTGAGCGGCCCACCCAGGGCATGCAACGTGTACCAGCCGACGAATGCGCCGATCATGTAGACGTCACCGTGGGCGAAGTTGAGCAGCTTGAGGATGCCGTAGACCATCGAGTAGCCGAGGGCAATCAACGCATAGAGGCTCCCGAGCGTCAGCCCGCTGACCGTCAGGTCGAAGAACAGGCTCCAGTTCACAAAACGAAATGTCTCACAGACGAGGTGCGGCCCGTCGGGAGACGGGCCGCACTCGTCGAGATGGAACTTTCTCTCCTCTTAGCCAGGGATCGGAACGAAGTCCTTCCCGTTCGACTTGTAGAGGCCGAACCCGTGGAGCGTCGACAGATCACCGTTGCGGTTGAAGCGGAGCGCAACCCCGATCAGTGAAGCCTTGGCGGGGATAGCGGTGGTCCTGATCGCTGCACGGACCTTCGCCCGCGTCGTCGTGCCCGTCTTGCACGCGCGGTTGATCGCGGTGGCAGCGACCTGCGTGGCCGCGTACGACGGTGCGCCGAAGTACTCGCCGTCGCCCCCGTGCTGCTTCTTGAAGCCCGTGATGATCTTGGACTTCGGGTTCAACGGGAAGTTCGTGTCGTAGACGTGCGCCCCGACACTGGCGAACGACGAATCGAAGAGGCCATCCGACCCCATCAACTTGATGCTTCCCTTGCCGGCAGCCTTCATCTGGTTGCCGAACGCCTGACCCTTGGGCGGCAACTGCCAGGGGATGTAGACGATCTGCGTGTCACGCGCGATCTTCGCAATCAGCGACGAGAAGTCCGACTGCTGCTGGCTGACGCCGTCTCGCCCGACGGTGGCACCAGCTGCCCTCAGCTTCGCCTGGACAGCATCGGCCAAGCCGGTGCTGTAGGTCTCCTGGTCATCGATGATGTACACGCGCTTGTACTTCAGCTTGTTCGAGATGTAGTTCGCCACCGTGGTGCTCTGAACTGCGTCCGGCGGCACGGTACGGAACATGTAGCCGGTGCGCGTTCCGTCGGTCGTGAGCGTCGTTCGGGTGGATGAACCGGACACCCATGCGAGACCCCCGTCCATCAGGGTCTTCGTCACGCCGACGATCTCGTTGCTGCCGGCAGGACCGACCACTGCGAGGACGTTAGGACTGCCGGCGAGTGCCTGCGCGCCCTTCAGAGCCTCCGCAGTGCCCGTCGGAGCACCAAGCTGCGTGTCCTCCGTTTGAAGCCTGAACTTCGTCCCTTTGTGCGTCTTGTTGTACGTCGAGACGTAGTACTGCGCCCAATGCTGCTGCTGGATGCCGATCGACGCCGCGGGACCGGTTACCGGAACCATGAACCCGATCGTTCGCGTCTTGCCACACTTGACTGACGCTGCGTCGCTACCCGATTGCGCTGCCGGTGCGGCAGCCCGCTCCGGGGTTGCGTACGCCCCGGCCACGATCGCGAGTGCGGCTCCAAGCGCCAGCAAGGCCGCAGTCGCAGATGCCCTTCTCCTCATTCGATTCCTCCTTGAGTGTCTACCCCGGTCTTCCCCCACATGTGACGCCTTTCGAGCCTACTTGTTGTCGGGATACGATCGATTCGCCGGACTTCCCGCAGGATGGAACACCCCGAGGATCCGCATGGGCCCGGATCCGCTGTTCTCGATGCAGTGCAGCTCGTCCGGCGGAAGGTGGAAGCAAGATCCTGCCTGGAGCGGGATGGAGCGCCCGCCGACGTGCGCGGTTCCCTCGCCCGAGACGATGTATCCCACCTCGTCGTAGCTGTGACTGTGGAAGGGAGCCTTGCTCGGCTGGACGATGCCCATGAACTGGGTCACGTCGAAGCAGCCGACGTCCTCATTGACGAGGTACCGGAAGGTCCGCTCGCTCGAGGCGTCGAGCTCGGGCTGGTCGGCGAAGCGAACCGTCACCTTGCGCTCGCCGCTCGCCGCCTCTCGGTCCTCCGGGGCGAGAACCGAGAGAACATGCAAGTCCTCCTGGCCCGTGTTCTCGACGGCATAGCTCTCTCCGGGCGCGATGAACACGCCCATTTCCGGTTCGAGAGCGTGCGTGTCCCCGCCCAGATGAAGCTGTCCTCGCCCGGCCACGACGAAGAGCACCTCCTGCTGCCCTTCGAGCTTCCGGTCGGTCGAGCGGCCCGGGCCGAAGCGGATCAGCCGCTGCTCCAGCCGCTCACAGCCGTTAGCGGCGTCGAAGGCGATCCGAACGCTCGCCGTGTCCCCGTCCTCGCGGGACGGCTCCAGGTCGTTCTCGTCGACTACGAAGCTCGTGACGGCGGCCATGGTGGAATTGTGTCAGGGCTAGGAGGTTTGGTCGAGGAGGCTCAGCTCGACGACCTGGACGGCGTCGCCAATTGTCACGCGACCCGGCTCGGTGACCTCGCCGTAGATCCCGAACGGGATGTGCCTGCTACCGGCCTCGTTCTCGGTGAACGAGCGGTAGCCCGAGATCGTCCGCAGAGTGTCGAAGTCGGGCTCGCCTGTCTCCGGGTTCTGAGTCGTGATCGCGCAGCGCCCGACGTCACCGCGGATTCTCACCAGGGCCTCGCCGATCCGCAGGTGCCGCTTCACCCACCCGTCCTCCTCATGCGGGTCGCACCCGTCGAGCTCGAAGAGCATGCGGAAGCGGCGGCCGTCGACCGGTTCGTGCTTATCGCCCTGGCGGCCGAGCTCCTCCAGCGACGCGGTGGAGATGAGCGAGACGTGGCCCAGCCCACGGTCGACAGCGAGGCCCGGTTCCGACTGGATCAGTCGGAGCGGACGGCCGAGCCAGGTGGAGAGCGCATCCGACCACGGGCCTTCGACGGCGTTGCCGGGGACGGCCCGGCCGTAGAAGTCGGTCGTGATCTCTTCGCCAAGCGCGACGCGGCCCTCGGCGACCGTTCCGTCCGGAAAGTGCAGTGCAAGCCGCTCGGTATCGGCGTCGTACTCCGGCCGGACCTGGACGAGCGTTCCGTCCCGCAGCTGGTTGAAGCGCCGTCCGTCTTCGTCGACGATGTGAAAGCGGCGGTTCTCGCGAACGCCGGTGTCCTCGAGCATCACCGCATCGGGGTGGAGCAGGCCCAGCCCCTTGACGGGCGCGATCGAGATCCGGCTCACCGCAGGCACGTCCTAAGCCTACGTTGCCACTCCGGCCACGGCCCGGTGTCCGACATGGTGTCGGGACTGTGACGCGTTACGTCAGAAGTAGATCTGCGACCAGGCCGACCACCAGTCGTCCGCTTTCGACACGAGCGTGAGATCGTCGACTTGTTCCGTGCCACGCCTGTTGCGGTATTCAACGAGGCGATCCGGTGTGGTGAACTCGATGCGAATCTCTACCGGCCGGCCCGGGTCGTACGGCTTCACGGCCGAAAGATCCTTCAGCGAACGCTTCGCTCCGTCCTCGATCACCTCGCGAGCCTTCAGCGGGGTCAGCTGCCGGGCGCTGAAACGGCCGAGCCCTTTCTTGACCGCGACAGTCGTCAGACCGGCGCCGAGCAGCTCGGTCGCCTCCTTGCAGACCGCCTCGTCGCCGGTGACGAGCACGACGGGGCAGCCCCACTGGCCGCAGAGCGCCGCGTTGATTCCTGTCTCGCCGACGGAGACCCCGTTGAACTGAAGGTCCCGCCAGGCCTGGCCCGAGACCGTGTGGGACAGCACGCCGTCCGGCGTTCCCGCCTTTGCGTGCATCGCGACGAAGAGTGCCGCGTCGCAGCCCTGCTCCAGCATCTCCGTGTACTCCGTCCAGTCGTTTTGCACGACGTACTCGCAGTCGGGATCGAGCTTGTCGGGAACGAGCGAGTTGAAGGTCCACTCCTCGCCGGCGCCGTGGCAGTCCATGACGACGATCTCTGTCGCGCCCGCCGCCTTTGCGCCGCGCACCGCCGCGTTGATCTCTTCGGTGTAGAGCTCGCGGCCCTCGTGGTACGAGCGTTTTTCCTTGACCCCGTCGACCTGCTGCCACTTGACGATGCCGGCCACGCCCTCCATGTCGCTGACGATGAAGACCTTCACTGGAGCACCGGCGCGGCTGCGCTCCACGGGAAATTGATCCAGCGCTCGGTGCGGCGCCAGACGAAGTCGCATCGCACCACGCTCTGCGGCTTCTCGTACAGGACGGCCGTCCGTACCTCGAGACCGTGCTCTGCGCACAAGTCGCGCGCAAGAGCCAGCGTCCGGCCGGTGTCCGCGACATCGTCGACGACGAGCAGGCGTTCGGCGCGCAGCAGCGCGAGGTCAGGCACGGGTGGAAGCAGAAGCGGCTCGGCCAGGCGTTCGTCGACGCCGGTATAGAACTCGACGTTCAAGGTCGCCATGTTCTTCACGCCGAGCGCGTACGCAAGTGCGCCTGCGCACGGCAACCCGCCTCGGGCGAGCGCGAGCACCGCATCCGGACTAAATCCATCGGCGTGAATCTGGCTCGCGAGATCTTCGACGGCGCTGCCGAGATCGTCCCAGGTCATCCGCTCGCGCTCCACAACAGAGAGAATCCCACAGATGGAAACAGGGCTGAAGGGCAAGCGCGTGCTCGTGACCGGGGGCTCGGGCGGCATCGGCTCTGCGTGCGCCCGTGCATTCGCCGCCGAAGGCGCACAGGTGGTGGTGCACTTCCACCAGGGCCGCGACCGCGCCGAAGCGCTCGCGGCGGAACTGGGAGGCTCGACGCACGTCGTCGGAGCGGACCTGACCCGGGAGGCAGAGGTCGAGAGCATGTTCGCCACCTCGGGCGCGCTCGACGTCTGCGCGGCCGTCGCGGGAGCGTGGCCGCCCGAGGACTTGCCGGTCTGGGAACTGCCGCTCGAGCGCTGGCGCGGAACGCTCGACGCCAACCTGACTGCGACCTTTCTCACCGCGCGCGGCTTTCTCCGGCAGCTCGAAGGGGACGGCTCGTTGATCCTCGTCGGGTCGACCGCCGGCATTGTCGGCGAGGCAGGGCACGCGGACTACGCCGCGGCCAAGTCGGCGATCCTCGGCGGACTGCTGCTGAGCCTGAAGAACGAGGTCGTGCGCAAGAGCCCGCTCGCGCGGGTGAACGCCGTGGCTCCCGGTTGGACCGAGTCCCCGATGACACGCGGGCACGTGTCGGAGGAGCAGGTCCGCCGCGTCTCGCGCACGATGGCTCTCCGCAAGGTCGCGCAGCCCGAAGACGTGGCTGCCCAGGTCGTCGTCCTTGCCTCACCCGTTCTTTCAGGCCATGTCACCGGCCAGGTCGTGACGGTCGCCGGCGGCATGGAAGGCCGAGTGGTCCACGACACCTAGAAAAGAGGCGGCGGCGGAGTCCTCGTCCGCCGCCGTAAGGCTCCGCAGGCCGCAGGAGTGATTGCCGTCAGTCCCGAGCCCCTGGAGTCAAGACGGGCATCGGCAGCGAGGCCTTCCACCTTGAACCGGGCCTGAAAAACGCAGGAGGGGCCGCCGCCTGGCCCCTCCTGGGTCTCCTTGGAAGGAGATTCTCCGAGGTTGCCCCCGCCGCATCGGGGCCTCACTCGGTATGCCTTCCAACTATCGCTAGGAGGGGTCGCTTCATCCATCACCCGTTCTCGGTTGACTTGGCTACTTCACGGAAGATCGGGTGCCTATACTCCGTCTCGGTGGCGGGCATCGTCCCGCTCCGCATCGAGAGAGGCTGAGGGATCCGGCCCTGTGAAGCCTCGGCAACCTGCCTCCAGCGGCAAGGTGCCAATCCCGGCCGGGCGGAAGCCCGGGTGGATGTGTCGAGCGAGTTGGAAGGAGACGATGTGCCCGCCGAAGTACAGACTCGGAACCGTTTTCTGGAGCGCCTCGAGCAGGGCCCGGTCATCGTCGCCGACGGCGGCATGGGCGCTCTGCTCTCCGCCGCCGTGCCACGTTTGCGGAGCCCCGAGGAGGCGAACCTGCGGGCGCCGGACGCGGTCGTCTCGCTCCACGTGAGCTTCATCAACGCTGGCTCGGACCTGATCGAGACGAACACATTCGGCGCCAACCGCCGCAAGCTCTCGCACCACTTCCTCGAGGACGAGCTCGAATCGATCAACTCCGCGGGGGTCAAGCTCGCGCGCGATGCGAGAGAGATGACCGGCCGCGACGTGTTCATCGGCGGCTCGATCGGCCCTCTGGGTGAGCCGGCCACGTCGCGGGTTCGCCGCGAGCTCTTCGCCGAGCAGGCGGCGGTCCTCGACGGGCGCGGGGCCGACGTCTTCATGGTCGAGACGTTCTACGACCTCGAGGAGGTCGTCGACGCGGTCGAGGCGGTGCGGAGCGTGTCGAGCCTGCCGATCGTCGCGCTCCTGACGTTCGACGAGAGCGCCGAGACGCTTGCGGGCGTGACCGCGGCCGAGGCGGCAGCTCGGCTCTTGGAGCTCGACGTCGCCGCGATCGGCGCCAATCACGGCGCCGGCCTCCTTGCCGCGCTCGCCGCGCTCGAGCAGATGGGTCCGAGCGAGAAGCCGCTTGCGGCGCTCCCGAACGTCGGGCTCGCGAGCATGACGGGCGGCCGGGTCATCTATCCACATGCGACACCCGAATACTTCGGCGAGTTCGCCGCGCATGCACGGAACCTCGGCGCGAAGGTGATCGGTGGCTGCTGCGGCACGACACCCGCAGAGATCACGGCCATCCGCTCTGCCGTCGAGGACGAACGCAAACCGCGAGCGCCGCTCGTCTTCGACACGCCCGAGCTCGTCGTGGCGCTCGGCGAGGAGCAACGTGAGACCGGGCTCTCGCGAGCGTTCAGCGCCGGAGAGTGGGTCGTCTCCGTCCAGCTCGACCCGCCGCTCGGTGGCAACAGCGCCGGTTTGATCGAAGTGTCGGCGGCGCTGAAGGAGTCAGGTCGTGTCGGCTGGGTCGACGTCAACGACAACGCGACCGCGCGCGCAGGCATGAGCTCGCTGATGGTCTCCGCAACGATCGAGCGCCGTGCGGACATCGAGACGATTCCGCACCTGACGACCCGCGACTGGTCGGTGATGGGACTCGAGTCCATGTTGCTGGGTGCGCACGCGGAGGGTGTCCGCAACGTGCTCGCCGTCACAGGCGATCCACCGGAGGTCGGTGACTATCCGGGAGCCCGTGGGGTGTACGAGATCGACTCGATCGGCCTGACGCAGCTGATGACGAACCTCAATCGCGGCGAGGACTTCAACGGCCGGCCGATCGACGCGCCGACGTCCTTCTTCCCGGGCGTCGCCGTCAACCCGACGCCCGACGACATGGACGTGGAGCTCGAGCGGTTCGAGAAGAAGCTCGAGGCGGGAGCGAAGTTCGCGATGACGCAGATCGTCTTCGACGTCGCCTACCTCGACGCGTTCGTCGAGAAACTGGGTGGCAAGTGGCCGATCCCCGCTCTTGTCGGGGTCTTTCCGCTGACGAGCCACCGGCTCGCGCTTCGGCTGCACAACGAGGTGCCCGGCATCCTCGTCCCGGAGTCGCTGCAGAACGCATTGGAGCGCGCGGGCTCAGATGCTGCGGACGTCGGCTTTCAACACGCGCGCGAGCTGATCGAGGCGTCGCGGGAGCGCGCCGCCGGCGTCTACCTTGTCGCGCCGTTCCGGCGCCCGCTGCGTGTGTTGGAGCTGTTGGGCTAGGGAGCGCACTTGCCGGCAGAGACCGGCGCCGCATTGGCCGAATCGAGATCGTCGCGCACGACGTCGATCGGAACGCCATAGCCCCCGACCGCGCCGATGCGCGCTGCGAAAACCATCGCCTCGACGGCACCGCGCGAGTTGACGGCGGGCGCCCCGGAGTCTCCGTGCCGAACGAGCCCGCGCAGCGTGGTGATCGATCGCGTGACCGGGCCGGACCCGTACGCATCGTCCGCGCGCACGACCGACGTGCGACCGATCCGTGCGGGAGTGATGGTAAAGGGGCCGTTCTCGGGAAATCCGAGCACGGCAACAGGAGTGCCGGCCTTGCCCGTCGCGAGCGGCAGGCCGCGCAGCCCGAGATTTCCCACTCGAAGGACGGCGACGTCGTTACGAGTATCGAACGCCACGACGTCCGCCGCCAGGCGTCCTCCGGACCGGAGCTCGACGACGGTGTCCTTCTGGCCGGCGACGACGTGAGCCGCAGTCACGACGAGATCCGGCCGCGCGGCCCAGCCGGTCCCCTCCACTCCGACGTCGCAAGCCGTCCCAAGCACGCGCACCACACTTGGTGACGCTCGACGCACTCCGACCGCACGCGCAAGCCGAGGGTCAGGCGGGGCGACGGGCCCGCCCGGGCCGGCAATGGTCGGGAACGGATCGATCCGTGCAAGCACGTCGAGGACATCCGTCGGCGAGACCACCTGATTCAGCCGCTGCAGAAGCGCCGAGGACTGCGCACCGCGGCGAAGGTCCGTCTGCCCGGGCAAGAGCAGGGCGACCGCCCCGAGCACCCAGACGATCGCAAGCCCGCTGAGCGTTCCGAGCACGAGACCGCCGGTTGCGTCGAAGGTGGTGAGCTTCGGCCTCCGCACTCTGGAACGAAGCGCCGACCCCGCCAGCGTGCCTAGCGTCTCGAGCAGGATCGCGCCGACGGCCGCGCCCACCAGAGCCGCGAGGGGTGTATAAGGCGAGTTCTTGCCGCCCTGAAGGAGCTCGGGAGCCAGTCGCGAGCCGAGCCAGGCGCCGAGGACAATCCCGACCAGCGAGAGGGCGGTCGAGATGAGCCCCTTCTTCCAGCCGATGAAGGCCGTCAAGGCGACGAAGCCGAGCGCGATCAGGTCGACTTTGGTCATACGGTCGAGAGGCTACTCGCGTCCTCGGATTCCTGGCTCGCCGCTAGGCAGGGCGCATCCCTGACCGGCCACGGATGCGAGGTAGACTGGCTGCCCCTGGGGGCGTAGTTCAGTTGGTTAGAACGCCGGCCTGTCACGCCGGAGGTCGCGGGTTCGAGTCCCGTCGCTCCCGCTCCTCTCGTCGGAAGTCCGGCCCGCTACGCGGGCCATGATGACTTCCGACGATTCGCGCTGCGATTCGATGCCGTAGCGGACGCGGCCGCGCATGTCGGCCGCGTCGGCGGCTCGCCCCCGTAGGAGAAGCCGCATGTAACACCCACACGATCGCGAACTACGCGACGGTCGCATCTTCGGTCAGTCGATCCGCGTCGACTCCATGATCCAGTTCGTCTCCCACGTTTCGCCCATGTCAAGCGAGAAGGCTTGCTCCCAGCGCGCGGAGGTCGGCGTGATCTCCGACCAGATGTAGACGACGCGGATTGGCCGGCCGTCGAAGACGTCGTCGCCGTAGAACTCGCCTCGATTGCCGTTGATTCGACCTACTTGCGGAGGCCCCAGCGGACCGCCTTGGCTGCCCGCCCAGTAGAGCAACCATTCGTCCCGCTCGGGATCGAACAGGCGCAGCGTGAGACCGGAGATTCCTTCGCTGGGAGCGTCGAACTCGTCGAAGTTGCCTGTTCCGCCAAGCACAGGTCGTGCTCGGGATGTCGCTTCGAACTCGTACCAGTCCGTTGAGTCGGCGAGCGCGTTGCGCAAGCGCCGATTATGGATCTGCCATGTGCCGACGTAAAAGTCGAAGTCGTGTGCGTGCGTCATCACGGATGTCCTATCAACTTAACCATTGCCGACCATTCCGAAGGCTCGCGCGGTACCGCAGAGCACCGGCGCTCTCCGCGTTGCGAAGATCAGCGTCTCGGCGGCCCGGCCGTGAGCGGATCACGGGGGTACAGACCGTCTCGTGCTGTGAGCCCTTCCAGGAAGGAGGCCGCCTACCCTCCCACAACCTCGAGCACCGAGAGCAGGCCGACGCTCGTCAGGACTAGCGTGACGCCACTCACGACCCACGCGAATCGCGACGACAGCGGTGGCTTCATTCCTACGCTCCAAGCGAGCCAGGTGCCGGCGACGACGATCGTCATCTCGAACGCCGTTGCCAGCGAATCCGCCAGGCCGATCGGCTCTGGTGTGGCCGGCTCCGGCCCGACGATCGTTCCGAATGTGCGCGTGACGATCCAGAGCACAACGATCGCGGCATTGCCGATTACGCCGAACCAGATGAGGAGCCGCGAGCGTGACGCCACAACTACCACCGCCCAGACGAGCTGCGCGACGGCGCTCGCGACGAAAAAGAGCCCGAAGCCCCACCACTCGTCGAAGTGTTCGGCGACGACGGCGTAATGGATGGCCGCCGCACCTGTCGAGGCGGATGCAACCGAGTAAGTAACCAGACAAGGGCGGCGGCGTTCCGCAAGCGGCACGACCGCAACGGTGATTGCGGCGACCGTCGCTGCGGCGACGATCTGCGCCGCCGTCGAACCGACATCCATCCCGATGCCGAGTGCGGTCGCCGTGGCTGAAGCGACAATGGCGACGGCGCCGGCCGAGGGGCGCGGCAGACTCGGCGCCGCGCCCCTTTCGATCCTGCCTACGGAATGTTCGGGCATTCCGCCGGCTGCGGTTGATCGACTCTGATCGCCGCGTTCGACGTGCCGGGCGGCAGCGCGTAGAACGCCCACAGCACGAGCGGCGTTGAGCCCTCGTTCCTCATGTTGTGGACCTCCGTCGGAGGCTGCATGAACCCTGCGCCGACGCCGTACTTCGTCGCCGGGCAGCCCGACATGGCGTGGTACAGAGTGCCTTCCCCCTGCGCCACCGCAACGAAGGTCGGGCCGGGATGCGTGTGCCACCCCGTGCGCCCACCCGGCTGGATCGTCAGCTGCTGGTATGCCGTATCGCACGCCGTCGCGCCGCACGTCATCATTGACGACACCGTGTCGTAGGTGAATGACACCCGCCGAGTCACCGTCTTACGTCCGACACGTACACGCACCGTCTTTGTCGCCGTCTTCGTCTCCGGCACACCGATCACGACCGACTGCGATACCGGGCCGCGCGCGACGTAGCTGCTCACCGCCCCCGAACCCGCCGTTGCAAGCGCCTGCGCGACGACCACCGTCGCAGCCGCACCGCTCACTAGGCCGGCGGCAACCGCGAACCGCTTTTTCCCTCCAGTCATGCTTTTCTCCTCTCGTCGGATCTTCCGCCGCCCGACGGTAGGACGTCGCTACCGCGTGGACTACCGTGGCCGCAGGCAAGTGGTTGGGAGGCTGGCCTCCCAACCAGAGGGAATGCTGGGCCCCTTGACGCCCGCAGCCCAGTGACGGACTAATTCGTCAGTCACCCTTAGGAGGCGATCAACCTGCAGGCCAAACAGCTCGACGTGCAACGGGAGCTCGAGCAATTGCGCGTCGAGGTCGAGGAGCTGCGCGCAGCTCTGAAGCGGCTCGTTGTCGCCTCGGATGCCGACCGACGCATGATCGAGCGTGAGCTACACGACGGCGTGCAACAGCACTTGATCGCGCTCGCGGTCAACTTGCAGCTTGCCGGGCAAGCGTCGGGCTCCGACGCGGCGGCAGCCAGGAAGCTCCTCGAAGAGATGGGCCGCGATGTGCAGCAGGCGCTCGACGAGACGTCGCTGCTTGCGCTGCGCATCTATCCGGCGACACTCGAGGCCGGCGCCCTCGGAGCATTGCTTCGCTCGGCTGCGGTGAGTGCCGGCCTCCCTGCCTCCGTCGACGTCGACGCTCCCTCGAACCACCCGCCAGAAGTTGTGATGACGGTCTACCTGTGTTGGCTCAACATGCTTGCATGCCGGAGCGTCGAGACACGCGCGAGAATCAGAGTCCGCGAGAGCGAGGATGTGCTCGCATTCGAGCTCGTCGGGAACGCCGCTTGCTCGGATGCGGATCTCGACTACCTACGGGACCGCGTCGAGGCCCTGGGTGGCCGGCTGGTTGTCACCTCGGGATCTGATGGCGGCACTCGCGTCTCCGGCTCGCTGCCGCTGTCGCGATGAGGCTAGTTGCTCTCCGCGAGGTAGAGGACGACGGCCTTCACCCGTTTGTGGACCGCCGGCTCCCAAGTCAGCCCGAGCTTGAGGAAGATCGAGTGGATCACCTTCTCGACCGACCTCTCGGTCAAGAAGAGCGCAAGCGCTATCGCTGCGTTGTTTTTCCCTTCGGCCATCTCGCGCAGCACATCTCGCTCACGAGGCGTCAACTCGTTGAGTGGCGAGTCCTCGCTCCGCGCGTTCTCGGCCACCAAGGTTTCCACGACCTTCGGGTCGAAGACCGAGCCGCCTTCCGCGACGGCCTGGATCGCAGCCACGAGCTGCTCGAGATCCTTCACGCGTTCCTTCAGGAGGTACCCGCGCCGCTCACTGCCGCCGTTCAGGAGCGCGAGCAGGTAACCAGGAGTCGCATACTGGCTGAGGACGACGACACCGACCTCGGGGTTCGTCTCGCGAAGTCGGGTCGCCGCCTGGATCCCCTCGTCCGTGTTTCCCGGCGGCATGCGGATGTCCGTCACAACGACGTCGGGGCGTTCTGCAGCGACGGTGGCGAGCAGCGAGTCGAGGTCGCCGCACACCGAAACGACCTCGAGCCCATCTTGCGTCTCGAGCACATGCCGCAGCCCCTCGCGGACGAGGTACTGGTCTTCTGCGAGAACGATTCGGATAGGCACTGCTTGAGGATACGGCGATGACGTCTCGTTCTCCACAAGCGCGCAACAACCGACGGCCTGGTGATCCGCCCCTCGTACTGATCGTCGATGACAGCGAGAAGAATCGGAAGCTCGCCCGGGAAGTGCTTCGCGCGGCCGGGTTTCGGACGCTCGAGGCCGCCAGGGGGGACGAAGCGATCACCGTCGCGGCCAAGCGCCGGCCTGACCTCATCCTCCTCGACCTGCGGCTACCCGACATGGACGGAACGGACGTCGCACGCGAGCTTCGTGGCGGCGCGGAAACTGGACGGATACCGGTCGTCGCACTCAGCGCCTCGCCCCTGGCCGGGGGCAGCGACCGGCTCCTGGCGACGGGTTTCGACGGCTATCTGCAGAAGCCGATCGACGTCCGAGCGTTTCCCCAGCAGGTGCGCCGTTACTGCCGGACGGACCGTGTCTGAAGCCCTAGGGTCGCCCGCCGGCGCACTGGACCACCGTGCCAGCATCCCCTCCGAACCCCGGCGGACACGGTTGGCAGGCACGCCTCTGCCTTCCATTCTTCTCTGCGAAACCTAGACGGACGTTCCCAAGCATGTGAACATCGTCACGCCCAGGTCGTCGAGGCGATTGGGAGGGAAGGAGGCAACAGAGAAATGCGGACACTCTTGACCGGAGGCGCACTCGGGGTACTCGTCCTCGCGCTGGCGGCCTGCGGAGCTTCGAGCGTCACCTCGGGTGACAAGGCCACTCAACGTCGCGTCGACCTCTACGAGATCAGTCAGCTCGAGCGGTCTTTCCACGAAGCGATCTCCAAGAAGAAGATCGATCAGATGGCGAATCTGTTCGCACCGAATGCGACCGGTACGTTCGGCCCTGGGAAGACAGTGGCGGGAAGGGAGCAAATCCGGCAGGTCTGGTTGAAGTCGAAAGCGTTCAAGCCTGAAACGCACTGGCTGTCGGACCACCCCGCATACAAGCTCAAG
>Ga0207693_10001267_pt1 | contig 22522 bp, 20 predicted proteins | sample LARL81metaG_FD_184347 | JGI IMG/M metagenome (GOLD analysis project Ga0207693, IMG submission 184347) | Corn, switchgrass and miscanthus rhizosphere microbial communities from Kellogg Biological Station, Michigan, USA - LAR L8-1 metaG... | ecosystem: Host-associated > Plants > Roots >... | reverse complement strand
CGCGCATGCAGCTGGTCGAGGTTGTGAGCCACGATCAGGCGGCGCCCGATGTCTTGGCGCGGGCACGCGCATTCTTGGGACGCATCGATCGCCTGCCCGCGCCGGTGAAGAGCGCGCCGGGGTTCTTGGTCAATCGCGCGCTTACCCCCTACATGCTCGAAGCCATGGTGATGCTCGCCGAAGGCACCAAGCGCGAGACTATCGATGCGGCCGCTCTGTCGTTCGGCATGCCGATGGGACCAATTGAGCTGGCAGACCAGGTCGGCCTCGATATCTGCCTGCACGTCGGCGAGAGCCTCAAGGCGAGCCTCGATCGCCCGATGCCCGAGCTCTCACAATTGCTGCGCACCAAGGTCGAGCTGGGTGAGCTCGGCCGCAAGACCGGCAAGGGCTTCTACACCTGGAAGAATGGCGAGGCCGTCAAGGAACGGAACGCACCGCCACCGTCAGACGGCATGATCGACCGGTTGATCCTGCCAATGCTGGACGCGTGCGTTGCCTGCCTGCGCGAGGGCGTGGTGGCGGACGAGGACACTGTCGATGCAGCGATGATATTCGCCACCGGCTTTGCGCCATTCCGCGGCGGTCCCATGCACTACGCCAGGGCACGCGGAGCTGAAACCATCCGCCAGGAGCTGGAGCGTCTCGCGCAACCATATGGCGAGCGTTTCCGGCCCGATCCGGGCTGGTCTCGTCTGATATGAGGCACTGCGGGGGAAGCCCCGAATTCTTCGATGATCCCGATCATCTCGCCGAGGCGATTATCGCGCGAGTGGGGAAGGAGATCCTGCTCGCCCTTCCACTTGGCCTCGGCAAGGCCAACCACGTCGCCAATGCGTTATACGCACGTGCAGCGGCGGACGCTTCTATTGAGCTGCGCATCTTCACCGCCCTCACCCTGGAAAAGCCGCGGGGCAAGTCGGAGCTCGAACGGCGTTTTCTGCAGCCCCTGACAGAACGGCTCTTCGCAGGGTACCCCGAGCTCTCCTATGCCGTGGCGCTCCAGGAGCGCCGGCTCCCGTCAAATGTGCAGGTCGACGAGTTCTTCTTTCAGGCGGGTACGCGGCTTACGGTAGCGGCGTCGCAACGCAACTACATCTGCGCCAATTACACCCACGCCCTCGGTTATCTGCTCGCGCGCGGCGTCAACGTGGTGGCGCAGCTCGTGGCCAAGCAAGCGCGCAACGGCGAGACCCGCTTGAGCCTGAGCTGCAATCCCGATCTCACCCTCGATGCGCTGGCGGCGCGCCGGCGGGGGGAGACTGACTTTTTGTTGGCGGGCCAGGCCAATTCCGAGCTGCCTTTCATGCCGGGCGATGCGGACATTTCCGCCGCAGAGTTTGATTTTTTGTTGGAGTCGCCGCAGACCGATTTCCCCCTGTTCGGCGCGCCACGCGAGCCGATCGACCTTGCCGAATACTCCGCCGGTATCAATGTTGCGCGCACCATCGTCGACGGCGGCACCCTGCAGCTCGGCATCGGCTCGCTTGGAGACGCGGTGACGCAGGCGCTCATTCTGCGCCACCGGCACAATTCCGATTATCGGCGTGCGATGGCCCGGCTTGATCCAGCGGATGGCGCCCCGACCGGACTGCGGGAGAGCGGAACCTTCGAGACCGGGCTCCATGGGTTGAGCGAGATGCTGGTCGAGGGTTTCCTCGCACTGCGCGATGCCGGCATCCTCAAGCGCGAGGTGGACGGCACCGTGCTCGACGCGGCATTTTTCGTGGGATCGCGGGTTTTCTATCGCGCGCTGCGGGAAATGCCGCCGGCGGAGCTTGCGAAGCTGCGGATGACCTCGGTCTCGTTCGTCAACGAGCTCTACGGCGAAGATGAAACCGCCAAGCGGCGCGCCCGGGTCAACGGCCGGTTCATCAACCATGCCATGATGGCGACTCTCCTTGGGGCGGTAGTGTCAGATGGTCTCGAGGATGGGCGGGTGGTAAGCGGAGTTGGCGGACAGTACAATTTCGTCGCCCAGGCATTTGCGCTTCAAGGAGCGCGCTCCATCATCGTGCTTCCTGCCACGCGGACGACAGCGGGGCGGGTGACCTCCAATATCCGCTGGAACTACGGGCATACCACCATCCCGCGTCATCTGCGCGACATCGTGGTGACGGAGTACGGCATTGCCGACCTGCGCGGAAAGTCGGACCGCGAGGTCATCGCGGCCATGCTCTCCGTCGCCGACTCCCGTTTTCAGGGCGAGTTGCTCGCCCGCGCGAAGCACGCGGGCAAGATCGAGCGGAGCTTCGAGCTGCCACCGGCATGGCGCGACAATACGCCAGACCGCATCGTGCGGGCGCTTGAGCCGATGCGCGCAGCGGGACTGCTGCCGCGCTTCCCCTTCGGGACGGATTTCACCGCGACTGAGCAACGCCTCCTGCCAGCGCTGGCGCTATTGCGCGCGTCCTCGCCGCTGCAGCTTGCCAGGCTTGCTGCGAGGGGCGCTGTCTCGGCTGCGCCGACGGCATTGGATCGAGACTGCCTCTCCCGTATGGGAGTGGAAAAGACTTCGCATCCGATGGATCTGATGTACGCGTGGCTCCTGCGCGGCGCACTGGCTTTCGCCCCCGCATCCTGACCTCACCGCGCATCACGCTCATTCGCGTTTGGTAGGGTGGGCAAAGGCGCGCAAACGGTCACTCAACTCTCTCGAACTTCGGTCGCGCCTTTGCCCACGCGATACCGCCTCCGCGTGGGCAAAATCGCTCATTGCCCCAGCGCATCATTGAGGTCCGGGAAGGCGATTTTGCCCACCCTACAATCTCACCGCGCATCACGCTCGTCGGTGTACCAGGAGGGTTTCTCCGGATAATGCGGGCCGTCGTAGATTTCCAGCACCACCGTTTCCTCGTGGGCGATTGCAGGTCCGTGCACGTTGCCCTTCGGATTGCAATAAAAGCTGCCGGGGCTCAGCGTCACGCCGGTCGCGGTATATTCGTAGCGTCCTTGCATGCAGAACATGAACTGGTTTGACGCATGGTAGTGGGGCTGCGGAATTCCCGCGCCACGGTCGAACTTGATCAGAGCAATGGAAGCGCCGGTCGCTTCATTGCGCCACAGCATTTTCTCGTGCACCCCCTTGAGCGACTTCTCCCGCCACGCAATCGTTTCCGACTGAATGAGGATCTCGTCGAGTTTTGGTGCGCCTTCAGGAAGCATCTTGGCCTCGCAATATTTCTAATCATCTACAGACCAGGTGATGTGTTAGTCCGCAACAACGGCGATGGCGTTGATCTCGATCAGGTACTCCGGAGAGACCATCTTGGTGACCTCCACCATCGTGGATGCAGGCAGCGGCGGCTTGAAATACTGGCTGCGCACTTTGTGGATCGCTTCGAAATGCTCCATGTTGCGCACGTAGACATCGACGCGGCACACGTCATCCAGTGTCCCGCCTGCCGCCTCGACCGCGGCTTTGATGTTCTCGCACACCTGCCGCGTCTGTTCCGTAATGTCGCCGATGCCGGCGATCGATCCGTCCGGGCGCCGCGCCGTCATGCCCGAGATGAAGACGAGCTTTCCCTTGGCCTCGACCACAGTGGCCTGAGAAAATATTCCGGCCGGCTTTCTGATGGCGGTCGTTGATACCTCACGCTTGGGCATGTCTGGTTTCCTCCTGGTCCGGTGGGAAAATGGCGTCCAGTGGGGCGACGCAAACCCCCAGCTCCCGTCCCATGCGGATGAGCATGGTCGCAACCTCAGGAGCAAGGTGCACCACATCATTCGAGCTCTGGCGCCTGCGCCATTCCGGTTCGCCCGGAGCAAACAGGGCGGCAACACCGGGTGCCCGCCTGCCGGAGCGAACGTGCTCGGCCGCCGCGGCCGCGCGCGCACGAAACTCACTCGGGTCGCAGAAAAGCGCGACATCGATCGCGATGAACAGATGCGAGCAGTCGTAAGGTCGGGAAGGGTCCCCATAAAGCGGCGTGACCTCCCCGCCGATTGCCCCGCCGGAGAGAAGCCCGCACATCAGATCGATGACGAACGCCAGACCGAAGCCTTTCGGTCCGCCGGACGGCAGCAACATCCCCGCGATCGCTTGCACTGCATCCGTCGTGGGTGAGCCGTCGGAAGTCACCGCCCAGGTGGCTGGAATGGGCTGGTGGGCCTTCTCGGCCATCCGAATTTTGCCCATGGCGGCTTCGCTTGTCGCCATATCGAGCACAATGGGAATGGGCCCGGCGGCGGGAAGCGCGATCGCGATTGGATTGTTGCCGACAACGCGCTCGGCGCCGCCCGGCGCCGGCATCAGCGGACGCGTGTTGCACATGACGATCCCGATGCATCCCGCCTCGGCAGCCCCCTGCGCATACCGCCGGGCGGTCCCGAAGTGAAAACCGTGGCGCACCGCCGCAACTCCCACCCCGAACGCCTTCGCCCGCTCGACCGCGAGCGCCATGGCCTGCTCCCCGGTGAGCTGGCCAAGCGCATGCCCCGCATCCAGCACCACCGCTGACTGCCGATCGGAAACCACGGTACCCGCTGCTTTGGTCGCGACCGATCCATGGCGAATTCTGTCGAGATACATGTCCATGAGCATGACGCCGTGCGAAGACATGCCCTCGAGATCAGCCTCGACAAGCCCTGCAGCAACCCGAGCGGCCGCATCCTCTTGCAAGCCGGTCGCCGTGAACAGCCGGGCGACAAGCGCACGCAACTCGTCAGCTGCAATTCTGATCAGGCCTGCATCGCTCATGCCCGGGCATGACTAGCCGACGCGATATCGGCGGGCAACACAGTGCGCCGTGCTGACCGCCGTCACGATCGAGCGATTTCGCCTGAAGGGAAAGTGGTCTAATCTCATCGCGTTTCCCGGTCACATCGGAAGGGACTTGGATGGCTCAAAAACTTTTGGTGCTGATGAGCACCGTCGCGGCCTGGCTGAAATTTTTGTGGCGGATTGGCATGGCCGGATTGGCTGCCGCCTCGCTGGTGTCCTCCGCGATTGCTCAGGACAAGCCTCCGACGAAGGTGGTCCTCTCGCTCGACTTCAATCCGCTCGGGCGGCATGCGCCCTGGTACGCAGCGCTGGCCGAAGGCTATTTCAGGGAGGAGGGGCTGGAGGTTTCCATCATCCCCAGCCAGGGCACCGCACAAACGGTGCAGGCGGTCGAATCGGGGCTTGCCAACATCGCTTTCGTGGATGTGCCGAGCGTGGTGCTCGCCCGTGCCAACGGCTCCAAGCTCAAAATGGTTGCGGTGAACTATCAGAAGGCGCCCTATGCCATATTCAGCCTGAGCACCGGCGCCAACGTCACGGAGCCCAAGCAGCTCGAAGGCCTCACGCTGGGCAGCGGCGCCGGGAGCTTCACGCCGAAGGTGATCGAGGGATTCATGGCCCAGAAGGGCTTCGATTCCACCAAGCTCAAGATCGCCAACATCGCGCCGCCGGCGCGCGCGAGCGCATTGCTGTCGGGGCAAGTGCCGGCGATCGAGTTCTTCGTCATGGCCAAGCCCGGACTTGAAGCAGGAGCCAAGGATGCCCATGCCGAGCTGCGCACGTTCCTGCTCAGCGATCACGGGCTCAAGCTTTATTCGAATGGGCTCGCGGTCGGAGAGGATTATCTCGCCAGCAACTGGGAAACCGTGAAGGCCTTCGTGCGCGCCGCGCTCAAGGGCTGGAAGTTCGCGCTTGCCAACCCGCAGAAGGCAGCGGAGGACGAGATCAAATATGTTCCAAGCCTGAAGCCCGACATCATCGTGGCCGAGCTCGGCATCGTCGGAGATCTCGCCGTCACCCCTGAAGTCAGGCAGAACGGCTTTGGCTGGCTTGATCCCGAGAAGATGCAATCGGCCCTCGAATTCATGGTCAAATATGTCGGGGTGACCGGGACGGCGCCGGCGGCGACAGACCTTTACGCGCCGGGCCTTCTGCCCAATCCGCCGATCAAGCCATGAGCGCCAAGCCGGAGCAATGGAGCAAAGACGCGGCGAATCCTCCCAGCGATCCGAGCAGATTACCGGGGCTTACGGTTGCTTTGCCGATATCCATCAGGAATTTCCGCGACCGGGTCAGCCGCCACTCGCGGCAATCGATTCGATCTCGTTTGAGCTGCACGCGGGTACGCTTGTTACCGTGCTTGGACCGAGCGGGTGCGGAAAGACCACGTTCCTGAGAATAGCCGCGGGCCTCGTGCGCGCCACGAGCGGCATCGTCCAGATCAACGGTAAAGACGTAACCGAGCCGCAACCCGATTTCGGCATTGCGTTTCAGCAGAGCAATCTGATGCCATGGCGCAGTGTTCTCAGGAATGTGCTTTTTCCCATGGAGATCCGACACGAGAGCGGCCGAGCGGCCTTGGCGCGCGCCATGGAGCTGCTCTCGCTGGTGGGTCTCAAGGGCTTCGAAAGCTCCTATCCCGCGGAGTTATCGGGCGGAATGCAGCAGCGGGTCGCGCTCTGTCGCGCGCTGATTCACCGGCCCAAGCTTCTCCTGATGGATGAACCCTTTGGCGCGCTGGACGAGCTAACGCGCATGGAAATGCAGGACCTTCTGCTCGATATCCGCGCTAAGACCGGAGCGACGGTGCTGTTCGTGACCCATAGCATCAGCGAAGCCATCTATCTCTCGGATGGCGTCGTGGTGTTCAGCAAGCGTCCGGCTATGGTCGCGGACCACATCGAGGTCGAGCTCCCTTATCCGCGTACGCCGGAGGTGCGTTACTGCGCGCAGTTCACCGAGCTGCAGCACCGCGCCGGCCGCGCGCTGGGCATCACGCGATGAACTGGCGCACCCTGCGCCGCGCGATGTACCCGTTCGTCGGGGTACTGATCATCGTTGCTCTTTGGCAGGCCTATACCGGGATTTTCGAGGTGAGCCGTATTGTCCTGCCGAGCCCTGCTGACATCATGCTTGCCTCCATGGCGCGTTATGACCTTCTCCTGAGCGAGACCTGGCCGACGTTCCTCGAGAGCGTCTGCGGTTTCGGACTCGCGATGCTGATCGGGGTTCCGCTTGCGGTCTGCGTGGCCAACTCCCGCCCGCTCAACCTGACGCTCTATCCCATCCTGGTCGCGACCCAATCGGTTCCGAAAGTCGCCATTGCGCCCATCATCCTGGTCTGGTTCGGGCTGGGCATCCAATCCAAGGTCGCGATTGCATTCCTGGTCGCGTTCTTTCCCATCGTGGTCGATACCGCAACCGGACTGCAATCGACTCCCTCGGGGCTGATCGAGCTCGCGCGCGCCTTACGTGCTTCCCCGCTTCAGGTGTTTGCCAAGGTGCAGTTTCCAGCCGCGCTGCCGTTCATTTTCTCCGGGGCGAAGGTAGCCGTGACCCTTGCCGTGATCGGCGCGGTGATTGGGGAGTTCGTCGGCTCGGTGAGCGGGCTCGGCAACCTGCTTCTCTCCGCCAATTCACAGCTCGACATCGCATTGGCCTGGGCTGCCCTGGTGTGGCTCAGCATTCTCGGCATTGCGCTTTTCGCACTCGTCGCGCTGGCAGAACGTCTGCTGATGCCGTGGGCCCACGCCGGGCACGGGTGAATCGACACGAGCTGATTGTATCTCTTCAGGATGGAAGAGGACCACGGCCGAGGATGTATGGCGATTCTGCCGAAGACGTAATACAAGCGCCTTCGTGAAAACAGTCGCCGTACGATTGCCGGAAGAGCTGGTCGCCCAGATTGAAGCCGAGTCGCGCAACCGCAGAATGTCCAAATCGGATGTCATACGGGAGCGATTGAGCTCGACTTTATCGCCGCGCCGGCGTGGACGGCTGCTCGACGTAATCCAGGAGGTTACCGGCTCGCTGGATGGTTTGCCCGCGGACTTGAGTGCCCGAAAGAAGCACTACCTAAAAGCCAGGGGTTATGGCCAGAAGCGTCCTCGTTGACGCTGGCCTTCCAGTCGTCCATCTAGCGGCGGCATAATCGGAAGACGATCCCCTGCCTGATGCCGAGCTGAGTCAATGGAGATCTCGAGCCATAAGCCTGTCATCGCGATCCTCGCCTGCGCGATGCTGTGGGCCCCACACATCGCGGCAGCGCAAACCATCACCGTAGGGGCGACCAGCAGCACCAGCGACGCGCCGATCTATATCGCGGAGAAGAAGGGCTTCTTCCAGGCTGAAGGCATCGATGTAAAAGTGACGAACTTCCGCTCGGCCGCGGATATGGTGGCCCCGCTCGGCGCCGGGCAGATCCAGGCGGGAGCGGGCTCCGCCTCCGCCGGATTGTACAATGCCGTGGCCCGCGGCATCAGGATCAAGATCGTGGCGGACAAGGCGTCCTCCCCGCCCGGCTATGGCGCGACCAAGATTCTCGTGCGCAAGGATCATGTGGAGAGCGGCCGCTACAAGGAGCTCAAGGACCTCAAGGGCATGAAGTTTGCGATGAATGCGCCCGGGGTCAGCAATACATCGACGCTGAACACGCTCCTGCATTCCGCCGGTTTGAAATATTCCGATGTGGAGACGGTTGATCTTCCGCTCCCCGACCACATCGCCGCGCTCAAGAACAAGTCGGTGGATGCCTCGGCTTCGGTCGAGCCGGCCCCGGCGCTTGCGATCAGGAACGGCGATGCGGTGCTGATCAGATCGGACGATGAGATTCTGCCCAATCACCAGATTGCAGTGCTTCTCTATGCGGAGGAGTTCGCGCTGCGACAAACCGACGCCGCCAGGCGCTTCATGCGCGCCTATATCCGCGCGGTTCGTTTCTACAATGACGCGCTCAGAAATGGCCGGCTCGATGGTCCGACAGCGGACGAAGTCATTGCCATTCTCTCTGAATCAACACCGGTCAAGAGCCGCGAGATCTACAAGCTGATCACGCCCACCGGCATGAATCCCGATGGTCACGTGAACAGGGAAAGCCTGGCGTATGATCTTGCGTTTTATGCTGAGCACGGCCTGATCAAGGGGAGGGTCGATTTGGACGACGTGATCGATGGCTCGTTTGTCGAGGCGACCCTTCAGGCGCTTGGGCCGTACCGTCGCTGAACGGGCTTATCATAGCCGGGCTTGACCCGGCTTGACCCCGCAATCCATCCGCTTCACCAAGAGTGTTAATGCGAAGAAGAGGGAGCGCGGGTCAAGCCCTGGGTCAAGCCCGCGCATGAGAGAGCTGAGACGCCGTGTTGGCACGAACCGCATCGATGCACGATCGCATTGCCATGTACAACGGCAACGCGCTCAAGATCGGAATTTTTGGCGCAAACTGCTCGTCGGGACGCTCGGCCACCAAAGTGCCTGAGCGGTGGTCGGCGAGCTGGCCAGACTGCCTGCGCCTTGCCCGCATGGCTGACGAGGCCGGAATCGACTTCATGCTGCCGATCGGCCGTTGGAAGGGCTACGGGGGCGAAACGGATTTTCACGGCTCGACCCTCGAGACCGTCACCTGGGCCGTTGGCCTCCTCGGCGCGACCGAGGACATCACCGTATTTGGCACCGTGCATGCGCCGCTGTTTCATCCGCTGATCGCTGCCAAGGAGTTCGTCACCGCAGACCATGTCGGGGAGGGCCGCTTCGGCCTCAATGTCGTGGTCGGGTGGAACGAAGGCGAGTTCGAGATGTTCGGAGTGAAGCAGCGCGATCATGATGTTCGCTATGAGTACGCGCAGGAATGGCTCGACGTTGTCAGGCGGGCCTGGTCGGACGAAGTCCAATTCGATTTCGAAGGACAATTCCTGCGGCTCAAGAGCGTGCGTGCCCACCCCAAGCCCTATGGCGGCACGCGTCCCATCCTCATGAATGCGGGTTCCTCGCCGGTGGGCCAAGGCTTCGCCTTGCGCAACTGCGATGCATTCTTTGTGGCGACGGCGGGCTCACGCACGTCCCTCGAGGGCAACGCGAAGAAGGTCGCCGAGATCAAGGCCGCCGCCCGACAGCTCGGCCGGGAGATCGAGGTCTACACGGTGGGCCAAGTGGTTTGCCGTCCCTCGCAAAAGGAAGCGGAGGACTACTACCGCCACGCCATGATCGAGAATGCGGATTGGGGCGCCATCGACGGGATGCTGGCGAATAGGAGCATTACGCCGCAGAGCATTCCGCTCGAGGAATATGAAGCAAAGCGCCGCTACTTTGCCGCGAATGCGGTCGGCGGCTATCCGTTCGTCGGCACGCCCGATCGGGTCGCAGAAGAGCTTGCGACCATCAGCAAGGCGGGCGTGCGCGGCATTGCGCTTTCGTTCGTCAATTATCTCTCGGAGCTGCCGTATTTTTGCGAGCAGGTGCTGCCTCGTCTCGCCCGCGCCGGCATGCGCGTCCCGATGTGAGAGTGCGCTACTCGACCGTAAGCTCCACGCGGTGGACTGCATTTCGTCGTCCACTCTCCGGCTGAACGGTTCCGGTGCAGGAGACTGCGCGAGAGCTTAGGGTGCCAGGGCCGGATTTGTTCGGCCGCCATTGCGTCCGAAACCTCTGCCAGCTGCGGTCTTCGCGTCGATCGAGCTCGGCTTCGCTCCAGGTATTGCCACCATCGGTGCTGATATCGACGCGTGCGAGGTCCTCATCCGACCACGCCCAGCCCCAGATCTCCACTTGCGTGCCCCGCCTGTGCATCGCTCCGGGACTCGGAGCCACGATCACGGATTGCGGCGCCACCGACCAGACCGGAACCATTTCGCCGGGGTGGTTAGGATCGGGGTCATTGTACCAGCGCGTCGTGAACGCGCTGGTGGCGCGGGATCGCGCAAGGGTGATGCGGCTTAGCCATTTCACGCTGTTCGTGCCGTAGAAGCCGGGAACAACGAGACGCGCTGGAAACCCGTGCTCGGGTGGAAGCGGGGCCTGATTGAGCTCATAGGCGATGAGCACGTCGCAGGATACGCGCTCGATCGGCAGGTCCTTGACATAAGCCGCATGCTCGATCCCGCCGAAGGCACCGTAATCCGCTCCCCAGGACCAGACGTAGCGCGCATTTGGTGCAGGGCCACAGTCGCGCAGGACATCCGCCAGCCGCGCCCCGCCCCAGCGAACGTTGCAAATCCGCTGCGTGGGCTCCAACGGCTGGAGAGGACTGCCAGCACACTGATGGAAGCTGGTCACGGTGTGCTTTGGATAGGTGGTCAGTTGCGAGAAATCGATCTGCGTGGGCCGTTCGACCAGTCCATCGATCTTGAGGGACCACGCTTCGCGGTCAAGGCGGGGAATGCCAAGATGGCACAGGACGATCATGTCCGCGGTCGGCGTAAGCCGCCCATGCATCTGATGCGGAAGCAATGGGATGCGGCGGAAAAAGCCAGTCGGCTCCATTTTGGCTTGCTGCATGGAAGAGGCTCGATGGTTTGCGATCCGTCCGTAAGTTCACCGCCCCGGCCGCGGAATGACAAGCATCGGCTGAATTATACGCATGGTGACACAAGAAGCGTCGGTCCCCAGCCTTTGCATTCGCCGGCAACCCCATGCATCTTGAAGCTCAAGCTGCGGGATAACTCCTGGGAGAATTCCCGCCGGCCAATCGGAGAGAAATAATGCGCCCCACTCCACACCGTCATTTGATTGAGGGCAAGTGCCGCTGCGGCGAACGGGATTGCCTGCCAGCGCGGTCTGCGGAGGAGGGGATTGCGCGCGGGGTGGAGACCGCATTGCTCCACGGCTTGTTTCCCGAACCTGTCCTGCGCCGGACCCTCTTGCGGTCGGTCGGCACCGCCACGCTGCTGGCGGGGCTATCGAGCATTCTTCCGATCGAGGCCCTCAAAGCCTTGGCGCAGGAAAAGAAGCCATTAGAGAAGACCAAGCTCAATGTTGGGTTCCTCCCGATCACTTGTGCCGCGCCGCTGATCTATGGCGAGCAGCTCGGTACCTACAGCAAGGAGGGGCTGGAGGTCTCGCTGCAAAAGATTGCTGGCATTGCGCTCATCCGTGACAAGATGATCAACGGCGAGCTTGATGTTTCCCAGCAGGTCATGCCGGTGGCACTGACCATGACTGTCGGGCTCGGTGGCAACACGCAGTCGATCAAGGTCCTTACCATCCTCAACCAGAACGGCAATTCGCTGGTGCTTGCCAACAAGCACAGGGACAACCGGGATCCGAAGAGCTGGCGCGGGTTCACCTTTGCGGTTCCGTTCGAGCAGAGCCACCAGGCGCTGCAGCTGCGCAATTATCTTGCCGCGCACGGGCTCGACCCGGAGAAGGACGTGACCTATCGCATCGTTCCGCCCACGGAATATGTCTCCAGTTTGCGGGTCGGCAGCATCGATGGATTCTTCGGTGGCGAGCCGGGCGGGCAGCGTGCCGTGTTCGAAGGCGCGGGCTTCATCCACCTCATATCGAAGGAAATCTGGGATGGTCACCCCTGCTGCTCGGTTACCGCGGCCGAAGCCTGGATCAAGCAGAATCCGAACACCTTCATGGCGTTCTATCGCGCAATCATCGCCGCCAGCCTGCACGTGTCGGACAAGAAGAATCGGGCCGGGATGGCGAAGGTCCTGGCACAGCCGCAATATCTCAACGCTCCTGAGATCGTGGTCGATCAGGTGCTCACAGGCCGCTTTGCCGACGGGCTTGGAAACATCAAGAGCGATGAGCGACGCGTCGATTACCAGCCGTTTCCGCACTATGCCGCGGCGGTCTGGTTGATGACGCAGCTGCGGCGCTGGAACATGCTTAAGGAGGACGTCGACTATAAGAAGCTCGCCGAGCAGGTGATGCTGGCGACCGAGGCCGCAAAGATCATGCGCGAACTTGGCGCCACCCCGCCAGCGATCGGATTCGGCAAGGAAGTCATTCTCGGCCAGGAGTTCGATTCGAACCGGCCCGAGGAATATCTCAAGTCGGTGCGCCGCAGCTAAGGGCAAGTGGTGTAGATGCCGCGGCGCAGTTGGCTCGCATCATTACTGCTCCTCGCTGCATTTGTCGCAGTATGGCATCTGCTGACGTCGAGTGGCTCGGGGGCGCCGAGTGCAATCGATCCCGAATACGCTCGCCTTGCAGGCCAAAGCGCGGGCGCCGGACCGACCGCTGCGATCCCATCGCCGGGGGCGGTGGCGCAGCGCGCCTATGAGCTTCTGGCCAACGCCTTCGATCGCAGTAACCCGAACAATCTCGGTATTGCCTGGCACCTCATGTACTCCATGGGACGCGTCCTGCTCGGCTACGTGCTCGCAGTGATAGTCGCCGTTCCGATGGGGTTCGCGCTGGGCCTGGTACCACCGCTCTACCAAATCCTCAATCCGTTCATTCAGGTCCTCCGGCCGATCTCTCCGCTCGCTTGGATGCCACTCGCGCTCTACACGTTTCGCGACAGCAGCGTCTCGACCATCTTCATCATCTTCATTTGCGCCCTATGGCCGATGCTGATCAGTACGGCGGCGGGAGCTGGCAGTGTCCGCCACGAATGGCTCAACGTCTCTCGCGTGTTCGGGCTTGGGACCTTCGAGCATGTCACCAGGATCGTCCTGCCCGCCAGCGTCCCAATGATCATGACGGGAATGCGCGTCTCGATCGGCATCGCCTGGTTCGTGATTGTCGCCGCAGAGATGGTTGGCGCCCAGAGCGGCATTGGTTATTTCATATGGAACGAATGGAATAATTTGCAGATCGCGAGCATGATCGTCGCCATCGTGCTGATTGGCCTGGTCGGGCTGGGCCTCGACATCGGGCTGTCCTGGATCGGTCAGCGGTTGAGCTTCAGGGAATGACGCGCATGGGTTTCCTCAGCGTGCGCGGCGTCTCGATGGCCTTTCCGATCAAGGGTGGCGGAAGCTTTCTGGCAATCGAGGATATCTCGTTTGACGTCGAGCGGAACGAATTCGTCTGCCTCATCGGCCATTCCGGGTGCGGCAAAAGCACGTTGCTCAATCTTATCGCCGGCTTGATGCTGCCGACCTCAGGCGACATCGAGTGCCAAGCGGCAAGAATTAGGGGCCCCGGTCCCGACCGCGCCATGGTGTTCCAGAGTCACGCGCTATTGCCGTGGATGACGTGCTTCGAAAACGTTCATCTCGGCGTCAAGCAGGTCTTCGGCCGGAAGCTCACCCGGGCAGAGCTCCACGACAAAACCAAACAGGCCTTGCAGCTCGTTCACCTCGGTCATGCTCTGCACCATTACCCCTGCGAAATCTCCGGCGGCATGAAGCAGCGGGTAGGGATCGCGCGCGCATTCGCTACAGAGCCGCGTGTGTTGCTGCTCGACGAGCCGTTCGGCGCGCTTGATGCGCTCACCCGCGCTGCCTTGCAGGATGAGCTGGTGCGAATCGTGGATACCATTCGCTCGACCGTGGTGATGGTCACGCATGACATCGATGAGGCAATCCTGTTGAGTGACAGAATACTGATGATGACGAACGGGCCGAAAGCGAGAATAGGCGAGGTGGTACAGATTGCATTGCCGCGCCCGCGCGATCGCATCGAGCTTGCGGAAAACCCGGAATACGCGGTCTACCGCAAGAGACTTCTGGAATTCTTGTATCGCAAGCAGCGGATTGAACAGCCATGATCAAACCCATGTTCGCCGTCGTAGCTGCATGCGCTCTGGCGACCAGTTCCGTCAGACAGGCTCCGGCTGAAAGTGCGATGGCGCAACAATGGCCGCAGCGAAATGTACGGATGATCGTGGCGTTCGGTCCCGGCGGCGGCGCCGACATTGTGGGCCGCATCATCGCCCAATCCATGCAAGAGAAACTCGGCCAACCCGTGGTCGTGGAAAATCGGCCGGGGGCGGCAGGTACCCTGGGCAATGAAGCGGTGGCACGCGCAGATAAGGATGGCTACACGCTCGGCGTGATGACCGCAGGCCAGATCATTGCGGCGGTCATGAACAAATCGTTGCGCTATGACACCTTGACCGCCTTCGAACCGATTTCGCTGGTCGCGCGCGCTGGCCTGATCATCGTGACGCGTCCCGACTTTCCCACGAACGATGTCAAGGAGTTGGTCGCCGCAGCCAAGGCGCGTCCGGGGGAGATCGCGTTTGCGAGTCCGGGCTTCGGTGCCACGCAGCATTTCACCGGGGAACTGTTCAAGCAGATCGCCGGGGTTGATATGCTGCACGTGCCGTTCCGTACCTCGCCGGAAGCGATTGCCGCGGTGCTTGGCGGACAGGTCGACGTGCTGTTCGATACCATTTCCGCGGTGCTCGGGCAGGTGTCGTCCGGGCAGCTCAAGGCGCTTGCGGTCACGGGCAAGGAACGGTTTCCAGCGGTTCCAAATGTCCCGGCAGCGATCGAATCCGGCGCCCTTCCCGGCTACGACGTCACGACCTGGTATGGCCTGTTCGCTCCAAGTGGTACGCCGGCCATCGTGATCGCCAAGCTCAACCAGACCGTAAATGCAATCCTCGCCGAGGCGGACACGCAGGAGCGATTGACCAAGGCCGGGGTGGTCGTCCAGGGCTCCAGCCCAGAGGCGTTCGGTCAGCACATGGCGGCAGAGTTTAGCCGCTGGAGTGCCGTGCGCGAAAAGGCCGGCATCCCGCAGCAATGAGGGCTATGTAGGTCATCATGAAGTTCGGCATCTTCGATTACATCGACGACCGGGGCGAACCGCTGCACAAGACGTATGACGACCGTCTCGCCTTGCTGCAGGCCGCCGAGGCTGCCGGGTTCTACGGTTATCATCTGACTGAGCATCATGCGACGCCGCTCTCCATGACGCCGTCACCCGGCGTGTTCCTCGCTGCTGCTGCGCGCGAGACACAGCGCATCCGGCTCGGCACGCTGCTCTATCTTCTCCCGCTCTACCATCCGCTGCGGCTGTTCGAGGAGTTGTGCATGCTCGATCATCTCAGCCATGGGCGCCTCGACATCGGTCTCGGGCGCGGTATTTCCCCTATGGAGTTCGAGGCCTATGGGGTGGACTTTGGCCAGTCGGGCAGGGATTTCGATCACGTTTTCAATATCCTCTACCAGGGCTTCACCCGCGACCGCATCGAATATCAGGGCGATCGGTTCGACTTTCACGACGTGCCCGTGGTCATGAAGCCGTTGCAGCGTCCGCACCCGCCGTTCTGGTACGGCTTGCGCGGCGACCATGGTCCGGCCTTCGCAGCCCGCCAGGGCATGCACGGCGTGACCCTCGGGTCGGATGAGAAGGTTGCGAAGATGCTGGCGACCTTCCGTGCCCAGTGGGTCGCGTGTGCCCATGAGCGCAAGCGCCGCGGAGTCTCGGTCGAAAAGCCATTCTGCGGCGTCATGCGCGCGATCTTCGTTGCGGACTCCGACGCGGAAGCCGAGCGCATGGCGCGGCCTGCTTATAAACGCTGGTTCGATGCTCTTGCCTGGTTGTGGGTGGAACGCGGTTCGTTTCCACCGATCTCAATCTCGGCCGATTACGATGCTTCCAAGGCCGCAGGCACCCTGGTCGTGGGCAGTCCCGATACGGTTGGCCGCATCCTGCTCGCGCAGGCGGAGCGGATCCGGCACAATTACCTGGTGCTGCTGCTTGCGTTCGGATCGCTGACCCATCAACAGGAGATGCATTCGCTCGCGCTGTTTGCGAGCGAGATCATGCCGAAGCTCTCGCCGCTGCATGAGGAAGACGGGCTGCTTGTTCCGCTCCGACGCCTGCCTAGCGGTCTGCCTGGTAGCCACTGGCTTACCGTAATGAGCGGGCTTGTCTTCGGGCCAGTCCTGCGCCCTACAGGTGCGGTGCAAATGGTGCATGGGCGGTCCTGTCGCGCTGACAAGACGAGTCAATCTGTGGCATGGTTTAAGCCCGTTCTAAAGCGGGGAGCAGTCCGGACGCTCGCATGCGACCACGATCTCTTCTGATAGCCGCGGTTGCGGCATTTTGTCTGGATGTAAACTACGCTGTGGCGCAGACGAGCCCGGTCGCAGAGATTGCTGGATATCAGGGCACCGATCGCCAGCAACGCTTGGCGGAGGGCGCAAAACGCGAGAAGGAGCTAACCCTATACTCGTCCATTCCGCCCGCCGACATTGCCGCCTTGGTCGCGGCCTTTGACAAGAAATATGCCATCAAGGTCAAGGTCTGGCGTTCGGATTCCGAGGGGTTTCTACAGCGGGTCCTGAGCGAGGCCAGGGCGAGACGCTTCGACGTGGATATCATGGCGGGCGCGAGCTCGGCACTCGAGCCGCTTTACCGCGAGAACTTGCTCCAGGAGGTAAAGTCGCCGTATCTCGCCGATGTCGTGCCGGAGGCAATTCCGGCGCATCGGCAGTGGGTCGCCATGTATTTCACGCTATTTGTGCAGGCCTACAACACAAATATCGTGCGCAAGGACTCTCTCCCAAAATCCTACGACGGGTTCGTGCAGACGCAGTGGAGGGGGAGGCTCGGCATCGAGGCTGACGATTTCGATTGGTTTGCCGAAGTGGTCAAGGATCTTGGAGAAGCACGCGGGCTGCAGCTCTTTCGCGATATCGTGGCCGCGAATGGCATCTCTGTGCGCAAGGGGCACAGCCTGATCAACAACCTCATTGCTGCGGGGGAAGTACCGCTCGCTCTTTCCGCTTACGGCTATCTGGCTGAGCAGAGCAAGCGCAAGGGCGCCCCGGTCGATTGGTTCACGCTGCCGCCGGCTGTCGCACGCTCCACCGCTGAAGGACTCGCCCGCAATGCACCCCACCCCCATGCGGCGCTGCTGTTCTACGATTTCCTTCTCTCCGATGCTCAGAAAATCTTTGCTGATCGGCAGTTCCTGCCGGTCCATCTGAATACCGAGCCGCCATACAAAGTCGCGTTCAAGCTCATCGATTCGGCCGCCATGCTCGATCAGTCCCGCAAGTGGCAGGATCTCTTTCAGAAGACGATCGTCGGACCATCGAGATAATCGGCATCACATGCGCTATATCGATGCGTTCAATCATTTCTTTCCCCGCCGCTTCTACGAGTTGATGCTGCAGTCTCCGGCCGGGCAAAAGGATCTGGGCAAACGGATGCGGGGTATTCCCGCCCTCCATGACATCGAGGAACGACTGCGCGTGGTCGATTCGTTTCCCGATTACGCCCAGATCATCTGCCTCGGCATGCCCTCGATCGATCGCCTCACGGGTCCGGAACAGGCGCCGGAATGGGCCCGTCTCGGCAACGACGGGCTTGCGGAGATCGTTGCGAAATACCCCGATCGCTTCCTGGGGTACGCCGCGTCGCTTCCGATGAATGCGCCTGAAGCCGCGGTCAAGGAGGCCGAGCGGGTGCTGGCGAACGGGGCAAACGCCATCCAGCTGCACACCAACGTGGACGGAGCGCCCATCGACCAGGACGCGTTCCTGCCGATCTACGAGGCAATCGAAAAATCCGGCAAGCCGATTCTGCTGCACCCGATCCGAACGCGCGAAATGGCCGACTACCGCACTGAGACCAAATCGAAATACGAAATATGCAGCGTCATCGGCTGGCCGTTCGAAACGGGGGCGGCCCTCGCACGCTTGGTGTTTTCCGGCATCATGGACCGCTTTCCCAAGCTCAAGGTGATCTCGCATCACCTCGGCGGCATCATTCCTTACTTCGAAGGCCGCGTTGCTCACAGCTGGGATCAGCTTGGAGCGCGTACCTCTGACGAGGATTATTCGCTGATCCTGAAGCGGTTGAAGAAGCGGCCATTCGACTATTTCAAGAACTTCTACGGCGATACCGCGCTTGCAGGTGCACGCGCCCCTACGATTTGCGGTATCTCATTCTTCGGACCGGATCACGTCTTGTTTGCCTCCGACTGCCCTTTCGACAAGGAAAAGGGCAGGGGCTATATCCGCTCCACCATCGCGGTTCTGGAATCCCTCGACCTGCCGCAAGCCGACATGGACAAGATCTGCTACAAGAACGCCCAGAGCATGTTCGGGCTGGGCTCTGATTGAGGGACGCACGTGTCGCGTCACGCGGCAAAAGCGATGGGGGTGGGATGATCGCCCGATGGGCGGCCGTGGTTTTGCTGATGGCGGTGCTTGCGGACCTCCCCGCCCGCGCCGACCCCGTCGCCGCTTTCTATGAGAACACCGAGGTCACATTCATCGTGGGTACGGGAGCGGGCGGCAGCCACGACGTTTATGCCCGGCTGCTCGCGCGCCATCTCGGCAGGTTCATTCCGGGCAATCCTCGGGTCAGCGTGCAGAACATGCCGGGAGCAGGCGGCCTGCGCGCTGCAAACTATCTATATAATTTCATCCCCAACGACGGCGGCGCCATCGGCATGTTCTCACGCAACGTGCCGCTTGTCGGTCTCCTGGGCGGCACCAATGTTCAGTTCAATCCCCGCAAGTTGACCTGGCTCGGTTCTCCCGCGAGCTTCCAGAACGACGCCAACATTCTCATCGTGCGCAAGGACGCGCCGGCGAAATCGATCGAGGAGGCGCGCCGGCAGGACCTTCCGCCCTTGGTACTCGGGGGCAGCGCCGAGGGCGGCATCGGGAATGACGTTCCGATCATCCTGCATGATACCATCGGGCTGCATGTCAAGCAGGTCGTTGGGTTTCCCGATAATCCGGCGATCTATGTGGCGATCGAGCGCGGGGAGGTCCATGGCCGCACGGTCGATCTCTCCTCGCTGAAGGCGGTAAAACCTGAATGGCTCAACCCGGGGAGCAATTTTCGGGTACTAGTTCAGTTCGCGCGAGCAACCCGACATCCCGAATTCCCGGACGTGCCGACGGCGCGCGAGCTCGCCAAGAACGAGGCTTCACGTGCCCTGATCGAGCTTGCGGAGCTACCTTATGCGATTTCACGGCCGATTGCGGCGCCTCCTAATGTCCCGCCGGAGCGCGCGAGGGCGTTGCAGGAAGCATTCCTCGCCGTGTACCGGGACCCGCAATATCTCAGTGACGCCGCCGAGCTGAAGCTCGATGCGAGTCCCATAGGCGGGGACGAGATCCTGCGCGCCATCGATGCGATGGCTGGCGCGCCACCCGAGTTTCTCGAATATGCGCGCAAGCTTTTTGCCGAAACCAAAGGAGGCGGTTAGTGACACCATGAATCGCAGTATCGAGCGCGTCCTTACGACCCACGTCGGCAGCCTGCCGCGGCCAAGCGACCTCCTCGATGAGATCGAGACAGAGCAGCAGGACAGGCCGACAGACAAGGATACCCGCGCTGCGCGTTTGCGGAGTGCCGTCAAAGAGGTTGTGTGCACCCAGGTGGAGATCGGCATCGACATCATCGACGACGGCGAGTTCGGCAAGCCGAGCTTCGTATCATATGTGAACGAGCGCCTCGGCGGCTTCGAAATCGATCGGGACAGTCCGCGACAGAATCCGTGGACGCAATCGCGCGAGGCAAGGTCGTTTCCTGAATTCTACGCGGCGAGCCCTGCGGCTGCACGGCCGAATCGGATGATCTGCATCGCGCCGGTGACCTATCGCGGCATGGCAAGGCTGCAGATCGACATCGACAATCTCAAGCACGCCCTCGACGGCGCCAATGTGCTCGACGTATTCATGCCGGCCATTTCGCCCGCGAGCGCGGCCGATTGGCTGCGCCACGGGTATTACAAGAGCGACGAGGAATATCTGTTCGCGATTGCCGAGGCACTGCGGGAGGAATACGAGGCGATCGTGCGCGCGGGCTTCCTGCTGCAGATCGATGATCCTCAGCTGGTCACCTACTGGACCAAGACGCCCGAGCTTACATTGGAGCAATGGCGCAAATGGGCCGAGATGCGAGTGGACGCGCTCAATCACGCGCTACGCAATATCCCTGTGGAAAAAATCCGCCACCACACCTGCTACGGCATCAATATGGGGCCCCGGGTGCACGACCTGGAGCTCAAGGATGTCGTAGATGTGATCCTGAATATACGTGCAGGAGCCTATTCGTTCGAGGCTGCCAATCCACGCCACGAGCACGAGTGGACAGTGTGGGAGCAGGTCAAGCTGCCCGAGGGCAAATCTCTGATCCCGGGTGTGATCACCCATTCGACCGTGCTGGTCGAGCATCCTGAGCTCGTCGCCCAACGCATCGGGCGCTTCGCCAAGCTGGTTGGCCGGGAGAAGGTGATCGCTGGCGCCGATTGTGGCTTTGCCACGTTCGCGGGCTCGAAAGAAGTCCACCCGAGCATCGTATGGGCAAAGCTCAGAGCGCTGGTCGCGGGCGCACAGCTCGCCACCAAGAGTTTGTGGGCCTGATAACTCGCTTTCACGCGCCGTGCCCGCGCCGGGACAATGTCGAGTCTATTGTGGGGCGCGCAACCGGGCGAGCAGCTCGGTCGTTGGCCAGCCATCGGCCGGGTGGCCGAACTTGAGCTGCACGTCCCGGATGGCAACACGGCTCTTTAGCCCAAGCACGCCATCTACCCGGCCAACGTCATAGCCGCGCTTCTCCAGGATCTGCTGGAGCTCGCGCGTTTCCTCAAAACTGATCTTGGGGATATTGCCGCTCCCTTTGTTCATGGGCGGCGCTCCGTCAATACGGGTGGCGTAGTAGGCGGCCGTCAGCGAATAATTGAGCGACTGATTCCATTTCAGATAGGCCTGGAAATTGTCGTAGGCGAGAAAAGCGGGTCCAAAGCGTCCGACCGGAAGCACGATCGAGGCCGGCATGTTGTCCGCCTGCAACGGCTTGCCGTCCGCGCGGGTCACGCCCCAGGCCGCCCACTGCGAGCGCGGGTGCTGGACCGCAAGGTCGGCCTCCTTCCATGGCAGATTGGGGGGCACGCGCACTTCCTGCAGCCATGGCTCGCCGCGTTTCCAGCCGAGGTGAACGAGATATTTGCCGGTCGAGCCGATGACGTCGGCGGCGCTCCTGATCAGGTTGCGCCGGCCATCGCCGTCATAGTCGACGGCATGCGCCATGTATTCCGACGGCATCAGCTGGGTCTGGCCGAGCTCGCCCGCCCAGGACCCGATCATTTCATCGGGGCGCAGATCGCCGCGTTCAATGAGCCGCAGCGCATCGAGCAAATGACCGCGGAACATCTCCGAACGCCGGCAATCATAGGCGAGGGTCGCAAGCGACTTGATCGCATTGTCCTTCCCTTGCCCGGCGCCAAAATCGCTCTCCAGCGCCCAAAAGGCAGTTATGACCGACGCGGGGACGCCGAACTCCTTCTCTTCCCGCGCGAACAGCGCTTGATGTTTCTTTATTTGAGCCATGCCGGTACTGGGTGAGCGTCCTGCCAGCATCTTGTCCGAAATCTCGACGAAGTTCTGAGCGAAGAACCGTTGTCCGCGATCGATATTGATGATGCGCTGATCGAGAACGAGGTACGGCGAGGCGGCAGCGATCGCCGGGGCTGAAATGCCTTTGGCCAGCGCCTCCTTCTTGAAATCTGCGAGCCAAGCTTCGAAGCTGCCGGTGTTGCGGCAGTTGGCCTGGCCCAAGGCAATGCTCGGAAGCCCAATCAGCATCGCCGCGATGAGGGCCGTGGCGCCTCGCATGCATCGTGTCATATATATTGCCCCGCTTGCCTGTATTTTCAGGGGATTGTCTGAGATGACGCTGCTTGCCGCGGCAATGCCAACTCGCCTATTCTGATCGAGCAGCTCGCGCAAAGCGGCTGGGCCGTCCGGGTGCGATAATGCTCGTTATTCCACTATTGAGTGACGACGACTTTTGGACAACATCATGACGGCATGACCGACTCGGTGCCGCGGAGGGAGCATGGGAACGCGTGGCTTGCTTGTGCTTGGTATCGGCTCAGTGCTCGTGCTGGGAAATCCGGCGTTTGCGCAGCAGCCGGCCCCA
>Ga0207693_10001266_pt1 | contig 22523 bp, 23 predicted proteins | sample LARL81metaG_FD_184347 | JGI IMG/M metagenome (GOLD analysis project Ga0207693, IMG submission 184347) | Corn, switchgrass and miscanthus rhizosphere microbial communities from Kellogg Biological Station, Michigan, USA - LAR L8-1 metaG... | ecosystem: Host-associated > Plants > Roots >... | reverse complement strand
CGCGGGCGGCGGCTGCACCGACTCGGACGACAACGCGGCCGACTTCGCGACTGCTGCGCCCGATCCGCAGAACTCGTCGGCGCCTGCGAGCGCGTGCTCGGCGCCGCCGCCCCCTCCGAACAGCGCGAGCGCATCCGGCACGGTCGACGTGAACGTGCAGCCGGTGCTGTCGATCGCACTCGACCACGCGACGCTGAGCTTCCCCGCCGCCGTTCCTGGCACGGTGCCGGACCCGCTCCCGGAGCACGTGACGGTGACGAGCAACGATCCGGGCGGCTACACGCTCGGCGTCCACCGGACGGCGTTCTCGCCGCACGACCTGCCGCTCGGGATCGGGGTCGGCAGCGGTGCTCTCACGGCGGTGCCGGTCACGCCCGCTCCCGACTTGCTCCTCGCCACTGCGACCGGCCCGAGTGGGGACGGAGGCGACCTGTGGGCCACGAGCGTCGGCTTCGTGTCGCCGTTGCCGGTCGTGCCGGCCGGCCACTACACCGCGACGCTGACCTTCACGGTGATCGGTAAGTGAGGCGCGCGCTTGCGGCGGCGTTGCTCGCCACGGCCGCGGCATCCATCCCGGGTGCCGCGGCGGGCGGGGGCATCGGGCTCAGCGCGAGCCCGCTGCGCCTGACACTGATCGGCGCGTCGGCCTCGGCGATCACGGTGCGGAACCCGGGCAGGCGGCCGCTGCTCGTCGACGTATCGCGAGCCGGATTCGCGCGCTCGCTGCGCGGGCTTCCGTACGTGCGTCCGGCCCGCGGCGCAGTCGCGTGGCTGCGGGTGCGGCCGCGACGGCTCCGGGTCGCTCCCGGGACGAAGGCTGTCCTGCATGTCGCCGCCAGGCCTCCACGCCGGGCCGAGCCCGGCGATCATCCCGCGCTCGTCCTCCTGACGACGCGGCCGCTCGGCGCGCGCCGCGTGCGTGTGCGGCTCCGGCTGGGCGTGATCGTCGTCCTCCACGTCCGCGGCCGGATCGTGCGCCGTCTCGACGCGCGTGCGCTCACGGTGCATCGCCGCGGGAGCCGCCGCCTCCTGGAGCTAAGGCTCGTCAATCGCGGGAACGTGACCGAGCGGATCGGTCGGGACGGGCTCCGTCTTACGCTCGTCGCCCACGGCCGAAGGCTGGCGAGGCTACGGCCGAGGAGCCGCGAGCTCCTGCCGCGCAGCGCCGGCATCGCGGAGTTCACGTACCGCGGGGGAGCACGAGGCCTCGCGGTCGCGCGAATCGAGCTGCCGCGAACCGTTCGCGGTCAGCTGCGCGCCTTTCGGATCCGTCTGTGAATGCCGATACGCCACGCATGGACAGGCGTGTCGTCTGGATCTTCGTCGGCGTCGGCTCGACGATCGGCGGCCTCCTGCCGGAGGCGTGGGGCGGCAGCGCATTCGGCCTGGCCTCGCTCGTTCTCGGCTGCCTCGGCGGCGTCGCCGGACTGTGGTTCGCGGCGAAGCTAGCCGGCTAGCGGCGGTAGAGCTGGTCTATCGCCTGCTCGAGCTCCTCCAGGCGGGCCGCTCCGAAAGCGCTGACCGTCCCGTCGGAGTCGACGACGACGTTCGTCGGCACGCCGCGGACGCCTAGCTCTCCGGCGAGCTCCAGGTTCGGGTCGAGGAGCATCGGCCCTTTGATGCCCCACATCTCGCAGAAGCGCTCAACCTCTGGCCGCGGCTCGGTTCCTTCCCAGATGTCGACGAGCACCACTTCGAGGCCCGACCGGGCCCCTTCGCGGATGCGCAGCTCCTCGAGAAACGGCGCCTCCGCGTTGCACGGTCCTCACCAGGAGGCGAAGAAGTTGAGGATGTACTTCTTCTCGGCCCAGTCGCGGTTCGTGCGTCGCTCGCCGGTCCAGTAGTCCTCGAGCGCGAACTCCGGCAGCTTCTTGCCGATCCACGGGCTCGGTTCCTCCAGCACCGGCGCCGGCGGCTTCGCAGCGAGCAGATCCTCGACGATCGACAGTGTCTGACTGCCCGCGTTGGCCACGAGGATGCGGCCGTCTTGCGGGTCGACGACCACGCCACCGGGGCCGCCACCGACCGGGATCTGCGACCATTCGGCGCCGTCGGCGACGCCGAGCACGCTGACCGAGCCGGCGCCCCGGTTCGTGACATAGACCCGGTCGTGCGCCGGCGCCACCGTCAGCCCGACCGGAGCGGAGCCAGTGCGGATCTCCTCCACCACCTCGATCGTGTCGAGATCGACACGCGAGACCGTCCCGGCGATCGAGTTGACGATAAACGCCTCGCCGCGCTCGGGGAGGATTCCGATCGCGCACGTGCCGATGCCGAGCTCGAGCCGCCCGACGTCCTCGAAGGAGTCGGCGTCGTAGAAGTTGGCGGATGCGGCGACGAAGTTGACGCAGACCACGAGGCGGCGGGTCGGGTCGACGCCGATCGCTCCGGCCCCCGGCTCCGCTTCGACGGTCGCGACGGTTTCGAGCGTGTCGAGGTCGATGACGCTCATCGTCGAGCCGAGCGAGTTGCCGACGTAGAGGCGGCGGAACTGAGGAACGTGGGTGAGGCCGGACGGATAGCCGCCGACCGGGACGGCCGTCTCCACCTCGAGCGTCGCGGAGTCGATGATGGTCACCTGGTCGGAGTGCGCGTCCGCGGTGAAGACGCGGCCTGTCTGCTCATCGAGGCCGATGTCGATGGGCTCCTCGCCGGTGGGGATCTCGCATAAGACCTCGTGCTGCTCGAGGTCGACGACCGAGACGAAATCGCTCCGCGAGCACGCGACGAACGCGCGGCGCCGCGCGACGTCGACGGCGATTCCCTCCGGATCGAGGCCGACGGGGATCTCGGCGACCTGCCGCCACGGCGACCGCGAGTCGATCCGGCAGGCGGCTCCGACCGGGAAGGCCGGGTCCTCGTGCTCTTCGGCCGTCGCCATAGACGCGCGAGTATTGCCGTTCGGCGAGACGACCGGACAAAAGAACTGTCACGCGCCGATAGGATCGGCAGGAGCTTTGTCCGACGCCGTCCTGATCTACGCCGACTGCTTCCGCTCCGCCGACATGCGGCACGCGGTTCCGCTCGGCGTCCCGGACCCGTTCCTCTACGCCGAGGAGAACGGGACGCGGCACGTGTTCACGAACTCGATGGAGGCGGCTCGAATCAACGAGCTGGGCCAGTTCGACGTGCACGTGAACGAGGAGTTCGGCATCGATGAGCTCGTCGAGTCCGGGCTCGAGCCGCGGGAGCTCGTCGCGCAGCTCGCGTTGCGCTACGTCTCGAGCCTTGGCCCGAAGCGCTTTACGGTCCCTGAGAACTTCCCCGTCTGGCTCGCGGACCGTCTCCGGGCCGAAGGCGTCGAGCTCGACGTCGACCAGGACACCTTCGACGACCGCCGGCGCGCGAAGACCGGAGCGCAGCTCGCGGGGATGAGGCGTGCGCAAAAGGCTGCCGAGGCGGCGATGGACGCTTGCCGCGAGCTCCTGCGCCGCTCCGAGATCAGCGGCGACGAGCTCCTGCTCGACGGCAAGCAGCTGACCGTGGAGCGCGTGAAGGCGGACATGAACGTCGTCTTCGCAGCGCACGACACGACGTCCGAGGAGTACATCGTCGCCCCCGGCGCCCAGGGCGCGGTCGGACACGACATGGGCTCCGGGCCGATCCGGCCGGGCGTCCCACTGGTCGTCGACATCTTCCCGCGCGACAACGAGTCCGCCATCTTCACCGACATGACGCGCACATTCGTCGTCGGCGAGGTGCCCGACGACATTCGCGAGTGGCACAGGCTCTGCAAGGAGGCGCTCGACGCAGCGGTCGCGGCGATCCGCCCGGGCGTCGAGGGCCGTGCCGTGTTCGACCTCACCTGCGACATCTTCGAAGCGGCGGGCGAGCCGACGCAGCGCACCAAGAAGGCCGGCGAAACGCTCGTCGACGGCTTCTTCCATGCACTCGGCCACGGTGTCGGCCTCGAGGTGCACGAGGCGCCGGGCATGGGTCGCAACTCGATCAAGCCGTTTGTCGCCGGAGACGTCGTCACGGTTGAGCCGGGCCTGTATCGCGCCGGCTACGGGGGCGTGCGGCTCGAGGACATCGTCCTCGTGACCGACGACGGCGCCGAGGTCATCACGGACTATCCGTACGACCTCGAGCCCTAGCCTCGACGGCGTGGCTACCGAGTCGCACCACGCGATCGACACGATGCTCCTCGAGGAGCGGCGCTATCCGCCTCCCGAGGACTTCGCCGCCCACGCGAACGCGCAGCCGGGCATCTACGACGTCCCGTTCGAGGAGTTCTGGGAGCGGGAGGGCCGCGAGCGGGTGACCTGGTTCGAGCCCTTCACGGAGCTGTACCAGTGGGAGCCTCCGTACGCGAAGTGGTATCTCGGCGGCAAGCTGAACGTCTGCTTCAACTGCGTCGACCGGCACGTCGAGGCCGGCGCGGGCGACGTCGTCGCGTATCACTGGGAGGGCGAGCCCGAAGGAGATACGCGCACCATCACGTACGCAGACCTACTGCGCGACGTCGTCCGCTTCGCGAACGCGCTCAAGAAGCTGGGCGTGAAGAAGGGGACGCCGGTCGGGATCTACATGGGCATGGTCCCGGAGCTGCCGGTCGCGATGCTCGCGTGCACGCGGCTCGGCGCCCCGCACACGGTCGTCTTCGGCGGCTTCTCCGCCGATTCCCTCTCGGACCGGATGAACGACATGAAGTGCGAGGTGCTCATCACCCAGGACGAGGCGTGGCGGCGCGGCTCGAAGATCGGGCTCAAGACGGTGGCCGACGAGGCGATGGCCGCTGCTCCCGGTGTCGAGCACTCCGTCGTCCTCCGCCGCACCGGCGGCGACGTGCCGATGAAGGACGGCCGCGACCACTGGTGGCACGAACTCGAAAGCGACGCCTCGGACGATCCGGACTCGTGCCCGTGCGAGCCGGTGGACAGCGAGGACCTGCTCTTCCTCATGTACACGAGCGGCACGACCGCGAAGCCGAAGGGCATCGTCCACACGACAGCCGGCTACCTCGTCGGCACGGCCTCGACCCACCACTACATCTTCGACCTGAAGCGCGACCACGACGTCTACTGGTGTGCCGCCGATATCGGCTGGATCACCGGCCACAGCTACATCGTCTACGGGCCGCTCTGCAACCGGACGACGTCCGTCCTCTACGAGGGGACGCCGGACTTTCCTGACAAGGACCGCTGGTGGTCGATCGTGGAGGAGTACAAGGTGACGATTCTCTACACGGCGCCGACCGCGATCCGCTCGCACATGAAGTGGGGGCCGGAACACGCGCAGAAGCACGATCTGTCGTCGCTCCGCCTGCTCGGCTCGGTGGGCGAGCCGATCAATCCCGAGGCGTGGGTCTGGTACCGCGAGAACATCGGCGGTGACCGCACGCCGATCGTCGACACCTGGTGGCAGACCGAGACGGGGATGATCCTGATCACGCCGCTGCCGGGGATCACGACGCTGAAGCCGGGCTCGGCGACCCGGCCGTTCCCGGGGGTCGCCGCCGCCGTCTACGACGAGCAAGGAAGCGAGGTCGCCCCCGGCGGGGGCGGCTATCTCGTCCTCAAGCGTCCCTGGCCGGCGATGCTGCGCGGAATCTTCGGCGACGACCAGCGGTACCGGGACACGTACTGGTCGAAGTACGAGGACACGTACTTCGCCGGCGACGGGGCACGGATCGACTCCGACGGGGACTTCTGGCTGCTGGGCCGCGTCGACGACGTCATGAACGTCTCGGGGCACCGCATCTCGACGATCGAGGTCGAGTCGGCGCTCGTCGACCACCAGGAGGTCGCCGAGGCCGCCGTCACCTCGAGAGCCGACCCGGTGACGGGCGAGGCGATCGTCGCCTACGTGACGCTCAAGGGCGGCGCCGACGGCTCCGTCGACAAGCTCGAGGAGCTGCGCAACCACGTAGCGCAGAAGATCGGACCGATCGCGAAGCCGGCGAACATCGTGTTCACGCCCGAGCTCCCGAAGACGCGCAGCGGCAAGATCATGCGCCGCCTGCTGCGTGACGTTGCCAACGACAGGCAGCTCGGCGACACGACGACCCTCGCGGACCCGACCGTGGTCGACGAGATCTCGAAGCGCGCGACCGATGAGAAAGCCCAGGAAGCCGAGGCGTGACACCCGAGGAACACAGAGCTCTCGGGGTAGAGCTCTACAACAAGACGTGGGAGTTGCTCGAGGCGGGGGCAGATGGCGATGAGCTCGTCGACACTGCCCATGCTTCGGCTCTCCACTGGCGTTTTGCCTCTGGCGCGACGGCGGCGAACCGCGCGCGCTCGCACTGGCTCTGCTCTCACGTCTACGCGGCAGTTGGACGGCCGGAGCCGGCTCTGTACCACGCCGAGCGGTGCTTTTCAGTGGTCTCGAGCGAGTCGGACGAAATGGAGGAGTTCGACCTCCCGGTCGCCTACGAGGCACTTGCGCGGGCCAATGCGGTTGCCGGAAACGTCGACGAGGCGCACCGTTTCATCGACCTCGGTCGCGCCGAGACGGCCAAGATCGCGGACGCCGAGGACCGGGAGCAGCTCGAGTCGCAATTTGCGGAGATTGGCGTCTGACCGAGGGTTTTCTCCGTCCGCGGAGAATGGTAGAAGGCACCTCTACGAGCGGCTGCGGAGGTCGAAGGCACTCCAACGGGCGGATCCGGGACAGGTGCCAACTGGACCGCCGACCTAGGTAACGCGCCGCCGCCCGTCCTTACTGAATTACGCCGGGCACGATCTGCTCGGCGTGCCTGCGACTACGCCTCAGCGCCGTCGAGCAGCGGCTCGAACCGTGCTGGGTCGTCGAACGGGCCGATCACGGCGAGCCGCATCCGGTCCGGCGAGATCAGCTCTTCTCCCACCCGTGCCACGTCGTCGACGGTCACCGCGTCGATGCCGCGGATCACCTCGTCGGGATCGGGAAGGCGCCGCTCGAGCACCTCCCTCCGCAGCCCGTGCATCATCAGCCCCTGCGGGCTCTCGAGCTGGAGGACGAAACGTCCCTTGGCGAAGTTGCGCGCCTTCTCGAGCTCCTCGGCCGGCAGAGGCTCGGCGGCGATCTTGCGCAGCTCGCCGGCGATCGTCGCCACCGCGTCGTCGATTCGGGCGATATCGACGCCCGCCTGCGCGTACAGCGTGCCGGCGTCGGTGTAGCTGTGGTTGAGCCCGTAGACGTAGTAGGCGAGGCCGCGGCGCTCGCGAACCTCGGTGAACAGCCTGGAGGACATTCCACCGCCGAGCGCGGTCGCCAGCAGCTGGATCGAGTAGCGGTCGGGGTGGTCGAGCGGGAGGCTGTGCACGCCGAGGCAGACATGCGCCTGCTCGGACTGTTTGGTGGAGACGAGGACGCGCCCGTTCGCGTACGGCGCCGCCGACTCGGGCTCACCGGTCTCCGCCGGGCCGAGGTCGCCGAGCAGCTCCTGCGCCTTCTCGAGCAGGCCGTCGCCGATCCGGCCGGCGACGCCCAGCACCATGCGCGAGGGCCGGTACCACTGGTCGAGATAGCCGAGGAACGTTTCGCGGGTTGCGGCGTTGATCGTCTCCTTGGTGCCGATGATGTCGCGGCCGAGCGGCTGGTCGCCCCAGAGGAGCGTCTCGTAGACGCCGCCGATGAAGTCGCGCGGCGTGTCGTAGTACATGTTCATCTCCTCGACGATCACGCCCTTCTCCCGCTCGATCTCCTCCTCGACGAAGCGGGAGTGCCGGAGCATGTCGACGAGGACGTCGAGCGCCACGTCGCGGTGCTCGGCCGCGCACTTGACGTAGTAGGTCGTGCTCTCCTTGCCGGTGAATGCGTTGAACTCGCCGCCGATCGCGTCGATCTCGCCCGCGATCTCGCGCGCGCTCGGCCGCCGCTCTGTCCCCTTGAAGAACATGTGCTCCGAGAAATGCGCGATCCCGCCGATCTCCGGCGTCTCGTAGCGGGAGCCGGCCGCAAGCGACACGATCACCGCGACCGATTGCGCGTACGGCAGATCCGCGCTCAGGACGCGCAGGCCGTTGTCGAGCGTGTCGCGTTGGAACACCGTCACCCTCGCCGATCGTATAGACGTACTCCTCGTGTACGGCGAGCAGACCAGACGGGCGATCGCCGCGCAGCCCGAGTGGCTAACGCAAGTGCCCACGGACCGGCGCTTCCCCGAGGGCGCGCGGATCCTCTTCACTGGGTGCGGGACCTCGTTCCACGCAGCGATGACCGGAGGCGAGGCAGTGCAGGCGCTCGAGCTCGTCCTTCGGCCCGAACGCGACGCCGATCTCCTCGTCGTCGTTTCGCACGAGGGCGAGACGCCGCTCACGCTCGAGGCGGCGCGCGCGTGGCGAGGGCCTCGCTGGCTCGTCACTGGGAAGCCGGACGGGCCGATCGCCGAGCTTTGCGACGAGGTCGTCGTCTGCACGCCGGAGATCGAGGAGAGTTGGTGCCACACGGCGAGCTACACCTGCGCGGTCGCCGCCATCGCCGCGTTGCATGGAGAGGATGTCTCGCGCCTGCCGGGCGCCGTGGCGGAGGCCCTCGAGGTCGATCTTCCTTTCGTAGGAAGTCAGGAACGCTTCGTCGTTGCGGGGGCGGGTCGCGATCTCGCGACCACACACGAGGCGGTGCTGAAGCTGCGCGAGGGCGCGTGGGTCGCAGCAGAGGCATACGAGACGGAGCAGCTTCTCCACGGCTACCTCGCCGCGGTGGACGAGTCGGTGCGGGCCTTTGTCCTCGAGGGCGATGGGTTCGCGGCCGAGCGCGCCGCGGCAGCCGTCGCGGCGCTTCGCGAGCTCCAGTGCGAGGCGACCCTCGTGCCGACAAGTCATCCCGTCGTCGACGTCGTCATGTTCCAGCGGCTGGCCGTGCGCATCGCCGAGCTCCGCGGGCGCGAGCCGGACCGGATCCGCCGCGACGACCCACGTTGGGCGGCCGCCGCCGCAGCGGCGAAGGCCGACAACGCCTCCTAGAGCTCTGCGAGCGCTTCGAGCAGCCGGTCGACCTCGTCGAGCGTGTTGTAGTGGACGAAGCCGGCGCGCACGGCTCCCTCCGGCTGGAGGCCGAGCCGCGTCATCGGCTCGAAGGCGTAGTAGTCGCCGTCCCAGACCGAGATCCGCCTTTCGGCAAGCCGTTCCGCCGCCTCCCGCGGCGCGACTCCGTCGACTCGGAAAGCGAAGGTCGGCACGCGGCCTTCCATCGTCTCGACGCCGAAGAGGGTGCAGCGATCGGGCAGGCCGTCGAGGAAGCGCTGCCCGAGCACCCGCTCGTGCGCCCGAATGCCGTCCCACCCGAGCGACTCGACGTACTCGACCGCGGCAACGAACCCTGCGAGGAGCTCGTGCGCGAGTGTCCCGGTCTCGAAGCGGCTCCCGACCGGCTCGTCGGCCGCAGGCCTGACCTTGTACGGCCGCCAGCCGCGCAGCAGCTCCTCGCGGCCGAAGGCGAGGCCTAGGTGCGGGCCGAAGAACTTGTATGGCGAGCAGAGGAGGACGTCGGCGCCGAGCGCGGCGACTTCGATCGGCCCGTGCGGGGCATAGTGAACGGCGTCCGCCCAGGCGAGCGCGCCGGCGTCGTGCGCGAGCTCGACGATGCGCGCGGCGTCCGGCATCGTCCCGAAGGCGTTCGAGGCGAGCGGGAAGGCCACGACCCGCGTCCGCTCGTTCAGCCGTCGCTCGAGGTCGCCGAGATCGACCGTGGTGTCGTCCCGAATCTCGACGAAGCCGACGGACAGGTCGAGGTCTTGCGCGAGCTCGAGCCAGGGCGCGATGTTGCCGTCGTGGTCGAGTCGCGTGACGAGGATCTCGTCACCTGCCGTGAGCGTCCGCCCGAGTGCGCGCGTGAGCGCGAAGTTGAGCGTTGTCATGTTCTGGCCGAAGACCGTCTCGTCGGCGCGGCAGCCGAGGAAGCGCGCGGCAACCGCGTGTGCATGCTCGACGAGCTCGTCACTGCGGCGGCTGGCGGCGAACGCCCCGCCGAGATTGGCGTTTGACTCGCGCAGGTACGCGGAGATCGCATCGATCACCGACTGCGGGCACTGCGTCCCACCCGGCGCGTCGAGGAACGTGACCCCGGACGCGAGCGCGGGGAACTGCGCCCGGGCCGCGTCAATATCGAGAGTGGTGGCCGCCATCGGCTAGCCCTGCTCGAGCGGCGCCATCGTCAGCCCGTGCCCGCGCAGCTGCTCCCAGTAGAGCTCCGCTTGCTCCTTCAGCCCTGACCAGACGATCGCCTGGCCGGACGCGTCGATGCGGTTGGCCAACTGCATCCCGTCGTCGTACGAGACGCCCGGAACGACGCTCGAGAGCGCGAAGGCGACGCCCTGGAACGTGTTGTGGTCGTCGTTGAGGACGATCACGAGCCACGGGCGGCCGAGGCCCGTTCCCTCGCCGCGATCGAGCCGCTCGCGAGGCGGCGTGAGCGTGCTGCTCACGAACCCACCGTGCGGCCGTTCACCGTCCACCGATAGCTCGGCTTCGCGGTGAGGGAGGAGCCGATGAAGCAGTCGCGCTCGGCCGTCGCAAGCAGCTCGGCGAGGGCGCTCGGCTCAGGCTCCGGCTGGAGCTGCACGGAGAGGTCCGCCTCCGTCCCGACGACCGCGTACCGCCCGTCCGTCTCGCGTCTCGTCACCAGCCCCCTGGCTCGGCCCGAGGCGGAGGGGACGTCGATGCCGCCGCGTCGTGCGTGGTAGCCGAGACTTGTGAGCGAGCAGCGGACGAGCGCCGCGAGCAGGAGGTGCTCCGCCGACCACTCCGCCGGCACCTCGAGCGGGACCCCGTTCTCGTCCCTGAGCTCGCCGGCCGCCGTGAGCTCGATCGCGTAGCGCAACTCCTTGGCTCGAACAGGCACGAGGTGCATGGTCTCAGAAGCGCGTGTCCGTCCGGGATGGCTCGTACGCTGCGGCACGTGCGACGCTTGCGCACGCTGTCGGAGACGGAGTGCTACATCCGCTTGTACGGCGGCTGGGATCCGACCGTGACTCTGGTGAAAGTGGAGCCGCGGCGCCCCCGCTACGAGCTGACGGTCTCCGGCGAGGATTTGCGCCGCGGGTTCGAGGCGCGGATCACGGCCCGGGCGGACGAGCTCGTCGACGAGGTCGACGCGGCCGAGGCCGCGGCCGAAGCCGCGTAACGGCCCCCGGCGTCCGCCCGGCGTCCCCAATCCGGCACGAAGTTCCGACCCCGCCGTGACGGGTCGTCGCCTACCGTTCCCGAAGGGAGCTCGCGCCCCCCATGGGGGAATAGGTGGCTCTCACGAAGGACATGGCCGAAGTGGATACGACTCAGAGTGAGGTGCCGGACGTCCTTGGGCCCGACCTCCGGATCGTCTTCGTCGGCATCAATCCGGGGCGCGTGTCCGCTGCGGCCGGTGCCCATTTCGCCAATCCGCGGAATGACTTCTGGCGTCTACTGCACGCCGCAAAGCTGACCTCGCGTCTCTACGCGCCGCAGGAACAGTTTGCGCTGCTCGAGGAGGGAATCGGCGTCACGAACGCGGCCTATCGCACCACTCCAGGCTCGGGTGACCTGCGCCGCGCCGACTTCGCGGGCTCCGCCGAGCGGCTCGCGGACATCGCGCGCGAGCTCCGTCCCGAGTGGCTCGCCTTCGTCGGCAAGGAGGCGTATCGCGGCGCATTTGGTGCGCGGCCCGACCTCGGTCTCCAGGAGAGGACGCTCGGCGAGACTCGTCTCTTCGTCCTCCCGTCGACCTCGCCCGCGAACGCCGCCGTGCCGTGGGACGAGCGGCTCCGCTGGTTCCGCGAGCTCGCCGGCCGCGCGAGCGGGCTCCCCCGGCGGGAGAGCGTGCGTGCCGCCGTGGTCGACGAACGCGGCCGCACTCTTCTCCTTCGCTACGGCGACGAGTACGGCAACTGGTGGGTCACGCCGGGCGGCGGCAGGGAGCAGGGTGAAGACGACGAGCAGACGCTCCGCCGCGAGCTCGACGAGGAGATCGGCCTCGTCGGCTTCGAGCTCGGCCCGCTGCTCTGGGAAAACGAGGGCTGGACTCTCGACGAGCCCGGTTTCGGAAGCTTTCTCTCTCGCGTCTACCTGGTCCGCGTCGAGCGCTTCGAGCCGCCGCACCTCACGGAGGCGCGCGAGCTCCGCTGGTTCTCGCTGGCCGAGCTGGCGCACGTGTCGACGCGGCCGCTGGACCTCGCCGAGCGGCTCAGCTCCGCCAGCGGTTCGTAATCGGCGTTCGGCGGTCGCGGCCGAACGCCTTCGGACGCAAACGCACCCCGGGCGGCGCCTGCCTCCGCTTGTACTCGGCACGGTCGATGAGGGCAACGGCCCGCGCGACCACGTCGGGATCGAAGCCGTCCGCGCTCAGCTCGTCGAGCGAGCGGTCCTCCTCGACGTAGGCCTCGAGGACGCGGTCGAGCTCGGAGTACGGAGGCAGGGAATCCTCGTCGAGCTGGCCTTCCCGCAGCTCCGCACTCGGGGCGCGGTCGATCGTCGACTGTGGAATGAGCTCGCGGCCGGCGCGCTGGTTCAGGTGCCGGGCCAGCCGGAAGACGTCCGTCTTGAACACGTCCTTGAGCAGCGCGAAGCCCCCGGCCATGTCGCCGTAGAGCGTGGCGTACCCGACCGACAGCTCGGACTTGTTCCCGCTGGCGACGAGCAGCCAGCCGAACTTGTTCGAGAGCGCCATCACGAGCGTGCCGCGGATCCGCGCCTGCAGGTTCTCCTCGGCAACGTCCGGCTCGCGGCCGGCGAACGACTCCCAGAGGGCGCCGCCGTACGCTTCGACGACGGGCTCGATGGGGAGCTCGCGAAAGTCGCAGCCGAGGTTCTCGGCGAGGCGCCGCGCATCGGCTCTTGTCTCGGCCGACGAGTAGCGCGACGGCATCGAGACGCAGTGGACGCGCTCAGGGCCGAGCGCCTCGACCGCTAGCGTCGCGGTGACGGCCGAGTCGATCCCGCCCGAGACGCTCACGACGACGGCGTCGAAGCCGTTCTTCCTCACGTAGTCACGCAGGCCGAGAATGAGCGCGAGGCGCATCTGCTCGAGGTCGTCTCCGAGCGGCGCGACCCCAGCCGACTCCGGGTGCTCTAGATCGACGACGAAAAGCGTCTGTTCGAAGCCGGGTGCCCGGGCGACCACGGTGCCGTCGGTCTCGAGCACGAGCGAGTGGCCGTCGAAGACGAGCTCGTCTTGCCCGCCGACCATGTTGCAGAGAGCCACGCGCACGCTGTTCTCTCTTGCGCGGGCGGCGAAGATCGCCTCGCGCTCCTCCGCTCGCCCGACGTGGAACGGGGATGCCGAGAGGTTGACGACGAGCTCCGCGCCCGCCGCGACCAGCTCTGTGGTCGGCGCACCGGGAACCCACATGTCCTCGCAGATTGTGACCCCTACTCTCGTGCCTGCCACCTCGACGAGCCTGGGCTCGTCGCCCGAGACGAAGTAGCGCTTCTCGTCGAAGACGCCGTAGTTCGGCAGGTGCCACTTCTTCACCCATCCGGTGACTTCGCCGTCGGCGCAGACAGCGCAGGCGTTGTAGAGGCCGCCCTCGTAGAGCGGCACGCCGACGAGCGCGACGATCTCGCGGGTCTCAGCCGCGATCCGCTCGACCGAGGTGCGGGCTGCGCGGACGAAGCTCGGCCGCAACAGCAGATCCTCGGGCGGATAGCCGGTGACCGCGAGCTCGGGGAGGACGACGAGGTCGGCGCCGGCGTCCCGGGCCTCCGCGATCATCCCGAGGATCAGCTCGCGGTTGCCGTCGAGGTCGCCGACGACCGCATCGATCTGCGCGAGGGCAATCCTCATAGGTTTTCGATTATAGGTCGAAAACCTCTGCGCGCCGCAACCGGATCGCCTGTAGATCCTGCTCGAGAACCTCGTCGATGTGCGCGACGAGCTCGTCGACGTCGGTGTGCTCGGCGTGCAGGTAGCGACCCGCGAGCGCGTCGTAGCGCCCGCTTGCAAGCTTCGCGACGAGTCTGGGCGCGCACTCCGGCGGCGTCCACGGCGCGTCGTCGGCGAAGTGTCCGTCCGTCATCGCCGTCCGCACCAGCCCGGGGCTGATCACGAAGACGGGGATCCGGTCGCGTAGCGCGTTGGCGAGCGTCTCGCCGTAGCGGCAGACCGCTGCCTTCGAGGACGTGTACGAGGTATCGCTCGCGCCGGGGAGGTACGAGGCGCCGCTGCCGACGATGACGATCCGCCCGGCGCCGCGCTCGAGCATCCCCGGGATGACCGCCCGGCAGCTGAGGTGGACGCCGAGGACGTTGACCTCGAACGTGTGCCACCACTGGTCGAGATCGAAGTCCCACTCCTCGTCCTGGTGGTGGGTCCCGGTGCCGGCGTTCGCCACGAGGAGGTCGACCGGCTCGGCCGCGTGCGCCCAGGCTTCGACGTCCTCGCGCCGCGCGACGTCGCCGACGAGCGCGTGCCCGCTGACCTCCGCAGCCACGGCCTCGACCTGCTCCGCGGTGCGGCCGGTCACCCAAATCTCCATCCCGGCGCCCGCCAGCTCGCGGGCGACATTCGCGCCGATCCCGCGGCCGCCGCCGGTCACCATTCCGCGCTGTCCGGCGAGCTCGCTCACGCCGGCACTCTAGTTTGCGGAGCCAAGTTAGCGCTCGCTAACCTAGTGGACGCTAACTTCAGACGAGGAGAGGGTTGTGAGAGCACGGGTCGTGGATGTACTTCTGGCCGAGGAGAACCGCAAGTGGTGGACGCTCACCGCGGTCGCGTTCGGCCTGTTCATGATCATGCTCGACAACACGGTCGTGAACGTCGCACTGCCCGCGATCGAGCGCGACCTCCACGTCTCGATCTCGTCGCTCGAGTGGGTGGTGACTGCGTACGCGCTCACGTTCGCGGCGCTCCTGATCACCGGCGGCAAGCTCGGCGACCTCCTGGGACGCAGACGCATCTTCATCGTGGGGATCGCGATCTTCACGCTCTCGTCGCTCGCCTGCGGACTGGCGCCGAGCGCAGGCTTCCTGATCGGTGCCCGCGCGGTCCAGGGAGTCGGCGCCGCGCTCATGAACCCGGCTTCGCTGTCGATCATCAGCGCGACGTTCCCGCCGAAGCAGCGCGGCACAGCAATCGGGATCTGGGCCGGGGTGTCGGCGCTCGCTCTCGCGATCGGGCCGCTGATCGGCGGGGTGATCGTCGACAACATCAACTGGAACTGGATCTTCTTCATCAACGTCCCCGTCGGCGTGGTCGGGATCATCGTCTCGCAGCTCGTGATCAAGGAGTCCCGCGACACCTCGCACGAACAGAGCATCGACCTCCCCGGCCTGATCACGTCCAGCGCGGGCCTGTTTGCGCTCACATATGGGCTGATCGAGGGAAACCGGCACGGCTGGACGTCGCCCGAGATCGTCGGGCTGTTCTCCGCGGCGGCGGTGCTGCTCGTTGGCTTCGTCCTTCTCGAGCGCTACCAGCGCCTGCCGATGCTCGATCTCTCGCTCTTCCGGAACGGCTCGTTCGTCGGCGCGAACCTCGTCGCGATGCTCGTCTCGCTCGGGATGTTCGGCGTCTTCTTCTTCGTCTCGCTCTACATCCAGAACATCCTCGGCTGGACGCCGACCCAGGCGGGCGCGAGCTTCCTGCCGATGACGATCCTCATCATCCTCGTCGCGCCTATCGCCGGCCGTCTGTCCGACCGGGTCGGTTCGCGCTGGCTGATGGGCGGCGGGATGACGCTGGTGAGCATCTCGCTGCTCCTCTATCAGCGCGTGGGTCTTCACTCGACGTTCTGGACGCTGCTGCCGGCGATGCTGCTCGGCGGCCTCGGGATGGCGATGACCATGTCTCCGATGACCGCGGCCGCGATGGGCTCGGTGCCGGTGGACAAGGCCGGCGTGGGCTCCGGCGTGCTGAACAGCTTCCGCCAGCTGGGCGGCTCGCTCGGGATCGCGTTGATGGGAGCGATCCTGGCGTCCTACGCCACGGCTTCTCCGCGCTCGCCCCTCGGAGCGCAGCAGTTTGTCGACGGCCTGCACGCGGCGTTGCTCGTCGCAGCCGTGATCACGTTCGCTGCGGCGATCGTCGCCGTGGTCTTCGTGCGGACGCGGACCGAGGTCGTGCGCGAGCACATCGTGGAGGTGGCCGCATGACCGCGACCGCGCCGCGCATGGCGGCCGCCGACCGCCGGCGGCACCTTATCGAGACCGCGATTCGCCTCTTCACCGAGGGGAGCTACCACGGCACGACGACGGCCGAGATCGCCCGCGCCGCCGGCGTCTCGGAGCCGATCCTGTACCGGCACTTCGCCTCGAAGCGCGACCTCTACCTCGCCGCGCTCGAGGACGTGTGGTCGAGGACGCGCGAGGCCTGGGAGCGGAAGCTGGAGGAGACCCCGGACGCATGCGCAGCGATCGAGGCGATCGGTAAGGGTCACGTCACCGTCCGGTCGCCGAAACTTCAGCTCGCGGAGCTCTGGGTGCAGGCGCTCAGCGAGGCTTCCGAGGACCCTGTGCTCCGCCGCCATCTGCGCCGCCACATGCGCGAGGTGCACGATTTCGTCGCAGACCTGGTCCGGCGTGGTCAAAAAGAGGGAGCAATAGCCCCGGACCGTGACCCGGACGCGGAAGCGTGGATCATGCTCGCAGGAGGAATCCTGGGCATGGTCGGCAGAAGAGTAGGCCTGCTGGACGACGACGAGCTGCAGGCCATCCGCGCCGCCCGCCTTTCCTGGCTACGCGGCTGAGGCACTTGACCTTGTGACGCGACCGACATGAGCGGGCGCGGCACTCCTCCACGAGCGGAAAGCACAGCGCCCGCCCACGCACGCCGTAAGGCGTGCCTGGGCCAGCGAAGCGGGCGAGTGGTCCAATGAAAAGGCCCCGGCTGCGGCTCCGGGGCCTTCTCCATGAGGCGCGCCACTCTCGGCTGGATCTGAGAGGCGGATCTGCGGCCCACCCGCCTCTTTTCCGTTGCCGGGAGCCCCGGCGCGCCCCCTGCAATCCGTGGCCTGGCGTCCGGCCTGGTTGCAAGGTGCGCTCACTATAGGATGGCCAGCGGCGCTCGTCAAGTAGCTCGGTCAAGTGATTTTGCACTTCGCATGGTTGACCCGATTTTGCGATGGATACGCCCAAAAGGGGGATATCCAAAATGCAGTGGTTGCGCTTCAGTGAAGTATGCGCTTGACTAAGCGCGCCAAGCCGATGCCTACACGCGAGACAACAAGCCGCGCCACTCGCAGAGCCAACGCCGAGGGAGTTCGCCTCGGTGAACGGCTCCGCCAGCTGCGCGTCGCCGCCGGCCTGACGCAGACTGAGCTCGCGGGCGATCGCTGCTCGAAGGAGTATGTCTCCCAGATCGAGCGTGGCAAGACGCGCCCGACCACGGAGACGATCGAGTGGCTCGCCGAGCGCCTCGGTGTGGATGCCGGCTTCCTCGCGAGCGGCGTCGCCACAGACGAGCGCGCGAGGCTCGAGGGAGCCTTGAGCCGGGCGGAGGCGTTGTACGAGGCGCAGGAGGACGAGGAGGCCGCGGAGGCCTTCGATCCGCTGCCCGCGGCCGCGCGCGCGACCGGCATGCCGGAGCTTCAGGTTCGGGCGCTGGTCGGGAGCGGGTTGGCGAAGATGCGCGTCAGCGACCACCGTGGCGCCGTCGTCTTGCTCAACGAGGCGCGTGCGATCTGCGAGGCCGAGTCCTTCTCGGACGTGGAGCGGGCCGACGTGCTCCTCCGGCTCGGTGGCTGCCGCTATCAGCTCAACAGCACCCAGACCGCCCTCGCCCTCTTCAACGAGGCGCTCGGGCTCGCCGAGCGGTCCGGCCTTCCGTGCGACGCGCTCAAGGCGAACATTCTCTCGTGGCGCTCGCGCTGCTGGCAGCGCCAGCGCGACTTCGAGGCTGCGCGCGACGACATCGAGCGCGCGCTGGAGCTGTCCCGTGGTGTCGAGGATCTGCGCACGATCGGGGCTGCGTACTTCCAGGCTTCTCTCATCGCCGACCGCGAAGGCCACTGGGTGCTCGCACGGAACTACGCCGAGCGTGCACGCGAGGCCTACGCCGAGCTCGCCGACCGTGTCCACGTCAGCCAGCTCACGAACAACCTCGGCGGGCTCAACTTCCTGCTCGGCAACACCGACCAGGCGGTTGAGCTGCTCAAGGAGTCGTTCGCGATCGCGCTCGATCTGGGGCGCGAGGCGGACGCAGGCCGGGCCGTCTCGTCGCTCGCTCAGGTCCATCTGCGGACCGGCGAGCTCGAGCAGGCCGAGGCTCAGGCGCGTCATGCGCTCGAGCTGCTCGAAGGCCGAGTCGACTATGTCGACGAGATGGGCAGCGCGCAGCTCGTGCTCGGGCGCTCGCTGCTCGAGCAGGACCGGCTCGACGAGGCCGATACGGCCTTCCTCGCGGCCGAGGCGTGCTTTGGCGAGCTGGGGTCGGGCAGCCATCGCGCTGCGGCCTGGATCGCTCGCGGCGACCTCGCCGCCAAGCGGGGGGATCACGAACGTGCGGCCGAGCTCTACCGGACGGCTGCTGAGGCTCTCCAGGATGTCCGCTTCTAAGGAACGGAAGGAGGTGACGACTTGACCAAGGCGCGGCTTATCCATCTCTTGCTCATCGCGTCGCTCTTCGCGTACTTCCTCGCCTGCACTCGTGGCCACGGTGGCTGGGGGATGAGCGACGGCGGCGGCTTCTAGAGGCTTCGCGGCTGCGGCGACCCGCGGGACATTCCCGGGGTCGCCGGCGGCGGGGCGGCGCCCAGCCCTTACGCGTCGCCGTTGAGGGAGCCCACACGCTCGATCACGATGCTCGGGATCCGTGCCGCAGGGCTGAGCCGCAGGCACATGCGGACGACCTCTGCGCAGTCCTCTGGACGGATCATCTCCTCTCGAGCGAGCCCGGACCACTGCGCCATCGGCGTGTCGACGAAGCCCGGGCAGAGCGCGATCGTGCGGACGCCGTCGGCATCGAGTTCGGCGTTGAGCGAGCGCGTCAGCGCGATCACTGCCGCTTTCGTCGCACCGTAGGTCGCGAGGCCGGGGGTTGGAACGGTGCCGGCGATCGAGGCAAGGTTGACGATCCAGCCGTGCGACTCGCGCAGCAGCGGGATCGCGGCCTGTGTCACGAGGAAGATCCCGCGCAGATTGACGTCGAGCTGGAGGTCGAGGTGTTTTACCGGCAGGTCCTCGATCCGGCCGCCGATACCGACGCCGGCGGAGTTGACGAGCATGTCGAGCGAGCCGAACCGGTCGCGGTGCTCGGCGACGATCCGCGCGCAGTCCTCCGCTTCGGCCACGTTCGCGGCCGCTGCGGCCGCGCCGAGCTCAGCGGCGGCCGCCTCGACCTTCTCGGGCCGCCGCGAGACGAGCGTCAGCTCGAAGCCCTCTTCGCGAAGCATCCGCGCGATTGCGAGACCGATGCCCGACGAGCCGCCGGTGACGAGTGCAGCCCGGGCCATTGGGCCTACAGTAAACGGCGTGGAAGCGGCGGGACTGACGAGCCTCACTGTCGGCGGCGGCTGCGCGGCGAAGTACTCGGCAGCGCGGCTCGAGGAGCTGCTGAAGGGCTTCGTCCCGGCGGAGGCGGACGACTTGCTCGTCGGCCTAGACCCGGCGGACGACGCGGCTGTCTACCGGCTCGACGACGAGCGGGCGCTCGTATTCACCATCGACTTCTTCCCGCCGCTCGTCGACGACCCGGCCCTCTTCGGGCGGATTGCCGCGACGAACGCGCTCAACGACGTGTTCGCGATGGGTGGCACGCCGCTGCTCGCGCTCTCGGTCGCGGCGTTCCCGGAGGAGCTCGCGACCGAACTCGTCGCGGCGGTCTTCTCAGGCGCCGATGAACAGGTTCGTGCCGCGGGAGCGATTCTGGCGGGAGGCCACACGATCCGCGACACCGAGCCGAAGTACGGGCTCGCGGTCGTCGGCACCGTCCACCCGGACGGCGTGTGGGTGAAGAGTGGCGCCCGGCCGGGGGACGCGGTCTTCCTCACGAAGCCGCTCGGCACCGGACTTGTGCTCGCCGCGAAGGGAGATCTCGAGGAGGCCGCGCGCTGGATGACGACGCTCAACGACCGAGCCGCCGAGGTGCTGCGGCCGTTCTCGCCGAACGCGGTCACCGATGTCACGGGCTTCGGCCTGCTCGGGCACGCCCACGAGACGGCCGACCGCAGCGGCGTCCGGATCCGCCTCCGCGCCTCCGCGCTGCCGGCGCTCGGAGGAGCGCTCGAGGCAGCGCAGGCCGGCGTCCGCACCGGCGGCGACCCCCGCAACCGCGACTTCGCGGGCGCGCACGTCTCGAGCGAGGGCATCCCCGACGAGCTCCTGGCCCTCGCCTACGACGCGCAGACGGCGGGCGGCTTGCTCGTGACGCTGCCGGCCGAGAAGGCGCTCTCGCTCGAGGCCGAGTTCGGGCGGGCCGGCCTCTTCGTCGCGCGGGTCGGCTCGGTGGAGGAGGGCTCGGGCGTGGTGCTCGAGCCGTAGCGCCGGAACCGCTCTACACTCGGGACGTGGATGCGGGGTCCGCATCGGCCGCAGTGCCGCGGCGACTCGCGGCGGCGACTGTCTCGCCGGTCGTCTTCAGGCGCATCGCGATGGCGGCCGTCGGCGTGCTGATCCTCATCGTCGCCACCGGCGCGACGGTTCGCCTGACCGGCTCCGGGCTCGGCTGCCCGCACTGGCCGACCTGCACGACGAAGCACGCGTTGCCGCGCGGCTACCACTCGGACATCGAGTTCGCGAACCGCGTCGTCTCGGCCGTCACCGTGCTCACGACGCTGGCCCTGGCGCTCGCCGCCTGGCGCACGCGTGGCCTCGGCCGCCGCGGCCGCTGGCTGGCGACGGCCGTCTTCGCCGGGACGCTCGCGCAGGCGCCGCTCGGCGCCATCGTCGTCTACTTCGACCTGAACCCGTACCTCGTGATCACGCACCTGCTCCTCTCGTTCACGCTGGTCGGGCTCGCGGTGCTCACGCTGCTCGAGGCGTCGCGCCTCGTGCGCGGAGGTGCGGCTCCGCTACCGGCAGTAGCGCGGCTCGGCGGAGCCGTCCTCCTCGCCGCGGTCACGGTGCTCGCGGTGAGCGGAACCGCGGCGACCGCCGCCGGTCGCTTCCCGGGGAGCTCGGGAGAAAAGGTCGTGCCCCGGCTCGGCAAGTTCTATCCCGCCGTCTACTGGCACGTGCGCGCGGTCGCCGTATTCGGGATCGTGTTCCTCGTGCTCGCGGCCTGGGCATGGACGCGGCGCAGCACATACCCCTGGCTGATCCGGGGCTGCGCGGGGCTGCTCGCGATCCTCGTGGCGCAGATGGTGATCGGCGAGGTCCAGTACCGCACGTACGGCGACGTGCCCTGGTGGGTCGTGCTCCTGCACGTCGCGACGGCGGCCACCCTCGTCGGCTTCACGGTCGGGCTGGCCGCTCGGCTCTGGCGGCCGGTGGCTGCGAGCAACGCCGACTAGACTCGGGGAATGTCGGAGCTGATCGTCTCCTCGCTGCCAGAGCTGCGCAGCCCGGTGCTCGTCGCGGCATTTCGCGGCTGGAACGACGGAGGCCAGGGCGCGACGCTCGGAGCCGGCTACCTCGCGCGGCAATGGGACGCCGAGACGTTCGCCGAGATCGAGCCGGAGAACTTCTACGACTTCCAGGCGGTGCGACCGCACGTCTCGCTCGACGAGGGCCTGACCCGGAAGCTCGAGTGGCCCGCGAACACGTTCATGCACGCGCCGATCCCGGGCCTCGACCGCGACGCCGTGATCCTGCTTGGTGTCGAGCCGAACCTCCGCTGGAAGACGTACTCCGGGCTCGTCCTCGAGCTCGTCAAGGAGCTGGAGGTGGAGCTCGTCGTCACCCTCGGGTCGCTCCTGGCCGACGTGCCACACACGCGGCCGGCGCCGGTGAGCGCGGCCGCGAGCGATCCGTCGCTCGTCGAGGAGCTTGGTGTGGAGCCGTCGCGCTACGAGGGACCGACCGGCATCGTCGGGATCCTTCTCGACGCCTGCCGGCGGGAGGGTCTCGCGTCGGTGAGCCTCTGGGCGGCGGTTCCTCACTACGTCTCGCTCGCGCCGAGCCCGCGCGCAGCGCTCGCGCTCTGCCGCCGCTTAGGCGAGCTGGTGGGGACGGAGATCGACCTCGCCGAGCTCGAGCAGGCGGCGGAGGAGTACAACGAGCAGGTGACGGAGGCGGTCGCCTCCGACGCCGAGACGTCTGCCTACGTCGAGGAGCTCGAGCGCCGGGTCGACCTAATCGAGGCGGCCGAGGATCTCCCTTCCGGCGAGAGCCTCGCCGCTGAGCTCACGCGCTTTCTCCGCGAGCGGGACGAGGAAGAGGACGCGGGCGAGAGCGCCGGCGGCCCCGCGGGCTAACGCCAGGTGACGCCGCCGGCGTCGTAATTTTGCGTCAGGCGGATCGGATCGCTGCCGTTGGGATTGACGGTGTAGACGTCGACCGGTGCGGTCGCCGTTGCCCGTGCGGTGACGACCAGTCGAGTCCCGTCGGGCGACCAGGCGAGTGCCACCACGGTGGCGAATGGGAACGTCGACTGACTCGAGTCGACGACAACGGTTCTGCCGTTGTTCCTGAGGTACGCGAGCTGGCCGTTCGGCGACCACGCGGGGCTTCGTGCGCCGCTACTGCCGGCGATGGGAATCGCGTCAGTCCCGTCGGGCTTCGCGGTCCAGATGAAGGTACCCGCCGGCTCGC
>Ga0207693_10001262_pt1 | contig 22547 bp, 20 predicted proteins | sample LARL81metaG_FD_184347 | JGI IMG/M metagenome (GOLD analysis project Ga0207693, IMG submission 184347) | Corn, switchgrass and miscanthus rhizosphere microbial communities from Kellogg Biological Station, Michigan, USA - LAR L8-1 metaG... | ecosystem: Host-associated > Plants > Roots >... | reverse complement strand
CCGCCGTAGGTGGAGAACGCGGTGGCGCCGAACACGTTGCGGTTACGGAACTCCCACATCCCGGCCAGCACCTGGCCCAGCCCGCCGTAGGCGAAGGCAAAGCCCAGCCACGCATCACCGCTGGCACTGCCCATCCAGCCAGCATTGGCCGCCGACAGCAAGAACGTGGTCAGCGCGAATGCGGCAAGGCCCAGGGGGGCTGGGTCGGCAGCAGGCGCCATCATGATAGTGCGGGTTTCATCGGCCATATTTTGTCTCCGTTACGTGGGGTGCCTAGCGGTCCTCGCCAGGACGGTACGACGGCGCTGTCGCCTGTATGCCGTGCCGTGCGACGAACGCGCAATCCGGCGCGAGGAACGGTCGTCTGCGCGCGAGGAACGGCGATCCGTTGGCGAGGAGCGGTCGCCGGGCGAATATCGGCACTTGGGGAGGCTGGCCAGCGAGTTACCTCGTTGCCGGCAAAAGCAGGCCCTGACCAGGACGAGCCTTCTCAGGCAGTCCATTAGCTGGATATACTCCGCCGATGGTCGGCCTTGCGATCATTTTGATTGCTGTCGCCGCGGCTCTGGCAGGCGCGGTGATGTTCTGGAAACGCGGGGCACGCCGGGTCGGAACCCCGCCGCAGCGAGCGACCTACGAAGCACTGCACACGGCCACCCTGGCTGTGTCGGCGCTGCGCGACGGGCTGACGGTCCGTTCGGCCGTCAAGGCAGCCCCCGCCCTGCGGCAACTGCTCGGCACTCCCGCCGTGGCGATCGCCGATCAGACCAGCCTCATCGCCTACGAGGGCAGCCAGCGCCACACCGAAGCCTTGCAGCAGTGCCTCAACGAGGTGGTGCGCTCGGGCCGGTCACAGATCCTGTCCGCGGCAGACCTGAAATGTGACCACGGGGTCGATTGCCCGGTCCGGGCCGGCGTCACCGCACCCATCGCCGTCGAAGGATCCGTGGTGGGAGCCCTGGCGGCGCTGGCGCCGTCCGCGGACGCGATCCTGCTGCGGACCGCGGGCGAGGTGGCAAGGTTCGTTTCCACCCATCTGGCGCTGGCCGAACTCGACGCGTCACGCACCCGCACGATGCAGGCGCAGCTCAACTTTCTGCGCGCTCAGATCAGCCCGCACTTCATCTATAACGCGCTCACCGCGATCGAGTCCTACGTCCGCTCGGATCCCGAGCGTGCCAGGGACCTGCTGGTCCGTTTCGCAGAGTTCATCCGCTGGACGTTCCGCGAGCACAGCCAGTACGCCACCCTCGCCGAGGAACTGCGGTTCGTCGACACCTACCTGGAACTGGAGCGAGCCAGGTTCGGCGACCGGCTCGAGGTAAGCCTTCGGGTCGCGCCCGAGGTGCTTCCCGTCAGGGTTCCCTCGCTCGTGCTCCAGCCACTGGTGGAGAACGCCATCCGGCACGGCCTGGAGCAGTACGCCGGCACGGCGCAGTTGCACATCACCGCCCAGGACGTCGGGCATGAGGCCATCGTGACCGTCGAGGACGCGGGCGTCGGCGTGGACCCGGAGCAGCTTGCCGAGGTCCTGGCCGGCCGGCGCGGCAGCGACTCGATCGGGCTGCGCAACGTGGACGAGCGACTGCGTGCCACGTTCGGGGCCGGGCATGGCCTGACGATCGAGACCGAGGTGGGCGCGGGCACGAAGGTGACCATGCGGCTGCCCAAGTTCAGTGCGGCGTTGAGCGGCTTATGACGTGGGGGCGTGTTGCGGAGGGGCGGGCCGTCCCGCCCTCGGGTGATGCTGCCCGGACCGGCGCGTGGGTGACCGCGCTCGTCGTCGACGACGAGATCCCGGCGCTCGACGAGCTCACCTATCTGCTGCGGGCGATGCCGTCGGTGGCCAGCGTGCACGCAGCACGAAGCCCAAGCGAGGCGCTGCGCGGCCTCCAGGAGCGGCGCTACGACGTCATCTTCCTCGATGTCCGGATGCCGTCGCTGAACGGCATCGAACTGGCCAACGTCCTTGGCCGGTTCGCGTCGCCGCCGGCCGTCGTCTTCGTCACCGCCTATGAGGAGTACGCGGTCCGCGCGTTCGACATCGGCGCCTGCGACTACCTGCTCAAGCCGGTGTCACGGACCCGCCTGAGCACGGCCCTGGACCGGGCGCTGAGCCGCAGCGGCGACCGGTCGGGCGAGCCCGCCGACGGCGATTCGATACCGCTCGAGGCGGCGGGCCGGACCCGGTGGGTGGCACCGGCGCAGGTGCGCTGGGTGGAGGCCGAGGGAGACTACGTCCGGCTGCATCTGACCGACGGCGATGCCCACCTGCTGCGCATGCCGATCTCCCACCTTGAGGAGCGGTGGGCGGCACACGGGTTCATCCGGATCCACCGCAGCTATCTGGTGCCGGTCGGCCAGATCGCCGAGTTCGCGGTGGCCGGGAACAACCACAGCGTCAAGGTGTCGGGCCAGTGGCTTCCGGTGAGCCGGCGCCACGCGCGCGACGTCAGGGACAGGCTGCTCCGCGCCGGGCGGCGGCATTGACCTCACCGGCCGAGGACGGCGCACCGCGCCGGAAGGTTGTCGTCTGGCAGCACGACCAGGCGCGGCTCCAGCATGACGTCATCGGGCTCGGGGACGTTCAGAGCGACACCGTCTACGGCCGGCTGCTTGTCCGGTCGCTGACCCGGGCGCAGCTCGGGCTGTCCCTGATGTGCCTGTCGATCGCGCTCGCGGTGATCGCCTCGCTGCCGGTGATCATGGCCTTGCTGCCCAGCGCCCGCAAGGTCACGGTGGCCGGCCTGCCGCTCACGCTGGTCATCCTGGGCGTGGGGATCTTCCCGGTGCTCATGGTGGTCGGCTGGTTCTACAACCGCCAGGCCAGCCAGCTGGAGGCACGCTTCATCGAGCTGGTCGACCCCGTCGGCCGACGGCTCGATGCTTAATGTCCCCGCTGTTGCAGCGATCGCCGCGGTCACGCTGCTGACCGTGGCGGTGGGCGCCAGGGGCGTCCGTATCGCAAGAACTCCCGATGACTTCATGGTGGCGGCGCGCGAAGTGCCGCCGGGACTGAACGCCGCCGCGATCTCCGGCGAGTACCTGTCGGCGGCCTCGTTCCTCGGCATCGCCGGGCTGATCGTCTCCCAGGGCCTGGGCGCGCTGTGGTACTCCGTCGGCTACACCGCCGGCTACCTGGTGCTGCTGCTGCTCGTGGCCGCACCGCTGCGGCGGTTCGGCGCCTACACCATCCCCGACTTCGCCGAGGGCCGCTTCGCCTCGCGGGGCCTGCGCCGCGCCACCACGGCGCTGGTTCTCGTCATTGGCTGGTTCTACCTGCTGCCCCAGATGAAGGGGGCGGGCATCACGCTGCAACTCGTGCTCGGCACACCGTACTGGGTGGGGGTGGTGGCCCTCGGTGTCGTGGTGAGCGCCAACATCGCCATGGGCGGGATGAAGGGCATCACGTTTGTCCAGTGTTTCCAGTACTGGCTCAAGCTCTGCGCGATCGGGATCCCCGCGCTGGTCCTGCTGGCGGCGACCGGCCACGGCGCCACCAGGAACCTGTCACCGGACGCCCAGCCGGTTTTCACGCACCGCACCACGGTGCAGGTCCAGACGGGCACCGAGTTCAAGCTGGCCCGGCCCACCACCGTCCGGGCCACCGGCACGCTGGACCGCGCCAGGCTCGCCGATCAGACGATGTTCCTGCCGGCCGGGCTGCACACCGCGGGAAGCGGCGCGGTGCTGGTGTTCGGCGCGGGCTCACCCGTCCCGGCCAGCCTCGCCATGGTGCAGCCAAGCTCGACCACGTGGGACTCGCCGTTTCTCACCGCCGGCACCGACGGCGCCCACCCGCTGCTGGCCACCTATGGGGTGATCATCGCAACCCTCTTCGGGGCGCTCGGCCTGCCGCACATCCTGGTCCGCTTCTACACCAACCCGGACGGCGGGGCGGCCAGGCGCACCACGCTGATCGTGGTGCTGCTGCTGTCCACCTTCTACCTCTTCCCCGCCATGCTGGCGGTGCTGACCAGGCTGCGCGCGCCGGAGTTGTACCTGTCCAAGGACCCGGACAGCGTCGTGCTCGCCCTCCCGTCCCTGCTCATGCCGGGCCGGCCCGGCGAGCTCCTCGGTGCGCTGGTCGCGGCCGGCGCCTTCGCCGCTTTCCTGTCCACTTCCTCTGGCCTGCTGGTCAGCGTTGCAGGCGCGCTGTCGCATGACGTCATGCGCGGCGGCGTCGGCACGTTCCGGCTTTGCGCGATCATTGCCGGGACGATAGCCACGGTGGCTGCCCTGCCCGTCAACCGGTTCTCCCTCGGACTGCTCGTCGGATGGGCGTTCGCCATCGCGGCGTCCTCGTTCTGCCCGCTTATCGTGCTTGGCATCTGGTGGCGCCGGCTGACCTGGATCGGGGCCACGGCCGGTGTCCTGGTCGGCGGCGGCGCGTGCTGCTGCGCCATCGTGGCGACGATGTTCGGCGCGGCCACCCGCGGCTGGGGTGCCGCGCTGCTCGGGCAGCCCGCGGTCTGGACCGTGCCGCTGGCGTTCAGCGTGATGATCGTGACGTCGCTGCTCACCCAGGGGTCCACCCCGCCGAACGTGGAACACATGATGCTCCGGATGCACCTGCCCGAGGGGCTCATCCGCCGCACCTACCGCGCCGGGCGCCCCTACTCGCGCGCCTGACGCGCGGCTGACCCGCGTCAGCCGGCGGCCGCGAGGAAGTCGCCGACGTCGGCGGCGAACCGGCTGTGATGCTGGAAAAGGAAGCCGTGCGCCGAGTCCGGGTAGATCGTCAGCCGCGCGTCCGGCAGCAGCCCGGCGAGCAGGTACGAGTAGCGGGGCAGGATCATCGGGTCGCTGTCGCCGTTCGCGACGAAGACCGGGAGATCGATAGCCGAGACTCGCTGGAGCAGCGAGTGGTTCGGGATCCCCCATCTGCCTACGGCGTCGTATTGCGCCTGGCGGGTCTGCCACGTCGTCGGCACGTCCCGGTTGGCCTTCCTCCCGAAGATGCGCCCGGCGACCTGCTGCCCTGCTTCCCGGCTCGTGCTGGTGGGGGCGAAGAAGACGTCAAGGTATCCCCGCGGGTTCGGTTCCGGCTCACCAACCGCGCCGATCACGTCGGGTGCCCACCCGTGCATCCCGTCGGCGCCCTGCGGAGCCGACGACGCGAGCACGATGCGCCGAAGCAGGCCGGGGCGGACGAGCGCGATCTCCTGCGCGACGAAGCTGCCGATCGAGTACCCGAGCAGGTCCACCTCCGTGAGGCCCATCGCTTCGACGAATGCGATCGCGTCGTGGGCCATGGCCTCGATCGTGTTCGGCGTCATGCCGGTCGTGCCGCCAACGCCGCGGTTGTCGAACGTGACGACGCGCCGCCCGGCGGCGAGGTCGTCGATCAGAGCGGGATCCCAGTTGTCGAGATTCCCGCGGAAGTGGATGGGTCTCAAGTCGTCTTGATGGCCTTGAGGATCAGGCCGGCGGCGATGTCGGGACGGGCGATGAACGCGGCGTGCGATCCTTCGCTCACCGGCTCGACGTGGGCCTTCATCCGCCCGGCCATGAACCGTTGGCAGTCGGGGGCGATGGCATTGTCCTGCCCGGAGAGCAGGTACCAGGCAGGCAGGTTTTTCCAGCCTGCGACCGTGGCCTTCTCCGTCAGTGCTGCCGCGCTGAGCGGCCGCTGGCTTACGGCCATCGGAGCCGCCACCTGGGCGGGAAGATCCGCGCAGAACGTCTGGTGGAAGTCCGCGATCTTAATGAACAGATCGGGGCCGTGTGGCGCGCCAGGAGCGTCGTAGGGGCTTGGCACGCTGGTTGACGCCAGCAGCGACGGGGGGAACGGCTCCTGGATACTGGCGCAGCTCTCGCCCTTGTCGAGTGCGAACGCCGAGAGGAACACGAGCGCGATCACGTCGTTGACCACGGGGGCCGCTTGGGAGATCACGGCGCCGCCGTAGGAGTGCCCGACGAGGACGATCGGCCCTTCGATGGTGGTGGTGTAACGAGCGATGGCGTCGGCGTCGAACGCGAGGCTGCGCAGCGGGTTCATCGGCGCCCGGACCTCAACCGCTTGGCTTTGCAGTTCGCGGATCACCTCCGCGTATCCGGAGGCGTCGGCGAACGCGCCGTGTACCAGAACCACGGTGGGGGTTGATCCCATCTCTGCTCCTTGGGGGTCGTTGTGCTTCAGCGTGGCTACCGCAGGTACTCGGCCGCATCGCTTGATAGGGCCATGTCTTTCGTGCTGGCGCGAGGGCCTGCGTGCATGGGTGCCGCTGGTGTGCCGACGGCCCGGGCGGGGCGGTCCGGCGAGGAACTGCGCGTGCGCGCGGCGGCTCAGTCGCTGCGCCGGGCTCCTCGCGCCCCGGCCATTCGGGTCAGGGCGACCCGGGAGTTGACGCCGAGCTTGTCGAAGATGTGGCGCAGGTGGCTGTTTACCGTGTGCGGCGAGATGAACAACGTCTCCGCGATCTCGCGGTTGGTTTTGCCCTCCGAGGCCAGTTGGGCGACGGCCGCTTCCGCGCTGGTCAGAGCTTCCCAGCCGGTGGCGGGACGCTTCGAAGTGATGATCCGCCGCCGTACGCCCAGCCGTCTCAGCCGGCCACGTACCCGCGCCGCGTCCCAGCCGGCACCGACGTGCGTGTCGATCGCGAGGGCCCGATCGAGCGAGGCGATCGCGTCATCGGTGGCGCCTTCGGCGGCTTGCAAGCGGCCGAGGTCTTCCAGCGCCGATGCCGTCGCCAGCGGGCGTGGCCCGGTCTCGAAGAGCGACGCTGCCGTCTCCAGGTGACTGGTGGAGCTCTGCCACAGCCCCCTGGCGTGTGCCAGCGCTGCTTTGAAAGAGACGACGCCGGGGTTGAGCTCACAGCGATGCTCTGCCTGCCCGATGGCGTGCCCGGCGAGTTCCTCGTCGCCGACGGCGACGGCGATCCGCACCAATTGGGGATCGTCTTCTATCTCGAAGGGGAACAGGGGGAACAGCTTCAGGCGATTGTCATGACCGCGCGCGCACAGCCAGTCGTGTGCCTCGTCCGCCTTGCCCTGGCTCATTGCGTGCAGCGCCAGGTACCAGGCGGCGTGGGACTGAACGCTCGGCGCGCTGGCCTGCAGCATGATTTTCGCGATCTCGGCCATCTCTGCCGCACCGCGCTCGTCGCCGGTGTGAATCCGCAACTTGCCCAGGGCCACCACCGATGGTGCCTCGAGCACGCCGACGATCAGGTGCGCCTCGTCGAGGCTGTACCGGCCTTCCAGGGCGACTGCCGCCTCGCCGAACTGACCCATCTGGAGCATCTGACGACCGCGTGAGGTCTCGAACACGCGCAGTGCCCAGTTCTGCCGGTCTCGCTGGGCGGCCGCCACGCCTTCGTCTATGACGTGGCGAGCCTCCGGGTATCGATCCGTGGCCGCCAGGAGCCACGACCGGAAGTTATGCGCGAGCCGCTGCCGCGCATCTTCCTGGCCGTCGAGTCCCCTGCGCTCGGCCGTCCGGAGAATCTCAAAGCCACGGTCGAAGCCGTAGGTCTCGTAGTGCACGGCCGATTCGGGGAGCTCGAAGGCGAACCAGCACGCGTGATTGCGGCTCGAATACACGGCCTCTCGCGCCTTGCCCTCGATGGCGAGCGCCTCATCGGTACGCCCGGCGACCACCAGGTTGTGGAACAGCGCCGCCCAGAGCCAGGCGCGCAGATCGGCCGTCAGGTCGGGCAGCGCCAGCGCCGTGCGGGCATTGTCGGCGCGCAGGTCAGGCGAGAGGTCGAACATGCTGGCGACACTGAACCGAACCCGTGCCTCTTCCTCGGCGGGAAGCACCTGCCGGAGCGCGGTATCGGCGAACTGCCTGCCCTCCTCCCGGAGGCCAGCGGCGAACAAGGAGATCGCACGCCTGGCAACGAGAGGCCCCCGGAGCGGGTGCCGGGCCGGCGCCAGCTCCAATGCCCGGCCGGCAAGCTCGGCGGCGGTTCCAGGGTCCGTCGTCCCGAGGGCGTCGGCGGCTTGCAGCAAGGTGGCGATGGCGGTTTCGTCGCCGGGCTCGGCGCTGTCCGCGAGCTGCTGGGCCACCTCGACGGGGAGCGCGCCCCGGGCCAGGAGCACGTCGGCCGCCTGACGGTCGAGTGCCCGCCGAACCGGAACCGGGGAGCTCGCCCGTACTGCCTCGCGGATCAAGTCGTGCCCGAACGCCAGCCGGTCGCCGCTCTCGGCGAAGATGTCGGCCTGGACAAGTTCCTTGATCGGGTCCAGCAGGTCGGCGACCGGCATCCGGGACATCTCGGCCAGGTCATGGAGGGAGAACCGCCTGCCCAACGCCGAGGCAAGCGTCGCCAGGCGGTCCGCGGTCGGGGACATGCGCAACAGCCGCCCGCGCATGTTGTCGCCGACCCGTCGTGGCAGGCGGTCTTCGAGTAGCTTGGCCCTGCCGGACTCAACCGTCACGATGTGCTCGTCCTGGAGGCCGCGGAAGAACTCGATGAGCAGGAACGGGTTTCCCTGGACCAGCTCGGCCTTGCGCAGAAGCTCCTCGTCGGGCTCGGCACCCAGAACGTCCACAGCGATCTCTGCGACCGCCTTGCGCCTGAGCGGGCCGAGGCGGATCACCTCTGCCCCCGCCTCCTGAAGCTGGTCCTTGGCGCTTTGCACCTGGGGCAGGCCCTGGTTCGGGCGGAACGCCATCACCCAGCCGACCGGCAAGGACGCGAGCCGCTGTGGCAGCTGCCGCATCGCCACCGCGCAGCCGGCTCCGCCCCAGTGCAGGTCGTCCAGGCAGATGAGCAAGGGGTCCCGGAGTGCTGCCTCTTCGATCAAGGCCTGGATGTCCTGCAGCAGCCAGAACCTCTGCTCCGGGGACGCGTGATGGTCGCTGAGGGCACCGCGCGCGACGAGAGGGCTGTCGCCGTCGAAGAGCGCGTCGAAGAGCGCGTCGAGCTCGACCACCTGGCGATGCGGCTCCGTCACTCCACGCCCGACTCGGAAGGAGCGCTCGGCGGCCATGGACACGCACGCATCCAGAAGGCGGGTTTTGCCGAGCCCGGCCCGCCCTTCGACGATGATGACGGAGCCGACCCCGGAACGGACCTCGTCGAGGCGGGCACCGATGGCGGCGAGCTCGCCGCCGCGGCCACGCAGTGGAAGCCCCGGAGTGCCTCCTACCATCGGATCCCCACGCCGGGAGTGTACGTCCGGCCTGCCCGGGCATCCAGGCCACCAGGGGGCTGGCCTGGACCGGCGCCTGCGCCGATAAGGAATGGCTCGTTCGAGCGATGCCGTGGTGATGCGCGGCGCGAACAATCTCCGCTATGCCCATGATCGACGTTTACGCCACCACAGGAACGTTCCCCGACCATCACCGGCTGGCCACCGATCTCGCCGCCGCGCTCATGGCGATCGAGCAGGTGCCGGACATCCCCATGTTCCGGCAAAACACCGCCGCCTTCATCCACGACCTGCCCCCCGGCAGCCTGTCCAACGTCGATGGCGACAGCAACTACGTGCGGATCCAGGTCCTCACCAACGCGGGCGCGCTCGACCGCGGCAAGCAACTCGCCGTGGTCGAGCGGCTGACCGCGATCGCCGCCGATGCCGCCGGCGACCCCGGGCTGGCCACCCGGACCTGGGTGCTGCTGACCGAGGCACCCGACGGCGGCTGGGGCCTGGCCGGCCACGCCAACACCAACGAGGAACTCGTCCTTGCCGCCCGCGCGCAGCTCGCCAGCCTGGCGGCCGGCAAACAGGCCGGCGACTGACAGGTCCCCGGCGCGGGGGCTCAGTTGTTCCGGGAGAAGATCCGCAGGAAGAACAGGAACACGTTCAGCGCGTCGAGAAAGATCGACGCGGCGAGAAGCGGCGCGGAGTCGAGGTCTTTCGAGCGGCGCAGCCGCTGGAAATCAAACGCGGTCAGGCCCGCGAAGATCACCAGGCCGATGATCGAGTAGATCAGCGAGCCGTTCGGGATATTGACGAAGATCAGCACGATGCCGAACACGATGAGGGCAAGGAGCGCCCAGAAGCACAGGCGGGCAATCCCGGAAAGATCCCGCCGGGTTGCGTAGCCGGCCGAGCCGAAGCCCGCGATGAACAGTGCCGTGGCGCCGCCGGCCTGCCACAGCACCTGCGGGTTCGTGCTCGCGTAGTAGACCAGCACCGGCGCCATCGCCAGGCCGATCGCCACCCCGAAGGCGAACAGCAATGCTACGGTCAGCCCCGCCGATCGCCGGACCGCGAAGTTCATGCCGATCAGGCACGCGAACGCGACGATGAACCAGACGATGACCCAGCCCTGGGACAGGTTGCGCCCCAGGTAGGCGCCCAGCGCAAAGAAGCCGGCGGTGGCCGCGACGTACCACATCGTCTGCCCGAACAGGGTGCGGGTCCGGTCCTGGGACGCCGTCCCGTAGCCGCCGTAGCTCAATGACTCGCTCATGACCCCTATTGTCCCCAGCCGGCGCATCCGTGCGCCAGCGCTGCTGCCCGGGCAGCCCATCCTTGGCCGGGCAGCAGCGCCGGCGCGGGCGGTTCGCACGTCACAGGAACGCGGCGCCCGGCCTCGGTCAGGGCGCGCCGACCGTGACGCCGAGTGGTGTGGTGGTGCCGATGGGATCGCTGCTCTCCGTCATCGCGGTGACCGTGGCCGCGAACGTCCCGGCCGCGCTGGAGGGTGCGGCGGACAAGGTCAGGACCGCACGGCCGCCGATGACGGCGGTGGTCGGCGAGAACGACGCCGTGACGCCGCTGGGCAGGCCGCTGACGCTCAGCGTCACCGGGGTGCCGTAGAGATAGGCCGGGGCCTGGAACGAGACGGTGATCCTGGTCCGGCAACCCGCGCGGAGGGTGACCGACGACGGGCTGAGCTGCATCGTGTAATAGCTTTCCGCCGTAGGCGCGGCGTGTACGCCGCTCACGACGTTCGCGGGAGCGGCCGCCGGGCTGGCGAACGCCGCCTGCGACCCGCCGGCGGCCAGCAGCAGTGCCGTCGGCAGCAGCGCCGCCTTCAGCAGCGTTCTGGGGTGAATGCGGAACATTTCAGTCTCCTAGAGATCTCCGGTGGGCAGCGATGCACGCTGCGCACCATCGGTTGCTCCGGGAAATGTCGCATTGCGGGCTGAAACGACGCTGATACGGGACTGAAACGGCCCGGTAGGCCGGGCGTTAGGCCGCCCGGGCATCGGATGCGCGCGGCAGGCCTCGGGCCAGGCCGACGGCGCCGGTCAGCAGGATAAGGCCCAGGAAAACCAGGTAGATGACGCCCGAAGGGGACTCCCACTGGAACCGGTCTGGGTAGCGAGCGATCGCGATGATTTGCAGCAAGGCGAGGAGGACGTACCCGGTAGCGGCGGGCCGGAGCCGGCGGGCGTCCCGCTCGAGCAGCGCGTGGGCCGCGGCGACCCCGAGGCTGATCAGCCAGGCGGCGGTGGCCTGGGCGACCAGCGGGGTCAGTTTCCATGGCCACAGCGGCGCGGTGTGGGCGGGCGCGGCGAACAGTGCCACCCCGAAGCCGAGCAGGATGATCGACTGGACCGCCAGGACGGCGATGAGCCAGGCGGGCAGCGGCGCGGACCGTGGGGGGTCGATGCCGGGGGTGCGGGCTTGGACGGCCAGCACGATCAGCATCAGTAGCGGGACCAGGATGTAGATCGCGATCCACGCCCAGGTGACGACGCGTGTTCCCGCCGCGAAGCGTGCGCCGAGGTGGAACTGTCCCAGGTGCATCAAGGTGGCGACCAGGGTGAGCACCGTGAAGACGAACACCGCGGGCACGGCGATTCGGGCGTTGGCCCACACCGCTTGGCGTCCGGCGAGGGCCTCGATGGCGGCGCTCGCCCAGTAGCTGGCGCCGAGAAACGCCGCGGCCAGCGGGTTGGCGATGGTCCAGGCGAAGTACGTGTCGGTACGGCCGGTGAAGATGAACAACTGGAACCCGGCCAGCAGCACCAGCACGGCCGCGACGAACAGGAGCCAGCGCATCCCCGGCACCAGCGGCCGCACCCTGGCAGCAGGGAGCGCGCCGGGGCCCGGCAGCCCTCCCTGCTGCCCCGGCGCGGCGGCCGGGGCGCCATACGTGTTCACAATGTCACCTCGCCGCGGCCACTGGCATCGGAGCGTTCTCCAGATAGCGGTGCACGAGCGGGATGGTGACCGCGCCTTCGCCGACGGCGGAAGCGACCCGTTTGACCGACCCCCGGCGCACGTCACCAGCGGCGAACACGCCAGGCAGGCTGGTCTCATGCGCCATCGGCGGGCGGTTCTCCTGCCAGCGTCCGCCCGGGTCGCCCGGTACGTCGGCACCGGTGAGGATAAAGCCCCACTGGTCGCGTGCGACGCTCTCGCTGAGCCATTCGGTGCGCGGCTGCGAGCCGATGAGGATGAACAGGCCGTCGGCCGGGACGGTCCACCTGACGCTTGTTCGCCGGTTCTCCAGAACGAGCGATTCGAGATGGTCGGTGCCGGCGCCGCCAGCTACCTGCACGCCGTACTGCACCTGGACGTTCGGCGTGGCGTCGATCTCGCGGATGAGGTATTCGGACATGCTGCTGGCGAGCGAGTCGGCGCGCACCAAGAGCGTCGCCTGGTCGGCCCACTTGGACAGGTGCATCACGGCTTGCCCGGCCGAGTTACCGCCACCGATGACATAGACCTTCCGGCCGCGCATCGCCGATGCCTCGCTCACTCCTGCGCCGTAGAAGACGCCGCGGCCTTGCAGATCTTCCAGCGCGGGAATGCCGAGCCGGCGGTAGGTGGCGCCGGTCGCGATGATCACGCTGCGGGAGGTGAGGGTGGCGCCGCCGGTCAGCGTGAGCCGGTAGTGCCCGTCCTCGCGGGTCAGGCTTTCTGGCTGGCGCATGAACAAGAACGTGGCACCGAAGAACCAGGCCTGCTGATAGGCCGCGAACGCGAGCCGGGCTCCGGTGATGCCCTGGGCGAACCCTGGGTAGTTGCGGATCATCGAACTGGTCCCGGCCTGGCCTCCGATGGCCTCCCGCTCGACCACCACCGTCCGCAGCCCCTCGGAAGAGGCGTAGACAGCGGCGGCCAGCCCGGCCGGCCCTGCCCCGACCACGACGACGTCGAGCACTTCTTCCGCGGGGATCGGCGTCATCAAGCCGAAGGCCTCGGCGATCTCCAGGTTCGACGGATTGGCCAGAGCTGACCGCCGCCCGTCGAACCGGATCACCACCGCCGGCAACTCCGCCGACTGCATCTGCAGTTCGCCCAGCATGTGCTGCCCGTGGTCGGAGCCGGCGTCGTAGAAGCCGATCGGGATGCCGTTGCGCGTAAAAGTGTCGCGCAGTTCCTGGGAGCGGGCCGACCAGCGCTCGCCGATCACCTGGACCGCCTCGAATGTTCCTCCCTGCTCACTGCTCCAGTCGTCGAGGAACGTGGTGATCGATTGGTGGAACTCCTCGTCCGGGCTCTGCACCGGGCGGGTCACCCAGTGATCGATCTTGCCAGCGGTGATGGCGTCGAAGATCGGCCGGGCGGCTTCCCACTCCCCCCAGCGGACCGCCGCCACGCGCCGCAGTGTGGGGTCGATGGCACGGACCTGCGCCAGTATCTCGATCCCATCCGGATCGGTATCACCGACCCCACCGATCACCAGCGCGACCGGCGTACCAGCCGCGATGAGGTCCCTGATCCGTTTGTCCAGCTCCGCGGGGTCACCGCAGACGACAACCTGGTAGTCCGCCCCATAGCGCTTTGACAGCTCCTGGGACAGCATCTCCCGCTCCGCGGCGTCACGGTCAGCGACAACGATGGCCGCCCGCCCGGCGCGAGTGCCACCGCTGGCCTCTGCCGGATCTGCTGACGCCACCTTCTCTGGGCCTGCGCCGGGCCGATCCTCAGTCACTATTTCCTCCGGTCATTTGCCCGCCGCCGGTTTATGCACGGCGAAGGCTGCTGCGTCCAAAGAATTCGCGGAATTCGCGCTCATGGCACTGTTGCCGCGATATTCGTCTGCACGAAGTTCGCTATCTCATCTCGAACCTGGCATTCAGGCTATGGTGGCTGTGCGCGGGCGCGCATCCCCAGGTGCTGATAGCCGGAACTCACTGGTTGATAGTGGCTTGATAGTCGTGCCGCGTGGGCGTTGCGAATCCAGCCGCGAGGGTTAGCGTGGGTAATGCCCGAAGGAAAGGGGAGGCGGCTATGCCGCACGGACACATGACCTCTACTCAGGCACCAGCGGCTCTGGGCACCGTCGCCGACATCATGCGGCCACCGCTGACCACCGTGGAGCAGTACGACCACATCGCCGCGGCCGCGTACTTGATGAAGCATGCGGAGGCGACGGCCCTGCTGGTGCTCGACGCCATGGCCGGCCGGCTGATCGGCATCATCACCCAGGCAGATGTCGCCCGTGCGGTTGCGGACGGGAGAGACGTCAACGAAACCCGGGTCCATGCCGTCATGACCACCCGGCCAACGGTCATCACCCCGGCCACTGCCATCCGCGAAGCAGCCGAAATCATGACGAGCGGCCACTTCCGGCACCTGCCTGTCAGAGATGACACCGGCCTCCGGGGAGTGGTCGACATCAGCGATGTGTGCCGTGCCTTGCTCGGCGATGACCAGAGCGACCGCGGCTGACATCGGGGCTCGGCCATAGTCACCCGTTCCGGCCAAGGTTGATGCCGCGCAGCAAGGCTGCGTATCCGGGCATCCCTTCGCCACTCCAGGCCGGTTAGCACCATCGACGCTGCCTGTGCCGCTGCAGATCGGTGCGCCACGGTCCCGGCGCCTGCTGGACCGCCCCACTCCGACGGCTGCGGTCGCGGTCATGCTCATCGCGGCCTCATGGAGTCCTTTACCAAATGACGGTAACGTCGTTGCCGTCTCTTGATGTCATCCTTCGTCGCTCAGAAGGCAGGTTCCAGCGAGACCGTGCTTTGCGACATCGTGGCGCGCCCGCGCTGGCACTCGACATGACGACCACCATTGGGCAAGGAGAAGAACATCGCCGCCGTGACGACCGTCGCACCAGCCGTACCAAAGTCAGCCGCGCAGCAGTTCGCGGAGGCGACCTGCTACTTCCTCCGCGCCGCCGCGGTGTGATGCCGGTCGCGGGCAGATGGCGAAACTTTCCCCCATCCGAGGGTCTGCGCCGGGGCTGAGAGGGCGCCGTCGCGAGTGTGGCGTGCTTGACCGGCTCATTGAGGCCCTCAGCGCGGGTGAGAGCCGGGCACTGGTGGTACGTGGTGAGCCGGGCGTCGGCAAGACGGCGCTGCTGGACTACGTGGCCCGGCGAGCGGCAGCTTACCGAGTGGTGCGCGCCGCTGGCGTCCAGTCGGAGATGGAGCTCCCGTTCGCTGGGCTGCATCAGGTCTGCGCGCCGATGTTGGACCGGCTTGACCGGCTGCCAGTTCCGCAGCGTGAGGCGCTGGAGACCGCGTTCGGCATCAGCCAGGGGCTGGCGCCCGACCGTTTCCTGATCGGCCTGGCCGCACTGGGCTTGCTGTCGGAGATGGCTGAGGAAGGGCCGCTGCTGTGCCTGGTGGATGACGTGCAGTGGCTCGATCGCGCCTCGGTGCAGGCTCTGGCGTTCGCGGCGCGCCGCCTGGCCGCCGAATCGGTGGGCTTGGTCTTCGCGGCCCGGGAGCCGAATGCGGACCTGGCGGGCCTGGCCGAACTGCTGGTCGAAGGCCTGGCGGAGGACGACGCGCGCAAGCTGCTGGACTCGGTGCTGGCCGGGCCGCTGGATGAGCGCATCCGGGAGCAGATCGTCGCCGAGACCCGCGGCAACCCACTGGCGCTGGTGGAGTTGGTGCGAGGGCTCATGCCCGCGGAACTGGCGGGCGGGTTCGGGCTGCCCGGCTCGGTAACGCTGTCGGGGCGGATCGAAGAGAGCTTCCAGCGGCGTCTTGCGGCTCTCCCGGTCCAGTCCCAGCGGCTGGTCCTGCTCGCGGCGGCCGATCCGGCCGGGGATCCGGTGCTGGTCTGGCGGGCGGCCGGGCAGCTCGGAATACCGGTCCAAGCGGCGACGCCCCCGGCCGAGGCCGACCTGGTGGAGTTCGGGACGCGAGTGGTGTTCCGGCATCCGCTGGTGCGGTCGGCGGTCTACCGGTCGGCGTCGCTGCAGCAGCGGCAGGAGGTGCACCGCGCCCTGGCCGAGGCCACCGACCCGGAGTCCGATCCCGATCGCCGCGCCTGGCATCGGGCCCAGGCCGCGGCCGGACCGGAAGAGGACGTTGCCGCCGAACTTGAGCGGTCGGCCGACCGGGCGCAGGCCCGCGGGGGCCTGGCCGCGGCGGCCGCGTTTCTCGAGCGCGCGGCGACGCTGACGCCCGCGCCCGCTCGCCGGGCGCAGCGCCTGCTCGCCGCGGCCAGAGCCAAGCGCGACTCCGGCGCGCTGGATGCCGCGCTGGGGCTGCTGGCCTCGGTTGATGCGGGCCCGCGTGACCCGCTGCGGGCCGCCGAGGTGGAGCACTTGCGCGGGGGAATCGCCATGGAGCAGCGGCGCAGCCGCGAAGGGGCCCGGCTGCTGCTCAGTGCGGCCAGGCACTTCGAGCCGCTGGACGCCGCCGCGGCCCGCGAGATTTACCTGGAGGCGCTCACCGCCGCGATATGGGCCGAAGACCTCGATGACCCCTGTGGGCTGCAGACAGTCGCGGAAGCCGCGCGGGCCGCGCCGAGCGGCCCCGGTCCGCCGCGTGCTGTCGACGTCTTGCTCGACGCGTTCGCAACGCGGCTGACCGACGGGTACGCAGCGGCCGCTCCGGCGCTGATCCGGGCACTAGAGCTGGTCATCGCCGCCGACACTGGCGCCGATGCCAGCGTCGCCCACTGGCTGTGGCTCGCCGGCGGGCGCGTCAGCCAGCTCGCCGCCGCTGAGCTGTGGGACGACGAGGCCTGGTACACCCTGGCCGCCCGGCAAGCCCGGGTCTCTCGCGACGCCGGCGCGCTTGTCCAGCTGCAGTTCGTGCTCAACTTCCTGGCCATGCCGCACCTGCTTGCCGGCGAGCTGGGCGCGGCGGCTCAGCTCATCGAGGAAGATCGCCTGATCGCGGACGCGACCGGGAACCCTCCGATCGCCTACACCGCGATGGCGCTCGCGGCCTGGCGCGGCCAGGAGGCCCAGACCTCCGCGCTGATCGAGGCCACCGTCCAGGAGGCGACCGCACGGGGCCAGGGCAGGCTGGTCACGTTGGGCGACTATGCACGCTCGGTGCTGTGCAATGGCCTGGGCCGCCACCAGGCCGCCCGCGATGCCGCCTGGCGGGCATTCGAACACGACCCGATGGGATATGGGCCGCTCATCGTGCCCGAACTGGCCGAGGCCGCCGCCCGGACCGGTGAGGAGGCAATGGTCCGGGACATGCTGGAGTGGCTGGCCGAACGTACCCGGGCCAGGCCCGTCGACTGGGCCCTGGGGATCGAAGCCAGAATCCGTGCCCTGCTCAGCGATGGCGAGACCGCCGACCGGCACTACCGCGAGTCGATCACGCGCCTGAGCCGTACCCGTATCCGTGCCGAGGTCGCCCGCAGCCACCTGCTTTACGGCGAATGGCTGCGCCGCCAGCGCCGCCGCACCGACGCACGCGCGGAGCTGCGCACCGCCCACGAGATGCTCGACGCGATGGGCATCGAAGCGTTCGCCGCCCGGGCCCGCCGCGAACTACGCGCCACCGGCGAAAGCGTCGGCGACCGCGCACCCGAGGCGGGCACCACCCTGACCGCCCAGGAAGCCCAGGTCGCGCAGCTCGCCCGCGACGGCCTGTCCAACCCCGAGATCGGCACCCGGCTGTTCATCAGCCCCGCCACCGTCGCCTACCACCTGCGCAAGGTATTCACCAAACTCGACATCGCCTCTCGCACCGAACTCGACCGCGCCCTGCCCACCCGGCCGAACACGGCATAGGCGATCACACCAGCGGGGCGAACGGCGGCATCCGAGCACGACTGTCACCGGCGGGTGCGTTGCACCAGACTGATGCGGGTGACGGAGATACGGCCCGCTGCAGACGCGGACGCGGCGCAATGGTTGCTGCGATCCGATGTTTATTGGTGGGATCTTGTCCGTTACGGCCCACCAGGCTTTGACGTGTACGTCCGTGTCGCATTCCCCCAAGATTCCGAGGCGGATGCCGATAACCCGTCAAGCGAGCCACCGGCCGATGTCCTTCGCGCAGCCCTCACGACCCTCGCCTCCTACACGGCCACGGCTGCCCAGGGGTATGCGGCGATATGGGAGGGCTGGGTAAGCCCGCCGCCGTCGGCTCCTGAGGCGCCGAGGGTGGAGATCCCTAATCGGGCGATGCTGCTGTTCACCGGCCCTGTCGAAGCACTCAGAGACGCACCCGCTCTGGCTTGGTACGGCTCTGCGGCACGCGTCTTTCAAGAACCGCAGCTCGTGTGGCCGGAGGATCAAGCCTGGTGCCTGGCCTGCGAGGTCGACGAGGAGATCGAGTTCACCGTGGGTTGTTCCACGGAGGCGTCCGAGGCTTTGGCCAGAGCCCTGCCCAGCGCTGTACGGCGAGTGCATTACGGGGATCCGGCACCGATGTACCGCGACCCGGCCTAGCCCTATCAGCCCAGCGGCTAGCCGCCATCGGCTGGCCTATGAAGCGTCTGGCGGACTGACCCCTGAGACTGCGGCGGCGACAGCCTGGCGGACGTAGGCGGCCAGCGCAGCGGGGTCAGCCCGGTCCGGCCAGTGCCATGTCGATTCGGGAGTGAAGACGCTCAAACCCGCTCCATTGCCCGCGAGCGGGTTGCCCTCCGGCAACCGGATGTGCAGCATGGCCGCCCCACCACAGTCCTCAGCGTTCCATGGCATGAGCTGCAGCTCATACTCCAGCCCGTCCAGCTCGCCAGCAACGCCACCGTATTGGGCTGGCCGCCGGTACCACGGGTATTCAAGCCGTTCCCGGAACCGCCCGCCGAGAAGGACGGCGGTCATCTGCAACATCTGGTTGGCGGCGGCGCGGTCGCGGGGGGTACCCATGGCCTTAATACCGAGCCAGACCATCGCCCCGGTCATGACCAGCACCGCCACACCCGCGCAGACGGCGACGATCAACATCACCGCGGGCCCCACCGCGAGTCACCCACACCACGAACAGTACCGACACACACAAAGCGGCATATGCGGCTGCTGCTCTTGGGCAGTGATGTCACTAAGCCACCGAGTGCCCCCAGTTCCGCCGCGCCGCCTTCCACCTGCTATTGCTCATGACCGGGCGCCATCTGCCCGCTCGTGCGGGCCGGGTCAGACGGTGAGGACGACCTTTCCCCTGGCGTGTCCTTGTTCGAGGTAGCCGATGGCATCGGCAGCCTGGCTCAGCGGGTAGATCCGGTCGATGACTGGGGTGACTTTCCCGCACTGGAGAAGCTCGCGCAGCACGGCCAGGTCGTCTTTGTTCTGGCGGGCCAGGAAGGAGACCATCCGCTGGCTAACCGCTGGTGACAGCAACGCCATCCGGGCCGAGCGGCCCAGCGGCCCGACCCAGCGGCCCTTGTTCGGGCCGCCGACCCCCACCAAGACCCCCGCGGGGGCCAGCACTCGCCTTGTCTGCGCCAGGGTCCGGTTCCCCGCTATGTCGACGAGCAGGTCGTAACGGCGCCCGGTCCTGGTGAAGTCCTCTCTGGTGTAGTCGATCACCCGGTCGGCGCCAAGCGACGCGACGAGTTCGACGTTGCGCGTGCTGCATACGCCTGTCACCACAGCGCCGAATGCCTTGGCGAGCTGGACCGCGAACGTCCCCACCCCACCGGCCGCGCCGTTGACCAGAACGTTCTGCCCGGGCTGAACCTTCCCCTTGTCCCGCAGCGCCTGCAACGCGGTCAATCCCGCCACCGGCACCGCTGCCGCCTGCTCGAAACTCAGCCCGGCCGGCTTGGTGAGCACCACGCCGTCGTGGCCGATGCTGAGGTACTCCGCCAGCGTCCCGCGGTCCTCCAGGCCACCAAACACCTCATCCCCGGGCCGGAACCCCATGACGTCCTTGCCTACCGCCTCGACCGACCCGGCCATGTCCGCACCCAGCCCGGTGGCGCTGGCTCTGGGCCTCGTTAGCCCCGCCAACGCCCGGACCAGGTATGGGGAGCCCCGCATGAAGTGCCAGTCCAGCGGGTTGACCGAAGCTGCACGCACGCGGACCAAGACCTCGTCGTCGCCGACCGCGGGCACCTCGATGTCGGCGAGTTCCAAGACCTCAGGCGGCCCATACCGGTAAAAGCGGATCGCCTTCATGGTGTCTCCCTCACTCGATGAACCTGCAGCGCCGAAAGGCCCGCCCATCACCAGGCCAGCCCCTCAGGCACGCTCGTCACACTAGCCAGGCAGCCGAAGCCGCCGCATCGGCGGAATTACCGATTGCGGCTGGCACCAAGACGACTGCGATCCATCGCGCGCGCCCTCACCACAACTTGCGTCGTTTCAGCGTCGTTTCAGCGGCGTTTTAGCGCGCCGGGCAGCATGCAGCCACTAGGCATTCCGCATGCCAGGTACTCCAGAAGGAAGTCGATTATGTATCCCAACGCACGGGCACATGTGTTGAGCTCGCTGGCGGTCGTGCTGTATGTGCCTGCACCCACCACGGTCATGCTGACGGCGCATGAGACGGTCCGGATAGACCGGCTGGAGCGTTCGGTGGCCGACGGCGTGACCGCCAGCCGCGCCCGGACCGGCCATGCCCTCTGGGAGTCTGCTGCCGGACTGGACCCGCACGGGCACCTGCTGGTGGCCTTCACCGGGCACAGCGACCGGGAGCCGACCGCCCCGGATAAGCCGCCCGCCATCGCGTGGTGCCTGCACGACGGACCGCTCCCGCTCGCCGAGGTCGCTGCCCTGCTGTCCGCCGTGCCGCCCACCGCGCTCATCACCGTCATAGCCGACACCTGCTACGCCGCCGCGCTGTCAGGCGGTGTCATCACCGCCGCTGTGATCGCCGTGATCCTCAGCGCTCCCGTGATCTGCGGGCAAACCCACCAAGGAGCCCGGCAGGCAACGACCACGGCCGCCAGCGCCGCGATCATCTGCCTGCCGCCGAGCGGGGACGGCGTGGTGGTGACGACGTCGAAAAGCGGTGACCCCGGCTGCTGACCCCGGGCCACGGGCGGCGAGACACGATGCCGAGGTAATCCTGACCGACTGCGCGGGCATCCGGAAAGACGGTATTACCGGGTTATACTGAGACTGTGAAGACAGCGATCTCGGTGCCCGACGACACCTTCGAGCAGGCCACCAGCAAGGCAGCGGAACTCGGCATCAGCCGGTCAGAGTTCTTTGCCCAGGCTGCACGCCGCTACCTCGACGAACTCGCTTCCAGATCGCTGACCCAGCAGGTCAACGACGCACTCAAGGCAGCAGGCAACGACGACACCGCAGCAGCCGCCGCCGTTGCCGGGCGCCAGTTGCTGGCAACCGGAGACGACTGGTGATCCGCCGCGGCAGCATCTGCTGGGCCGACCTGGGAGAACCGCAGGGCCGCAAACCCGCCAAACAGCGGCCCGTCCTGGTCATCCAAGCCGACCCGTTCAATGTCAGCAGGCTGAACACCACGCTCGCCGCCGTGATCACCTCCAACACCGGCCTGGCCGCCATGCCCGGCAACGTCTTCCTGCCCGCCGCCTCTTCCGGCCTGCCCAAGGACTCCGTCGTCAACGTCACGGCCTTGGTCACCCTCAATAGGAGCGACCTTGACATCGAGGTCGGCCACCTCCCGACAGCTCTTATGAGCGAGGTCGACCGTGGACTCCGCCGCGTCCTCGGACTGTAGGCACAACACACGGCCATCGGCGCTGACCGAACGCGGCAAGCCCGCCGATCATCCGGATCCGCGCGTGGCGGGGCTGGAGCGCGGTCCCGCCCCCGGCGCGCCGACATTGTGTGGGCCCGCCTGGCAACGAGTCAACGACATAAGGGCACCGGGGCAGAATGGCCGCATGGATCTTGGATTGCGGGACAGGGCGTACCTGGTCACCGGTGGCAGCCGGGGCCTTGGCTTCGCCGCAGCCCAGGCGCTGGTCGCGGACGGGGCACGCGTGCTGCTCAGCGCTCCCCACGAGTCCACCGCGGCGGCCGCGGCGGCTCGCCTCGCGCAAGACGGCGCGCCCGGTGCCGCCGCCTGGGTCATCGCCGACAACGCCGACCCCGCTGCCCCGGGCGAGCTGATCGCCGCAGCCCGGGACCGTTTCGGCCGCTTGGACGGTGCGCTGATCAGCGTCGGCGGGTCACCAAGCGGAACGGTGGCCGGTACCGAGGACGACGCCTGGCGGTCGGCGTTCGAGAGCGTCTTCCTTGGCGCAGTACGGCTGGCCCGGGCGCTCGCGGCCGACCTGGGCGGCGAAGGCCATGATGGCGCGGCGAGCGCCTCGCTCACCGGGACGGGCGGCTCAATCGCTTTCGTCCTGGCCGCCTCGGTACGCACGCCGCTCCCCGGGCTCGCCATCTCCAACGGGCTGTTCCCCGGGCTCGCCGGCGTGGTTAAGACACTCGCCGACGAGCACGGACCGTCCGGGATCCGGATCAACGGGCTGCTGCCCGTTCGGATCGCCACCGACCGGGTCCGCCAGCTCGATGCCCTCGCTGGCGACCCCGACGAGGTGCGCGCCCGCCTATCGAGGAGCATCCCGTTGCGCCGCTATGGCGAACCTTACGAGTT
>Ga0207693_10001260_pt1 | contig 22561 bp, 33 predicted proteins | sample LARL81metaG_FD_184347 | JGI IMG/M metagenome (GOLD analysis project Ga0207693, IMG submission 184347) | Corn, switchgrass and miscanthus rhizosphere microbial communities from Kellogg Biological Station, Michigan, USA - LAR L8-1 metaG... | ecosystem: Host-associated > Plants > Roots >... | reverse complement strand
GTTCTTTCCTTCCGGAGACGCCGGGAGGGGTTAGAGAGATGACACAGTGATTGGAAAAGAAAGAATTCGCATCCGGTTGAAGGCTTACGACTATCGCATTCTGGATCAGTCGACGGGCGAGATTGTGGAAACCGCCCGCCGTACCGGCGCACAGATTGCGGGGCCGATTCCATTGCCCACGATGAAGAACAAGTACTGCGTGCTGCGTTCGCCGCACGTGGATAAGAAATCGCGGGAGCAGTTTGAGATCCGCACCCACAAGCGGTTGCTCGATATTCTCGAGCCGACGCAGCAGACGGTGGACGCGCTGATGAAGCTGGATCTGCCGGCGGGCGTCGATGTGGAGATCAAGGCGTTCGGGAAGGAACATAAATAAGCTTCTGGCTCTTGGCTTTTAGCTAAGACGGAAGGCTTCCCAGCCAATAGTCAATGAGCCACGCTGGGGATGGAGAAGGAAATGGCAACGAAGGTCGCGGGGATTCTGGGCAAGAAGGTCGGGATGACGCAGCTGTTTGACTCGAAGGGCGACGTTCGCCCGGTCACCGTGCTGCAGGCTGGTCCATGCGTGGTGACGCAACACAAGTCGGCGACACGCGATGGCTACGAGGCGGCCCAGATTGGGTTGGTTGAGTTTGTGAAGGAATCGCGGCTGACCAAGCCGGCGCAGGGACACCTGGCGAAAAACAATCTTCCTCCGGTGAAGTTCATGCGCGAAGTGCCGCTGGAGATCGAAGCCACGGCGGACGGCGACGGTTCGGTGAAGGTTGGCGACCGCGTGCTGGTTGAGATTTTTGAAGGCGAACGCTTTGTCGATATCGTCGGGATCAGCAAGGGCAAAGGATTCCAGGGCGTCGTGAAGCGGCATCATTTTGGCGGTGGTCCGAAGTCGCACGGTTCGATGTTCCAAATTACTGGTTCAATCGGATCGTCGGCGTTCCCCTCGCGCGTGTTCAAGGGAATGCGGATGTCGGGACACATGGGCAACGCCCGCGTGACCCAGCGCAACCTGCGCGTGCTGGGCGTGGACAAGGACGAGAATTTGCTGGTGGTCGAGGGCAGCGTGCCTGGACCGGAGGGTGGCTACATCGTGATTACCAAAGCGAAAAAGCCACCACGAGAACGGCGTGGATTCGCAGGATCGGCGACGGTGGATCCGTTGAAGGCTGCGAAGAGAGCGGCGAAGAAGGCGTAAGGAACGCGGGCGAGGGCGCCCGCGCTACACGAGAAACGATATGGCGACGATTGACATACACAATTTGAGCGGCGAGAAGGTTGGGACGATCGATCTCGCCGATGAAATCTTCGGCGCGGTCAACGAAGATCTGCTCTGGGAAGCGGTGAAGCATTACCGCGCGGGGCAGCGCGCCGGCACGCACAAGACCAAGGGACGCTGGGAAGTTTCCGGTTCGGGCAAGAAGCTCTGGAAGCAGAAGGGCACGGGCCGGGCCCGCATTGGATCGATCCGTTCGCCTCTGTGGCGGCATGGCTACACCGTGCATGGTCCACAGCCGCGCTCCTATGACTACACCTTCCCACGGAAGAAGCTGATGGGTGCGTTGCGCTCGGCGCTGGCCGCGAAACTGGCGGACGGCAAGCTGATCGTGGTGAATGCGTTTGACGTGAAAGAGCCGAAGACCAAGGGGTTCCGCAAGTCGCTGGACTCGCTGAAGGTCGATAAGACGGTTCTGATCGTCGAAGAGCCCAAGCAGCAGAATCATAACCTGGCCTTGAGCGCCCGGAATATCGACGGGCTGGAACTGGTGTTGAGCAATGAAGTTCACCCGTATCATCTGCTGCGCTACGACCGCGTGATTTTCTCGCAGCCGGCGATTGAGAAGTTGCAGGTTTCGTTGAAGTCGTCGGTATCGAAGCGGCAGCACAACCCGGAAGCCGATGAAGGCACGAAGAAGGCACACGGCGAGCGGCGGCGACGGGCGCGGACCGATAAAGCGGCGGAGGTGGCGTAATGAAATCCGCATATCAGATTATTCGCCGTCCAGTGATTACCGAGAAGGGCCTGGCCATCAAGGAAAACCAGAACACGCTGGTCTTCCAGGTGGAACCGAAAGCGACCAAGACGGAAATCAAGCAAGCGGTACAGACGATTTTCAAGGTGAAAGTGCACTCCGTGCGCACCGCCACGTATGTGGGAAAAGAGCGGCGGCGCGGGAAGTTTGCAGGCTACCGTCCGGACTGGAAGAAGGCGTACGTGCGGTTGCGGTCCGGCGAGAAGATGCCGGAGTACGCGCAGAATTTGTAAGAGCAGCCATCAGCTATCAGCCGTCAGCTGTTAGTAAATGCGACGGCGCGAAGCTGAGAGCTGACAGCTGAAAGCTGAGAGTTTCTATGCCAATTAAGACATACAGACCGACGACGCAGACGTTGCGCTACCGCACAACGCTGGTCAATGACGACATTACGACCAAGCATCCGCATAAGCCGCTGGTCGAGCCCAAGCCACGCACGGGCGGGCGCCGCAATTCGGGCGACACCACGATGCGGTTCATCGGCGGCGGACACAAGCGCAAACTGCGCATCATCGATTTCAAGCGCGACAAGACCGGGATTCCGGCGACCGTAACGACGATTGAGTACGATCCCAATCGCTCGTCGCGCATTGCGCTGCTGTCGTATGCCGATGGGGAGAAGCGTTACATCATTCAGCCGGAAGGGCTGAAGGTAGGGCAGAAAGTGGTGAGCGGTGCGGACGCGGACATTCTGGTGGGCAACGCGCTGCCTCTGCGAAATATTCCGCCAGGCACGCAGATTCACAACCTAGAACTGAAGCCCGGCAAGGGTGGGCAGATGGTGCGGTCGGCGGGCGGCGCAGCCCAGCTGGTTGCAAAGGAAGCGGAGTACGCACTGGTGAAGCTGCCTTCGGGCGAGACCCGGAAGATTTCGCAGGACTGCATGGCGACGATCGGGCAGGTGGGTAACCTCGATCACGAGAACGTGACCATCGGCAAGGCCGGGCGCTCGCGGTGGCTGGGAAAACGTCCGCACAATCGCGGCGTTTCAATGAACCCGGTCGACCATCCGCATGGTGGTGGTGAAGGCAAGACGTCGGGCGGAAGGCATCCGGTAACACCTTGGGGACAGCCGACACGCGGGTACAAGACGCGAAACAACAAGCGTACGGACAAGTTCATTGTGAGCCGGCGCAGCAAGTAGAGGGAGTTTATGGCAAGGTCAACGAAAAAAGGCGCGTTCGTGGATGCTTACCTTCAGACGAGAGTCGAGGGCATGAATGCGCGCAACGAGAAGAAGGTGCTGCGCACATGGTCGCGTCGTTCGACGGTGATCCCGGAGATGGTGGGACACACGATCGCGGTGCATAACGGCAAAAAGTTTATTCCGGTGTACGTCACCGAGAATATGGTGGGCCACAAACTGGGTGAGTTTAGTTTCACCCGGACGTTCAAGGGGCACTCCATGCGGGCGGCGACGGAAACAGCGGCGAAGCCAGCGGGGATCCCGGGCGGTCCAGGAGCGATTACTCCGTCGGCTCCGGCAGCGCCTGCGGCACCGAAGGCGTAAGAAAAAGCTTCTAGCTGCTCGCTTCTAGCGACTAGCCAAGAACGAAGAGTTGAGACTACGACTATGGAATTTAGAGCGGAAATGCGGTACTTGCGGGTTTCGCCGCAGAAAGCCCGACTGGTCCTGGATTTAATCAAGGGCAAGCGCGTGGAAGAAGCGCGCAACACGCTGGCGTTCACCAAGAAGCGCGTCGCGGCGCACGTAGGCAAGCTGCTGCAGTCGGCGCTGGACAACGCGAACTTTTTGAGCGCCGAAAAGAATCTCGACGTGGAGATCGACAACCTCTATGTGAAGAGTGCGATCGCCAATGAAGGGCCGCGCATGAAGCGCATCCGTCCGGCACCACAGGGACGCGCTTACCGCTACCAGCGGCGCATCGCGCACATCATCGTGATCCTGGCGGAACGCGGGAAGAGCGGCGAAACGGGTGCCAGGCACGCGGGGGATGCCAGGACTGTAGAAGCGGCTCCCGCGAAGGACAAGCGGCGCGCTCGGGCGGCGAAGGCTTCGGGAAAGAAGAAAGCGGTTGCGAAATAAGTTTCAAGTTTCAAGTTTCCAGTTTCGGGTGGGCGCACTTGATGTCCACAGGCGGAAATGTTCGAAACCTGAAACACGAAACTAGAAACTGGTTTTCGATTTAGGAGATGCAATGGGACAAAAAGTCCATCCTTACGGGTTTCGCCTCGGCTTTACGAAGCCGTGGAAGTCGCGCTGGTTTGCCGAGAGGGATTACGACAAGCAGCTGCACGAAGACGTCAAGCTGAAGGCCGAACTGAAGGACAAGCTGAAGTCGGCAGGCGTCAGTGCGATTGAGATCGAGCGGCCGGGCAACAAGCTGCGCATCATCATCAAGACGGCGCGGCCGGGAATCATTATCGGACGCAAGGGCGCGGAAATAGACAAGCTCAAGGGCGAGCTGCAGAAGCGCACCGGCGGCAAAGATATTTTTGTCGATATCCAGGAAGTGCATAAGCCGGAGCTCGATGCCCAACTGGTGTCGGAATCGATTGCGCTGCAGCTGGAAAAGCGCGTGGGCTTCCGGCGCGCGATGCGCAAGGCGGTAGATTCGGCGCTGCGCTTCGGCTGCAAGGGCATCAAGGTGCGTGTGAGCGGACGGTTGAACGGAAACGAAATCGCACGCTCCGAGTGGTATCTGCAGGGGCGGCTGCCGCTGCACACGTTGCGCGCGGATATCGACTACGGCTTCACCGAGGCGCGGACGACCTATGGTGTGATCGGGGTGAAGTGCTGGGTGTACAAGGGCGAGATTCTGCCGCAGAAGAAGCGGGAGCCCGTGGCAGCTGCGGGCGGATTCTAGCCCAAATCAGAAGTTAGAAGTCAGATTGTAGAAGTAAAAACCACTTTGCCAGAAGTTAAGAGCTGATTTTATGTTGATGCCAAAGAAAGTGAAGTATCGCAAGCAGCAGCGCGGGCGCATGACCGGGAAGGCCTGGCGCGGGTCGACGCTGGCGTTCGGAGATTTCGGGCTGAAGGTGCTGGAGCCCGGGTGGATCACCGACCGTCAGATTGAAGCCAGCCGCGTGGCCATGACACGTTTCGTGAAGCGCGGAGGAAAGATCTGGATCCGCGTGTTTCCCGACAAGCCGGTCACCAAGAAGCCGGCCGAAACCCGTATGGGTAAAGGCAAGGGAGCGCCCGATCATTGGGTCGCAGTGGTGCGTCCGGGAAAGATCCTGTTTGAGATGGAAGGCGTGACCCATACGGATGCGAGCGAGGCGATGCGATTGGCGTCGCACAAGCTGGCGCTGCGGACCACGGTGGTGAAGCGCGAAGGCGGGAAACACTAAGACCAGCTATCCGCTATCGTCAGCTTTCAGAGAGAGCGACGGTGTGAAATAGCTGAAAGCTGAGAGCTGAGAGTTAATTATGAAGGTAGACAAAATCAGGAATTTGACGGACGTTGAGCTGAACAACCAGGAGCACGAGCTCGCGGACCAGCTCTTCAAGCTGAAATTTCAGCTGAACATGGGGCAGACGGAGAGCTTGAAGAAGATTCGTGGGCTGCGCAAGGATATTGCGCGCGTCAAGACGATCGTCGGCGAGCGTGGCCGGGCGGCCGCTCAGGAGAAAAAATAATGGCGGAAACGACAGCAACAGCGAAGGTGCAGGGTCGCCGCAAGGAAGTGGTGGGAGAAGTGGTCGCCAACCGCATGCAGAAGACGATTGTGGTGAAGGTGACGCGCAAGAAGGCGCATCCGTTCTACGGCCGCGTGGTGGCGCGCAACAAGAAGTTCTACGCGCACGATGAGAAGAACGAGGCGCACGTGGGCGATGTGGTGCGGATTGAGGAGACGCGTCCGCTGTCGAAGCTGAAGCGCTGGAAGCTGAAAGACATTGTGCGCAAGACTGCGCTGGTACCGGAAGCGAACGTTGAGGTGGCGAGCTAGCAAGGAAGAGCGCCAAACACGCGTTTTCGCGATCCCGCAAAAGATGCGAGATTGATCGCGCGGCGCGCCTAGGTCCTTCGCCAGGCAAAACGCGGCTGGCGCAGGATGACAAGGCAAAAGGGAGATTAAAGCCATGGCTGTGATGATGAGATCGATGCTGGAGGTCGCCGACAACTCCGGCGCGCGCAAGCTGCAGATGATTCTGCCGCTGGGCGGTTCCACCGGGTTGAATGCCGGGCTGGGCGACATTATTACGGCGGCGGTGAAAGAGTCGGTGCCCGAGGGGCAGGTGCAGAAGGGCAAGGTGGTGAAGGCGGTCATCGTGCGCACGCGCAAGGAGCATCGGCGTCGGGACGGAACTTATATCCGCTTCGACCAGAATGCCGCAGTGCTGATCAACGATGCGGGCGAGCCGGTGGGAACGCGCGTGTTTGGCCCGGTGGCGCGCGAGCTGCGCGAAAAGAAATTCTTGAAGATCGTTTCGCTGGCGCCGGAAGTTATCTAGGCAGGGCGGTCTTGAGTGATTGGTCTTCGGACCTACCGCCCACGATCGAAGACCTGAGAGCGAGCAACTAGAAAGTTTGGACAAGGGTTTGGATTATGCGAACTGCGAGTACTGAAAACAAGCGAGTGGATCTGCGGCGGAATGACACCGTGAAGGTGATCACCGGACGGGACAAGGGTAAGGAAGGACGCGTACTGCGCGTGTTTCCGAACGATGCCAAGCTGCTGGTGGAGCACGTGATGATGGTGAAGAAGCACGTGCGCCCGAATCCGCAGCGCAACATCAAGGGCGGAATCGCCGAGCAGGAAAGCCGGATTGCGATTTCCAACGTGCAACTGGTTTGTCCGACGTGCGGGCCGGTGCGGATTGGGCACGAAGTACGCGGCGACCGGAAGGTCCGCGTGTGCAAGAAGTGTGGAACGACGTTGGATAAGTAGCTGTCAGCTCTCTGCCATCAGCTTTCAGCTCGTGGCCAAGAGGCTAGCGGCGAATTGAAAATTTACGACTCACGAACCGGTAGACGCAGGGGTTGAAACCGAGAACTGACGGCTGATCGCTGACAGCCTCCTGCAACCGAAACCGTGAGAAGGATTGAAGGACATGGCAAAAGACAAGAAGCAGAAAGAATCATCGCAGGAGCAGAAGGCACCGGATCAGGCGCGGCATAGCGCGAAGGAGCGTCCGCGGCTGCGCACGCGGTTTGACAAAGAAGTGGCTCCGGCTCTGCTGAAGGAACTGGAACTGAAGAATGTGATGGCGGTTCCGCGGCTGAACAAGATCGTCGTCAACATGGGGGTGGGCGAAGCGACGCAGAACGCGAAAGTGCTCGATCCGGCCGTGAATGAACTGGGACAGATCACCGGACAGAAGCCGGTGGTAACACGGGCGAAGAAATCGATTGCCGCGTTCAAAGTGCGCCAGGGACAGTCGATTGGCGCAATGGTGACGTTGCGCGGCGACCGGATGTATGAATTCTTGGACCGGCTGGTGAACATCGTTCTGCCGCGCGTGCGCGACTTCAAGGGGGTTTCCACCAAGTCGTTCGATGGTCGCGGGAACTTTACGCTCGGGCTGCATGATCAGCTGATTTTCCCGGAGATCTCGTACGAGAAGGTGGATAAGCAGAAGGGCATGAACGTCACGATTGTGACGACGGCGGCGAACGATAACCAGGCGCGGACCCTGTTGAAGCATCTGGGGATGCCGTTCCGGGCATAAGAGCAAGTTTCAAGGTTTCAGAGTTTCAAAGACGCAGACGAAGGGTTGAATGGCAACTACAGCAAAAAGAGTGAAGGACGCGAAGAAGCCCAAGTTTTCCACGCGCAAGCACAACCGCTGCAAGCTGTGCGGACGTCCGCGCGCATTTCTGCGCAAGTTCGGCATCTGCCGCTTGTGCTTCCGGCAGCTGGCGCTGCGCGGGGAGATTCCAGGGGTTTCGAAGTCGTCGTGGTAGTTCGGTAGCGTGCCAATCGCGCCCTTCGGTCGCTTGCGCTCTCTCAAGGCAGGCTCCGGGTATTGCACGGCACGCTCAGATCCTCCGCGAGACAGAAAGCGTCTCGCTCAGGATGACAAGTGCAGGGAAGATGTAAACAAGCTACCGCAGGTTCTCCGCGAAACGCGGAGCGAACGGGTGGCAAGAGGAGAAGCAAACGATGAGGTTGACCGATCCGGTCGCAGATATGCTGACGCGAGTGCGGAACGCACTCCAGGCCCGGCACCAGAAGGTGGACATTCCGGCTTCGCGGTTGAAGCTGGAGATTGCTCGCATTCTGAAGGAAGAGGGCTACATCTCCAATTTCAAGCCGACGGAAGAGGAAGGCCACAAGGTCATCCGGATTTACCTGAAGTACGGCGCCAACAATGAAGCGGCGATCTCGAAGGTGGAGCGCGTGTCGCGCCCCGGATGCCGTGTGTATGTGCGGCGCACTGAGATTCCACGCGTGCTGGGCGGCATGGGGATCAACATCCTCACTACCCCGCGCGGTGTGATGACCGGCCGGCAGGCCCGCAAAGAGGGCGTGGGCGGCGAGTTGCTGTGCCAGATTTACTAGAAAAAGAAAAGAAGCTGTCAGCTATCAGCCATCGGCCGTCAGTAAAGGCGCGGTGATGAAGAAGCTGAGAGCTGAAAGCTGAGAGCTGAAAGCTTATGTCGAGAATTGGAAAAAAGCCGATCCCGATCCCCAAAGGGGTGACGGTCAAAATTGAAGGCAATACGGTTTTGGTGCAGGGGCCAAAGGGCAAACTGGATACCGAACTGCCGAATGGCATCACGATTCAGCAGAAGGACGGGATCATCGTCGCGGTTCGCGAGAACGATTCGCAGGCGGCGCTGCACGGATTGGCGCGCGCCCTGGTCAACAACGCGGTTGAGGGCGTGACCAAGGGGTGGACACGCGAACTGGAGATCGTTGGCATTGGATACCGCGCCGAGATGAAGGGCAAGTCGATGGTGGTGTTCAACCTCGGCTACTCGCATCCGATCGAGTATCCGTTGCCGACGGGCGTGGATGCGACAGTGGATCCCAAGCAGACGAAGATTGCGCTGACGGGCATCGACCGGCAGCAGGTAGGACAGGTGGCGGCGGAAATGCGCTCGCTACGGCCGCCGGATCCGTACAAGAATAAGGGCGTGCGCTATGCAGGCGAGCGTCTGAAGAAGAAGGTCGGAAAGACCGGAGCGAAATGACGCCGTTTAGCCGGCGTGAGCGAAGCGGGCGTCGGCTGGCGTCATCCTGAGCGTTCTTTGCGAAGGATCTCCAGGCCCCGCAGTTGACAAGGAAGCGAAACAATGCTGACACGAATTACGAAGAACGAGAAGCGCGGACATGTTCATGACCGCATTCGAAAGAAGATGCAGGGGACCGCGGAGCGTCCGCGGCTCAATGTTTACCGGTCGCTGAACCACATTTACGTGCAGGTCATCGATGATCTCCACGGCAAGACGCTGGTCTCCGCCAGCACCGCCGAGGGCAAAAAGGAAGACCGGCGCACCGGCGGAAACGTGGCGTCGGCGAAGACGGTGGGCAAGACGATTGCGGAGCGTGCCAAGGCTAAGGGCGTGACCAAGGTCGTGTTCGATCGCGGCGGCTACATTTATCACGGGCGCGTGAAGGCTTTGGCCGACGCGGCGCGCGAAGCGGGATTGAAGTTCTAGAAAAGAAGCTTCTGGCTTCTAGCTCCTAGCTAACCCTGAGAGCCCGGGTCGCTAGAAGCTAGCAGCTAGAGGCTAGAAGCTCAGGAAAAAATGCCAACTGTGATTAAGAAACTCGATGCGAATTCGTTCCAACTGAAGGACCAGGTGGTTGCGATCAACCGCGTGACCAAGGTCGTGAAGGGCGGCAAGAATCTTTCGTTTGCCGCGCTGGTCGTGGTGGGCGACCCATCTGCCGGAGTGGTGGGTTATGGTTCCGGCAAGGCGAAGGAAGTGCCGCAGGCGATTCGCAAAGGAATCGAATCGGCGAAGAAAAATCTGATCAAGGTCAACCTGACCCAGACCAGCATCGCGCATCTCGTGCTGGGACGTTATGGCTCGGGCAAGGTGCTGCTCAAACCGGCTCCCGAAGGAACTGGCGTGATTGCAGGCGGGGCGGTGCGCGCGGTGATGACATCGGCTGGAGTGCAGAACGTGTTGACGAAATCGATTGGCACCACCAATCCGCACAACGTGATCAAGGCGACCTTTGACGCGCTGAAGCAGTTGAAGACGCGCGAAGGCGTGGCGACCATGCGCGGGAAGACGATGCAAGAGCTGTAAGGACAGTATTCAGTACTCGGTACCCGGTACTCAGTACCCAGTAAAACAGAGGTTAGACGATGACGGCGAAGAAGACGAATTCGGGCGGCGGGACGATTCACCTGAAGTGGGTGCGGTCCGCGATTTGCGCCCCGGTGAAACAGAAGCGCGTGATCAAAGGGCTGGGCTTCACACGGTTGAACCAGGTGATTGAACGTCCGGACAACAACGCCATCCGCGGAATGGTGGCAAAAGTTCCGCACATGGTAGAGGTCGTGGACTAGTTGGAAGTTTCAACGTTTCAAGGTTTCAAGGGCAACACACTTGACGCCGGCTCTGATCGAGCTTGAAACTTTGAAACCGTGAAACTTTGAAACGTGGGTGTACTTATGAATTTATCGAATGTTCGAGCACCGAAGAAGGCGACGGAAAAGCGCAAGCGTGTAGGGCGCGGTATGGGCTCCGGCATGGGCAAGACTTCGACCCGTGGACATAAAGGACAGCGTTCGCGCACCGGCTCGCGCATGATTCGCGGGTTTGAAGGCGGCCAGATGCCGCTGCACCGCCGCATGCCGAAGCGGGGTTTTACCAATATTTTCCGCAAGGAATTCAACATCGTGAGCCTGGAGCGGCTGTTGGAGATGGGCGAGGAGTTCCACGGAGAGCCCATTACTCCCGAGGTGCTGCGCAAGGCGGGAGTCATCAAGACGAAGCATCCAGTAAAGATTCTGGGTGATGGCGAGTTGAAGATTGCGATTACCGTGCACGCGCATAAGTTCTCGAAGTCGGCACAAGACAAAATCACCAAGGCGGGCGGCAAGGTAGAGGTCTTAACAGTGAAGGTGGGGCAGTAATGTTTGACAAACTGGCGAATATCTTCCGGATTCCGGATCTGCGCAAACGCATCCTGTTCACGCTAGGAATGCTGTTCGTGTACCGGTTGGGCGGGCATCTTCCGACGCCAGGAATCGATACAGCCAAGCTGGAAACATTTTTCACGCAGGGCAGCACGAGTGGATCGTTGCTGGGGTTTGTCGATCTGTTTTCGGGCGGGCAGTTGCGCCGCATGACGATCTTTGCGCTGGGGATCATGCCGTACATTACGGCATCGATCATTCTGCAGTTGCTGACGGTGGTGTATGAGCCGCTGGCCAAACTGCAGAAAGAAGGCGAGCTCGGGCGCAAGAAAATTACGCAGTGGACGCGATACATCACGGTCATTCTGAGTTCGGTACAGTCGTTCGGAATTGCGATCGGTCTGGAGAAGGGCGGTTTCGCACTCGATCCGGGTTGGAAATTCCGGTTGATGACGATGCTGACGCTGACCACGGGCAGCGCGTTCATCATGTGGCTGGGCGAGCAGATTACCGAGCGCGGCGTGGGCAACGGAATGTCGCTCCTGATTTTTGCCGGAATTGTAGTAGGGCTGCCGCGCGGCGTCGTCGACCTGATCGAGAAGGCCAAGAATGCCGCGTGGGGCGCGATGACATTCCCGCTGATGGTATTCCTGATCATCTTCATGGTGGCAGTGGTGGGATTCATCGTCTGGGTGGAACGTAGCGAACGACGAATTCCGGTGCAGTACGCCAAACGGGTGGTCGGGCGCAAGGTGATGGGTGGGCAGTCGACGCACTTGCCGTTGCGGGTGAACGCCGGCGGCGTCATGCCTGTGATTTTCGCGTCATCGATTCTGACATTGCCGCAGACCATCGGGTATGGCGTGCGCAACAACCGGTATTTTGGAGACCTTTTCCGAATGCTCGGATGGGGTGAGCCGCTGTATACGGTTCTCTATGCGGTCGGCATTATTTTCTTCGCATATTTTTACGTTTCGATCGTGTTCAACCCCAGCGAAGTCGCCGACAACATGCGGAAGTATGGCGGATTTATACCGGGCATTCGGCCGGGAAAACGGACCGCCGACTTCATCAATGAAGTCCTGACGCGGATCACGCTGGTGGGTGCGTTATACCTTATTTTGATTTCGTTCATTCCAGAATGGATGATTACCGGAATCCACCTCAATCATTTGCCCGGTGCGCTGGGAAGAATGTTTGAGGCGTTACCGAACTGGGTGACGAACGGTTTGGGCGTGACGTTTTATTTTGGTGGCACGTCGCTGTTGATCGTTGTGGGCGTGGCCATGGATACGGTTCAGCAGATTGAGGCGCAATTGATCATGCGCCACTATGATGGGTTTACGCCGCGCAGCGGGCGCATTCGAGGAAGACGCACCTGGTAAGCGGTGTGCGCTGCATGTTACGCCTGTGCTGCGGGTAGAGACGCTGCAAGCAACGTTTCTGCGACAAGGTTGTGTGGGGTTGCTGCACCTCGGCTGGAATTTGGGGCGCCGGGGAACTGAGCTCGGGAGGCTTTGGTCAAGCCGATGGCGCAGGAAACCTCGCGGGAAGTGGGACCTGTGGTGCTCCTCGGACCACCGGGTGCCGGAAAAGGCACTCAGTCCAAGCGCATCATGGAACATTATGGAATTCCCCAGATTTCGACGGGGGACCTGCTGCGGGAAAACGTCGCACAGGGAACGGAATTGGGCCTTGTTGCCAAAGCGGTAATGGCGCGGGGAGAGTTGGTTTCAGACGATTTGGTTTGCGTCATGGTCCGCGAACGGCTGATGAAGCCGGATAGCAAGCGCGGTTACGTACTGGACGGATTTCCCAGGACGGCAGCCCAAGCAGGATGGCTGGATGCGCTGCTCGACCATGAGCTCTTTGACAACTCGCGTCCCACCCGGGCGTGGCCAATTGTGATCCGCCTGGACGTGGACTATAATCAATTATTGCTCCGGATTACTGGACGCCGTTCTTGTCCCTCCTGTGGGCGGATTTACAACGTCCACTTCCAGCCGCCCCGCGTAGATGAAATCTGCGACGAAACTGGGGAAAAGCTGGTGACCCGCAATGACGACCGGTTGGAAGTCATTCAGCCCAGACTCACGGCATATCAGGAGCAGACTCGTCCGGTAGCAGACTACTACCAGCGCACGGGCAGATTGATCTCGATCAATGGAGATCTGCCCATGGACGATGTCACGGACCAGATTTTCAGGATTTTGGAAGATCATCACGCGTAAGAAGAATGGCGATTGTGTGTAAATCATCGGCGGAAATAGAGAAGATGCGGCAGAGCGGCCGCATCGTACGCCAGGTTCTCGATCATGTGAGAGCGATGGTGGCGCCGGGCGTGTCGACGATGGACCTGGAGCGCGCCGCAGATAAAAAGATCAAGGAACTGGGAGCGAAGCCGGCCTTCAAGGGGTACTACGATTATCCGTGCGTGCTGTGCACCTCGGTGAATGAAGAGATTGTGCATGGCATTCCGTCGGAAAAGCGGATGCTCAAGGAAGGCGACATCGTTTCGATCGATTGCGGAGTGGTGCTCGACGGCTACTATGGCGATGCGGCGATTACGGTTCCGGTGGGTAGCGGACTGAAGCCGGAGTTAATGAAATTGTTGGAAGTGACGGAAGCATCACTCTACCGCGGAATTGAAGCGGCACGGATCGGCAACTCGATTGGCGATGTGGGCGCGGCGGTGCAAGAACATGTGGAAGCCGCGGGCTTCAGCGTGGTGCGCGAGTTTGTTGGGCACGGAATCGGGACGCGATTGCATGAAGAGCCGCAGGTTCCGAACTTCGGAGCGCGCGGGCATGGTGCGAAATTGCGCGAAGGCATGGTCATCGCAATTGAGCCGATGGTGAATTACGGCAAGCCTGAGACGCGAGTGCTGGGCGATAAGTGGACCGCGGTTACCGCAGATGGAAGTTTCAGCGCGCACTTTGAGCATTGCGTTGCGGTAACGAAAGATGGTCCGGTGATTTTGACGCAGTAAAACAGCTTCTGGCTGCTAGCTCCTAGCTTCTGGCTAGTCGAGTCCTGGCGGTGTCGCTAGAAGCTACTGGCTAGAAGCTAGGAGCGAATGAGCAAAGAAGACGCGATTGAAGTGATGGCGGTGGTGCTGGAACCGCTGCCCAATGCGATGTTCCGGGTGGAACTGGAAAACAAACACCAGGTACTGGCGCACGTTTCGGGCAAGATGCGCAAGAACTTTATCCGCATTCTGCCGGGGGACAAGGTCGCGGTGGAGTTATCGCCCTACGACCTGAATCGCGGACGGATTGTGTATCGGTACAAATGACGCCGCTTGGCGGGCGTCAGCGAAGCGGGAGTCCGCTGGCGTCATCCTGAGCGTTCTTTGCGAAGGATCTCACGAGGGGCGGATAGACGGGAACCTTATGAAGGTACGAGCATCGGTAAAGAAGATTTGTGATAAGTGCAAGGTCATCCACCGCAAGGGTGTGGTACGGGTGATTTGCGTCAACTCGAAACATAAGCAGCGCCAGGGCTGAGAAGCTTCTAGCTTCTAGCTCCTAGCTTCTAGCAGCTCCTAATCGCAGTTTGCTAGAAGCTAGCAGCTGGAAGCTAGTAGCAGACGAAAGCTAGGCAGTTAAGGACTGAGATTTTATGGCACGTATTGCAGGCGTCGATCTACCGCGCCAGAAGCATATCAACATCGCGCTGACGTACATCTATGGCATCGGGCATCCTCGCGCCAGCCGCATTCTGGACGAGGCGAAGGTCGAGCCCATGAAGAAGGTGCAGGACCTGAGCGAAGAAGAGGTCAACCGCATCCGTACGGTCATTGAGGCCGAGGGATTGGTGGAAGGCGATCTGCGCAAGGAAGTTTCGATGAACATCAAAAGGCTCATCGAAATCGGCTCCTATCGCGGGTTCCGGCACCGCCGCAACCTGCCGGTCCGAGGCCAACGCACACATACGAATGCCCGTACCCGCAAGGGTCCGCGCAAGGGAACGGTCGCGCAGAAGAAGAAGGCGACGGCGAAGACGTAAAAGCAGCTTCTAGCTTCTAGCTCCTCGCTAGAAGCTAAGAGCTAGGAGCTAGAGCTACTATGGCAAAACCAGCAGCAGCGGGTGGGGCAGCAGCCGCACCGGATAAAAAAGGCAAGAAGAAAACCTTCAAGAAGAAGGAACGCAAGCACGTTCCGCATGGACTGTGCTACGTGCAGGCATCCTTCAACAACACGATCGTGACCATTACCGATATGAACGGTAACGTTCTGTCGTGGAAGAGTTCGGGATCGCTCGGCTTCCGGGGATCGCGCAAGGGCACGCCCTTTGCCGCCCAGCAGGCCGCGTCGAACGCCTCGAACATGGCGCGCGATCATGGAGTGCGCAGCGTCGATGTGCGCGTCAGCGGTCCGGGTTCCGGGCGCGAGTCGGCGGTGCGTGCGCTGGCGGCTTCGGGAATCGAAGTACGCTCGATTCGCGACGTCACGCCGATTCCGCACAATGGATGCCGTCCGCCGAAGCGACGTAGAGTGTAAGAAGCGCCTGGCTGCTAGCTCCTCGCAAAACTGGTTCGGTTTGGCTAGAAGCTGGCGGCTAAAGGCTAGTAGCTGATTTTTGTCCGGGAGGAAGGGTGAAGCCAAACCCGTAAACCGGTCATCTAAAGGAGAAGAAACTTGGCACGTTATACCGATGCAGTCTGCCGTCTATGCCGCCGCGAGGGCATGAAACTGTTCCTCAAAGGCGCAAAGTGCTTCAGCGACAAGTGTCCTATCGAGAAGCGCAACTTCGCTCCCGGACAACATGGGAAAGACCGCAAGGCCAAGATTGTTGGCTACGGTCTGCAATTGCGCGAAAAACAGAAAGCCAAGCGCATTTACTTCACGCAGGAAGGCCAGTTCCGCAACTACTTCGAGAAGGCGGCGCGTTCGCAGGGCGTAACCGGCGAACGGTTGCTGCAGCAGCTCGAGCGGCGTCTGGACAACGTCGTGTACCGCCTGGGATTTGCGCAGTCGCGGCGTCAGGCGCGCCAGTTGGTGCGTCACGGGCACGTGGCCGTCAACAACCGCAAGGTCAACATTCCTTCGTATGAAGTGAGCGCGGGAGAAGAGATCGCGATCCGCGAGGGCAGCAAGAAGCTTACGGTTCTGGAGTTGGCCAAGGAATTTGCCAGCCATGGAACGTTGGTCAGCTGGCTCGAGGTTGATCGTGACAATTACAAGGCGAAAGTCTTGTCGCTGCCGAAACGCGAAGATATTCAGTTGCCGGTGAATGAGCAGCTGATCGTCGAGTTGTACAGCAAGTAAGTTTGTAGAGTTTCAAAGTTTCAGGTTTCGGGTTTCGAGTGGCCAACAAAGATTGAAGCATTACGGCTCTCACGAAACTTTAAACTCGAAACATGAAACTAGGTCACATTCGAGCCAGATCAGCCTTTTCTGACGTCGACCTGAGTTGGACCACTCAGCGAGTCAGGATTGAGCCAAACGGCCGAAGGAGAAACACATGCTTTGGAAGGGTTTTCAGAAACCGAAACGTCTCGCAACCGATACCTCCAGCCTCACCGACAAGTACGGCATGTTCTGGGCGCAGCCGTTTGAGCGCGGCTTCGGCACCACCGTGGGCAACGCCCTGCGGCGCGTGCTGCTGAGCTCGATTGAAGGCGCGGCCGTCACCGCAGTGAAGATGGAAGGCGTGCTGCACGAGTTCCAGTCGATCCCCGGAGTGGTTGAGGACGCGACCGACATCATCCTCAACCTGAAGCAGATTCCGTTCAAGCTTGCGGGCGATGCGCCCAAGGCGATTTATCTGCGCGCCGATCAGCCGGGCGTTGTCACCAGCGGCATGATCGAAGCCGACGGCGATGTCGAAGTTCTCGACAAGGACGTCTACATTGCGACGGTCAGCGAGGGTGGCAAGCTCGACATGGAGATGCGCCTGAAGCGAGGCCGTGGCTACACTTCCGCCGACAAGAACTTCGACGAGGATTTGGGCATCGGGTTCATTCCGATCGACTCGGTGCACTCGCCGGTGCGTAAGTGTAACTACACCGTCGAAGCCGCGCGTCTGGGACAGATCACCGACTACGACAAGTTGACTCTTGAAGTGTGGACCAACGGTTCCATCACGCCGGCCGATTCGCTTGGCCTGGCGGCGAAGCTGCTGAAAGACCACATGAACATCTTCATCAACTTCGAGGAAGAAATTGAAACCGGCACGTCGTCGTCGGACGACCGCAAGCCCGAGATCCACAACGAGAACCTCAACCGTTCCGTGGAAGAGCTTGAGCTTTCGGTGCGCAGCTACAACTGCCTGAAGAACGCGAACATCCAGACCATCGGAGAACTCGTGCAGAAGACCGAAGCCGAAATGCTGAAGACCAAGAATTTCGGCCGCAAGTCGCTGAACGAGATTAAGGAGATTCTCTCCTCGATGGGTCTGAGCCTGGGGATGAAGATCGACGAGCACGGCAATGCCGTGCCCGGACCGACGTCAAACCAGGTGCTGCCGGCTTCCGCTTACGGACCGGACGACCAGCTGTAAGAAGGGCTTCCGGCGCCCGGCTTCCGCCATTCGGAAGCCGGGTCGCCAACGAGATTGATTTTGACTTTTGAGCTAGAAGCTAAGAGCTAGTAGCTAGAAGCTGAGGTTTCCCATGCGTCACAAAGTTGCAGGTTATAAACTCGGACGGAACACGGCGCACCGGCGGTCGCTGCTGCGCAACCTGGTCACCTCGGTGATTGTGGAAGAGCGCGTCGAGACGACGGTTCCCAAGGCCAAGGCCGCGAAGCCCATTGTCGAGAAGATGATTACGCTGGGCAAACGCGGAGATCTGGCGGCACGGCGTCTGGCCGCGGCGTACCTGATGACCGATGCGGCCGTGGTGAAGCTGTTCGACACGGTTGGGCCGCGGTTCGGCGATCGCAACGGCGGGTACACGCGCATCATCCGCACCCACTGGAACAAGGGCGACGGTGCCGACAAAGCGTTCCTGGAACTGCTTGGGAGCGAGAAGATTCTCGACGAGAAAAAGGAAAAGCGCGCCGAAGTTCGTGCCAAGAAAGCTGCCGAAGCCAAGAAGGCGATGGAAGAGGCAGAGGCGCAGGCTGCACACGATGGCGGCGTCGAGCCGGTCAAGGAAGAAGAAGATAAGAAAGAGTAGTTGCTGACGTTTTGCGAAGGGCGCGGCCAGTGGCCGCGCCCTTTTGCGTTGGCAATAACAAGGTTCACACTATGACTCGCGAAGATGCCGCCGGGTAGGTACTTGTGCCAGTGGTTGCTGCTGAGTACCGTACCATCGTGCGCCTCGCTCCAAAGTGGACTGAGCTTCCAAAATATCCGGTGACTGCGAGCACGGTGCTTCTGGCTATCGGGGTGACCATCGCGTGGTGGTCCAAAGTCGACATCTCGCCTCTGTTCGAGACCGCCATGATTCGGCGCGGAGAGATTTGGCGCCTTTTCACCAGTGCGTTTCCGCATACAGGGATACTCCACCTCGCTTTTAATGTTTACTGGATATGGGTTTTCGGAACGCTGGCTGAGGAAGTCTACGGACACCTCAAAACCGCGGCTCTCCTTGCGCTGTTTGCGTTTGGGTCGGGGTCGTTCGAGTTTGCGCTTGCGGCTGGCGGGGTTGGTCTTTCCGGCGTCGGGTACGGCTTGTTCGGCCTCCTTTGGGTCCTTTCCTCGCGGGATGACCGTTTCCGTGACGCTGTGGATCAGCGAACCGTGCGACTTTTCGTGGGATGGTTCGTTCTTTGCGTTGCCACTACCGTGTTGAAGATATTCCCCGTGGCGAACATTGCCCACGCTGCAGGAGCAGTCCTGGGGATTCTGGTCGGAGTTGCGATCGCAATTCCGCATCGCCGCGCACAGGCGACCTCAGCCATTATCGCTCTTCTCATCTTCGGACTCTGGGGATCGACTCTCGGGCGCCCTCGGCTCAACCTCTCAGCTACCTCGGGTTACGCGGAAGGCAAGTGGGGATACGAGGCCCTCCAGTCCGGTAAGAACAAAGAGGCCGTCCGCTGGCTTGGAGACGCGGTTATCTATCAGCCTAAACTGGCTGTTTATTGGTTCGACCTCGGTATCGCCTACGAAAGGCTAGGGAATAAAAATGCTGCCCGCGCGGCGTATCAACATGCGCATGATTTGGAGCCTGCTAATGGTAATTACTCCGAAGCAATGGACGGGCTGAAGTAGTTAGCGCTCGCTGGGAACCGTTTCCCGCATTCGTACATGTCCCTCCGCGTCTCCCAGAGGTAATCTTTCCTGACTTCCGCTATCTCCATAAACTTCTTTTAATGGCCTTCACTCGCACACAAATCGGGATTGCCGCGGGCGCCGGAGTGTTGCTGGTGGGCGTGTTTGTTGGATACCTGTGGTGGCTGAGTAATCAGGGGCCAGTGCTGGCGCGGTCGGAGGATCACGATCCGCTGACGGGGTTGCCGGTCAGCATCAAGATGAATCCGCTGCGCGATCGCTCGACCGAAAAGGCTGCCAACTTGTTTCTGCGCGAGATTCGTGACGGGCACTGCGATGATGTGTTGGCCAAATGGGAGCACGACTACCACAAGAAGTATGCCCATTACCTTTGCGACTCCGAAGCGAAGCATCCGCTGCTCTCCTGGGAACTGGTGGAATGGGAAGAGGCGGGGCCGCTGATTATCCTGCACTATCGCGGCAAGCGCGAAAGCAATGCGGGACCGAATCAGCCGGGGATTGATCAGGATCTCTTCACTGTCACCACCGAGCGTAAGGGCGGACAGTGGGTGGTAACGAAGTACGATGCAATGTACTGAAAAGCAGCCGTCAGCTGTCAGCTCTCAGCCATCAGCTTTCGATTTCAGCAATCCACTCAAACCTCGGTGTCTAATCAAGTATGAAATTTCGGTGGCGAGCGCTCCTTCCACTTTATGGGTTATTGTTGTTCGGAGTGGGGACGTATGCGTCGATACGAGTGAACCGGGACCTCCCCAACGATGACGGGCGGTACTTCTGGTGGTCTGCGCTCCGGCTCGACACGGATCCTCTGAACAGACATTCTTCATCTCGTACCTCGATCCCGTGCGCCAATAATACTGAGAACTGCGCGGCCCTGGAGCCTCTAGGGACTTGGGTTGATCCCGGATTGCTGGCAAAGTGTTTTGTCCTCACTACCCTTCCCGCCTGGCTCGCCAACGTGGCAATCGTCTATCGATTGGCACGGTTAGGAGTCAGTGAACTGACGAGCTTCTTTGTCTCGATGCCTTTGCTGACACTGGTCTGGTTCTACTTCGTCGGATGGTCATTTGATCGTTGGCAGAGCAAGCGCGTGCGAACATGATAAAAATGCTTCATGCCCGTACGGTCGTCGGAGTCTCCGCCTTCTGCTGCTCGTAACCTCTATTCCTTCGGTATCACTTCTTTCCTGAACGACACCGCTTCGGAGATGGCGTATTGGGTTCTCCCGGCGTTTCTGGTTTCTCTGGGTGCGGGGCCGGCGCAGTTGGGGCTGATTGAGGGGCTGGCAGAGAGCGTTGCATCGTTCGCCAAACTTTTTTCGGGATATTTGACCGACCGCCTTGACCGCCGCAAGCCGCTTGTAGTGGCGGGATACTTTGTCGCGAACGCGGTGAAGCCGTTGCTCGCCATCGCAACGGCATGGTGGCACATTCTGCTCATCCGGTTCAGCGACCGGCTGGCTAAGGGAATGCGTGGGGCCCCGCGCGATGTGATGGTCGCAGAGTCGGTACCGAAGGAGCGGCTGGGGTCGGCATACGGGCTGATTCAGTCCTTGGATTCCGCAGGGGCGATTGCCGGGCCGCTGGCTGCGCTGGTGCTGCTTGCGCGATTTGGCATGCGGGGTGTGTTTTGGGCCGCAGCCGTCCCGGGTGCGCTGTGCGTGTTGGTCGCGTTTTTCGGCATCCGAGAGACGAAGCGCGTGGCGACCGCCGTCTCGGACTCGGAACGTAACACGCAGAAGACCAATGCCGCGCCGGTGGTTGGCATACGCGGTCTTTCGTCCTCCTATTACATGGTTCTGATTGCGGTGACTCTGTTCTCGTTGGGAAATTCCAGCGATATGTTTCTGGTGATGCGGGCGCAGAACGTGGGCATCCCCGTCAAACTCGCGCCGCTGCTGGGACTGGTTTTCAATATCACATACACCCTGGGCTCGTGGCCGGCAGGATGGTTCAGCGATCGCTTCTCGCGGCGTTGGTTGGCGGCCGCAGGCTACCTGATTTTTGCGGCCGTCTATTTCGTGTTCGGGCGAGCGCCCTCGACGCTCGCCATCTGGATCACAATGGCCGTCTACGGTTTGTACTACGCGCTGACGCAGCCTGTGCTGAAGGCTCTGGTTGTCGAGACGGTTGGTTCCGAGGTCCGGGGACGAGCTCTGGGTATGTATTTCTTCGCGACCAGCGTCGCAACGCTTGCGGCCAGTTTGATTACTGGCGAATTGTGGAAGCACTATGGGGCGGCAGTTCCGTTCTATGCTTCGGCAGCGCTGGCCACGATGTCGGCGATGCTGCTGGTGCTGCGGCCGGCCGGGCCTTCGCCGCAAAGGAGGGCGGCAACCCTGTAGGTGCATCCGCCATCCAATTGTGGCTGCCGAGCCCTGATCCTCCCAGAGGAGGGCAGCTTTACCGGATGAGGAGCATCCAGCGTGAAGCGTGCGAATCGAAGCAGAACTTTGGCGGCTCTGAGCGCCACTACTGAGCCCTTTGCAGTTTCCACATACAACGACAGCGACCCTGCGGACGCAGCAACGGTGTCAGCCAATCGGTGGAGATCTGCGGCGATCGTGTGCGCTGCGACGTTCGCTCTGTCAGCGCTGACTGCTTGCGGTACCGGCACAGCGAAGACTCCGCCTCCCCCGGCGTTGCCGACTGTAACTATCGCCGCCAATCCCACTACGGTCGCGGACGGTACTCCGACGATGCTCAATGTTACTGCTAGCAACGCGACTCAAGTCGTGATCTCTGACAGTACTGACAGCACCACATTTACCCTGGCGGGTACAGGTGGAACGCAATCGGTAACGCCGATCGCGACGACGACCTATACCGCCACCGCTACTGGACCGGGCGGGACGGCCAGCGCGAAAACCAGCGTTACCGTGACCGCCAGCGCAGCGGCGCCGACTGTGACAATCACGGCGAGTCCGACATCGATTGCGCAGGGAGCGTCCTCAACACTTACGGTGACTGCTACGAACGCGACGCAGATAGTGATCTCTGACAATCTTGACGCGACTACGTACACTCTGGGTGCCACCGGAGGAACGCAGGCGGTGACTCCGACAGCGACGGTTACTTACACGGCAACTGCGACAGGCGCCGGCGGCACCGCTATGGCGCAAGCGACTGTTACCGTGACGGCCAGTGCCGTCGCCCCGACTGTCACGCTTGTCGCGAGTCCTACCTCGATCACGCAAGGGAGTTCCTCGACGCTGACCGTTACCGCCACAAATGCAACGCAAGTGGTGATCTCCGACAACCTCGACAGCAATACGTTTATGCTTGGACCGACAGGAGGAACGCAGGTTGTGACGCCGGCGGCGACTGAAATCTACACG
>Ga0207693_10001259_pt1 | contig 22563 bp, 19 predicted proteins | sample LARL81metaG_FD_184347 | JGI IMG/M metagenome (GOLD analysis project Ga0207693, IMG submission 184347) | Corn, switchgrass and miscanthus rhizosphere microbial communities from Kellogg Biological Station, Michigan, USA - LAR L8-1 metaG... | ecosystem: Host-associated > Plants > Roots >... | reverse complement strand
CTCGCCGGCCTCTCCGAACACTGCGACTTCACCGAGCAGCTGCACCTGGTGGGCGAGGAAGGCGCCAGCCTGCGCCCGGACCTGGTGGTGCACATGCCGGAGGCCCGGGACCTGGTGATCGACGCCAAGACCCCGCTCGATGCCTACCTGGCAGCACTCGAGGCGCCGACCGAGGAAGAACGCCAGCAGGCGCTGCGCAAGCACGCGCAGCAGGTGGAGACGCGCGTGCGCGAGCTCGCCTCCAAGAGCTACTGGTCGCAGTTCGAGCGCAGCCCGGAGTTCGCGGTGCTGTTCCTGCCCGGGGACCAGTTCCTGTCCGCCGCCCTCGCCGAGCGGCCGGAACTGCTGGAAAACGCCCTCGCCCAGAGCATCATTATCGCGACGCCCTCAACGCTCGTGGCGCTGCTGAAGGCGGTCGCCTATGGCTGGCGCCAGTCCGCGGTCGCCCAGAACGCCGCGCAGATCCGCGACCTCGGCCAGGAGCTGTACCGGCGCCTGGGTACCTTCAACGCCCACCTCGGCCGCATGGGGCAGCGCCTGGGCGCTGCGGTGGAAGCCTACAACTCGGCGGTCGGTTCTCTTGAGCGCCAGGTGCTGCCGCAGGCGCGCCGCTTCAACGACCTCGGCGTGACCGCGGACGCACCGCTCGCCTCCCTGGAACCGGTCAGCCACCTGGTGCGCAGCACCGGCACGACCAGCGCGGCCGAACCGCTGATCCCGCCGCCACCGGACAGCGAAGATCCCGGCGCCGCCGGCGCCAACCATGTCCGCAAAGGCTGACGGCCAGCCGGCCCGCGCCCTCGCCCGGCTCTACTGTCCGCCCGCCCAGCGGGCGGTGTTGGCGGCGCTCTTTGACATCGAGGCGCAGCTCGGCGCCGGCCTCGAGCGCGCGCTGGAGCACGAGGTCGCCCATACGCGCCTCGCCTGGTGGCGCGAGGAATGCGCGCGCCTGAGCACCGCTCAAGCACTGCACCCGCTGACCCGGCAGCTGCAGACGCACTTTGGGGACCGCGCGCACGGCGCGCTCGCGGCACTTTCGGGCCTGGTTGATACCGCCGCCTGGGATCTGGCGGCGGCGACCTTTGAAACGCGGCGCGAGCTGGACGCCTATTGCGAACGCTGGAGTGCCGCGCTCGTGGCGCCGTTGGCAGCCGTCGCCCTGCCCGCCGCGGCGCCCGGCTTGGCGCTGGCGCTGGGCCAGGCGCTGCGTGAACTTGAGCTCCTCAACTCCCTCACCACCGATGCACGCCACGGTCGCATCCGGCTGCCGCTCGAGGAACTTGCAAGCTGCGGCGCGCAGCCCGAGGAACTGGCCGGGAGCCGCTTCGGCGCGGCGCTCGCCGCGCTGCTGCAGCGCCGCCACCGCGAGGCGCGCGCGGTGCTCGCGGCGCGCATCACCGCACTTGCCCCAAGCGAGCAGACGGCGCTGCGGGCGCTCTTGGTGTGGGCCACGATCGTGATGCTGCAATCCAGGCGCGTGGCTGCTGCCTTGCCTCGTGCCACGTGCGCGGGTGACCATCACGCGCCCCTGGATGGCTGGCGCGCGTGGCGTGCCGCCCGGCGTGCGCAGGCGGGCCGGCTGTTGCTGACCGGGGCTTGAAAACGGAGAAGGTTCTTGAGCGACGCATTCGATCCCCGCACCCACGTGGCCGCCCCCGCAGAGCTCGCCGGTCGCGTCATCGCCGTCACCGGGGCCAGCGCCGGCATCGGGCGTGCCGTGGCGCTCGCCTGTGCGCAGCACCAGGCCGAGGTGATCCTGGTGGGGCGCAACGCCGCCAGGCTCGAGGCGGTGCATGCCGAGATCAGCGCCAGCGGCGCACCGGAGGCCTCCATCGCGGTGCTGGATCTGGAGCAGGCGCTGGCGCGCGACTACGACCGGGTCGCCGCGGCGGTACTGGAGCGCTACGGGCGCCTCGATGGCCTGCTGCACAACGCCGGCCTACTGGGCACACTGACGCCGATCGAGCACTACGACGTGCCTACCTGGTGCCGCGTGCTGCACGTGAACGTCACCGCCGCCTTCGCACTCACGCAGGTGCTGATCCCCGCGCTCAAGAAGTCCCAGGACGCCGCCGTCCTCTTCACTTCCAGTGCCGTCGGACGCCAGGGGCGCGCCTACTGGGGCGCGTACGCGGTGTCGAAGTTTGCCCTCGAGGGTCTAAGCCAGGTGCTGGCGGCGGAGCTGGAGGGCATCAGTCAGGTGCGCGTCAACGTGCTCAATCCGGGCCGGACCCGCACCGCGATGCGCCGCCAGGCCTATCCGGCCGAGGACCTTGAGACGCTGCCGCTGCCGGAGAGCATCACGGGGGCGTACCTGGCCCTGCTCGGCCCGGCGAGCCGCGGCGTCACCGGCCGCAGTTTCGATGCTCAGGCCCCTGGCGGCGCGGCCTCAGTCGCGGCCGCAAGCGCGGCCAGCTCTTCCGGAGTCAGCTCGCGAAACTGACTGCGCCCGAGGGTGCGTTCGAGCCGCAGGGGACCCAGCTGCGTGCGCATCACGCGACTGACCAGGGCACCCTGGCGCTCGAATAACTGGCGCACCTGCTTGCCACTCGCGCCGCGCGCGCTGCAGCTGTACCAGCGGTTCGCCGCCTCGCCGCCGGCCGCCTCACAGCTTTGCACCTGCAGGTGTTCGCCGCTGTCGAGCTCGCCGACGAGAATTGCCGCCAGCTGAGTGTCGTTGAGTTCCCCGCGCAGCCGCACGCCGAATTCGCTCGTCAGCGTGTGCACCCGGCGCTGCAGGTGCTCGGCGAGCGCGCCGTCGGAAGTGACCAGCTCCAGCCCGCCGTCGACCTGAGGCATGGGACTGATCGTGATGAAGCGTCGCCCCGCGCGCTGGGGCAGGCGCTCGAGCAAACCGGGCCGCGGCGCCGCCGCCTCCGGGTCCGCAGGGCTCAGCTGCGCGGCGCGCAGCGGTTCCCCCGGCGAGCGGTGACAGATAAAGACGCGCCCGCCCTCGCCCGCGCGCTGCCCGCGCACCAGGCGCCCGTCCAGACGCACCTTGTCGAAGCTGCTGACGCGCGCGCCGAGCGTCGCCGGTTGACCATTGATGGTGAGGCGCCCGGCGCGGATCCAGGCCTCTGCTTGACGCCGCGAGGCCAGCCCGGCGCGCGCCAGCATCTTCTGCAAGCGCTCCGGCTCGCCCGGGGGTTGGGCCACGGCTGCGGGGCGCCGCGGGGCGCCGCGGCGACGCTGCTCGCCGGCGCGCGGGCGCGCGGGGGCACGGGCCATCAGTCGTCCAGGTGCGCCGGCGCAGCCACGAGCTCGCGCGAGCCGCTGCCCTGCGCGGAGAGTTCATCGTCCTCGGCAGGCTCATCCGCATCGGCGCTGTCGCCGGGCGGGTTCGCGGCGGCGCCCGTCTCGGTCGCATCCGCCGCGCCCTCCTCCCCCGGCAGTGCCAGCTGCAGGTTGACCTCGCCGATGGCCTGCAGCTGCGCGAGCGGCGGCAGCTCATCGAGGGTCTTGAGCCCGAAGTAATCGAGAAACTCGCGCGTGGTGCCCAGCAGTTCCGGGTGCCCGGGGACATCGCGGTGACCGACCACGCGTACCCAGCCGCGTTCGATGACCGTGCCGATGATGTTGGAATTGACCGCGACCCCGCGCACCGCCTCGATCTCGGCGCGCGTGATCGGCTGGCGGTAGGCGATGAGCGCCAGGGTCTCCAGCAGCGCGCGCGAATAGCGCGCGGCGCGCTCGGGCCACAGGCGCGAGATTTCGGGGGCGAGCTCGCGCCGCACCTGGACGCGAAAGCCGCTCGCGGTCTCCTTGAGCTCGATGCCACGTCCCTCGTACTCGGCCGCGAGCTGACCGAGCGCGCGCCGCAACTGCTCGTTGCCCGGGCGCGCACCGTCCTCGAACAGGCGCTGCAGCTCCGCCAGCGGCACCGGGGTGCCCGCCGCAAGCAGCGCGGCCTCGATCACGTTGCGAAGGTATGACTCGCTCATGAAGGTTCCTCAAGGGCTGGCGGCGCCGGCGCGTCCGGGCCCGTAACCTGCGGCTCCGCGGAATTGTCGCTCACGACCCGCAGCGTCGGGGCGGGGCTGGCCGCGCGCACGTGCAGCGGCGCGTAGGGTGCGGTCTGCACGATGTCGATCAGCCCCTCGCGCATGAGCTCGAGGATGGCGACGAAGGTGACGGTGACCCCCATGCGTCCCTCCTCCGGCCGGAACAGCTGCAGGAAGGGCAGGAAGCCGTGGCTGCCGAGGCGCGCCAGGATGTCACTCATGCGCTCGCCCACCGAGAGGCGCTCGCGCTGGATGTGGTGGTGCGAGAACATCTGCGCGCGCGTGACGACGTCCTTGAACGCGACCAGCATCTCCTGCAGCGTGATCTGCGGCAGCGCGCGCACCACCTGGCGTTCCTTGAGCGGCGCGGAGGCGGTCCACACGTCGCGCTCCAGACGCGGCAACTCATCGATGCCTTCCGCGGCGCGCTTGAAGCGCTCGTATTCCTGCAGCCGCCGCACCAGTTCCGCGCGCGGATCAAGCTCACCGTCCTCGTCCAGTTTCGGCCGCGGCAGCAGCATGCGCGACTTGATCTCCGCCAGCGTCGCGGCCATCACCAGGTACTCCCCGGCCAGTTCCAGCTGCAGCTCCTGCATCAGCTCGATGTACTGCATGTACTGGCGGGTGATCTCCGCCAGCGGGATGTCCAGGATGTTGAGGTTCTGGCGGCGGATGAGATACAGCAACAGGTCGAGTGGTCCCTCGAAGGCCTCGAGGAACACCTCCAGCGCCTGCGGCGGGATGTACAGGTCGCGTGGCAGCTGCGAGAGCGGCTCGCCGTTGACGACCGCGAAGGGCATCTCCACCTGCTCCGGCGGCGGCAACACCAGGGCCGCATCCGGCACGGCGTTCGAGACGATGATCTTCAGGTCTGGTCTGGATTTCATGGTGCTCACGCGCATTCAGTCCGGCCGCAGGTGCATGGCGCGGCGTACCTCATCGAGCGTCTGGCGCGCGGCCTCGCGGGCCTTGTCGGCACCCTCGGCGATGATGTTGCGCACCAGATCCGGATTATCCTCGAATTCCTGGGCGCGCCTGCGCATGCCGCTGATCTCCTCCACCACCTTGTCGATGAGGGGCTGCTTGCACTCGAGGCAGCCGATGCCCGCCGTGCGGCACCCCTCCACCACCCACTTGCGGGTGCTGTCATCGGAGTAGATCTTGTGCAGGTCCCACACCGGGCACTTGTCCGGATCGCCCGGGTCGTTGCGTCGCACGCGCGCCGGATCGGTCTGCATGGCGCGCAGCTTCTTCACCACTTCCTCCGGCTCTTCGCGCAGGCCGATGGTGTTGCCGTAGGACTTGGACATCTTGCGGCCGTCGAGGCCCGGCACCTTCGGGGTGGTCGTGAGCAGCACCTGCGGCTCGGGCAAAATCGTGACCCCGGTGCCCTCGAGAAAGCCGAGCAGGCGCTCGCGGTCGGCCACCGTGATGCGGTTGTTGCTCTGGACCAGCGCCTGGGCGCGCTGCAGCGACTCGGTGTCGCCGGTCTCCTGGAACTTGCGGCGCAGCTGCCGGTAGGTCGTGGTGTTGCGGCCGCCGAGGCTCTTGACGGCGCGCTCGGCCTTCGCCTCGAAGTCCGGCTCACGGCCGTAGAGGTGATTGAAACGCCGTGCGGCCTCGCGCGTGAGCTCCACGTGCGCCACCTGGTCCTCCCCGACCGGGACGAAGGCGGCGCGGTAGATCAGGATGTCGGCGCTCTGCAGCAGCGGGTAGCCGAGGAAGCCGTAGGTGGCGAGGTCCTTCTCCTTGAGCTGCTCCTGCTGGTCCTTGTAGCTCGGCACCCGCTCGAGCCACCCGAGCGGGGTGATCATCGACAGCAGCAGATGCAGCTCGGCGTGCTCGGGTACGTGCGACTGGATGAAGAGCGTCGCGACGCCCGGATTCAGTCCCGCGGCCAGCCAGTCGGTCAGCACCTCGCGCACGTGCTCCTGCAGCTGCGAGGTGTCCTCGTAGCCGGTGGTGAGCATGTGCCAGTCGGCGACGAAGAAGAAGCACTCGTACTGGTACTGCAGCTCGACCCAGTTGCGCAGCGCGCCGTGATAGTTGCCGAGGTGCAGCCGGCCCGTGGGCCGCATGCCGGACAGCACGCGCCGTGCCGGCGCCGGTGAACTCACGTGCCTCCCCGCAGGCGTGCGGGGCGTGCGGGAGGTGGGGCGTGATCGGTGGGGAGGGCCGGACGCGTTGGGCGTGCGCGGCGCATGAAGATCGGTCTGCTGCTCACGGCGGCAATTATAGCGCACGCCCCGTGATCGCCCCCAGCGCGCCTTTGCCCTGGCGCACGATCAGCGGGGGCGTGCGCGACAGATCGACCACGGTGGTCGGCTCGATCCCGCAGTCGCCACCATCGAGGACCGCATCGATCTCGTGCTCGAGCCGTGCCTGGATCTCGCGTCCGGCCGTGAGTGGCTGCGGGTCGCCGCCCACGAGCAGCGTCGAGCTCATGAGCGGCTCCTGCAGCTCCGCCAGCAGCAGGCGCGGTACCGGGTGGGCCGGGATGCGCACGCCGATGGTGCGGCGCTTCGGGTGCTGCAGGCGGCGCGGGGTCTCGCGCGTGGCCGGCAGCAGGAATGTGTATGGCCCGGGCAGGCACGTGCGCAGTATGCGGAACTGCCAGGTTTCCAGGCGCGCGAAGCGCCCCACCTGGGCGAGGTTGGCGCACACCAGGGTGAAATGATGGTGCCGGTCCGCCTGCCGGATGCGCCGCACCCGCTCGAGTGCAGCCGTGTCCCCCAGGTGCCACCCGAGTGCGTAGCAGGAGTCGGTCGGGTAGGCGATGAGGCCGCCCCTGCGCACGATATCGGCGGCCTGGCGGATCAGGCGTGGCTGCGGGTCGACCGGGTGTAACTGCAGGTATTCAGCCACCATCTGAGCGCTCTCGCAGAAAAACCAGTTCCCGTGGAAGTTGCGCCCCGCGCGTGACAATATACGCGGCCCTCAGCCGGGCACATCCTCGGCCTTTTTCATCAGGACGTCCGCACCCTCTTCCCATGCAGGCTGTCAGCGAGTTTGCGCCGCTCTTGGCGTTCATCGTGGCCTATTACCTTCGGGGCCTGTACACCGCCACCGCCGTGCTGATGGCGGCGATGCTGCTGCTGCTGCTGGTCGACTGGCTGCGCCTGCGGCGCGTGCCGCCGATGCACGCGCTCTCGGCACTGCTGGTGCTGATCTTCGGCGCGGCGACCCTGCTGCTGCACAACAAGCAGTTCATCCAGTGGAAGCCGACGGTATTCTTCTGGCTCGCGAGCCTGGCATTCCTGGGCAGTTTCTGGATCGGCAAGCACACCCTCACGGAGCGCTTCCTGGGAAGCGCCTTCGGCGAGCGCCTGCAGCTGACCGCCGCGGTGTGGCGGCGCCTCAACGGCTGGTGGGTGGCCTTTTACGCCGTACTCGGAGCGCTCAATCTCGCCGTCGCGCACTATGCGAGCGAACGCGCCTGGGTCGCCTTCAAGGTCTTCGGCCTCACCGCGCTCACCCTCGCCTTCGTCGTTGGCCAGGTGCTGTGGCTGCATGCACGCCAGAACCCCGCGCGCGCGGAGTCCTCGGGCTGATGTCAGCATCCCCAGCCAACGCACCGGCGGTGATGGCCGCGCTGCGCGCCGCGCTCGAAGCGGCGCTGGCGCCGGCCGCCCTGGAGATCATCGATGACAGCGCCCGCCACGCCGGACACCCCGGCGCGCGCGGTGGCGGTCACTTCCGCGTCACCTTGGTGGCCGAGGCCTTCCGCGGCCGCTCGGCGCTCGAGCGTCACCGGCTGGTATACAGCGCCGTGGCCGCGCTGATGGCGGGTGAGGTGCACGCCCTGAACATCATCGCCCGCGCCCCGGGCGAGGCTAACTAGCCGCCCGCGGTGAACGATTCGCCACGCTTGCACTCCATCCACCGCGACACTTTTTTCGATCCACTGCATAGGCAACACACCGGAACATTTGTATGAATTACTTGCGTGTATTTTTCCTCGCCGCGGCACTTGCAGCCCTGGCCGCCTGCCAGCCCAAGACGGCGGCGACGGCCACCGTCGCGGACAGCTCCCCTGCCATCGCGACCGTCAACGGCAGCCCGATCAGTCGGGACTTCTATGAGTTCTACATCAAGGGCATTACCGGCAAGAACGCCGCGGATCTCACCCCGCAGATGCGCGCCACGGCCCTGGACAACCTCATCCGCGCAAAGCTGGTGGGTGAGGAGGCCGTCAAGGAAGGTCTGGACAAGAACGGCGATACCGCCTACCTGCTGCAGCTCTCGCGCCTCAACGTGCTCGAGCAGGCGGTGTCGGACAAGTACCTGAAGGATCGTAAGCCGACCGAACAGGAACTGCGCGCCGAGTACGAGACGCAGATCGGCACCATGCCCAAGCAGGAATACCACGCCCGCCACATCCTGGTCGCCACCGAGCCGTTTGCGCAGAAGATCGTCGACCGCCTGAACAAGGGCGAGAAGTTCGAAGACATTGCCAAGCGCGATTCGATGGATTCCTCCAAGACCAACGGCGGCGACCTCGGCTGGTTCACGCCCGATCGCATGCTGCCGGAGTTCTCCGGCGCGGTGATGGCTCTGAAGCCGGGCGAATACACCAAGAAGCCCGTGCAGACGCAGTACGGCTGGCACGTGATCCAGCTGGTCGACACGCGCGACCTGGCGGCGCCGCAGTTCGACCAGGTGAAGCAGCGCCTCGAGCAGGTCGTGCAGGCGAAGAAGTTCCGCAGCTACATGGACGAGCTGATGCGCACCGCCAAGATCGAGAAGCTGGATCAGCCGGCCACCCCGGCAGCGGCCACCGCGCCCGCGGCTGCGCCGGCCGCCCCGGCACCGCAGGGCACGCCCGCCCCGGCCGCCCCGGCCGGCACTGCGGCACCGCCGCCACCGGCGCCGCAGAAGTAACGCGGCTTTCCTGCGCGATGCGGGCGCGGGTGACGGACTGAAGCTCCGTCACCCGCGCCGCTTTTCAGCTGCGCCCCAGGAGCCGCAGCAACTCCTGCTCGTCGATGACGCGCACGCCCAGCTCGCGCGCCCGGTTAAGCTTGGAGCCGGCCTCCGCCCCGGCGACGAGGTAGTGGGTTTTTTTTGAGACACTGCCGGCAACCTTCGCGCCCCGCGCGCTCAGCGCCTGCGTCGCCTCATCGCGCGTCAGCCCGCTCAGCGTCCCGGTCAGCACGAAGGTCTTGCCCGCCAGCGGATCGGCCGCAGCGGGGGCGGGCGTCATCTGAGGCCATTTCACGCCTTTAGCCTGTAACGCCTTGATAACCTTGCAGTGGTCGTCCGAAGCAAAGAAGGCCGCCACGTGTGCCGCGACGATCGGACCCACATCCGGCACCTGCTGGATCATCGCCGCATCCGCCTGCATCAGCTGCTCGAGCGTGCCGAAGTGGCGCGCCAGGGCGAGCGCGGTCGCCTCGCCCACGTCGCGGATCCCGAGCCCCAGGAGCAGTCGCGGCAGCGTGGTGTGCTTGCTCTTCTCAATGGCCGCCAGCAGGTTGGTCGCGGACTTCTCTCCCATGCGCTCCAGCTGCGCCAGTTGCGGCAGCGTGAGGGCGTAGATGTCCGCCGGGGACCTGAGCTGCTCGTGTTCAACCAGTTGTTCGATCAGCTTGTCGCCCAGGCCCTCGATATCGAGCGCACGGCGGCTGGCGAAGTGCCGCAGCGCCTCCTGGCGCTGCGCGCGGCAGGTGAAGGCGCCGGTGCAGCGGGCCACCGCCTCACCCTCGACCCGCAACACCGGCGACTGGCACACCGGGCAGCGCTGCGGCAGCTGCACGGGCACCGTGCCGGCCGGGCGACGCTCCAGGATGACGCTGACCACTTCCGGGATCACATCCCCCGCGCGCCGCACGATCACCGTATCCCCCACCCGCACGTCCTTGCGGTGCACCTCATCGATGTTGTGCAGCGTCACGTTGCTCACCGTCACGCCGCTGACGAACACCGGCTCCAGGCGCGCCACCGGCGTCAGCGCCCCGGTGCGCCCGACCTGGAACTCGACACCCTTCACCTGCGTCAGTGCCTCGTCGGCGGGAAACTTGTGCGCAATCGCCCAGCGCGGCGAGCGCGACAGGTAGCCCAGGCGCTCCTGATCGGCGCGGCGCTCGAGCTTGTAGACCACGCCGTCGATCTGGTACGGCAGCGCACGACGCCGCGCCCCCAGGTCGCGGTAGTAATCCAGGCAGCCGCCGACACCTTTCACCGGGCGCACTTCCGGTGATACGGGCAGCCCGAGCGCCCGCAGCCAGGTGAGCAGCTCCAGCTGACCGGCCGGCTGCGGCGCGCCCTCGAGTGCGCCGAGCGCGTAGAAGAACGCCGTCAGCGGCCGGGCCGCGGTGATGCGCGGATCCAGCTGCCGCAGGCTCCCCGCGGCCGCGTTGCGCGGATTGACGAACACCTTCTCGCCGCGTGCCCGCGCCTGCTCGTTCATGCGCTCGAAGCCGCCGAGCAGCATGAACACCTCGCCGCGTGCCTCCAGCAGCGCCGGCGCCGTGCCGCGCAGCCGTTGCGGCACGGCGCGAATGGTGCGCACGTTGGCGGTCACGTCCTCCCCGGTCACCCCGTCGCCGCGCGTGGCGGCCTGCGCGAGCTGCCCGTCGCGGTAGATGACAGTCACGGCCAGGCCATCCAGCTTCGGCTCCGCAACGTACTCGAGTTCCCCGCTGAGCCCCAGGCGCTCATGGATGCGCCGGTCGAAGGCGGTGAGGTCCTCCTCGGTAAAGGCGTTGTCGAGGGAGAGCATCGGCACGCGGTGCACGACCTCGCCGAACGCGCTGCTCGGGGTACCCGAGACGCGCTGCGTCGGGGAGTCGGGCGTGATGAGCGTCGGGTCGGCAGCCTCGAGCGCGCGCAGCTCGCGCATCAGGCGGTCGTACTCGGCGTCCGGGACTTCCGGATCATCGAGGACGTAGTAGCGGTAGTCGTGCTGCGCCAGCTGCGCGCGCAACTCGGCGGCACGCGCCGCCGCCCCCGCCTTCACAAGGTCGCCCCGGAGCCCAGCCGTTCACGCAGGGAGGCGATGCGCGAGGGCGTGAGTGGCCCGCCCTGCTCGTCCTGCAGCACCCCGTGCAGGCGCTCATTCAGGCTGCGCGCGGTGAATACCAGCTCGTCAAAGGCCTGCGGCGGGGGCATGGGACCGGGCAGCACCGCGAACAGCGACAGGCCACCGTAGTGCTGTGAGTCCATCGTGTCCGCGTCGAAGGTGCCGGGGCGGTTGAGGCTCGCCGCGCTCAACACCGCACGCCGCTCTTCGTCGGGCTTGTGGAAGATGGCAAAGCGACCGAGCACGAAGCCCTCGGCGGCCAGCGCCTGGCGCAGCGAGCGCCCCGCAAAGCGCTGCGGCTGCGGCGCCACGAGCCGCAGCGCCAGGATGTGCCGCTGATCATCCGGCGGCCACTCGACCACGGGCGGCGCCGCGGCGGGAAGTTCCGGCAGCGCCTCGCGCGGCGCGGCGGCCCCGGGCGCCACGGCGTGGGCGGCCGCCGCCGGCTCGGCCTTGGGCACATAGGCAAAGTCGGCCACCGGCGGCTGCGGCTCCGTCAGCGGCGCCGGCTCGAGGGCAGGCAGCGGCGCCTCATCGGGCGCCGCGGATTCATCGGCGGCCGCCTCCGGGGCTGCGCTCGAGTGCCCGTCCTCCTCAGCCGAGTCCACCGCCGGCAGCTCGTGCGTGGGCAACGGATCGCGCGCGCGGATCTCGGGCAGCGTCAGGATTGGCTCGCGGTGCACCCGGGGCAAGGCCTCAGCGCTGAGGTCACGGGGCGAGGGGCGCTCGGAGGCGCTGCTGGCGCTCGCCTGGCGCGGACGGCGTCGCTCCCACCAGGCGAGCGCGGCGATAAACACCACCCCGAGAATGAGCAGAATCCAGCGCAGCTGCGAAGTCATAGCGAAGCGCACCCGTGGGCTTCAGACCGCTGCCAGGCGCACGGCTTCATCCACATCCACCGTCACGAGGCGCGACACGCCCGGCTCGTTCATGGTGACACCGATCAGCTGGGATGCAAGTTCCATGGTGCTCTTGTTGTGGGTGATGAACACGAACTGCACGCGCGCGGACATCTCGCGCACGATATCGCAGAAGCGGCCCACATTGTGCTCATCGAGCGGCGCGTCCACCTCATCGAGCAGGCAGAACGGGGCGGGGTTGAGGTCGAAGATCGAGAACACCAGCGCCACCGCGGTCAGCGCCTTCTCCCCGCCGGACAGCAGGTGGATGGTGCTGTTCTTCTTGCCGGGCGGGCGCGCCATGACGGCAACCCCTGCCGTGAGCTTGTCATCCCCGACCAGCTCCAGGTAGGCATGCCCGCCGCCAAAGAGGCGCGGGAACTTGTCGCGCAGCCCGACGTTGATGCGCTCGAAGGTGTCCTCAAAGCGCGTGCGGGTCTCCTTGTCGATGCGCCGCATCGCCTCCTCGAGCGTGCCCAGCGCGGAGGTCAGGTCCGCGAACTGGCTGTCGAGGTATTCCTTGCGCTGCGTGTGCTCCTTGAGTTCATCGATCGCGGCCAGGTTCACCTGCCCGAGCCGCTCCAGGTCGGCGCGCGTGGCGCTCAAGGATTCCTCCCACCCCGGAACCTGTGCCTCCGCGGCGAGCCCGGCGAGGATCTCGGCGAGGTCGCAGCGGGTCTCGGCGAACTGCTCCGCGAGGGCTGCACGCCGCACGTGCGTCTCCTGGGCGGCCAGGCGGGCGGCATCGAGCGCCTCGCGCGCGGCATTGACGCGCTGCTCGGCCCCGAGCCGTTCCTCGTCGCGGCCGCGCAGAGCGCTCTCGGTATCCTCCAGCGCCCCGCGCGCCAGGGCCAACTCGCTCTCCACGGTCAGCCGCAGCGCCAGCGTTTCGCCCAGCCGCGCCTGCGCCTGCAGGATCGGTTCGTCCCCGGAGGCCAGCTCCGCTTCAAGTTCCGCGCGCCGCCGCAGCAACTGCGCGCGCTGCTCCATCATGCGGTCCATGCCGACGCCCACGGAACTCTCGGTCGAGCGCCGCGCCTCCACGCGCACGTGCAGGTCGCGCGCGCTCATCTGCAGGCTCTGCGCCTGCGAGCGCGCCAGCGCCTGGGCGGCGCGCCGCTCCTCGCGTTCCGCGCCGAGGCTGGCGTGCCGCGATTCCAGCTGCGTGAGGCTCGCCGCGGCGCCCGCAAGTTCCGCGCGCGCCCGGCGCAGCGCCTCCTCGGTGGCCGCCTGCTCGCGGGCGACCTCGCCGGCGTCGCGCTGCAGTCGCTCTCCGCGCAGCTGCGATTCGGCGGCGCGGCTGCGGCCCGCCTGCAAGCCCGCCAGCATCTCCGCGTGCGTGCGGTGCGCACCCTGCAGCGCGTCCTGCGTGGACTCGCGGTGCACCTCAGCGGCGCGCAGCGCGGCGCGCGCCGCAGCGAGCGCCTCCTCCGCGGTGCTGACCTCCCGCGCGGCCCGCGCGGCCGCGGCGCGCAGCTCCTTCAGGCGCTGTTCGCGCTCCAGGACGCCGGCACGCTGATCGGTGCCGCGGCTCACCCGCAACCATTCCCGCCCCACCCACTCGCCGGCGGGGGTGATGTAGGAGCCGCCGGCAGGCAGCCGCGCGCGCTCCCGGAGCGCCGACTGCAGCGAGTCGGCGGTGAGCACGCCACTGAGCTGTGTGAGGATCGCGGACGGCCCGCGCACCCGCGCGGCGAGGGTGCCCCCGGGCGCGGGTGCCGACGCGGTCGCCCCTTCCAAGAGCGTCAGCCGCCCGGTGGTGAGAGAGGCCAGGCTGCCGGCGGCGGCGTCCAGTTCCGCCACGCACACCGCTTCCAGGTAATCCCCGAGCACGGTCTCGACCGCCCGCTCCCAGCCGGCCTCGACGTCCAGCGCCGTCGCCAGCCGCGGCTGCGTCGCGAGGCCCGCACCGCGCAGCCACTCGCCGGTTTCGCCGGCGTGATCGCTCAGGGCGGCCGCCTGCAGGGCCTCGAGCGAGGTGAGTTCCGCGCGTGCCCCCTCGCGCGCGCCGCGCGCCGCCTCCAGCGTCGCCTCCGCCGCCAGCTGTGCGCCGCGGCGTGCCTGCAGTTGCTCGTGGGCGGTGGCGAGCGCTGCGGTCAGCTCGGTGTTGCGCGTGCGCGCCCGGTCTTCCTCGTCGATGAGCTGATCAAGTTCCCCGTGCGCCTGCGCGGCGCTGAGAGAGTCGCGTTCCTCGGTGAGGCGCTGCGCCTGGGCGCTAAGGCGGCGCAGCTGATTCTCCAGCTGCTCGATGCGCGCCCGCTCCACCTGGGCTGTCTGGTCGGCCGCGCCGACCGCCTGGGTGTGCGACTCCCAGCGCTGCTGCCAGTCCTGCAGCGCCCGCTCGCTCGCCTCCAGCGCCGCGGCGGCGTGCGCCTCGGCGTGCTGGGCGCGCTCGAGTTCGGGGGTGAGCTCGGTGAGTTCCGCGCGCACCACGGCGAGCTGCGCCTCGTCGCGCTCGATGTGATTGGCCAGTTCGGTGAGCGTGGCGTGCGTCTGTGACAGGTCGCCCTGTTGGCGCTCGCGCAGCTCGCGCGTGTGCTCGATCGACTGTTCCAGGCGCGAGATGTCCGCGCCCACCTCGTAGTAGCGGCCCTGGACCGCAGACAGCTGCTCGCTGCGCGCGGCATGCACCAGGCGCTGCGCTTCGATGGCAGCTTCCGCTGCGCGTTGCTCGCTGAGTGCGGCCTGCATGGCGAGCTCGCGGGCGCGCACCGTCGCATCGTGCACCTCCGCGCCGCTGTCCAGCTCCCGCAGCCGCAGCGCCAGCAATTCGGCTGTGAGGCGCCGCTCCTGCTCCTTCAGCGCCTGGTAGCGCCGGGCGGTCGCCGCCTGGCGCTGCAGGTGGCGGATCTGCTTCTCGACCTCGTCGCGCACGTCCTGCAGCCGCTCGAGGTTCTCGCGGGTGTCGGCGATGCGTGCCTCGGTCTCCTTGCGCCGTTCCTTGTAGCGCGAGATGCCGGCGGCCTCCTCGACGAAGGCGCGCATGTCCTCGGCCTTCGCGTCGATGACGCGCGAAATCATGCCCTGCTCGATGATCGCGTAGCTGCGCGAGCCGAGCCCGGTGCCAAGAAACAAATTGGTGATGTCCTTGCGGCGGCAGCGCCCGGCGTTGATGAAGTAGGCCGAGGTGCCGTCGCGGGCCACCTGGCGCTTCAGCGAGATCTCGCTGTAGCCGGCGTAGGCGCCGCCGATCTTGCCGTCGGCATTGTCGAACACCAGCTCCACGGAGGCCGTGCCGACCGGTTTGCGCGCGGCGGAGCCGTTGAACACGACGTCCGCCATGTTGTCGCCGCGCAGGTGCTTGGCGGACAGCTCGCCCATGACCCAGCGCACCGCGTCGATGACGTTCGACTTGCCGCAGCCGTTGGGGCCCACGACACCGGTGAGATTGCTGGGGAAGTTGATTTGGGTCGGATCGACGAAGGACTTGAAGCCGGCGAGCTTGATCTTGGTCAGCCGCATCGTTGGTTTCTTCCGCCCTTGTTCAGCGCCCAAAAAGGATGGTGTAGTGTAGTGCAATATGCCGGCAGCGCCCACCCGCGAGCTTGAGACTTTTGCGAATCCGGAACCCGCGCGCGACTACACCATTCGCATGCAGATCCCGGAATTCACCTGCCTGTGTCCGCGCACCGGGCAACCGGACTTCGCGACGCTGGAACTTGAGTACGTGCCGGACCGATTGTGCGTGGAGCTGAAGTCACTGAAGCTCTACATCTGGTCGTTCCGCGATCGCGGCGCGTTTCACGAGGCCGTGACGAACGAGATCGCCGACCATCTGGACGCCGCCGTGCGGGCGCGCTTCCTGCGGCTCACGGCGCGCTTCAACGTGCGCGGCGGCATCCACACCAGCGTTGTCGCCGAGCGACGACAGCCGGGCTGGCAGCCCGCCGCGGCGGTCTCCCTGCCCTAAGTCCGCACCGTCCGGGCCTCCTGCACCGGGGGCGCCGGCGCTCCCGCGCCGCGGCGCAGCGCGCCCCGGCGGGCAGGTTTTTGCCCCCGTTTGAGAACACCTGTACAGCCCCAAGTGCGCCGGTATAATCGCGCGTTCTTCACGAGGCCCGTGCTGTTTTGAGGAGTCATTGATGCCGGCAAAGAGACCTGCGCCGAAGGCTGCGAAGGGCAAGAAGGCGGTAAGCCGGCCCCCTGCCCGAAAGGCAGTGGCCCGCAAGCCGGAAGCGCCGCGCGCCCGCGTCGTCGCGACGCAGGCCCGCAAGAACGCGGTACTGCCCAAGAAACCGGCCGCACACCTGCCGATCGCGGCGGCCGAGGCCGCCCCGGAGGCCCCGAGGAAGCTCACCGCGCGCAGCGCCACGGCGGTGGCCCCGCCGGCGCCGCGCAGCCCGCCTGCGCCCGTGAACGCCGACGCGGATGATGGGGAGGGTCTGGAGCCGGGCAGCCTGCTCGCCGGGCCGCGCAATGTACAGCCGTACATCGTCAAGCGCGGCGAACAGTACATGAGCAAGGAGCAGCTCGAGCACTTCCGCACCATCCTCAACAGCTGGAAGCGCGACCTGATGGTGGAGGTGGATCGCACCGTCTCCCACATGAAGGACGAGGCCGCGAACTTCCCCGACCCGAACGATCGCGCGACCCAGGAAGAGGAGTTCAGCCTCGAACTGCGCACCCGGGATCGCGAACGCAAGCTGATCCGCAAGATCGACGAGGCGCTGAAGCGCATCGAGGACGGCTCTTACGGCTACTGCCTCGAGACCGGCGAGGAGATCGGCATCAAGCGCCTCGAGGCGCGGCCGGTTGCGACCCTGAGCATCGAGGCCCAGGAACGACGCGAGCGCCGCGAACGCCAGTACGGCGACCGCGACGACCGCTACCGCTAACCGCAGCGCCCCTGCGCGCGTGAGCGAAGCGCGCCGCACCTATGTCGGGCGCTTCGCGCCCTCTCCCACCGGCTCCCTGCACCTCGGCTCGCTGGTCGCGGCCGTGGCGAGCTACCTGGACGCGCGCGCCGCATCCGGGACCTGGGTGGTGCGCATGGAGGATCTCGACCGCGAGCGCGAAGTGGCGGGGTGCGCGGTGCAGCAGCTGCGTACGCTCGAGGCCTTTGGCCTGCACTGGGACGGCCCGGTCGAGTACCAGAGCGCCCGCAGCGCCCATTACCGTGCCGCACTCGAGGAGCTGCAGCGTCAGGGCGTGACGTTCGCGTGCAGCTGCTCGCGGCGCGAGCTCGCCGACGAGGGCGGCTACCCCGGAACCTGTCGCGCCGGCCCGCAGCGCCCGGGCCCGGCCGCCACGCGCTTCCGGGTGCCCGCGGGCAACGTGTCGTTCGAGGATCGCCTGCAGGGGCCACTGGAATTCGCACTCGCGGAGCGCGGCGACGTCGTCATCCGGCGCCGCGACGGAGCCTTCGCCTATCAGCTCGCCGTGGTCGTTGATGATGCCCTGCAGGGCATCACCGACGTGGTGCGCGGCGCCGACCTCCTCGACAGCACGCCCTGGCAGATCGCCCTGCAGCGTAGCCTGGCACTGCCCACGCCCCGCTACGCGCACGTCCCGCTGGTGATCGAGCCGGACGGGCAAAAGCTTGCGAAATCACGGCGCTCCGTCGCGCTGCGCCCCCAACAGGCGGGCGCCGAGCTGTGGGAGGCCCTCAGGCTGCTGCGGCAGGACCCCCCTGCAAAGCTCAAGCTTGAAGGCGTCGGCAGTGTGCTGGCGTGGGGCGAGAAGCACTGGCGGCCCGCGCGCCTGCGCATGATCCGGGAGGTGCCGGCGAGCCCTTGAGGCAGCAGTTTCGCCGCGTTCCGGTGGCCGCGGGAGCGCCAATTGTAATAAGGTATGTCCGCAGACGCCCTGGCACTACGGAAGGTGCATAACAACCCACAGTGAGGGCCGTACGATGAGCGAACCGCGCACAATAAAGAAGTATCCAAACCGGCGGTTGTACGACACGGTCGAGAGCCGTTACATCACGCTGGCGGATATCCGCCGCCTCGTGATCGATCGGGTCGACTTTATCGTCATCGATAAGAAGAGTCAGACGGACATCACGCGCAGCATCCTGCTGCAGGTGATCTCCGAACAGGAACATGACGGTGAGCCGCTCATGAGCCGCGACTTCCTCTCGCAGGTGATCCGCTCCTACGGCGGCACCACGCGCGGGGTTATCGGTAACTACCTGGAGCAGAGCCTGCGTCAGTTCTCGACCCAGAACGGACGCGGCCCCCAGGGCTGACCGCGCCTTAAGTTCGGTCCACTGAACTTCTGGCGCGGCCCTTCAGGCCGCGTCGACGTCGCGCATCGACAGGCGGATGCGCCCCTGCCGGTCGACCTCGAGCACCTTCACGCGGATCACGTCGCCTTCCTTGAGCTTGTCGCTGACACGTTCGACGCGCTCGTTGGAGATCTGCGAGATGTGCACCAGGCCATCGCGCCCCGGCAGGATCGTGACGAACGCACCGAAGTCCATCAGGCGCGCCACCTTGCCCTCGTAGATCTGGCCCACTTCCACGTCCGCGGTGATCAGTTCCACACGCCGCTGCGCCTCGCGCCCGGCAGCCCCGCTCACGGAGGCAATCTTCACCGTGCCATCGCTCTCGATATCGATCGTGGTGCCGGTCTCTTCGGTGATCTGGCGGATGACCGCCCCGCCCTTGCCGATCACGTCGCGAATCTTCTCCGGATCGATCTTCAGGGTGATGATCGAAGGGGCCCACTCGGACATCTTCTCGCGCGGCTCGCGCAGCACCCGGTTCATTTCCTCGAGAATATGCAGCCGCCCGGCGCGCGCCTGGTCGAGCGCCACGCGCATGATCTCGGGCGTCACACCCTCAACCTTGATGTCCATCTGCAGCGCCGTGACGCCGTCTTTGGTGCCCGCGACCTTGAAGTCCATGTCGCCCAGATGATCCTCATCGCCGAGGATGTCGGTGAGCACCTTGAAGCGGCTGCCCTCGAGCACCAGGCCCATCGCCACGCCCGCCACCGGCGCCTTGATCGGCACGCCCGCATCCATCAGCGCCAGTGAGGTGCCGCAGACGCTCGCCATGGAGCTTGAGCCGTTGGACTCCAGGATCTCCGACACCACGCTGATCACGTACGGGAAGGCGCCCATGTCGGGCATCACCGCGAGCACGCCGCGGCGCGCCAGGTTGCCGTGGCCGATTTCGCGGCGCTTGGGCGAACCCATCATGCCGGTCTCGCCCACCGAGAACGGCGGGAAGTTGTAGTGCAGCATGAACGGCTCGCGGCGCTCGCCCTCGAGGGCGTCGATGATCTGCGCATCGCGCGTGGTGCCCAGGGTGGTCACGACCAGCGCCTGCGTCTCGCCGCGGGTGAACAGTGCCGAGCCGTGGGTGCGCGGCAGCACACCGACCTTGACGGTGATCGGGCGCACCGTGACGGTGTCGCGGCCGTCGATGCGCGGCTCGCCATTGAGAATGCGCTGGCGGACGATGTTGCTCTCGAGCTTGAACAGCTCCCCATCCACCTGCTCAGCGGTCCACTTCGGCGCCTCACCCCCGGTCAGGGTGGCGAGCGTCTGGGTCTTGATCTCCGTCAGGCGCGCGTGCCGCTGCTGCTTCTCGGTCAGGTTGTAGGCCTGGGACAGGGCCGCCTGGGCGTGCAGCGTGACGGCGCCGGTCAGTTCCGCGTTATCCGCAGGCGCCGCCCACGTCCAGCGCGCCTTGCCCGCCTCGGCGCTGAGTTCCTTGATGGCGCGGACCGCGACCTGCATCTGCTGGTGGCCGAAGACCACCGCGCCGAGCATCACGTCCTCGGAGAGCCCCTTGGCTTCGGACTCGACCATCAGCACCGCATGCTCGGTGCCGGCCACGACCAGGTGCAGCTGCGACTGGGCGAGCTCCGAGGCCGTGGGATTGAGAACGTAGCGGCCGTCCTTCCAGCCCACGCGGGCGGCACCGATCGGCCCCTTGAACGGCAGCCCCGAGAGCATGAGCGCGGCCGAGGCGCCCAGCAGTGCGGGAATGTCCGCATCGATCTCCGGGTCCAGCGACAGCACGGTCGCCACGACCTGCACGTCGTTGTGAAAGCCGTCCGGGAACAGCGGGCGGATCGGGCGATCGATCAGACGCGAGGTCAGCGTCTCCTTCTCGGTCGGCCGCCCCTCGCGTTTGAAGAACCCGCCCGGGATGCGCCCGGCGGCGTAGGTCTTCTCCACGTAGTTGACCGTGAGGGGGAAGAAATCCCGACCCGGGGTGGCCGTCTGCTTGGCGCAGGCGGTGACGAGGACGACGGTCTCGCCCATGGAGACGCGCACGGAGCCTTCGGCCTGGCGGGCGACTTCGCCGGTCTGGATGGTGACGGAGTGCTGACCGTAGGGAAATGACTTGCTGACAACGCTCAAGGCTCGATCCTCAGAGGTGAATTCGGTGGGCGCAAACGCCAGGGCCGCCAAAACGGGCGGCCCTGTGGGTCTTTAGCGGCGAAGGCCCAGGCGCTCGACGAGCTCCTGGTACTTCTCGGGTTGCGTGGCTCTGAGGTAATCGAGGAGCTTACGGCGCTGGTTCACGAGCTTCACCAGTCCGCGGCGCGAGCTGTGGTCACTCTTGTGGGCGGTGAAATGTTCGCCGAGTCCGTTGATGCGTTCAGAAAGCAGTGCGACCTGAACTTCCGGGGAGCCCGTATCGGCCGGTCCGCGGCGGAACTGTGCGAGTATGCCGCCCTTTTTCTCGCTGGTTAAAGCCATTGCGCGATTGTCCTAACTACTTGTCTTAAGAGCCTTTTGGTAAGCCGCCAATTGTATACGGCGGAGCGCCCCCGGGACAAGCATTTGGGAGCCCCCAGCACGAGCGCGACGGCTTCAGTGCGTCCCGCGCGGCGCGCGTTCGGGGCGTCGCGACCCCGAGGGCGCACGCCACGCTCGCTCCCCGGCAGAGTCGCGGGTTTGTGCCCCCGCAGCGCGCTGTGGGGGTGGCGCTACGAACCGGCCCCGGAGCCGCCACGATGCGGCGGCAAATCAAGGATCTAGGGCAAGCCCCCGCAGCAGCGCTCATCTACGCGACCTGCGTCGAGGACTCGCTCCCCGCCCCTCCGTACGATCCGCTCATATGACACGGCCCTCCTGAGCCCTCATGAGCACCGATGCACTGATCAAGGGACTGCCCGATCTGGTCGTACTGATACGACGCGACGGCACTGTGCTGGACTTAGGCGGCGGGCATGGCGTTCCGGGCCTGCGTCCCGGCCGCGACTTTGCCGGGCTGCAGCTGGAGGCGCTGTGGCCTGCGCCGGTCGCGCAGCTGCTGCGCCAGCTCACCCGCAAGGCGATCACCCTGCGCACCACGGCACAGGCCCGCTTTGAGGAGGGCGGCTGTGCCTACGAGGCACGCGTGAGTGCGCAGGGTCCGGAGCGCGCCATCTGCGTGCTGTTCGCGGCCGCGGTTCCCACGGCCGATGATCTGGACAGTACCGATGAGCGGCCGCGGCCGCAGCTCGACCGGCGTGGCTTCCTGCGACGCTTCAAGGAATCGATCTCGCTGGCCGCGCTGCGCGAGGCACCGCTCGCCATCGCCCTGATCGAGGTCGACGGCATCACCGATATCGCGCAGATCATCGCCACCAAGATCTCCGAGCAGATCATGAGCGCGGCGGTGCGGCGCCTGCCGGCACACTCCGGCGACGGCGAGCGTGGCAAGCCGTGGTGGTATTTGGGACAGCTGAGCGAGAGCCTGCTGGCGCTGGTGCTGGAGAGCTCCGACCGCGAGGCGATCGAGGAGTGCCTCGCCGGCGTGTGCGCCAGTTTGCGCGAGCCGGTCGCCATCGGTGGCGCCCAGTTTCACCTGACGCCCTATGCGGGCGTTGCGGTCCTCGGCCAGGATGCCTCCTCCCCCAAGCTGCTGCTCGACCACGCCCGTGCCGCGGCCACCGAGGCGCGGCGCAGCGCCACCGCGCAGGTGCGCTTCTTTACCGACACGCTGCGCCTGCGATCGCTCGCGCGCCTGGACATCGCCCGCGAGTTGCGCGATGCCATCGCCAACCGCGACATCCGTCTGCGCTACGTCGGCCGCTATGAGCTCGCGAGCGAGCGCCTGGCGTGCTTTGTCGGGTACCTGCGCTGGCTGCACCCGCTGCGCGGGGAGATTCGGCCGGCGGAATTCCTCAAGGTGGCCGAAGCCACCGGCCTTGCCACGATGCTCTCGCGCGCGGTGCTCGCCGGCCTGAACGAGGACTTTGCCACCCTCGCACCGGCCGGGGGGGCGGACGTGCGCATCTCCTTCGGGGCGCTGCGCCACCACGTGCTGCACGAGGATTTCAGCGCCGACATCGGGCGCCTCCTGGCGGCAGGCGGCGTGCCCGCCGAGCGCCTGGAGCTGCGCATCGCGGAGCGCGCGCTGCTCGCGCGCGACCCGCTCGACCTTCACCGCCTGGGAAAACTCGGCGTGCGGCTGGTGGTCGATGAGGTGGCACGCGGCATGGGCTCACTGGATCTGCTGGCGCGCGCGCCGATCTGGGGACTGCAGCTCGATCGCAGCTGGGTGACGGCACTGCGCAGCGATCCGGTGGCGCACAAGGTGTGCCGCGCCGGCATCGGCCTGGCGGGCGCGCTCGGTCTCACCCCGATCGCGACCGGCGTCGACGATGCGCAGCAGCGCGACGCCCTGCTGGCACTCGGCTGCCGGCACGGCAGCGGCGATCTGTTCGCCGCCAGCATGCCGGACATAATGGCAGC
>Ga0207693_10001257_pt1 | contig 22565 bp, 28 predicted proteins | sample LARL81metaG_FD_184347 | JGI IMG/M metagenome (GOLD analysis project Ga0207693, IMG submission 184347) | Corn, switchgrass and miscanthus rhizosphere microbial communities from Kellogg Biological Station, Michigan, USA - LAR L8-1 metaG... | ecosystem: Host-associated > Plants > Roots >... | reverse complement strand
AGTCGTGCAAAAATATCTAGGTGAATCTGCATCTGTCTGATGTAGCATTCCAGGACCTAGATCCTTTCCTTGTTTGTCAGTGACTCTACAGTTTCCAGGACAAGGAAGACTCAAGCTTCCTGCTCCTCTTTTACATCTGGAAATCCACACATTACACAAGTTCTTGAAATCTTTTGATCAAATACTAGAGGAGAATTTGTTGCCTTGCAGATGTGGTATGTTGGATCTTCCTTATTTTGTTTCAATCTTTTTACCTCCTAACCATACTTCAAGAGCTAGATACTCATAATACTTTCTTTCAGATTCTTCTTGCAAGTAATTTCTATTGTCTACTTTTGGCAGGACTGCAGAGACTCTAGCATCTACAAGAGGAAGAGCAGTCTTCCAGAATAGCTCAAGGTTTGCAGCTCTGTCTTCTGCTTTTGGTTGTTCAATTACTGTAGGAGCTGCAGGTTTCCATGTGCTTCCAGATCCTTTCTCTTTGATTCTATACTGGAATAGTTTGTGTCCAAAATATTCATTGAGCTTGTTACCTTCATCAAAGACTGCATTCCTATCAGCTGCAGGTTTATTTTTATCAAAGAAGAGATCAGCAATGAATTGTCTTCTGCTTTTTAGATAAGCTATCATTTCTGATGTTTGATTGATCATTTTGATTTTTAGTATCTCGTCTAGTCCTTCGATTGGTTTTGATGTGTCAAATGTCATTGTATCCAGTCCTTGAATTTTTCCAGAAATTCGTCATTTCCAGTGATTGTGATTTCAGTTTTGTTGATAAAGTCAATGATTTCATTAATTTTCTTTTCTATAGAAAGAACATTTCCAGTATACTCTATTTCAGAGATTTTTAATTTTACAGTTCTGTATCCTGGAGGAAGATCAAGTGTCTTCTCATCAGTGAAGATTCCTTCATTCATCTATTTCTTCTCCAGTGTGAGGATCTAGTCCTTGAGCTAATCTGTCTTCAGCTACTTTATCCATGTATGCATCATGTGCATCTTCTTCTCGTCTATACTCTAGATATTCTTGATGACATGTAGCACATCTGCTTTCTTTTGGAATGTATGAATTTCCGATCTTGATTATAGTCGTGATGTATTGCTTTTGACAATCATGACAAGCTCTTTGGACGTATATTGGATTTGCATCTATCTGACTCATGTTCGCAATATCCCTACAAAGTTATACTTTATAACTATTGTGATTTGAATAAAAAAGGAATTTAGGATGTGGATTTTTCTACAATCTTTCCAAGCTTCTTAGGTTTCTTTTCAGGAGCAGTGACAGATTCTAATCTTGTTCCTGGAGCTTGCATTGTCAATTGAATCTCTTGGATTTTTGCAGTCAATTGAGCAATATGTTCATCCTTGGATTTCATCATCTCATTGCTTTGATTAAGCTGAAATTGTTGTTGTGCAATCACTCCAACAAGATTTTTGAATATTTCATCAAATTTAGAATTCACTTCTCCTGCGACTGCATAGAATTCTGACTTGACAAATTTCAATTGCTCTGAGACTGATTGTCCATCTGCTCCCAGGTGAATCACTTTTTGTCCTGGTTGTGGTCCTCCTGGAGGACCTGGTTGTTGTGCCATTTATTAGAGTAGACTCACACCAGGATAAAAAGATTAGTGATTAAGTTGTCTTTGAAATTATTAACCAATTGAATCCATCTGAAAAGGCAGTTACGCTTCCAAATAATGTATTGATAACATAGCTTGCCGTTCCATCAATTGTTTGTCCTCCACTAGCTAGAACATTGACATTGAATCCAGATCCTGCATGTTTTACAGTGATAATACGTCCCTTGAATAAGGTTGCATCTGGAAGTGTTACATTTCGTTCAAATGACGGATCATTCATTTTTATGAAATAGTCAGTTCCGAATCCATGTAGAGAGTCTACAGTATAGCTTCCAGAATTTTTGATTGTTACTGGATATTCTACTGCAGACTTGAATAAAGTTGAAGGATCAGTTCCATCAGGAGTCCCAAATTGTACGAAAGCAAAGCTTCCCAATGGAGTAGATTGGATAACCCATTTTGATCTAGAGACATCATAGACAAGTGTGACTAGATCTTGTCCCTGGAGAACAAATGGATTTGAACTATTTGCAGGAAGCAGAATATTTCCAGATTGTCCAAAGAATGTATATCCTGAACCTCCTTGTATGATCAAAAAGTCTCCATCATTTGCAGCTCCGATTATTGTGTTGATTGTTCCTCCAAGATTTAATGCGAGTCTAACATAAGATCTGTAGAATCCAGAGTTGATTGAAACATCGATTGATGTACCTGAAATTACAACATCATTTCCAGGTTCTGTAGCATGGAATGCAATTCTTCCAAGCATTGAACCTCCTCTCACATTTAGTCTGTTTACAACTTCTTGAGTATTGTTTCCAGTTCCTCCAATTGGACGAGCTACTGCATAGGACTGAGATCTACGATTTACCATAGAATAGAGTTCTGCAATGTTTCTTCCATGCTGACGAATTTTTCCATCACTTGAATTTGGCAGGACTGCCTTTCCAAAACCGGAGCTCAAGTTGCCACGAACCTCTTAACTCCAATTACTAATCTATGAAATCCTCCTTCTCCTAGTCCCTTCATGACATCATAGATGACCTTCTTCGCTACAAGCTTTTCTGTATTGAGTTTTCCGTCTGTAGTTGTAGAGATTAGATTTGGATTTGTATAATAGAAATAGTTTCCAAATTTGATGTCACATTTCATAAAGGTCCTGACTTGATATTCTATTCTCTTGAATTGTTTGATGTTGAGCATTGACTTGACCTCGTTTTTGAGCTGAACATAATTGAAAATTAGAGGACTATGGATGAATTCTGGAATCAAATTCCTGGCAGGACGAGATCCTCCAGATTGTTCTTGTGAAGTAACAAGAAGAGGTTTTACAAAACGGAATCCATCAATTCCCAATGTTGCAGTTCCTCCAAGAGCTCCAACATAGCTAAAGAGACCTGAGAAGATTCCTGCAAAACGTCCATCAGTATCATACGATTCATTGCAGAAGATGCATACTCTATTGATGTTTCTCCATTCAAAAATATTCAAGACTTCAAGCTCTATTTTTGGAATAAATGCAGGACCTGCTCTTGCTCGATAGATCTTAAAGTTGTCAATTGGAATTATGATTTCTTCTGTATTGTCATTGTGAGAGTGATTGTAATCTGCGACTACTACATTATCTGAGGAATCATATAATACGATTCTCATCTTGAAATCTCCTCTTGGAATTGTGATTCCTCCTAGTCCAGTCAATAAGAAATATTCATAGAATGCAATCGCATTGATTGGTCCATAGTCTTCAGAAGACAGTCCCTGGTTGAAACCTCGAAGATTGTCATGAGTAAGATGCATGTTATTTCTATCAAATGTTTCAGGACGATATTTTTCTCCAATTGTAACAGCTCCCCAAGGATGACTATTGGAAGTTTTTGGAAATGGAAATGCTAGGTTGATTCCTGCAAAAATTGTATTTGGAAATTCATTTATGAGAGCATTTGTAAAATCAAATGTTACGTATACCATAGAATTATCTCCATAAGGAGAAGGTTCTACTCCAGCTCTGTTTCCGAATCTAGGATTATTTAGAGATGTGACTGAGAATCTGTGATAACAATCAAACGCTAATCCTAGAGTCCAGGTCCCTATTGCATTGTATGCTCCAAGCTGCCACGATCCCAAATGGAATGTCCAAGAACCTGAATTGTAATAATCAAAGACTTCCATGTCTGTAGAGACTGGAATGAAAACTAACCATTGAGTTCCGTCATATTTTACTACTGCATTCTTGAAAGGTTGTCCGTTTGCATCATTTCCTGCAAATGCTCCAGCTCCGACTCCATTGCACAAAACTCTGAGACCTCGATATGGTTGTCCAGCAATCAAGAGAGTTCCGTCAATTGATGCAGGATTTGTAGCTACCACATCAACCCAGGTTCTACGATGATTATCGTCTCGGATGACTGCATTCTGATCAACTACTCCTGCAGGACCATTGACTACTCCTGCATCCTTTCCAGATGAACCGCAATTTATCCAGTATTGAGCTTTATTTTTGGTCCAGGGAGAGTAATCACTTGTTGGAGTAAATACATCCAGAGTCCAGAATCCAGGATTGGAAGGATTGATTCCTGGAGTGGTTGGATTTGTACATCTGTAAAAGCTTCCATTGTACAAGACTCGCATGTCCTTCAGATATGGAATTGTGTTTTGATAGAATTTAGCTGCATTGTAGAATTCTTTTTGAGATACGTAAATTGAATATCCGGTTGGAAGACTTCCCATTGTAGGATCTCCCCATGCAAAAATATTGGTTCCGGTAAATGCATCCAGGTTTCCATCAGTGTCAATGACTTTTGGATTTCCTACAGTTTTGGAAATAGTGATTGGAGTTCCAGTGACATAACCTGAAGGAAAACATGAGAGGTTTATTGTATTGAGTCCGGCATGTGTATTTTCATTGAATGCAGACTTGAAGACAACTTCATAGAATTCAAATTCTCCTCCTGCAGGGACTGGAGAACCAAGCTTGTCAATGACTTCCAGGATAACATTGTAATTGATTTCTTCAGAGTTTCCAAAGTCATAATCATTGTAAGTAGCTTGAGACATTGCATTCCCCAGGAGATATGTTGGACTAACTGGATTTGTATCAAAGACAAGTCCCTGGTTTGCTATTTGTGGTTGAGCTGATCCTGCATCAACATTGTATGAGTCACATACATCTTTTACAACTTCAAAACCTGAAGCTTTGGAAATGTTGTTTGTGAATTGATCCTGCCATACATACCAGGACTGATGAGTGAGATAGATTTCTGCATTGATTCCTCTTCCTTGTTTTTCCATTGGTTTGATTTTAAGGACCTCAAAGACTGCAGATTCTACGTTTCCATCTCTGTCAGTAAATTTTAGAAAAACTCTGTCAAAATGATTTATGATTGGAGCAGCTGTCAGAAATCTTCCTTGTTTGCAGGAGAGAAGCAAAATTGCATTAGAAACTTCTTCAGTTCCAGTGAATTCAGCTTGGACATGAGTTACAAATTGAGAAATATCTGCGAATGCAGAGTCAATCAATAATACTTCAACGTTTGAAAGTCCCATACCTATTGCTTGGATTTTGACAGTTTTATGGTAAATGGAGCTGCAGAGTCTGACTCATAATCAATATCCCAGGGGACCTCCATGAAATACAATCCAGATGTAGCTATCGGAGTAAAACTGTAAATTGCAAAATCTTCAATTATAATTCCAAACCTGCCATAAGGAAAGCTTGCATTCTCAGAAGATTCTTCACTCCAAGTTTTAATTTTTGCTGCATAAACATTGGTTCCATTGACTGAACCTCCATCTCTGATAGATATGGAACCTTGGACTTCATACAGAAGATCTCCGAATCCAGTATCCTGATGTTCTGCCAAGTCTACGTTTGGAACCGGATTTTTTGCAACGTCCCTGGAAGGAGTAATAACTAGATGATGCACAAATGCATTTTGGATTTTTGTGTCCTGGGAAGAGTTGAAGACAATCTTGTCAGTGAAACCAGGATTCGTGATGTTATCTCCTGGATTGGTATACCTAAAAATGGTAAGTTGTCTTACTCGACTCAATAGTTAGATCCCTTCCTTATCTTGAAAGCATCCATTGCAAATATCTCTCTATTTCTGACTTCTCCGAGGTTGTTAAACGTATAGAGCGCATTGAATTTTTGTCCTGGTCCAGTATTGACAATCAGTTGTTTTATTCCAAGTCGTACATCTGTTCTGTATTCCCTGGACCTTAAAACATCATATTCATTTTTCATGATTCTTCTAAAGTGAAGATCAAAAGGCATGTTCTTTGATGTTAGAATCTGAAATAATTCTTGTCCAAGATCAATTCCAAAAGAAGCTGCCATTCCTACAAGTCCAGCTTTTCCCAGGAGAGAATTTTTCAGAAAACCAAATGGATTAGTTACAAAGCTCATTCCTTTCTGAGTCAAGCTTTCTAATTTTGAGATTCGTTGTTCTAATGATTTTATTAAAGAATTGGAAGGATTGGATTTTTTTAGAGAATCAAGATATGCTTCTTTTTCCCCAGGAGTCATTTCTGATTCAGGGATTACAGTACCTTTAGGACCTTCATCTGTGATTTCATTATTTGCTTGCTCTCTTGGAGTCTTGTCTCCCATCTCTTTGAGTTTCTTGTTGTCTTGTTCTATCTGATCATGGATTGCCTTGATTTTTTCCTGGTCTACAAGTCTGATTTCAAAAGGAATCCAGATTACATTAGCTTCTATCTCTTCACTCATTTGAATTTCGTCTTCTCCAAAAATGTATTAGTCTGTTTTGATACTTCATTGGCATAGGTCCTCATCAATGGAGGAAGTTCATCAAGCAAGTGATAACCTTCGAAACCTGGATGCATTACATGTGGAAATCTTACCCACTTTCCAAGCTTCTCCCAATAAAATTTTAGCATTGTTACTTTTCCTTCTTTGGGTATGCGATGAGGTTTTGTACCCTTTTCTAACCAAATACCCAGGGGATTTCCTTTAGAGTCAGTGTATCCGAGACCTATTGCAGGAGTCATGTATGCCATTTTTCTCACCTGGATTGAATCAATGAATCTTTGAGCATGACCTTTTGAAGATGCAATTTCTTTTAGTGGATCCTGGACCTCTCTTATGAAAACATCAATACAAATGGAATCAATGAATGCTTCAGTACGAAATTCAAGATTCTCCAGTCGCATAGAAGCGACATCAAGACTCATGGCGTGATTGCAGGAGAATCATCTATAATCTGGAATTCAAGATCAATCATTGTCTCTCCTTCTCCTTCTCCATAACTGATAAAGTCAGTCATTTTTGCATTGATTGAAAATGTTTTTGCAGTTGAAGACTTGTCAGTAGTTACAAAAGTAAATGCCTTTTCTGGAATTTCTCCAGTCGCTGTGATTACAGTTATCATGTTATCAAATGATGTTGGAATTGAGACTCCAACCTCTCCAGAAGAATAAGCTACAGTGACTGAGAATTTATTGTCTGCCTTGAGAGTATAGAAAATGTTTCCTCCAGAAATTGCTACTCTTTTTTGAGGAGTATGATATGAGATTCTTTTCCTGGTAAGTAGGATAAATTCATCAGATGAAAGCTTCCAAATGAAGCGTCCTGCATTGACTATAGCAGTTTTAGATCCTATTGTCAATTCAAATTACCTCTAGTCATTATAATAGATGATACTTTTCTACTAATTATGTATTTTTGAGTCATTAAGATACATTCCATGCAGATGGTTTTATAATTTTGCCATAGAAGGTGATCTTGGCAAGCTCTGTTTTTGGATAGGAATCAGCAACATCAGTTACCAGGACCGTAGAAGTTTTAGTGAGCATTTTTCCCGAATTGCTCAAGTATGTCTGAATAAATGCACATTCTCTTTGCTCTCCATTTGAGACTAGGATATAGAGTTGATTTATGAATTCCGGAGTTGCTCCAAGATCTGAACCTTTCAAGAATGAAGATGCAATCCAGGATCCATCGAAATGACCTCTATAGTTCAATGGCAATCCTGCTCCATCTGGATGAGATGTTGGAATTATCTGTCTGACTGAATATCCTTCTTTATTCTGGACATCATCGACTTCAGTGTATTGATATGTTCCAGTTCCAAAAGAAGGGACTGAACCTGCCTTGTCAATCAAGACTCCCCTATGGAATGTGTCCATGACTTGATTGTTTCTTGGAATGATTACACTAAGCTTTAAAGTTAAAACTCGAATCAATGTTGGAGTCATGGATTTTAGGTCATCCTGGTTATTCCATATTCTGTCAGATTCCCAAAATGGACCTACTGCAGTGTAAGGATCATAAACAGTGTCCAAGATTCTGAGGACTTCATTACACATTTGTTGAATTGCATCTTCAGTGTAATCCCAGGAATCTTTTTGTGAACCTTCCATCTTGAATCTCACTCGAATCAAAAAGTTTTGTTCTTGTCTGAGGAAAAATTCTCCCTTGAATTCATTGACTAGAGGACCAAGAGCTTGAGTGACTTCAATTGCTTTTTCATATTCTGCAGGTTCTAATTGATAGTGAGCAAAAAACTGCAAGGGATATTCTCCTGCAGTAGGATCTCCATCTTTTCCAAATGTACTTCCAGTTAAGCTCCATCCATTAGAAATGCTCTGCATTAGAGTATCTGAATCATAAGTCATAACTATAAACCATGACCTTCATACACTGCTCCAGAAGTTTTCAAAAATGTATTATGTGAGGTTCCGTCTTCTTGCTGATTCATGAATTGAGCTCTGACATAAGATTTCAATGATGACTTAGCTTGATCAGTTGGTTCAGTAGGATGATTTGGAAGATTATAGTAATAGTATCTAGCTACTGCATATTGTGATACATAAAGAATCAATTGAGCAGGAGGATCTTGGATTGAATTGTATTGAGATCCTCCAGTCAAAAGAGAATAGATATTAGCAAATTCAGCTTCAGCTTCTTCGATGCATCCTTCAATCTCTGTATCTCTGTTGTTTGTAGTGATGTGAAGTTTTGGAGTTCGTATCATCTCCACTGTGACAATATTACCCATTAATGATAACCTCGTATTTCATATCTCTTAAGGATTGACTTTATCAACGATCCACTCACCTTTGAAATAATCTGCAGATATATTTGCAACAAGAACTTTTCCTCTCCATTTGATTTGTCCAGCTTGATCAAGATATGCAGGATCAGTATTTTTGTATTCGATGATTAGAGGATTGGTTCCTACTACAGTCGCAGAGAAAATCTCAGCATCATGTCCTGGTCTTTTTATTTCCATCAATTGATCTGTCAAGTCTGCTGGATTAATGTCAGCAAGTGTCTTGTCTGCAAGCTCTTCTTTCATGATAGCTTGGAAGGACGTTCCCTTGTCTCCTACATGTATTTTGTAATTTGAAACATTTGTACTCATATCACAGATTCTCCTCTGATCACTCTTTTGATTACAGAAGTCCCTTTTATGAATCGCTTTATGATGCTTGTACCTCGTATGACTATGTGAAGAGGTTTGATTGCCTTGACTGAATCAATTACATGAATAATTGGTTCTATTAGAGAAACAAATGCAGCTTTCATTGTAGATATTGCATCAGAGACTGTAATTGCAGGTTCTGATAATGTGACAAATTTTGATACTTTGGAAGATAGACTGTCTATCACTGTGACTGCAGGTTCTGATATGATCCTGAGGAATGCAGATGAGGAAGAGATTGTATCTGAGACTAGAATTGCAGCTTCGTTTAGTATCCTGGAGAATCCTCCTTGAGCTGCAATTGTATCAGTTGCAGGATTAATTGGATCCTCATTAATAGTTCTAAAGAAGCTTACCATAGAAGTCAGTTTGTCAAGGACCTGGAGGAATCCTCTTTGAATATCAAAGATTGCATCATCAAAGATTGCTCCATCGAACATTCCAATTAATCCAGGATCAACTAGAGTCCTGAAATAATTTACCATGCTTGTCAGTGAATCATTGACTGTAATTGCAGCTTCATTTATCAATGCAGATAAACCGTTTTGAGTAGAAATTACATCTGTAGGAGTAGAGATTGAAGGTTCATTCAGAGTCAAGAAATTTACTTTAACAGCTTGAATAGAATCTGTGTCAGAAATTGAAGGTTCTGATATAGTTCTTTTTTGAGCAGTTTGTCTGGATAATGCATCAGATACTGAGATTGCAGGTTCGTTGGAGAAGTTCACGAAATAATGAAAGGTTGTATCAAATATTGCAGGATCGAATATGTTTCTGTCAAAAAGTACGGTTGATGTTACTGACATAATTAAGATACAACGTTAAGTTATCATAGAATTGGAAACTTTAGATACTATTTTCCATGCATCAACTATTTGAGATTCTAATTCTGCAAGATGCTCTTTAGTGTATTTTTTTGTATCTCCGAGTAGTGTTTGAGCATTGACATATATGATATTGAGTTGCTCTTGGCATTTTTCTTTTGCGTTGATTTCTGCCTGATAGTCTTGAGTCATTGGTTTTTAATTCCTTGGAATAGTAATAAAGTTTTCATTTCTAAGTCAATGCTGATGTTTTCTTCCAAGCTCCGTTATAGATGTAAATGATGTTATTTGTGGTATCATAAATTATTGGTACTTTTCCAGTTTTTGACGTTGGAACACCTGTTGGAGTTCCTGCACAAGTTGGAATATACAAAAACCCATTTGTTGCGTTTGTTGCATTAGCTCCAGATACACCTATTATCACATTACCATTTATATCTAATCTTCCAGCTAATGTTCCAAAGACTCCAAGTGATAACTCTCTATTTGCTCTACTTGCTAAAAATTGCCAAGTATCTGTTCCAGTAGTTATAAGTCTAAAATCTACATCATTAGAACCAGATGGAGAACTGAAATTTACTTGTGCATCTCCAGATGTAGAATTGACATTGAACATATTAGAACCTGATGCGGAAATAGTTGTTGCTACATAACTCGTTATAGTATTTGCAGTATCAAATGAGAGTAGTTTAGTTCCATTCATGTAGATATTCCAAGGTCTTAGAGTTCCACTTCCAGCTTTTTCTATTTCTGTGGCAAACTCTCCAGATACATTATAATCTGTTCTAAATTGTAAAACTTCATAGTTTGTCGTTATATCAGATGTTCTGAATAACTGTAATCCACCTGTTCTGCTTGTTCCATTTGGACTCAATGCTAAGAATGTGTTTCCGTTTGTTGTGGATGTTGTGAGATACATTTCATTTCCAGACAAAATCGAAGATTCGTAAAAGTTGTAACTTGTTGTCTTGATCTTGTTTCCAGCAAGTGTAATATCTGCTCCAGACATTGTTAGTCCTGCAGTGAAAACATTATTCACATTCAAGACAGCTGCAGTTCCATTGATCTTCGAAGCTGCAATTGCAGCTGATGAAGAAATATCTGCATTGACTACTGCTCCAGTTAGAGTGAGTTTTGAATATGCTATTCCTGCAGCTGCAGCTATCTGAGCATTTGTCAATAATGTTGAGTTGTTGAATTCATACCAATTGTTTCCTACTCGGAATAATAACATTGGAACAGTTTCAGATAATGTCTTGTTCACTGCTCCCAGGAGGAATATGTCTCCAGTTCCAGAGTCATTGTGAGATACTGTGATTGTATCACCTGATTTTGCAATTAATGCAATAATGTCTTTTGCATTCGTATTTGTATTTGTAATATTTTTCAGAGTGTCAGAACCAGGAGAAACAGAAGCTTGGATGACACTATGAGTATCAACTACTAGAGCAGCTCCTGATGATAAAACAATTGAAGTTACAGATGCAGGAATTCCTAGCATTCCAGTTTCTACATGTGCATAGACTGGACCTGCAATGTCATTCCATTGATTAGCAGAGATATCTTTTGAAGGATCGTTTGCGATAACTGTTTGATGAGTGTGTTGTCCTCGACTAATTCTAGTCAATTGTCTTCACCTTAACCGTAAGTGATAACCCAGGTGACTTGAATTGTATCTCCGATTTGGAGTGTAACATCTGCAGGAAAGACAGTCTCATGAACCATAGTTCCGTTTACTGGAGGACCAGCTGCATTGAAGAGACCTGCTTTATGTAATGCAGTAAATGCAGAAGATGCAGTAAATGTCTTGACTAGAGTTGTGACGTTTGTTCCAGTTGTGTGAGTGATAGAAGTAGCTTGAGCTCTTGCAAGTCCTCCAGTTGTAATTTCAGATGCAAGTGAAGTATCAGCTGCATTGGCAGCTGCAGTATCTGTAGTAAGTCCAATGTAATTTGCTCCTGCAGTACCTGCAGAAGTATTGGTATAGACTTGAGCATGTCCAAAGTCTCTTCCGGCATCTGTGAATAAATTGTCAAACCAAGGAGTCTTCACTGGAGTCCAGGGAAATTTTTCTTTCTCTCCGGTTTCTGCTCTTGTAATTTCCAATTGAACAAAACCATGAATTTCATTTTTGTCTTCCAATAAAGTTCGCATTGCTCCAAGATGTGTATCAAGGATTGCAGAACATGCAATAATTTCTAATAGAACAGTAGGATCTTGTTTTACTGCCTTCTTTATGTTTTCAATCTGTTTAGCTTTTCTTTCTCGTCCTTTCCTGGAAGTGAAACTTAAATTCATTTTATCTGCTCCGGTTTGATTTTGCCTTCTGCAACAAGTCTCTGCAAAATTTCCTTGTCTTCTTTTTCCTGGCAGGTTGGACAATTGTGTCTAGGGTGATGTACTTTATCAGGGACAAGTTTAGCAACAAAAGTTCGAGTAGTTCTAGGACCAATTCCTGTGATTTCACTTCCACATCTTCCACAAAGATGAGTCTCATTTCTTTCATGTTCGACTTGTCTTTCATGTTGGAAATATTCATCAGGAGAATTGAAGGAAACATTGTGGACTGCACATTTCAAAAGTCCGTCTTGTCCTTCCATGAGGGAGATTCAGGTTCTGATATATTTAAGAATCGTTAGTTTTGATTTATCCTGGATAGAGTCTACTCACACCAGGAGAACTATTTCAAACGTTTTTTGAGATTAAAGATTGCAGTAGTGATTCTCAGATAAGCTCCGATACTCCAGGTCCTAGAACCATAGAGATTTTTGATTGCAGCTTTATCCGTAGGATCTAGCATGATTTTTCCATTGTACATGTAATACATGATTGCATTAGGATTAGGATCATGAGCAAGTCCTAGTCCATGACCTGATTCGTGTTGGAATGTATTGAGAGGGTTCCATTGGAAGTTTGTTCCAGAAAAGCTCCAGTTTAGAGAGTCATTGAGATGCACATGGCATGGAGAGTTGTTTCCATCTGGAAAGTTACAATATCCCATGATTCCAGTATTACCGTTGATTACTGGATCCGTATTTCCATCAACCCATTCAAAAGTAATATCTGGATTTTGATCCTTTTTGACTTGAACAAAGTTTAGAGGAATTTCATCCTGCCATGTCTGCATCGTTGCTCTCATTGCAATATTGATTTCATGCTGATCTGGAATGTCCTGGGAACCTTTCACAAGAGCATAAGTTACAATAGATTTGTTCCATTTTCCAGTGACTTGAGGTTGAATCATCTCATAAGAAATGTTTGTAGGTTTGAGATTAGAGTCTGGAGTGCATTTCATTATGCATGTAGGTTCTGGAGTCATTTCTTCCTCTGATAAATTACCAGGACCATTGAGACTGCAAGAATGGCAGCGGAAATAATTCCAAATTCAGGAGCTGCAAGAATTCCAGAATGATTTCCATCAATAGGATTCGGACCTGATTCTACTTGACACCAAATAGGATAGACATAGTTTGTGAGGTTCAATCCCCTGGACATGTTGTATAATTTGTTCAAGTATTCTGGAGTTCCCTGGTGTAAGAGAATATAGTTTGCAGTTTGACAATAATCAAGATTTGCAGCTGCAGAAGTTGTGTGAGTATAGACTGCCATGATTGCAGGATTTGATTTTAGAAAAGTCATGTTGGCATCACTGAAGGTTCCTACTATGACTTGAGCATTGTTCGGAGGAAGATGGATTTCTACGGACCAATTAGGTGAAGTTTGATTTTGTGGAGCAGTATCTTCGTAAGAATTGAATGTGTAACATGGACATTTATCCCATCCTCCCTTCCAAGGATGAAGAGAAGCTGCTTCATCCATCAGTTCTCCATGTGCCTTGTGTAACATTACAAGCTCTACTGCCATGAATGTGATGATCATAATAACTCCAATTTCAAATGCTAGAAGCTGTCTCTTGTTCATAAAAATAAGAGAAAATCACTAACCTAAAAAGATTAGTGATTTTATGTGGAAATTGTAGATCCTGGAGGAATTGGAATAGATTTTCCATCAGGACCTATAATTGTCAAAGAAGATGTTATCTTCTGAGTGCTTGAACCGTCTGGAGCAGTAGTTACTATGTTGATTTGTCCAGTAGGTGTCTTTTGGTATTGTACTGAATAATAAGCTGCCATAATTGCCATGATAGCTTCTACTTCAGCAATCGAGATGACTACAGCTGCATGTGTAGGTGTATCAACGTTATTTGGAATTGCGTTGAATGCAGCTAGAATCACTGGAAAACCAAGTGCCATTAATCCGATGACACCTATTGACACAATATGAGTAACTGTGTCTGCTCCTGCTTGACCTAGTTGAGTCATTGATTTGATTCAAGAATCTTAGTATTTATTGATTGATGATTCTAACAAAATGGATTGCAGAAACCTTCTTTGAAGTGCTTCCAGTAGGAACATTTTTTCTCTTGAGTTTTGACTGCAGATTTATCTTGTTCTGCTATACTCATCTAAAACCCTCTTGATTTGTGGACCTGCAGAAATCATTCCAGATATACATGCTTTCAGAGCTATCATTAAAAAACTTTCGTTGTTCAATCCAGGAGAAAGAGCTCCAATACCTCCCATAAAACCGAGAACAAAAGAACCGAGGACTCTAGCTCCACGCTGTTTCCAAGTTAGAGACATTCAGATGAATGTTCTAGAAGAAAGTAATTAAGAATTGTTTTGTAAAATTGAAAAATGAAAAAGGATAGGTCAGAATCGGTTTCCCTTTCCTGCCTTTTTGGAATTTTGTGTTCTCTCGGTTTGAGGTTGTGAAGAGACAAAACCAATCATGATTCGTCCCTCTTCCTCGGAGACTCTCACAGCTTTGTAAGCAGGACATCCATTGCATCTCCTTTCCAGGAGATTCTCATTGCAAGGACCGTCACCTTTCAGTTTCAGTCCGCAAATGATTTTACTTTCTGCATCTTCAAATGTTTCTCCGGTTGCAGATTTCCCACATCTATTGCAAGAAGCTTCAACCATATCAAACACTCTAGGACCAGGCAGTAGCTACGTAGAGTCCGCTTTCGTGAGCTCTCTTTATATCAAGTCTCATACTGATTGCAGATTCAGTTAAACCGTTTACAGTCATATCGAAGTTCTCGATCTCAAGATCCTGATGCAAACCTAGAACAGCTGCAATGTCACGTTTAATGACAGCGACTGTTCCTGCAGGGATTTGAGGAGTTTCCCATACACGTTTCAAACCTACTGCTTTTGCCATGCCGGAATTGTTGATTACATCCTCATCATTTGGAGCTAACATTCTGTTATCCAAGAATGGGTAGTAACCTCCTCCTCCACCACCTGACACAATTGTTGCTTTAACAATTGTTTTGTAAGCATCGGTTGGATTCATGAACATTGTATCAGCTCGGTTGAGCTGTGTTCCTGGGAATTTGGACCTGATAATATTCACTAGAGCTTCTAGTTCTGCATGAACAGAGTTCGACTGCAGTTGTAGATTTGCCATTGTGTCAGTATTTGCAGGACTTGTAGTGTATCCCACTGAAATGATGTATGCTCCAAGAGCATAGTACCATGCAGCTCCTACATTTTTCAAGTTCTGTTCTACTGCTAGGAATTTATTATCTCTGATGTCGTTTCGTCTAACACCAGTTTTTGCTCGATAGTAACCATTGTTGTCTTCAGTGTTGAGCTGTACTGGACTTGTTTGTCCACCCATGTCGATAGGATCGGCATCGGTTGCTCTGTATTTTGTGAAGTCATTGTAACCTATCCAATTGGTGTATTTGTCAATTGGTACGTTAAACAATGGAGTCGGCATGTCCACTACTCTGATGTATTCTTTCCATTGAGAATATGGTTCTGCTCCCTCAAGGACCATATCAGCAATCTTCAAAGCTACTAGCGTTGAAGGAAGTGAAACGGTTTCTTTGAGTCCTGGAGTTTTAGAATATTCTCCAATGTGTACACCGAATTCAGAGTGAAGTAATTCTGGAAGACCTCTATTGACGTCTCCTTTCTCCATTGCTCCTGCTTCCTTGTAATTGAAGAAAGCTTGGAATGGTAGAGCTCTGATTGGCATCATTGGATTCCATGAACCTTGTCTCAAGTGATTTGCATACATGAGTGCTTCTTTGACTGGAGCAAAGTCTTCACTATGGAAGATCTTTTGCCTACTAACATTTGGTAGCTCAGATTTTGCCATTTTACTGAGAACCTCCTGTTAAGAATGCGACAATTGTATCTCCTGCGACTGTTGATGCGAACATTGCTTTTGCAAATACGTATCTTGCAATTGAACCAGCTGCATAAGTTGTTGGATATGCAGTGACTTTTCTTGCTTGACCTGCAGTTGAATGCGTGATCAAGTAATCACCAATTACAATATTTGCAACGTTTCCATCTACTGTGAGTTTTGTCACTCCATAGATTTGGACTTGTACAATGTCACCAGCTGCAGATGATGCTTGTCCATTTTCGATTTTTCCTGAACCTCCTACTGCTACTCCAAGAACTAAAGGATCGTTAGATACTGTAGTTGTTGTGACTCTTGGGAGTCTAGTAGCATCGGCAGGTGAGACCATGATGACCGGGGACCACATAGCGATAACTCCGTTTGAGATGAGACTTATGAAGGTCCCAGCTGAAACAGCTCCATCGACTAAGTTTGCCCAGAAGTCTGTTGCCATGTTCTTAAGCTAAATTGGATAAATTACATATTTAAGAATCGTTAAATCAAAAAAAGAAGAAAAAATTTCTAGAGACGAGTCAGAAGATCTCGTCTGTAATTTTCAAGCTCGTGAGGATCGGAGACAATTTTTGCAAAGTCTGGACCTATTGGACTAACACTTCCTGGAGGAGCAGTAGCTGTTCCGATTGTTTCCTGCAATCTTCCCATTTTGATAGTTCCTTTAGTGGTTGCTTCTTGGAGTTTTGCATCAACTAATTTTAGAGCTTCCTTGAGACCGTTGATTTGTGCATCCTTTCTTTTTAGAATTGGAAGCATTATTTTCTTCAGAGTCTCTTGGACCTTGGTTTCCATGATCTTCATTTCAGAGGAACAAGCATTTTGTGCTTCTACTTGAGACATTCCTTCTGCCATTTTTTGAATGATACAGACATTGGAGCTATCTGCAGTATTTGTTCCTTCGAGTTCATCATATCCATCCTCAGTCTCTTTTAGTTGAGATTGTCCTGGTTGTTCAACCATTGTTCCTTTCTTTTCTCCGGAGGGACCTGGAGCAAGTTCAGATGCAGTAGAAGAGCTAGATTGACCGTCCTTGTTGTTACCAGGGACTTGAGCTTCTTTGAGCTTCTCTTTCTCTTTTTCCTCGGCATCCATAATCTGTTCTGCTTCTTGAAGAGTTCTCTTTGTATCTGCAGGATCTGCCATGTCAAAAGCTAGTTTTACTAGCTGTCTTGTACCTGGCATTGCTTCCTGAAGTAGAGGAAGAGCTTCTTTCAATGAAGTAGCTTCTGAAAGCTTGGTTATCTTTCTGTTCTTAGGTAGAACCATGATTCATTTGGTTCAAGTCAGATATTTAAGAATCGTTTATTCGAGAATATGTAATTTAGTGACCTTGACTCCAGGTTCTGCAGGAGGAATTCTGTTTCCATAATAGTTGAGTCCCTGGGGATCTGTGACAACATAGGTCAATGCGATTCCATCAGACTCTCCAAGGATAGAACCTTGAGGGACTCTGAAGCATTCTCCAGTTTCACATTCTATGTTCCAGGACCTAGGTTCTGAACCGTTTATCGATACAGAATCAATGATTCCTTTTCTGATTGCATCCAGGATCACTTCATCTGTTTCATAGAGTAGCATTTCAATATTTTTCAGTTTGTCATTCCATTCTGCATCGTATACTATTCCTGATGCAGGATTCTTCTTTGGAGTAGTGTGATTGATGTCCATCATCTTTCCTACTGCAGTGTATGTCATTTTCTTGAGCAGATCTTCTGGAATCTTTCTACGATGTTCTTCTCCATCTCTTCTGTGATCTGTGATGTTTGTACCTGGTCCGGTTGCTACTACTAGAATGAATTTGCCTTTCTGAGGTTTGTATAAAGATTTTAGAGCTTCATCAGTTATCCAGGGGAAAGCTTCTTTTGCCATTCCTGGAATCATTGCTTCTTGTAGCTTCTTGTCTTTCTTCAGAGTCCAAGCTGCTCCTCCTTCTACTGGATCAAAAGCAAGTCTTCGGAAATATTTGTTAGTGATATTAGCTCGTTCTGATGCTGATTTCATTGCAATCTTTCCGAGTTTTCTTCCATTCTGTTTCCTGGGACCAATCTCAGTTTTTGATTCATCAATTGGTTTGAGCAATGAAATCCAAGTACATCTGCAATGAGGATGTGTGTTCATGATGTCATCTCCAAATTTCTCTGAAGGAAGTATTGGTCTTGTCTTGTCATCATCTCTCCAGATTGTTCCGTCTAGAGGTTGGCATATCTTGCAGTCTGGATTCTCAGGATCTGGATTATACTTGTACTGGAGAAATTTCTTTAACTGGATTTCTTTTGTCTCCTGGAGTGGAGGAGTCTCACCTATTGGGACTTGCTTGAATGCATTATCAAATTGAGGAGTAGGTTGGAGCAGCGTAATTCCGGAAGACTGGAACATCTCAGGACCATTAGCTTGATCTGTAACAAGTCCGATATGATTTGGAACCTTTGGATTCCATGCATCGTTTATGTCAAATGTTGGTTTTGATGGTTCCTTTTCTGTCACTGTTTTATTATGCAGTTCCGTATCTTTTGTATTTTTGGATTCATTCTCTGCTTTGATGATATCAGAAGAAGTCGATTCTTTTACTAGATTCGACTCTGGACCCCCTGGTGTCTTGATTGATTCTTCAATTTGTGCCTGAGGAAGTTCTGTTCCAGAACATTGACAAGCTTCTGTGATAGTTTCAGATGTGCCGAATCTTTTAATTTCTTTTTTTCCATCTTCAGTATGTACATGAGAATGAGGAAGATCTTTCCAATGCAAATATCTATCTTGAGCAGATCCTGATTCTACTTTTTGCTTTCCATGTTTGATAGTCGCATAATCAGCTTCTTGCATCTTGGAAAAGATGTCTCTATAGTTAGCTTGGAATTTTGTAATCGTGGGTTTCTTGTACTTGTAAGAGTCGATTGGTCCTGATTCGTGATAGTCACAAACATGCTCAATAGGATCAATCTCTCCTTTCACCAGGACACATCTTCCTCCAGCTACATACATCTTGCAGTTACCGCATTTATCTAAGATTGTTTCAACAAGCTTGATCTTTTTTTCTCCACTGCAGGGACATTCTTTGAGACCAATTTGTTTTTCAACAAGTCCTCCAGGAATGGAGACTGTCTCACCTACTGAACCTTGACCGGTTCCATTTTTCAATTGAATCCCTGGACGTTCTGCTCCTTCCTCAAAACCTATTCCAAAATGCTTCGGTTCATTGTTGAGAACAATCAAACCAGCTTGATTTGTTCCAAGTGCTTTTCGCATGAAATTATCCTTGTTAGTATAATCAATGATGTTACCTTGACCATTGTTGTCAAGGACCTCTCCATCTCCTCTAGGATCAGGAATGGAAGAGTAAGGTTTCTCTACTCTAGGATCTTCAACCAGGGAAGGAAATCTGTCTTGTATCAACCAATCTGGAAATTCATCATGGATGATATTGTTGATTTCATTTTCAGAGACTCCCCATCTTCGCAGAGTATCTATTCTATGAGTGACATCATCTGCAATGGTCTCCTGCATGTTTCTTTCAATGGTTGCAACGTATGCATCAGGATCTTCTATCTTTCCTTCCTTCTTTAGAGCAGCTACTGCAGCTTTGTGATTAGGATAAGTTTTGCCATGAATAGGGACTGGCATCTTCTATTCCTTGCTTGGTTTCATCTGTATTGGTTTTGATGGTTCTTTCTGTTTTTTTTGTTGAGTTTGTTGCAATGGCATTTGTTGTTGCATATCATTAGGATCTCCAGGTTGCTTTGATTGTAGAACTAAATTATCTTCTTCATCTGAGATTAATCCCACTCCTACATCAGCTGCAATCTTTCTCATTTCCTTTATAGATATTGCATTCTTTGATGCTAGAGTATCAACCCATGATTTCATATCTGCAGCTGACAAGTCAGTTTTATCTCCCTTGCCAAACATCAATTCAAAATCACACATCTCCCAGGGAATGTAGATTTCTACTCCTCCAGTTAATTCAGGATCGTATGCAGGTTGAGATTCATACCAGGGACGTATGATTGAATTTGTTAGAGCTATCTTCAATTGAATTGGAAATTGTGACATGCCAATATCATCTAAAACTGCAGATTGTTCTCCGTTTGCGTATGTTGGTCCCTGGGATTGTCCTGCGATTCTTCCCTTGGAAGTATTGAGAGCTTTGAAGATAGAACCTTGGAACAAGTCCATGAATGCTTGAGGATCATAAGCTCTAGTGGCATTGCCTAGCTCCTGGACTGTCATATCCTTGATACCATGAACAATATCTTCAGAGTCATGCAAGATTCTAAGCTCGGACCTCATTTGGTTTCTTTCTGATTCATCTGCCATGTGAGCAGGATAAATATTTCTTGGAAGGTATCTCTTCATTGATTTGTATGCTACGTTCTGCATTGCATGTTTGATGTCCAAGTAGGATTCTCTAGCTTTGAGGATAGGACCGTCTGGAGAATCTTCATAATAGAAAACTCTGTTTGTAAGCTGTGACATCACTCCGAATCCTATTACTTGTCCATTGAGAGGATTCCATTTGAAGTGCATTATCTCATCAGGTCTGAAATATCCGTTGTACTTTGCTCCCCTGAATTCATACCATTGAGGAATTCTGTCAGGAGTCCACCAAATTCTTACAAGAGATTCGATTGGCAATTGCTGAAAGTCATCTACTGATTTCACTGCATAGATTGGTTTGCGTAGCTTCCAGAAAGAATTTCCAAATGCAATTAATTCTTTGGCAGTCTGCCATGCGATATAATCAAGATCAATTCCTTTTGTAAAATCTGAAATGTATGATATGAGATTCTCAGTCTTTCCCTTGAAGTAATGTCTTCCTCCAGTAGTTTTAGCAGCTAGAAAGTTTACTCCCATTTGTGCATCTTCATCATCGATGTATCCTTGCATTTGTTGTTGCATTGGAACAATCGGAGCATCCCAGGGAGTGTATGTGAAACCTTCTCTTGGAAAATGATTTCCTCCAATGTTTGAAAACCAAAACGGTTGTCCGATGTATCCTTGAGGAAAGTCTGAGAAACCAGCTTCTTTGATTGCAAGTCTTCCATTAGATACTCCAAATGGTTTTAGTGCACTTCTTTTTGGTTGAGATGAAACAAGTTTTGGAAGTGTCGTTCCTCTGTAAGGATTAGGTTTTTCGAATCCTCTAGGAAGTGACATTGATCAAATTTACAGTCAAACATCATTTAAGAATTGTTAAAGTCATCCAGGGACATCAAGCATTCCACTTGAAGGAGACTAACTCAATTGATTTGGGAGCAATTGTGGTGTCTCAGTCCCTGTGATGACAGTTTGTAGATTAGACTCCTAGATGATTTGAGCATCTAACTCCTAACCTGCTAAGAGTAGACTCATTCCAGGATAAAAAGATTAGTGGTTCCTGGAAATGAGCAGACGATGCCAATGTCAAAACCATTTTGTTCCAGGTTCCAGAGGTCCAGGGAGCAAGTTTAGTGCGAACATGAATCTTTCCGTAGAAAAATTCCCTGCTCCCCAGACTATATTCACATCAGAAATATTGCTTTTAAAGAATTGTTTTTGGCAGATTGTCCTCCCCTGGAGTGACATCCATTTGGATAACGTGAAGGAAACAATTCAAATGCACAATCTCCACATATTCCATCTTTCTTCCAACACATAGCGACTGGATTCTTTGTAGTCTTTCCTCCTGGAGTAGGACAAGCTTTTCCAGTGGTTCCATTCTCTCCAATGATTTGACCTGCATAGTTCTTGCATCTCATGAGAAATCTCCAAGCTTTCTTTGGTCATTACAGTCTCTAGCATGAATTTCTTGTTGATATGCATTGAGATTATTCAAGTTCTTACCACATCTTTGACAAATAGAATTCTTCAGAGTTCCATGATATTGACTAGGATTAGTTTTCATTTCTTATGATCTCCACAAATAGGCAAATGGTCCACGCATCCTTCATGGTCCTTGCATACACAGATTGCAATCTCTCTTCCACAAATTATGCAGGTCATTGAAATAACTTCTCCCAACATTTTTTATGATAACCGTTTCTTCCATGAGCTGCCATTTTAGAAATGATAATGTCTCCATATTGAAAATCCAATCCACACTTTCTGCAGCTCTTGGAAGGGAATCTGACTGTTTGTCCAAATATCATTTCTCTAGAACCTTTGCTCATGCTTCTTGGACTCCTATTTGTAAGAAACATTTCTTGCATTGTTGTATCCCCTGGAGGACCTGGACTTCTACTGGAGCTGCAAGACATTTGTGACACATTCCATATTGTTTATGTCCTTGACCTTCTCCGATTTGAAAAGTGAGATTCATAGGATCGTTTCCTGAGTGAGCTGCATCATGACATAGCTTCTTCCAGGATTTATCAAGAACTTTGTTCTTCTGTCTGCATCTGATGCATTCTCCATTGTCCCTGAGTTTCTTGTTGCATTCAGAGCATCTTTCTTTTGTCATCTACTTCTCCGTACATCCTTGAGGTGAGCAAGTACAACAATGTAGAGGATCAAATACTG
>Ga0207693_10001255_pt1 | contig 22575 bp, 19 predicted proteins | sample LARL81metaG_FD_184347 | JGI IMG/M metagenome (GOLD analysis project Ga0207693, IMG submission 184347) | Corn, switchgrass and miscanthus rhizosphere microbial communities from Kellogg Biological Station, Michigan, USA - LAR L8-1 metaG... | ecosystem: Host-associated > Plants > Roots >... | reverse complement strand
GGCTTGTACGGACCGCCATAGTTCGGGTTCGCCTCGAACTGGACCAGCTGGTTCTTGCTGTAGCTGGCGATCTTGTACGGGCCGGAGCCGACCGTCTGCTCGTCCGGCAGCAGTTTGTCGGCCGGGAACACCTTGCTGTCGACGATCGGCCCCGCGGCCGTGCCGAGCACATACGGCCAGGTCTGATCGTTGCCCGCCTTCAGCGTGAACACGACGGTGCTGTCGTCGGGGGCCGCCACCGAGGCCATGTTGCCGAGCAGGGAGGCCGGCCCGTTGGGGTCATTGATCTTGACCTGGCGCTGGAAACTGAACGCCGCGTCCTTGGCGGTGACCGGGTCCCCGTTGCTGAACTTGAGACCGGACTTCATCTTGCACGTGTATTCGGTGGGTTTGGTGAATGAGCAGCTCTGCGCCGCGTCCGGCTGCGGCGTCTGGGACTTGGATGGGACGCTCATGAGGAATTGGTACATCTGGATCTCGACGAGCAACGAGCCGTTGTCGTACGAGCCCGCGGGGTCGATCGCCGTCACCTTGTCGGTCGTGCCGACCGTGATCGGGCCACCGCCGCCTCCGCCGCTCGCGCTGCCCCCACCTCCGCCGCTACTGCTCTTCTTGCCGGCGCCACACGCGCTGACGATCAGCGCGAGGGCGGTTACTCCGATGAGCACGCCGTGCGTGCGCCGAAACCGCATACCTCTCGTCTCCGTCCTGACTCGCGCAGACCGCTTCGCCTGCACGGTCGATCCCCTGCGGCGGATGCCGCTCATGAGCCCGGGACTCTACCGACCGCAGGCGTCGACCGGGCCGTTCGAAGATTACGAATGAGCAGCAGTCATCTGGGCGACGTGGTACAAGGCCAGCCGTCGACGGCTCCATGGGGGCTCACACGGCGGAGGAGCTGCCCGTCCGGACCTGGCACGCTGGGCTCATGACTGTCTCGCACGTCGCCGAACTAGCCGCAGCGGTGTCGCGCTATGCCGAGCGGTTCCACGCCCCCGCCGGAAGTTCCCATCACGTAGCGTCACCATTCGGCGGCTGGTTGTTACTGGCGCTGGCCGCGCCGGCTGCCGTTGGCGCGGATCGCGCTCGGCTGGAGGAGGCCTTGGGGGTACCGGTCGACCTGGCCGCGGAGGCGGCAGATCGGCTGCTCGACGAGCCGCACCCGGTCGTGGCGAGCGCCGCCGCGGCATGGCATCAGCGCGCGGTTGAGACGGATGCCTTACGGGGCTGGCTCGCCGGCTTGCCCGACGCAGTCGAGCGCGGCGACGTGCCGACCCAAGCGGTGGCCGATGCCTGGGCGCGCAGTCGGACAAACGGCTTGATCGAGGCATTCCCGGTCGAGATCACGCCGCTCGTCGTCCTCGTCCTCGCATCGGCCCTCGCCACGAAGGTGTCCTGGCAGCGCCCGTTCGAGGTCGTGCCGGCTGCATCTCTCGGGCCCAGCGACTGGGCGACAGCGCTGCAGCGCGTGCTGCGCAGCCCGGAGTCAGGTCATGACTGCTACATCGCGCAGACCGAACGCGCCGGGCGAGTCGCCGTCCACACGGCCCGGGCCGAGGCGGGCCTGGCCGTGACGTCCGTCATCGCGGACCCGGGTGTGGCGACCGCGGACGTGCTGGCCGCAGCACATGAGGCAGCGGCCCGAACAGCCACCCGGACGTCGCTGTTCGACCTGCCGCTCGGCGACTCGCCAATGTGGAGCATCGCCGAAGCCGCATCCCATCGGGGTGGTCGTCAGGAGGACTGCGTCGCCGTACTGCCCGCGTGGTCCGCGCGGTCGGACCACGAGCTGGCTGGTGTGGCCGGGCTCGGTTTCGACGATGCGGCCGGAGCGCTGATCGCACTGATGCCGAAGGGCGACTACGAGTACGAGGCGCGGCAGTCCGCGTATGCCCGCTACTCGCGTGAGGGTTTCGAGGCCGCGGCGGTCACCGCTGTCGGCATCCGACTCGCCGCGGCCTTTGGTGGCGAAGGCGTCAAGCGAACCGCGACACTGCGATTCGGCCATCCCTACGCCGTCGTCGCCACCGTGGAGTCGGACGACAGTCCGTGGGACGGCCTGCCGGTGTTCTCGGCGTGGGTAGCCGAGCCTGAAGACGCCGAGGCCGACTGACGTTCGTCGACGCGCTAGCCGACGAGCAGGACCTCGAGCGTTCGTGGGCCGTGTACCCCCTCGACCCGGCGCAACTCGATGTCGCTTGTCGCGCTCGGACCGCTGATCCAGGTCTGGGGTCGGGCCGGATCCAGGGCGCCGATGCCGTCCGGTACCAGGGCCACCACCTGCTGGGCTCCGACGATGACGAGGTGGTAGTCGGGAATCAGCGTGAGGGCGCGTCGGCCCTGGCCCGCGCCGTGATCCAGTACCACCGTTCCGGTCTCGGCGATAGCGACGGCGCAGCCGGTGATCACGCCGTCGACCAGGTCGAGCTCTCCCGTCGTCAACGGGGGATCGTCGCGCAGCACATCGGCCTCCGGCTCCCACTCGACCGGGAAGCCGGGCGGTACCACGACCCGGCGCGCCACACGGCGACGCAGGGCGGCGGTTATTTGCGCCGGCACGTCCTCCGGCTCGCACCGGATAACGGCCGCGCCGTATTCCCGGACGCGGGCCGCGAACAGGTTCAGATCGACCACCGCGGCACCCGCAGTGCGGTAAGCGCGGGCGGGCGGTGCCGGTTGGGGCCGGTCGGCGAGAGCCTGCCGCACCCGGGCGAGTATCTCGTGCCGAGCGCCGGTCATCGCTGACCCTCGCGGGTCCACCAATCACGAAAGGTCTCTCGCGGCGGCTCGGGGAGATCGCGCGCGGCGACCCAGGCGGACAGCGGCGGGGGCAGCGCCCGGCGCCGAGCTGCCAAGCGACCCAGGCGGCCCGCGCGCAGGGCCCGAGTCCAGCGCTCCGAGTCCGCCATCGTCCAGGCGGCCGCGGCCATGAGGGATCGCTCCGGAGACAGTCGGCGACGCCGCGCGCTGTCGACCGCCTCGCTGCGCAGGTGGACGAGCATCGTCGGGATGTCGATGGCCACCGGGCAGACCTCGTAACAGGCGCCGCACAGCGACGAAGCGAACGGCAGGCTTGCATTGGCCGCCACCCCGGTCAGTTGCGGCGACAGGACCGCACCGATCGGACCTGGGTACACCGAGCCGTACGCGTGCCCGCCGGTCCGCGTGTAGACCGGGCAGACGTTCAGGCAGGCCGAGCAGCGGATGCAGCGCAGCGCGTCCCGGCCGCGCGGATCCGCGAGCGTGGCCGTTCGGCCGTTGTCCAGCAGTATCAGGTGAAACTCTTGCCCCTCGGTCGACCCTGTCCACATCGAGGTGTAGGGGTTCATCCGCTCCCCGGTCGACGATCGCGGTAACAGCTGCAAGAACACCTCGAGATCGCGCCAGTGTGGTACCAGCTTTTCCAGCCCCATGACCGTGATCAGCATTCGCGGAAGCGTGACGCACATCCGCCCGTTCCCCTCGGACTCGACCAGGACAAGCGTCCCGGTCTCGGCAACCGCGAAGTTGGCCCCGCTGATCGCCACGTCGGCGGTCAGGAACTTCTGCCGCAGGTACCGCCGGGCGGCTTCGGCCAGCGCGGCCGGGCTGTCGGTCAGGTCGGGGTCGACGCCGGGCATCGCGCGACGGAAGATGTCGCGGATCTCGGCCCGGTTGCGATGGATTGCCGGCACCAGGATGTGGCTCGGCGTGTCGTGCCCGAGCTGCAAGATGAGCTCGGCCAGGTCGGTTTCGCATGGGGTGATTCCGGCGCCGGCCAGCGCGTCGTTGAGACCGATCTCCTGAGTCGCCATCGACTTCACCTTGACGACCTCAGACGCACCGGCTCGGCGCACCAAGTCGACGGCGATCCGGTTCGCCTCGACGGCGTCCCGTGCCCAGTGCACGGTGCCACCGCGGGCGGTGACCTGTGTCTCGAGCTGGACGAGGTATTGGTCGAGATGAGCGAGCACGTCGTCCTTGATCGTTGCGCCGGCTGCACGAAGCTCCGCCCAGTCGGGCAACTCGTCCACGACCTCCGCCCGCTTGGCCTGGATCGTGGCGGTCGCCGCACCGACGTTGCGACGCAGTTGAGCGTTGCTCACCGCTTCTCGCGCAGCGGCTGGGAACGATCTTCTACCGCGCAGCTGGCCGACCCCGGCCGGCGCCCTTGGCAGGTCGGCGCCCATCACGGCACCTCGTCCGTTGCCGCCAGGATCTCGGCCAAGTGCATGGTGCGCACTCCGGTGTTCAGCCGGGATAGTCCGCCGCCGATGTGCATAAGGCACGAGGCGTCGTTCGCGGTGCAGATCTCCGCTCCGGTATCGAGAACCGCGCTCATCTTGTCCGCCAGCATCGCCGTCGACACGTCGGGGTTCTTCAGCGCGAAGGTTCCGCCGAAACCGCAACATGATCGCGCGTCCGGCAGCGGTACCAGGTCGATTCCACGAACCGCCTGAAGCAGTTGCAGCGGACGTTCCCCGACCTTGAGCGCGCGCAACCCGTGGCACGCCGGGTGGTACGTGACCCGGTGCGGAAAGTAGGCGCCGACGTCCGTGACCTCCAGCACGTCGACGAGAAACTCCGACAGCTCGAAGGTATGGCGTCCCACGATCTTCGCCGCCTCGGCCAGCTGGACGTCGCCGACCTCCTGTGCCGTCGTCTCGTGCTGATGGCGGATCGACGCCGTGCACGAAGCGCTCGGAACCACGATGGCGTCGTAATCGAGGAAGGTCTGGACATGGTTGCGGATGAGCGGGAGGGCTTCGCGCGGATAGCCGGTGTTGATCAGCAGCTGTCCGCAGCAGGTCTGGCTCATCGGGAACACGACCTCGTGCCCCAGCCGACGCAACAAGCGCACCGTCGCCTTGCCTACGTCCGGGAAGAGGCCGTCCACGAGGCACGTGGCGAACAACGCGACCCGCATGCCATCGACCCTACGGTGGCAATATGCACAAATAACATCGACACCGGGGTATCACTGGGGGAAGTGTGTTGTCCTAGTCGAGGGAACGACTAGGGGAGTCACATGACCAACGAGTACGCCGCGGTCGCGGTGGTGAACGATTCGGTCGTCACGGCGCGAGACATCACCCGGGTGTACGGCGAGGGTGACACGGCCGTGTCCGCCCTCCGCGGCGTGACCGTAGACATACCGGTGAGGCAGCTGACCGCCGTCGTCGGGCCGTCCGGATCCGGCAAGTCAACGCTCATGCACATCCTGGCCGGGTTGGATCGGCCGACCACGGGGTCGGTGGAGATTGATCACACCGAGATCACCACGCTGGGCGACGCGGACCTGACCAAGCTTCGGCGACGACACATCGGTTTCGTGTTCCAGTTCTTCAACTTGCTGCCGATGCTCACCGCGCGCGAAAACATCCTGCTCCCGCTCACCATCGCCGGGACCAAACCGGACGAGGCCTGGTTCGACGAGCTCATCGACCGGGTCGGCCTGTCCGATCGGCTGTCGCATCGTCCCGCCGAGCTGTCCGGCGGGCAGCAGCAGCGCGTCGCCATCGCGCGGGCCCTGGTATCCCGACCGACCGTCGTCTTCGCCGACGAGCCAACCGGCAATCTCGACTCCCGATCGAGTGCTGACATCCTGGAGTTGATGCGCTCGTCCGTGGACGAATACGGGCAAACGACCGTAATGGTGACCCACGACCCGCTGGCGGCCGCGATGGCCGATCAGGTGCTCCTCCTGGCGGACGGCCTCATCGTCGAGGCCCTGCCCCGGTCGACGGCGCACGACATACGCGCTGCGGTCGAGCAGCTGGAGTACCGGTGATCAAGTTCGCGGTGCGCGGGCTGTTGGCCCGGAAGCTCCGGACTATTCTCACCGCGCTCGGCGTCGTGCTCGGCGTTGCTCTGGTGAGCGGCACGTACGTGCTCACCGACTCGATCTCGACGGCGTTCAACTCGATCTTCAAGGAGACCTACAAGAACACCGACGTCGCGGTCACGGGCAAGCCGGCATTCTCGGCGAGCGACCAAGGGAACGGTGCCAACTCGGCGCCCTCGTTCGACGAGGCCGTCCTGAACCGGATCACGGCCCTGCCCGACGTAAAGTCGGCCGTCGGCCAGGTCCAGGGCGACGCGCACCTGATCGGTTCCGACGGCAAGGCGATCACCTTTGGTGGAGCGCCGAATCTCGGCTTCAGCGTCGATCCGGCGAAACCCGAATTCAATACGCTCACCCTGGTGGCGGGCGCGTGGCCGCAACCGAGCCAGGTGGTCATCGATCGCGGCACCGCGGACAAGAAGCACTTCGCCGTCGGTCAGACCATCGGGGTGCAATCCCGTGGGCCGGTGCGCGAATTTCGCATCTCCGGTCTGGTGAACTTCGGCGCCGTATCGTCCATCGGTGGTGCCACGATTGCCGGATTCGACCTGAACACGGCTCAGACCCTGTTCGATAAGCGGGGCCAGCTCGATCAGATTCTGGTTGCGGCCAAGCCCGGCGTGTCCCCGAAGCAACTGGAAAGCCAGGTCGCGAAGGTCATCCCCCCAGGAACGCAGGTCCGTACCGGCAGCGAGCAGGCGGCCAAGAACGCCGAGGACACCACGGGCTTCATCTCGTTCCTGCAGACCTTCTTGCTTGCCTTCGGGGGTATCGCGCTGTTCGTCGGCTCGTTCGTGATCGCGAATTCGTTGTCGATCACGATCGCGCAGCGCACCCGCGAGTTCGCAACCCTCCGCACGCTCGGAGCATCCCGGCGTCAGGTGTTGCGAAGCGTCATCCTCGAGTCCGTGATCATGGGTGTGCTCGCGTCGGTCAGCGGCCTGTTGCTGGGGCTGCTGCTGGCCATTGGACTGTTCAAGCTCTTCGATTCGTTCGGCGTGACGCTGCCGAACAACGGTCTGGTGTTCCAAACCCGCACGATCGTCGTCGCTCTCGTCGTGGGCATAGTGATCACGGTGCTCGCGAGTCTTCGGCCGGCACTGCGGGCGACGCGGGTGCCCCCTATTGCCGCCGTTCAGGAAGGGGCCACGCTACCGCCGGGCCGTTTCCACCGGTACCGCGGCATCGGCGCAGCGCTGGTGATCGCGCTCGGTTTTGCCGGCATTATCGTAGGGCTGTTCGTGAAGGGTCTCGGCACGGCGCAGGTCCTGATCTTCATGCTCGGCGGCGCGCTGCTCGTTTTCATCGGCGTCGCGCTGTTCTCTTCGCGGCTGGTCCGGCCGCTGGCCGCAGTGGCCAATCCGGTTGCCCGCTGGTCGGTCATCGTCTTCTCGATATTGGTCTGGCCGTTCTTCACGTTGCCGTATTGGCTGCTGCGGTATGGCGCCTGGGGCCCGGGTGCGACCGGGCGCCGGGTCGGTGCGTTTGTCCTCGGTGCGGTGCTGAATCCGCTGATACTGCTGATCGTCCTCGTGATGGCCGCTAGACGCCGATTCACCTCGTGGCAGCCGGACTGGCCGGTCGAGTTCCCCGGAGTGATCACCGACCGGTCGACCACGAACCTGGGCGCCCAGAACAGCGAGCGCGACCCGCAACGAACGGCCGCGACGGCGGCTGCGTTGATGATCGGCTTGGCGTTGGTGACACTCATGGCCACGTTTGCCGCCGGCATCATCAAGCCGTTCGAAGATGCCGTCGACCAGATCTTCATCGCGGACTACGCCATCACCGCGCAGAACAACTTCGACCCGCTGCCCCCGAGCGTCGCCGCTGCGGCAGCAACGGCGCCCGGCGCAGAGGTCGTCTCCGGCGTACGGGGCGACGCAGGTCGGGTCTTCGGCTCGACGGTGCAGGTGACCGGGGTAGACAAGCAGGCCGGGCAGGTACTGGCGGTTGACTGGACGAAGGGCTCGCAAGCCGTGTTCGCCGAACTCGGCGCGACCGGAGCGTTCGTCGAGCAGAAGTACGCCAAGGACCATCACCTCGACATCGGATCACCCGTGTCCGTTCAGGTGCCGAGCGGCAAAACGGCAAACCTGAAGATCATCGGAATCTTCAAGAGTCCGCCGGGCGGCTCGCCCTTTGGTGCTGTGACCATGTCGACGCCGACGTTCGACCAGTACTACTCGCAGCCCCTGAACATCTTCACGTTCGCGAAGATGACCGGCGGGGTGACCAGCCAGAACACCCAGGCCCTCGAGAACACGCTGAAGGACTTCCCGAACGCCAAGGCGTCGACCCGCAGCCAGTTCAAGAAGGATCAGGTGAGCGGGCTGCAGAACATACTGAACATCCTGTACGTGTTGCTGGCGCTCTCGGTGGTGGTCAGTCTGTTCGGGATCGTCAATACGCTCGTGCTCACCGTGTTCGAGCGGACGCGCGAGGTCGGCATGCTGCGGGCGATTGGATTGACCCGGCGGCAGACCCGCCAAATGATCAGGCAGGAAAGTGTCATCACCGCATTGATCGGAGCGGTGATCGGGATCGTTCTCGGATTGGTGCTGGCCGGTCTGCTTACCTCTCGGCTGGACTTCACCAGCTTCGTGGTGCCGGTGCCGCAGCTCATCATCTTCCTGGTGATCGCGATCATTGTGGGCCTTTTCGCCGCGATCTTCCCGGCTCGGCGGGCGGCTCGACTCAATCCGCTCGACGCGTTGGCTTACGAGTAGCAGCCACGGGCGGGCCGCTGCGGCTCGCCCGGCCGGCTATTCCAAGAGCCCCTGCCGCATGGCTTCCGCGACGGCGGCGGCCCGGTCGGACACGCCGAGTTTCTCGTAGAGCCGCTGTGTATGCGTCTTCACGGTGCTCGCTCCGATGAACAGCTCCTGCGCGACTTGCGGGATGGACAAGCCACGGGCAAAGCCCCGGAGAACCTGTTGCTCCCGCTCGCTCAGCACCGGCGTGTTCGAGGACGCGCGCATCCGGATCTGGCTGGCCAGCGCCCCGGCCAGCTCGGCCGGGACCACGGTGTGCCCGGCGGCGACCCGCATCACCGCATCGACGATCTCGCCGCGCCGGGCATCTTTCGACAGGTAGCCAGCGGCTCCCTCCTCGAGGGCCCGGAAGACCACGGCGCTATCTGTGACCGCCGACAGCAGCAGCACCCGCGTCGGCAGATGATCGCGCACCACGGCGTGCACGACGGCCACTCCATCCATTTCCGGCATCTGGTAGTCGACGACAGCAACGGCCGGTTCTTCGCGGCGAATGAGGTCGAGTGCGTCGCGGCCGTTCTCGGCCTCGCCGACAACGTCCACTCGGCCGCTGTTGGTCAACCCGCGGATCACGCCATCGCGAAAGAACGGGTGGTCGTCGACGACGACGACCGTCACCCGCGGGTCAGACATCCGCACGCGCACATGTTAGTGCGCCGTCTGCGAGGCGTCGCACCTTGCCGACGGACGAGTTAACCGTGTGTCACGCTGAGGGACCGGCAGCGCAGGGGAGGACGCCATGAGACCTTTCGCTTCGGGGTTCTTCCGGTCATTGAGCCCTGAGGTGCGCCCGATCGTGGTAGAGCACGCAATGCGGGGTATTTGGCTCCAGGTCTGGCTCCGTGGCGCCCTGGTCGTCTTCGTGCTGTTCACGCTTGGGCTCGTCCCGCCGTCGACCGGTGGGCCCACATGCTGGGCGATTGCCATCCTGTACGCGCTGATCGCTGCCGGTGTCGCCGCGTGGATTCGCCAGGGCGGCGACGGCCCGGTCCGCTACGCCTGGCTCGCTCTGTATATCGACGTCGCCGCGCTCAGCACGCTGTCCATATTTACCGGGGTAGTGGCGCCGGACGACTGGACAACGGACACGTTGCAGCGTGGGTTCTTCCTCATCCCGCTACTGGCGGCCGTCCAGTTGCGGCCCTGGGTCTGTCTGAGCGTCGTCGCCCCGACGACCGCGTGCTACGTGGTCGTATGCATCGTGACGCAGGGCGCGAACGACGAGCCCTCCCAGTCGCTGATCATGCGGTCGTTCGTCATTGCCTGCTTATCGGCCGCTGCGGTGTGGCTCTCGGCGATCCAGCGCTCCCGCGTGCTGACCATTGGGCGGCTCGCGGCTGACCGGTCGAGCCTGCTGGCCGAGCTGATGAGCATCGAGGAACGCGAGCGGCGCAACCTGGCCGAGCATTTGCACGATGGCGCGTTGCAGTACGTGCTCGGGGCGAGGCTCGATCTCGAAGATCTGCGCGACGGAGACAGCCGGGCGGCGCTGGACCGGCTCGACCAGGCGCTCGCCGAGTCGTCGAAACTGTTGCGGAGCACCGTCACGGAGTTGCATCCCGCCGTGCTGGAGCAGTCCGGCTTGCCGCGCGCCTTGGACAGCCTCCTTACTACGGCGGCGCCGAGGGCCGGCCTGGCGGCTTCTCTCGACGTCGACGACTGGCCCGCCGACACTCGTACCCCGATCGACATGCTGCTGTTCACGACCGCCCGAGAGCTCGTGACGAACGTCGTGAAGCATGCCAACGCCCGCCGGCTCGACCTGCGCCTCTCCTTGCGCGGCGACCGGGCTGTACTGGTGGTCGCCGACGACGGTGTCGGTCTTGCCGATGGTGTCTTGGCCACCCGGCTGGCCGAAGGGCATATCGGGCTGGAGTCATATCGAGTCCGCCTCGAGGCGGCGGACGGGCACTTGAGCCTGGTGCCCGGGCCGACGGGTGGGACGGTCGCGACCGTCGACGTGCCGGTTGAGAGTCCGGTGGCGGCTGCCCTCGCCTGACGGGGCCGTTAGATCCGCGATGGTTCCAGTGGTTCGGCGGACAATCCCGTCCCCGCGTCGGCGACAGCGGGAACCGCCCGGCCCTCGTCCGCTCGCACCAGCGCCACCCCGGCTACGATCGCGACACCGCCCAGCAGCTGCACGCTCGTCGGCAACTCCCCCAGCAGCACCCAGGCCACCAGTACCGCGAAGACCACCTCGGTCAGCCCGACGAAAGACGACAGCCGGGCGCCCAGCCGACGGGCCGCGCTGATGCCGGCGACGTAGGAAAAGGCGGCGGCCACGAGGGACAGACCCAGCACCGGAACGAGCCAGCTCGTGCGATGGCCGGCGAACTCGACGGTGCCGAACCTCGCGTGCATCGGCAATGCTCCGACCGCGCCGAGGGCTAGCAGCGCGACAGCGCCTACCGCCATCCCGCCACCCGCCACAGTTATCGGAGGCAGCTCGCCGTCGTTGCGCGCGGACACGACGAAGTAGACGGCCAGTCCGATGGCGGCACCCAGACCCCAGAGCACGCCGACCGGATCGAGATGGTTGTCGCCGAATACGTCCAGGATGAGCGTCAGCCCGGCTAGTGCTATCGCGGATCCGATCGCCGTGAGCCGATGTGGACGCTGTCCGTGCCGTAACCACATCCAGCCGACCACGAGCACAGTGCCCAGGTACTCGAGCAGCAGTGCCACGCCTACCGACAGGTGCTCGACCGCGTTGAAGAAGCACAGCTGCGCACCCGCGACGGCGACCAGCCCGTATCCCACCAGGCCGACGCCGTTACGTCGCAGCGTCGCCCATCGGCCGCGCATCGCGACGAGGGCCGGAATCGCGATAACGACCGCAGCCACGCTGATGCGGGCCGCGACGGCCGCGCCCGGCGTCCAGCCCGAGTCGATGAGTGAATGCGCGAACGAACCCGAGGTGCTGAAGGTCGCGGCGGACGCTATGGCTAAGACGAGACCGGCGTGGTGCGTACGCATCGAAGGGGCCCCTGTCATTAGTCAAAGACATGTATGCTGATGACAGTCCGGAGACTAGTGAAGCCCGTGACAGGAGTCAACTTGATTTTTGCTCATGACACGGAGGTTGCACTTGCGGCCGCGGCGGCCCTGGTCAACACCGACGACGGGGGCGACGAGCACCTGCCCGACATCGCGGCGCTCGATGAATTCGTCCGGGCCTGGGGGTGGACGGGTGATCGCCGGCGAGACGAAGCGGAGCTGCGCGCGGTACGCGAGCTGCGCCCTCGACTGCGGCGGCTGTGGGAGGTCGACGAGGAGACCGTCGTCGAGATCATCAATGGCCTGCTGCGCGAGGCCGACGCGCTGCCGCAGCTGGTCCGCCACGACAGGTGGGACTACCACCTACACGCGACGCCGCCGGACGCGCCACTTGCCACCAGGATGGCAGTCGAGGCCGCGATGGCGTTCGTCGACGTCGTACGCGGCAAGGAGTTGTCCCGGCTGCGGATCTGCGCCTTCCCGACGTGCTCGAACGTGGTCATCGATCTATCCAAGAACCGGTCAAAGCGCTTCTGCGAGGCGGGCTGCGGCAACCGGGCGGCCGTCGCCGCCTATCGGGCTCGCAAGGCTGCCGCTGGCCGCTGATGGCCGCCGAGCGCAATCAGTATGCATATTCCGGTGTCCTACCCGCGGAACATGCGTATCAATCGGTACCGAGCGCGGTCTCGATGAACAGTGCCCGGCGGGGACACGCCGCGACCGCCGCCCGGGCCGCACGATGATCAGCCCGGCCGGAAAGATCAGGCGCGGTGATAGGAAATCCCCAACGATCAGCGCGAATTAGCGTCGGAGCCACGTGCAGGCAGATTCCCACCGCCTCGCACTGCACCGGATCGACGTGCAGCCGGCCATGGTCTTCGCGGTGACGTCGGTGGGCACCCACGTGGTCAGTCCCCGACCGGGGTGGGAAAGAACTGATCGTCGCCCCCGTGCCGGCAGCCGCTGCCGGCGACGTGCGAGTGAACGTCCGACGCAAAGGTGGCCATGGCGCTGCGAATCATCCGGACTGCGCCGTCCGGATGGTGGCAGGCGCCCCGTCCGGACACTTCCCCGAGCATGCCGGCCAGCCGCCCTACCTCCGCGGAGCGGGCCCGAAGGTCGACGATTGACGTCAACGCTTCGGCTGAGGCGGGTAGCCCGAACCGGCAGGGTCCGCACTGCCGGGCGCTTTCGGCGGCCAAGAACTCGGCGATGGCCGCCGCTTCCGCCAGCCCGCAGCCCTGCGTGCCCAATGGAAGCAAGACCCCCGCTCCGAGCGACAGCCCCTGGGCCCGAGCCGCTCGCTCGTTGGCCGGCAGCGAGGACAGCACCTGCCAACTAACCCAGGTCCCGCCGTACCCCCCGACCAGCGCGGCCTGATGGGGACGCGGTCCGAGGACGCTGTCGATCGCCTGGGTGAGCGTCGTCGTGCCCGCCACCTCGATGACTGTGCGCTCGCCGGCGGTGGCGATCGTGAACAGCCGCGCTGCTGCCGGTCGGCCTGAAGCACTTCGTGCGATCATCGCCGTCCGGGCCAGGGTCTCGACGTTCTGGATCAATGTCGGCCGACCGTGGACGCCGCGCACCGCAGCCGGCACCCGGCGGAACTCCGGTCGCGCGGGGCCGCCGGACAGCGCGCGGACGATCGCGCTCGACTCTCCGGCCACGTACCGGCGCGGTGCGGTCGCGAGATAGACGATCGGCTCGGCCAGCCCGGCGGCGCGACGCTCGGCGAGGGCGCGCGTCACGGAAGCGAACAGCGATGACGCGCCCTCGTGCAGCCACACGACGAGCGATCGCGCGCCGAGGGCCTCCGCGGCGCAGACCAACCCGTCGAGCACGAGGTGCGGGCGAAGCTGCAGTAGCGCGGCGTCCTTGGCGCTGGCGGGTTCGCTCTCGGCTCCGTTCGCGACGACGACACCACCGCCGCCGGCGTCGCGATGCGCCCGCCACTTGGCCGCCACCGGGAAATGACCGCCGCCGCACCCGTCCAGCTCGGTTGCCGCGAGAGCGGAGATCAGCCGGGCACCCGATCGGTGGGTGAACCGCGGTCGGTCTCCGTACCGTGCCAGGTGGGCGTCGAGGTCGTCCGGCATCAGGGACGTGAGCGGCTGCGTCCAGCCGGCCGGGTAGCTGACCGGCGCGGGGAGCAGGCGTCCATCGGTGAGCGGCGCCAGCGCGGGCAGGGCAGTCATCGATCGGCCTGTCGATGTGCGATCTGCTCGGCGGGGGTTCGCGCGGCATACCGGGACAGCGCGACGACCGCGATCAGCGCGCCGGTCGAGAGATACAGCCAGCGCAGCATCGCCGTGTCACCACCCGCGAGCACGCCGTGCAACCAGACCAGTAGCAGCGCGACGATCGCGACCTTGTGCACGCGCCACCACAGTCGCTGGGGTAGGTGCCCGGCCAGTAGCGCCGTGCTGCCCACCACCAGGCCGGCCCACGCCCCGAGGACGCCCAGCGTGACTGCGACCGGACGGTAGGCGGACTGCATGGGCAGGCTGGCGCCTCGCCATCCGACACCCGCGAACCTGTCGGTGGCGAGCACAACGATATGCGCGATCGTCAACGCGAGGGTCAGCGCCGCCAACACGATGTGCAGCCGGATGCGGGTGGCCGGGCTGGGCCGGGCGACCCGGGTGCGCAACGGATGCGACAGCAGCAACCCGAGTACCACCAGCAACACCAGCAACAGGTAGGCGCTGATACCGGTGGCCCGAGCGATCATCCACGGCGCCATCCGGTGCCCCTCGACGACGCCGATGGCCGAGCCGATCAGCACACCGGTGACGGCGGAGCTCAGGGTCGCGGCAAGTCCGACGATCGTCCGGCGGAGGATCGGTTGGCCGCGCATGGTGGTCATGCGGCCCGCCAGATCACCGACGGGTCCAAGTAAGCACTCGTCCGCAGGTCGCCGTTGTCAGCCACCCACGCGGCAGCTAGCTCCTGCCTCGCGGCCGTCGCCGCGATGTGCTCCCGCCCGCCCAGGAACAGCACCTTGCTCCACACCTCGGCGATCGCCGGGTCCGGCGCGACGACCGTGACCGACAACAGGCCGGACTCGGCCGGTTCGCCGGTGGCCGGATCGATCAAGTGGTGCACCTCGCGGCCGCCGGACGTCCAGTGCCGGACCTCAGTCGAGGAGGTGGCGCAGGCTTGATCGCGCAACGTGAGCACCGCAACCGGAGTCGAACTGCCGCGCGGGTCCTCGACAGCTACCTGCCACCCGTCACCGGTCGGACCGTCACCCGCCAGGTAACAATCGCCGCCGGCCTGGAGCAAGAAGTCTGGGCACTCCGAGATCACCTCGGCGGCGGCCCAGCGCAATGCCAGTCCCTTGCCGATACCGCCGAGATCGATGGGCAGCTGGCCGATCCGCACCGCCAGCCGGTCATCGTCGAATTCCGCGAGCCAACTGCCGCGCACCGGGACAGGAGGTCGAGGCGCGCTGACGGGTTGCGGCATAGCCGGCAGCGGCCAGGACCGGTCGTATCCGATCGCCTCGAGCGCTCGCAGCACGCGCGGGTCGAAGCGGCCGCCCGTCATCCGATAGGCGCCAACCGCAGCGCGGATCGCCGCGTAGCAGCGAAGCGGGACGATGCACCAGTCGGCACCCGCCGCGTTGGCCCGCATGAGTGCGCTGGTCGGCTCGAATCGAGTGCACTGCGTCTCCACGTCGCGGAACACGGCGATGACGCGATCCAGGCATCCGGGCTGGGCCGCCCGGCCGTTTCGTATTCGCACGGTGACATTCGTTGCCATGCTCCGGAACGTGCTCACCAGGTCGCCGGACGCAGTCAGCTCCGACAGCGGAGGCAGCGCGGTCGGCGACGTCATCACGGCTTCCCGGAGGCCCCGGTCGACGCCTGGGTAGGCGGGGGCGTTGATGTCGGCGGCGGGCTGGGCGCGACGGTCGGCGCCGGAGTGGGTGCGGGCGGCGCTGGCGCCGGTGCGGAGGTGGCGGGCGCAGCGGCCGACGCAGACGGCTCGGCGAGCGCCGGGCCGGCAGTTGCTCCCGGGACCGGGTCGCCGGTGGTCGTGGGTGTCGCTCCGGTCGACCGCGACGTCGTGGACCGGGGTGCGGGCCGAGTGGTGGTTTGGCCCGAGGACAGCTGACGGCGCAGACTCGTCAGCTGCTGTTGGAGTCGTTCGAGCTCCCGACGGTTTGCGGCGGCGGACTGCTGCACCGAGCGGAGGGTGGTGGCGTCCGCGGGGACCGGCGCCCGGACCACCGGTGAGGATCCGCCGTTCGCGGTGGCGGGCCTGGTGTGAGCGGCCCAGGCGGTCGCGCCGGCCAGCACAGCGGCGGCACCCGGGGCGGCCACAAGAGCGGCGGTCCAGCGCGCTCGCCGGCCCGGCTCAGCCACGGTGGGCGTTCCGTTGCAGGCGCGCAATTTGTGAGCGGAGCTCGGTCGCGCGCCGCGCGTCGACGGCCAGCTCGGCCTGCAGCCGGGCGAGCTCGGCCTGGGTTCTCGAGTCCGATGGTGCGGACGTTGCGGGTGCCGGTGCGGGTTTGGACGGAGCCGGGCCGTCGACGGTCGACAGCACACCGAGCGCGCCGATCGCCAGTCCGGTAGTGAGCCCAAGAGTCGTCACGAGGCGGCGGCTGCGCTTCACGCTCCTCCTTCGGGCCCGCCGATGTGATCCGGCCGGCCGTCTGGCGTAGGTCCCCCTAGGCCCCGCGACCGTTATCGCTGCATCGACTCGCTGGGTTACGCGGGTGAATTGCCCGATGAACGAAGGACATACCGATTCGTGTAACGCGCGCCGCCCGCTTGCGCCGGCTCGGCCGGCGCGGTATGACTGCGCCTCGAGCCAACTGTCAGGTCGGGCGCCGTTGGCGCCGTCGGGGACGCGGCCGGCACGCGCAGCAAGTCGGCACGATGGCTGGCCCGCCCATCGTCGTGCCGCCACCGACGACAGGACGGCAGGACAGGCATGACGGCGCCGATCACCGACGGCGTAGTTCGCGCGGCCCAGGACGGCGAGGCCGCCGCCTTCCGAGTGATCTATGAGGAGCTGGCCCCGGTCGTACTCGGGTATCTCACGGCGAAGGGCGTGGCCGATCCAGAGGCGGTGACCGCTGATGTGTTCCTTGCTGCGCTACCTCGGCTGCGGGAACTGTCCGGTGGCGCGGCCGGGCTGCGTACGTTCGTCATGTCGGTGGCGCACGCCCGGATGGTCGACGATGCGCGCCGTCGACGCCGCCAGCCGGTCTGGTGCCAATACGACGTCGCGTCCGACCTCCGCTCCGCCGCCTCGGCGGAGCACGACGCGATGGAGTTGCTCGGCGCGGCGCGTGTCGTCGAGCTGCTGCGTGATCTGCCGGCGGATCAGCGCGAGGTCCTCGTCCTGCGGGTAGTCGCCGACCTTTCGGTACAGGAGGTTGCGACGGTCATTGGTCGATCACCGGGTGCGGTGAAGCAGCTCCAGCACCGGGCCGTGCGAAAGCTTCGCCAAATCGTGATCGAGCAGGGCGTAACGGCGTAAGGACGTCCGACGATGACGACGCCGAGATGAACGATGACGTATCGCACCCATGGGCAGTCGGGAGTTCCGGAGTCACACCCGTCGACGAACTGCAGCCCGCACCGGGCGACATTCTTGACTCGCCTTTGCGTGAGCTGCGGAGACTGCGCCATCTGCAACCTCCTGCACCACCGCCCGAGCTGAATCAGCTGCTGCTCACCGGGCTCCCTACCCTCCGGTCGGGACGGACGCACCGTCGGACGATCCTGGTCAGCGGCGCCCTCGCTGTGGCAGTGGCCACCGGGGTGAGCGGCATGGCAGCTGCTCATGACAGCCCGCGCACTGGCGTCCCGGTCCAGACGAGCACGACCTCGCAATTCGATCCGGGCGACCATTACCAGCGGGCGAGCCTTGCGCCTCGACCTTCGCCGGTCGTTCCGCCTGGTGCACCTTCGACGCCGACCGAGCCGGAGAACGACCCGACGCCGAGCGAGCGGGTGGACGATCGGGCGGCATCCTCGTCCATCACCCCGCCGAGCGCTCCCAGCCGATCGGCAACGCCGCGCCGCGAAAGAGAAGGTTCGGACGACCGAGCCCGGTTCACCTCGCCGGGGCCACGCCCGTCGACATCGTTTACCCATCGGGACGAATAGGCCCCCCGGTCGGCAGCCTCGACGGCTGGTCAGGTAAGCGTCAGGTCTACGTCGTGACCCGCCGAATGCCCGTTCGTCGACGGCTGGTAACCGCCGAAGACCCGGACCTCAGCCGGTCGCTCGTCGGCGGGCGCAGCGGCCGGCGGCGTGGGCGGAGCGGCCGGCGGCGTAGGCGGAGCGGCCGGCGGCACCGCTGGCGTCCTTCGCGAGGTGGGCAGTCGGAGCACGAACTCGCAGCCGCCACCCCGGGCATCCTGAAGGGCCACCGAGCCACCGTGCGCTTCCATGACGGCCCGGACAATGGCAAGGCCCATGCCGGTGCCGGGGCGAACCGGCCCGGCCCGGAAGCTTTCAAAGACGTGCTGCCGCTCGTCCGGTGGGATGCCGATCCCGTCGTCCCGCACGCGGATGACTGCTTCACCCTGCCGGCGTTCACTGCGCAGGTCGATGTGACCGCCGTCCTGCGTGTACCGAACGGCGTTGTCGAGCAGGCAGTCGAGCGCCGCCTCGAGGCGCTCCTGGTCTGCCGTGATCACGCCGGTGTGGGTGTGGATTGACCAGTTCCGGTCGGCGGCCGGCCGCCACCGCTTGACCGCCCGTTGGAGCAACGAGTCCACATCCACTTCCTGCACCCGGAGCATGCTGGGTTGTTCGGACCGGGCCAGGGTCAGCAGCCGCTCGGCGATTCCGTTGAGGGTCTCCAGTTCCTCCAGGACAACGATCGCGTCCTCGCGGGTCTGGTCGTCAGTGGCGTTGTCGCGGATGAGTTCGGCATACCCGCGCGCGACGGTCATCGGAGTGCGCAACTCGTGCGATGCGAACCGGACGAAGCGGCGTTGCGCCTCGCGCATTTCTCGCTCGCTCTCCGCAAGTGTCCGGGCGCGGTACTCGGCCTTCGTGCGACGTCGCACGTGCCACACCATGGCGAGGAAGACCAGCGTCATCAACGGAACCTCGGTGGTCTCCTCCCAGCCGATCACGTTGTTGTGTACGTGCAGCACGAGCGCGCATCCAGTGAGCACGCCGACGAGGGCCAGCACGGTGTAGGTACGGCCCGCGGACCACAGCTGCAGCCCGTAGACCACCGAAAGGCTGATCCAGACGAAGTGGAACGGAACGGTCTCTGCGCCGGCAAAGACGAACATGGCAACGGTGTTCACGCCGGCAAAGAGCAGCCAGCCCCACCACAGCCAGCGGTCAGCTCGCGACGAAGCTGTAGCCGACATTGCGCACCGTCTCGATGAGTTCCCGCTCCAACTTGGACCGCAGCCGCCGGACGCACACGTCGACCACGTTGCTACCCGGATCGAACGAATATCCCCACACGTCGGCGAGCAGTTCGACGCGTGTGCACACCTCGCCGGCATGGCGCATGAGATGGCCCAGCAGGATGAACTCGCGCTGGGACAGGGGCACCTCACGCCCGCCGGCCCGTAGCGTCCGACGATGCAGGTCCAACCGAACGCCGTTCACTTCGAGCCAGCGGGCAGATGTGTTCCGATTCTGGTCTTCGATCCGGCGTTTGACGCGTTCCATGAGCTCGGCGATCGAGAACGGTTTGGCCAGGTAGTCGACCGCGCCCATCCGCAGGCACCGGACGCGGGACTCGACATCTCCGACGGCCGAGAGGACGAGGATCCGACGGGTGCGGTCGGACTCGACGATCCGACGCAAGACCTCATACCCGTCCATTCCCGGCATCAGCAGGTCAAGGATCGTCAGGGCATAGTCGTTTTCCTCGGCCAGCCGAAGCGCGTCGTGCGCGCCGGAAGCTATGTCGACGTCGAAGCCCTCGGCCTCGAGTGCTCGCTGCAGGAACTTACAGATGCGTAACTCGTCGTCAACGACCAGAACCCTCGGCATCCCTGCCCCCCGGGTAGTGACGTCGTCCGGAACAGAGGCCCCCTGTCTCACGCGCCACTCACTCGGGCATGTGTTTACCGCGAGCGCCGTGAGCGCGCAAGAACCACCGGACTTCGCCGAGGGTTAGGTGCCGACACAACCATTCCGATAGAAGGGTTTTGCCCTGTCTCATAAGGGCCCCCGTGGTCGCCGTCGCCGGAGGAAGGGTGATTGTCCGATGACAGCTACATGACGGGATCGTCATGAACCGCCTGGTCTGGGGTAGCGGCCCTACATTTCGGGTGTCACCGACGGAGCGGCGGGGCCGATCGTGGGGACCGACATTGAAGCTGACGTCATGGTGAGACCGGACCAGCGGCGTGGCCACGGCGTCCAGACCGTGGACCTGCAAGCGTACGTCGGGACGCGCCGGGGTCCGCGCGCCGGCCTCGTGACCCTCGCGCGAGGCCGGCGTCACCATCGCCCCCTCCATGTCCAGCTGGGCCTGCTCTTGGCCACCGTGTGCGCGGCGTTGGGCGTCGGCCTGCTCGTTGGCGCGCCAACCGCAACCGCGCACGCCCTCCTCGTGCGATCTGACCCGTCAAGCGGCGCGACGGTGGCGTCCTCTCCGAAGACCGTCAAAATGTGGTTCAACGAGGAGATAACGCCCGATCAGAGCTCTGCGCGAATCGTCGACAGCGACGGCGCGGTCGTCACCGGTACCCGGCCCGTCTCGTCGGGCGATCCGCGTCTCCTGCAGCTCGCGCTGCCCCCGCTGCCAACGGACTCCTACGGAGTGCTGTGGACTGTTACGGCGGAAGACGACGGGCACACTACAACCGGCACGGTCGTATTCGGCGTCGGCGTTTCCGTGGCGGCTCCAGCTGCTTCGGACGCGACCCCCTCGACGAGCCCGGGCGACGTGGTGCGGCACTGGCTCCGGATTGGCGCGCTGGCGGGCATGGTCGGTGCAACCGGCATCCTCCTGATCTTCCTGTGGATCGGGGCCGATCCAAAGGTCGAAATCACCGTGACCGCGGTGGAACGGCGGATGCTCCTTCTCGCGGCCTGGTCCGCCGTGGTGGGCATCGGCGTCGCGGCCGTCGACGGGATCGTCCAGGTCGCGCACGCGACCGCAGTCTCGGATCGAGACTGGCTGGCCGTGTTCGGCGGAACCACCTGGGGTCACCTGTGGCTGCTCCGCGTCGCCGCTCTCGCTGCGCTGCTGGTAATCACTCTCGTGCTGCACCGATCGTTGCGGATCCGACCTGGGCTGGCGCTCGTATCGGCGCTGGTGCTCGCGCTTGTGGTGATCGAGGCATTGGGCAGCCACGCTGCGTCGATCAGGTCGGCTCGTCCCGCCGCCATGCTGGCCGAGGCCCTGCACATTCTCGCCGGCTGCATATGGGTGGGCGTGGTCCTGGCCTTGGCGGTGATGCTCTGGCGGCCAACGGTCCAAGGCCTGGAACGTCGGGTGCTGCTGCGGATGATCGGCGGCCCGCTCGCGGTCGTACTGCTTGCCAGCGTCGGCATCGTCCTCGTCACTGGCCTGTACAGCGCCGGCCGTCAGGTCGAGACGGTGAGTGGTCTCGTCACGACCGGGTATGGCCGCGCGCTGTTGATCAAGACCGGGGTGCTCGTCGTCTTGCTCGTCCTCGGCGCGCTCAACGCGATCAGGCTCCACGGATTGCAGATGCCGTGGCACAGACCGGCGATCCTGCGACCGGCGCGCATGGTCTCCGCGCGCCTCATCGCCGTCGAAGCGGCAGTCGGAGTTGGTTTGTTGATCGTTGCCGGCGTCCTCGCCGAGTCAGCCCCGTCCCGGGAGACAGCCACCCCCGTCGCCTCCTCGGCGACGGAAGCCGCGGCGTCGACGGTCGAACGAACGGAGGCCGGCTCGGTGGCCGACCTGGTCGTCACGATCTCGGCGACGCCGAATCGTGCCGGCTTGAACGCCTTCACCGTGACGGCGGCCAGTTCGCGCCGCCCGGCGCCCCGACCCATCGACTCCGTCATCCTCGAGGTGGTCGGTGCTGCGTCGACGGTCAGCCCACCGTTGCGGCCGATCGGCGCTGGGCGCTATTTCGGCGTCGCCCGGTTGGGCTCCGGTCCTGTCCGCGAGATGCGCGCCGTCATCGAGCGCAACGGCCAGCAGCTGGGCGTCACTGTGCCCTGGACAGTCAGTGCTGCGACCAATACCTCGCGGCTCGAGCCGTATGTCAATACCCTCGCGGCGTCCCTCGTCTTTCTCTCTCTCGGCGTGTTCGCCGGCTGGTTCGTGCTCCGGCGCCGTCGCGCTGTGCCGGACCTGCCGGACTTCGCCGAGTTGGAACTCCGCCGGTGATCTGTATGCCTATTCCGCTGCCTGAACACAGGAATAGGCATACATACGGTGGAGAGTGGTCAGGTGACCGGATGGACCAGCCAGCATGTTCGGCACGTCGGCGAGCTGTTCAAGCAGAGCCGGAATCCGGTCGCGCGGGTCTACGAGAGCATCGGATCGGATTGCTTCCTGGCTATCGCACCTGGCTGGCTGAATCTCGGGCTGTGGGACGGTCCAGGGACGGAGGACGAGGCCGAGCAGGCCTGCCGCCGGCTGGTGGAAACGACGGCCGCGGAGTTGCCAGCCGGCGGTGTGATCGTTGATATCGGCAACGGGCTCGGGACTCAGGACCCGGTGCTCGCGCAGCTGCTTCACCCGCGTCGGCTGGTCGCGGTCAACATTGCCGAGTGGCAGCTGGCGGCGGGCCGGAATCGGCTTGCGGCCGCAGGTGCTGCACCGGTTGCCGGCGACGCAGCCCACTTGCCCTTCGCCGCGGGCACGGCCGATGGGATTATCAGCGTGGAGGCCGCGTTTCACTTCCGGTCGCGAAAGGCGTTCTTCGAGGAGTGCTACCGCGTACTTCGGCCCGGCGGCGTGCTGAGCATCACGGACATCGCTACCGAGCGCCTGCCGCGCGATCCGGTCGAGCTCATGGCTGGCGTCACCCAGCTGCGGGTGTTCGGTATGCGC
>Ga0207693_10001249_pt1 | contig 22638 bp, 26 predicted proteins | sample LARL81metaG_FD_184347 | JGI IMG/M metagenome (GOLD analysis project Ga0207693, IMG submission 184347) | Corn, switchgrass and miscanthus rhizosphere microbial communities from Kellogg Biological Station, Michigan, USA - LAR L8-1 metaG... | ecosystem: Host-associated > Plants > Roots >... | reverse complement strand
GGCGTTTAACATGCGGCGCCCACGGGTATCCCTAAGGCCATTCAACCCACAGGAGGAATCCGATGGCTACCTGGGCGTGGATCCTGATCGCCGTTGTCATCGTCGTTGTCGCCGCGGTGTTCGTGGCGACGCAGATGCGGCAGCGCAGGACGACTATGTTGCGCCAACGATTTGGCCCGGAATACGACCGCACCATAGATGAGCGCGACGATCGGCGCGCGGCTGAGGCCGACCTTCGTGACCGGCAGAAGGAGCGGGACCGACTCGACATCAAGCCGCTCGCCGAACCCACCCGAGCTCGGTACGAAGCCGACTGGCGTGAGGTTCAGGAACGGTTCGTTGACCAGCCGTCGAGCGCCGTCGTGGCGGCAGACGGTCTGGTGTATCGGGTGATGGCCGAGCGCGGTTACCCAATGGAGAGTTTTGAGGCCCAGGCCAGGCTGATCTCGGTAGATCACCCCTCGGTCGTGGAGAACTACCGCTTCGCACACGGTGTCCGCGAGCGGGTCGAGTCCCAGCAGGCGAGCACGGAGGACATGCGTGGGGCGTTGCTGCGCTACCGCAGCCTGTTCGACGAGCTGCTGCAGTCCGACGAAGCCGACCGTCCCGGAGATGCTGAGAGCCTCTCCCTTGACGCGGCCGACCGCCATGACCGCTCGCCGCGGTCGACCCAGGAAGGTGCACGATGACCGATCAGCACGTGGCTCGCGACAGCCGGCCGACCACCGAACAGATCGCCTCCGCCGGTGCGACGAACATCGACGCGCCCGAGGCGCCATCATCACCGGAGCCGGAGCGTGCCGCCACCGACGACCTCGGTAACGAGGCCGAGCCCCAGGCGCAGCTGCTCGAAGCCGACGAGCTGCAAGGTGTGATCCTGCGTTGGAAGGAAATCCAGGCGCAATTCGTGGATGAGCCACGATCCGCGGTACAGGACGCGGACGCGCTGGTCGCCGATCTGATGCAGCGCCTAGCGCGAACGTTCGCCGCCGAACGGGCCCAGCTGGAATCGCGCTGGGCGAGCGGCGAGGATGTCTCGACCGAGGACCTTCGGCAAGGTCTGCGGCGATACCGCTCGTTCTTCGAGCGGCTGCTTGCCGCCTGACGTCGCCGTACGACTGGACCGTACGACCTACGTCAACATCGCGATGCATGCCGCGCCGAGCAAGATTCCCGAGTGGCCAAACGCTGGGTCGCTTGTAAGTGACGCGATCAACACTGGGCGAACACCTATGAATTTGTGGAGTTCTCAAATTCCGGAGGAATGGCTATGGGAATCGGCGGAAGTTTAGTAGTAATCGCAATCGGCGCCATACTGCGCTTCGCGGTATATCGTCAAGACATCGGCGGAGTGAACGTCGGAATGATCGGCACGATCCTGCTGATTGTCGGAATCGTGGGCCTAGTGATTTCGATAGTCCTGCTAACCATGCGACGTCGTACCGACGTCGTGGTGCGAGATGATCGGGATGCATATTCCCGGACGTACGTGGAGCCTCCACTAGAACGCCGGACGTATGTCGAGCCGCCACCGGACCGCGGGCCAAGGCTCTAGTCCTTATTAGGCAGCCCACCCGAGCGCCGGCCAGCGCTCCAGAACGAGCCCGACCATTCGTGATCGAAGCGGTTTACCAATGCCGCAGGCCGATGAGGAGCGCCTACCTGGCAAGATCGCCCGGCTCCCCGTTACAGGCTTCCGGAACACGGGTATCAAACGATCGTAACTGGGCGTGTTCGCCAGGGATGTGGATCCTCATGACTACTGCGGCTGAGCAGCGGGTGGCATCGTCGGGTGCCCAGCAACAGAGGGTGTCCGTGAAACGTTGGCCGCAAATCCTCCGGCGTAGCGCGAAGCAATTCAAACGGCACGACCTCAGCGATCGGGCGGCAGCACTGACCTACTTCGGCGTGCTGGCAATCTTCCCGGGCATGCTGGTGCTGGTCTCGATCTTCGGACTCTTGGGACACTCAACTACGCAAAGCTTCCTCGACAATCTGCAGGAGATCGCTCCTAGCGGTGTCAACAGCTTTCTGCGAACAGTCATTTCACAGGTTCAGGGCCGCGCCACCGCAGCAAGTATCGCGGCGATTGTCGGCATCGTGATCGCCCTCTGGTCGGCTTCTGGTTATGTTGCTGCTTTCATGAGGGCATCGAACGCGATCTACGGTGTCACCGAGGGGCGACCGATTACCCGCACAGTCCCGGTTCGCGTCGGCGTGACTGTCACGATGACGATCATGCTCGTGATCAGTGTTTTGATCATCGTGGTTACGGGCCCGGTCGCCCGCCATGTCGGCGACGCGCTAGGAATCGGTGACGCCGCCGTTCTGGCTTGGAGCATCGCCAAATGGCCAGTGCTGCTACTTGTGGTCTGGCTCATGTTCTCCTTGCTCTACTGGGCATGTCCCAACGTCAAACAGAGCGGCCGGCCGGGGATTACTCCTGGTGCTGCGATCGCGATCGGACTGTGGCTTGTCTGCTCGGGCCTGTTCGCGCTGTACGTCTCCTTCTCCGGCTCATACAACAAGACGTACGGATCGCTAGCAACAGTAATCATCTTCTTGGTGTGGCTGTGGCTTTCGAATATTGCGCTCCTTATGGGTCTGGAGTTCGACGCCGAACGGCAGCGCGAACGCCTGATGCAAGCGGGATTACCGCCTGATCTCGAACCGTTCGTCGAGGTGCGTGACACCCGCAAGATGGCCGAGCCTGAACAGCGACGGATCAGCGCGGCTGCGGCCCGCTTCCGGCGCAGATGAGCCGGGCTGAGCTGACCAGACTCGGATCGGGCTAAGTTGGCCGGGCGAAGACGACGACATTGTCTGCGTAGGTTCTGCCCGCTGAGTCGAAGGCACCGCCGCAAGTGATGAGCACCAGGCGGGGCTCGCGGCTGGCGGCGAAGATGTCTGCCGGAAGGCCGGCCGCCTTAAGGTAGACGGACTGCGCGTAAATTCGGTAGCTGATCTTGCGCCCGAGCACCGTGGTCACGACGACGGTGTCCCCTAGCTGCAACTTGCCGATGCCCATCCGGTAGAGGGCGCCGGGTCCGCCGCTGGCGGTATCGACGTGTCCGTCGATGATGACCGAGCCGGTGTCGGCCCCGGCTTCGGCCGAGGACGTCCACCAGCCAACCTGAGCGGGGTCGTCGGGAACCTGAAGATTGCCCTCTGACACACCAACCGCGATCACCGGGGCCGTTACGCCGACGGATGGGAGCGCGAGCATGACTGGCCGGTCCGGGGTGGCTTGGTGGCCGGACGCTGGCTGATTCGCGCTACCCGACATCGGGCGCTCGCTCGGATCACCGAAGGCATGTGGCACGTCGCGGGCACCAGTCTGATCGATCAAGCAGCACGCCGCGGCGACACTGGCCAAGGCCACTCCAGCGACGGAGCTCGCCGCCGCCAGCGGCACCAGTCGGCGGCGCAACCTGACCTCGTTGTCGCGACTGCGCAGCGCAAGAAGGGCGCCGGCGGCCGCCAGCGCTACCCCGACGACCAGCGCGATCTCCCACCCGGTCACGCTGCCCTCGTGGCGGGCCGCTAGGCCCCCGCTACCGGCGGGCACAGCCGACGGGCTACCGCCCGGTACGGCCGTTGGACTGCCGAATGGCTCGGTCTCACTGGCGCTGCCAGGCGCCGAATCAGCGGGCTGGGATGGGGTGCTCGTCGATGGGGTGCTCGTGGATGGCGTGCTGGTGTTTGGACTGCTTGTGCTTGGACTCTGGCCCTCGCCGTGTAGCGCGGCAATCGCAAGTGCGCCCGCCAGAATCACGAAGGCGATAGCTGCTATCAACCTCATGACTCACCTCACCGACCGTCCACACCAAGCGACTACCAGACGTGGTCGAGACATATCAGCTATACCCACGTCCACTCGTCGCCGAACGCCGGTACGGCGAATCTGCCGACCGACCTACCGAGAACATTTTGCTGCTCCATGAGGATCAAGCACAAGATCAAGCACAATGGCCACGACAATTCAACCGGGCCTGGGTGCTCGAATTCTCCCGGCAGCACTCAGCCAGGGCAGCGGATCCGAGCGGGTCAGGCCGGCCAGGTCCCAGTCGCTTTCGCGAAGCTGCTAGCCGCACCACGGTCCACCAACGCTTTGACTCCGCCGAATACCGCGCCTTCGAGGGCAGCCGCCAAGGCGGTTTCCGTCCAGCCACGCGCCGGATCGGTCGCACCGGGCGCCTCGTCCTCACCTTGCATCAAACGCCAGATTTGTTTGAATACGGCGCCAGCGACCATGCCACCGGCTACCCCGGCGATCACGCCCCAGGGCTTGTACATGATCCGTACCGGCGCCGATGCACGTTCAGGTGCTGTCATGGGAACTCCTTCGCCGAACGACAACCCGGGCTAGGAAAACCAGGCAGACCAGCCCGGCCGCGATGGCGAGTTGCACGCGATGAGTTCGTACCGCCTCGCTACCGGCCCGCGCGGCGGACTTTGCTTGCTCTCGAGGATCCATCCGGTGGCTGAGTTCGTCGACCGTCTCGGCCAAATCACTTCTGGTCTGGGCAATATCTGCTTTCAATTGCTCAGGATCGGTCATGATGGATGCCTTCCTTCACGGCTTCAACATCACGACGGACGCTCTGCATCGACTCCTGGGGGAGAACCGGCGTGGCCTGTGACACCTCTCGCCTGCCGACCATGGCCAGAGCGCTTGCGGTGAGGAGCAAAACGACACCCACTACGACGGCCGCGAGCCATGGCGCGACGACAAGGGACAGTCCAAGAATTGCGGCTGTCACGAGGGATGCGATACCGAACCAGGCCACCGCTCCGGCTCCGCCGAAGAGGCCCAAACCGATGCCGCTGCGCCGGCCCTTCTGTACCATTTCGACTTGGGCCAATCGCATCTCGTCGCGAACCAGGGTGGTCAATTGCTCGGACGCGCGACTGACCAGCTCACCGACAGACGCCTCACTCGCCGGTGAATCCTGGGTAGCTACGCCAGACACGTCTTCCTCCATCCTTCCCGCCCCGCGCTCGTCCATTGCGGCTGCGCTACCGGGCGATCAATGCCGATGGGAACGCGTCGAGATCCGCCAGACGGCAACGACCACCGCGCTGAAGGCAATCAAGATCCACCGTGGAACAGCGACAGATGTCTGCAGCCGTCGCGAGGGGCCAACGACCCGCTGCTTCATGTCTGTTCCGATCATCAAGCTGCCTCCCGGTGTTGATCAAACGCTTCCGCACCTGTGTGGTGCACTCCCCGGCGGAGGCATCGAGCACCGCTATATATAGCTGTCATACCCTTTCCGTCAGTGGAGATAACGGCTTGTAGTCCGCGTCCTTGGGCTCCTACACGAGACAACGCGTTTGGGTTACTCGGTCGTGCGCGCTATCGCGTCTAACACGACATCGCGCATATCCCCCTGCCAGGCATAGGAGATTCGTTGTTCGTCGGAACCGGTCCCGCGGTTCTGAATGTCGCGCAGCGCCACATCTACGACGCCTGCGTCGTCGCTCATCTGCAGCGCGACCGCGACGTGATCAACGAGCTTATCGATCAGATTCCAGGCGTCGACAGGTCGAGCCTCGACCGGGTCGACCAGGTCGTCCGACATACCTGACCGCGCTGCCCGCCACATCGCGGCTCGCAGCAGGTCCGTTCGCACGCCACTCGGGCTACGACCGTGTTGTGCTTCTTGAGCGGCCGTCTCCACAAGCGCCCGGCACAACGCGGCGACCATCACGGCTGTGCTCAGCCGAGGGCTGACATCAGCCGCCCTGATCTCCACAGTTGGATAACGCGCGGACAGTCGCGCGTCAAAGTAGATCATCCCGGCGTCGAGCACGGCGCCCGAATTGATCAGATGAGCGACCGCCGCGTCATAGCCGGCCTCGTCCCCGAATTGTTCGGTCGGCCCGGCGGCTGGCCACAGTCCCAATGCCACGTGTCGGTAGCTGGCATAGCTCGTGTCTTCACCTTGCCAGTAGGGCGAGTTCGCCGACAGGGCGAGCAGGCTCGGCAACCACGGCCGAATGCGGTCGAGCACGGCCACTCCTTCGGCGCGGGTAGCGATGGAGACGTGCACGTGCATACCGCAGGTCAGGTGGTTTCGGGCAACGATGCCGACGGCGTCCGTCATCTGCCGATAGCGCTCATCCGGTGATGTGGTGGACGCCACTCGCAGCGGACACGTTCCCATTGCCGCAAGCTCGCGGCCCAGCGTTCGCGCCGACCCTGACAATGCGGCGCGCAAGCTGCGGAGATCCGATTCCAGCTCGGCCAGATCCCTTCGTGGCGCGGATCCGGTCTCGACCTGCTCGCGCTTGAACTCCTGCGTAACGCCATGGCCATCACCACTCGGCTCCGGTAGGCGCCGGGCCGCTTCCGCGACCACGGCTTCACCGTCGGGCATGGCCCGTAGGCGTGTCGAATCGATGAGGAGAAACTCCTCCTCCACGCCGACTTCGCGTCGAGTTTTGCCGGTCACAATCACAGTGTGCCTGGCCCAGTAGTTCGTTCCGTTAGCGAACAGTCGCGGTAGCGAAGGCTGCGACAGAACGCCTGCGAACGGAGCGCAAACGCATGGTTAACAATCGTGGTGACTTCCGTCGCCAGCTGCCGAGGTGCTTCGACGTCCGCGGCTGCTTGCCGCCCACCTCATGTACCGACAACGCGTCCAGTCGGATCGAGCGACACGTCGACGGACGCGAGCCCGTCGTCTGTCGAGGTTGCGCGGGTCTTGCCGCGGCGGCGCTGGGCAATGACCGGCCGCACTGTGGGTGGCGGGGCGGTGCTGTCCCGAATGATTAGCTCGGTGGGAAGCAGGACGTGCCGTCCGCGGCGTGCGGGCCGGCCGCCGGCGTGGTCTATCGCATTGATCAGCGCGGCGGCCGCGGCTCGACCTTTGCCTTGAGCGTCCTGACGTACCGTGGTCAGAGCAGGCTGCATCCGCCGGGCGATGGGGTTGTCGTCAAATCCGATGACCGAAACGTCCTCTGGGACGCGCAGGCCCGCATTACGAAGAGCGCGGATGACGCCACCCGCGATGGCGTCGGAGAAACACAGGATCCCCGTGGGCCGACCGCCGGAGTCGAGGATTGCCTGCATACCGTCGTACCCGTTGTCCTGGGGATCGGCGTGCGGCTGGCGCACGACGATCGGCTCGATATCCGCCTCGCCGAGTGCCTCTAGCCAACCCAGCATTCGTTGCCGCTCCGCATGCGCAAGGATCGTGTCGAGCGGATTGGTGATGATCCCGAAATCGCCGCCATAACCAGTCGTCACGATAGCCACCGCCCGGTGCCCCAAGTCGACCAGATACCGCGCCGCGGCCTGGGCCCCCAGTCGGTCATCGACGTTGACGCTCGGGATGCCTGGTGCCGGCGCCTGATCAACGAATACCAGCGGAAGCCGGCGCCGCATCAGCCAGCCGACGGCCGATGAGTCGGGGTCGCAGGAATAGACCAACGCACCGTCGATGGCGACGTCCCGCGCTTGCACCACCCCATCGCGCGATGCCGCAGACAGGAGTGTAAGAGCCAGACCGCTCGCCCCAAGCTCGTCCGCGATGCCGGAAATGAACTGCATCGCGATCTCGTCCGTCAATGCGTAGGGGACGATGTCGGACAGCAGCAGGCCAACCGCGCCGGCCGTCCCACTAGCCAGGGCGCGCGCGGTCGGGTCCGGCCCCACGTATCCCAGCTGGTCGGCGACCGCGAGGATTTGATCACGAAGCCGAGCCGATAGCTGGTCGGGACGGGAAAAGGCGTTGGACACGGTCATGCGGCTTACGCCGACGCGGTCGGCGATCGTCTGCAGCGTGACTCGGCCCATTACGTACTCCGATTCTCGTCCCTGCACCCAGCGTAGGAGCCTCCCGACCCGGTTGCCGACATTAGGGCGCTACGGCATTGGCCAGCTGATGCAGTGCGCCTGCGACCGCGCGCCGAGCGTGCTTGGTCGCTGGCGCCCGCTCGGGCCGGATCGCCTCGGCGACGACCGGCGCGTTGGGCAACGCACTCGTGGCGAAGTCTGCCGGCGGCTGAGACGCGAGCATTGCGAGTGATTGGGTGTCCATGACGTCCTCCTTTGTTGTTCTCTCTTTACCGATACAGTAGGCCGCTCTTCTGTATCGGTCAAGAAACGTGAGGGGAGTCACGTCGGTCGGCCGAGTTGGCCCAAGCGGAGGCGGAGTAGCGGCCGGGCCGGGTTCGTGCGGTCGGCCGTGACGCGGGCGTTCCCACCACCGCCCGGCGTCCGCCCACCACCCCTCGCGCCGACCGCGGGAGATATCAGCCGGACTGCATGCCGCGTTAGTGGAACCGACCTGGGAATTGCCTCATGTTCCCGAGCTCAGCAGATCAGCCATGGCGAGAATATGCAGATGCACCGTCTCATAGTCGGCGACACTTGCGGTGAAGTTGCCACTAAGTTCATCGCTCGCCTCGGTGAGAGTCTCGTCGAGATGTTCCCTCATGGCCGCCCGCATTGCGTCTTGGGGCCAGAACCGGGGGTTGGCTGCGGCTAGGAAGTCGGCGATCTCGTCGGCGTTGCCATACCAGCGCGTCTTCGCCTCGGCGAGTGTCGTCATATCACCGGCCTTAGCTGCTTGGAGAATTTCGACAGCGATCGTGATGTGGTCGTGCAGCAGCGCGGATAGCTGGTCACCAGCGGCGATCCCATAGAAAGGCGTAATTGCGCTACCGATGTCGGTCTGGTTTTGCAGCAGACGCGTAGCAGTGGCACTACAACCCTTGGATCCGTCGGCGAAGGTCACGATAGCCAGGCGTGTCCACGTGACGTGATCTTCCCATAGCTTTCGCATCTGATCATGGAACGACACCTGGGCGGCCGTGCGTAGTGGCAGGAACTGCCTATTGCCGTGTTCGTGGTCTGCCGATGACGCATGCGCAGACTCGGATGACGTGGTCACCGTCAGCAGAGCGGCGGCGACTGCGGCGAGAACCACGAGGGCGAGCGGGACAGCCCGGCGCGGACGGGAAACCATAGGGAATGTCATGCGGTCTCCTTCATTCGGATCAAGACGGCTGCAGCCAAGGCGCCGATGAGTTCCGCGCCTGTCGTGAACACGCCTAGCGGGTCGAGTTCTTCACGGTCAGTGATGAGCAGCGGTATGCTCGTGGTTCGCGACAACAGATAACCGACTGCGATCAGATCCAGGACGACAGCGGCGGCTATCGGCGCCCAGGCATCGTGTCTCGGCTGTCGTACGGTCAGTGCCGCCACAGCAAGAGCGAGTGATGCGGCAGCGAAGGCGGCGCCAACCAGCGGGCCGGCCTCCTCAACATGTGGCTGAACGAGTGCGGCGTGGATTCCTGCACTTGCAGCGCACACAACCGTGACGACGTACCGAAGGGCTGTCGTCAGGCGCCCAGACCGCTCGGTGAGAATCAGTGGGGCTGACACAGGGGACAAGGCCGTGACCACTTAGTGCCGCCACCGCCGGGTTCTCTTACCTGGCGAGCGGCTCGAATCAGGTCGAGTCGCGGCCCGAACGGTTAGCCGGGGTCAGTCCGACCAGACAGGACGAACGCGAGGAGACTGTCGTGATCATCACGGCAGGCGGAACATCCCTCCAGGTGCGCGCGCATCTTCGGCGTCCTGGCGTCGGCCGACGGCGCGGTGCCCGTCACTTCTAGCTCTACGTAAGCGTCGAGAAAGTCGAAACACTCCTCGCAGCTGAGCTCTTGATCAGCGGGACCGACGAGGCGCTCGAGACGGCCGGACTGGTCCGGCGTGTCCTGGATCATGCTCTCTCACCTTCGATGCCCAGCCCGCGCGCGTTGAGCGCCACCCGTAGCTTGCGCCGCGCATCGTGCAACGTCTTGTAGACCGCGCCGCGGGTGGTATTCAACCGATCGGCAACGACGTCAATCGGTACATCGTTGAGCGCGACCGCCACGAAAACCGCACGCTGGCGAGCGGTCAGGTGTTGCTTGACCTCTTCGCGCACCGCGATCAGCAGCATCTGCGCCTCCGCGTGCGCATCCGGTAGGGGCGCGTTATCGGCATCAGCGGATAGCGACTCAGCGGTCAATGGGATCTCTCGTCCGCGCCACGCGTGGCGGCGGACCTTCGCGCCGGCCTCGACCAAAGCGAACTTGCACGCCCACGTCGTGAAGCGACTCTCCCCACGGAAGTCGGCAAGCCGGCGGAGGATCGACATCATCGCGTCGTCCGCGCTCTGACAGGCGAGATCGTCCAAGTCCGCACCATGCAGGTTCGGAAACACCGCGCCGCGGCGATTGACTTCGAACCGCGCCGCGCGGAGCAGCAGGGCGTGCAGCGCGGCAATTGCGGCGTCGCGGTCGGGACCGGCATGACTCAGCCGATATACCCAGTCGTCGGACGGCGCCCCCGGATCTCCCGTGACGGCATCGCCGATGGCGCGGGAGGACCTTCTCGTCACCCCCCAAGCGAAGCCTGCCGAGGCCGGTAGAGCAAGCGGTTCTGTCGAGGCAGCCGCGCCGGTCGGGTCCTCGCGCCAAACGTCAACGTCCGTGGCAAGCGTCATGACACTGATTAGTGCCGCGACGTGGTACCCGGCATACCACCGATGTCAGACTGTCCGCTTCCGCAGCGGTGCTTGGCCTGGATGGCTCGTACGTGTATTTCGTTGGCTGATGAACCCTCCCTCAAGGACGAGAGGAGCCCTCGGCGAGGTGCATGATGACGCGGTTTAGGTCAGCGCCATGACGACGGTCGGCCCGATAGCCGATCCTCCGGTGGACTCGGGCGCAGTGCCGGCCGAGGACATCAGCGCACGAGCGCCGGCGGATGGGCCGAAGCCGCCGCGGCGACGGGCGCGGACGCTGCTGCTCCCCGTGCTCGTGCTGCTCGGTTTGGCACTTGTCCTGGCGCTGGCGCCGGTAGCGCACCTCGCTGCCCGCCACCTACCGCTTCCGCCCAATGATCCGACGCCTATCATCGCCGGTTCGACCCGGCCGGGCACGACGGCATTGCGCGATGTGCCGGTTGGGCTCCCGCCCGGCCTCACCATAACCACGGCGGATGACCTGCAGCCCTACGCGATCGCTGCCCTCGGAGCGGCCGGCACCGAGGCACTGACGGCGATCCTGTCCTCCCCCGACTACATTTCGCCGAACGGTAGCTATCCGCAGCCGTATCCATACCGCTTCGCACCGCTCGAGCCGATTCTCGATGCCGCGCCACCAGCGGAATTGAGGAGCGGCGCGACCCAGTTCGCGGCCGCGCTCATCACGTTCGCTGGCCGGCCCGGATCCAACGATGCCACGGCATCGAAGGCCGCACAGCTGGCCTACGCCATCCTGGACCGGACGCGCGCATCGAGTGGCTGCGACGGTCAGCTCGACCTGCTGCTGCTCCTAGCGGGAGATCCGTTGACCAGGGCCGAAATACTTGCCGACGAACATCAGCGCACCGCCGCGGCGTGTCCCGACGAGCCGACGCCGGGCTGGATCGTCGGCCAAGCGCAGATGCGCAACCTGGGGATCCCGCTGACGCCGAGACCGACCTATTCCGACCACGACATTGATGCGAAGCTCACCGCGATTATCACTACCTTCCAGGATCTGACCACCCGGTTCCCGCACGACACGGCAGCCGTCAGCGGACTCGGTGACGCGTACTTGCGGGTCGGTCTTCGGCTCCTATATAGCCAGCCGTTCACGGCACGCCACGATCTACGTCTGGCCGTGGCTCAGTACAACCGAGCGGCGCAACTGGGCGCCGCCCATGACGCCGACCTCGGCCGAGCGCGGGCTCTGGTCGCTCTCGGCGAATCCCAGCGGGCAGTGCCGCTCGCGACGCGGGCCGTCGCGGACTCGCCGCGGCCCGGCGGTGCCCTGGAGGTCTTGCTAACCGCCAAGGAGGGTGCCCACGACTTCTCCGGTGCGGAGAACGTGGCCGGCATCCTCGACCGGAGCGGGCCGGCCGCGTACCCAGTGGCCGCAGCGTTCTACCCCGACCCGAGGAACTCTGACGCCGTCGGCTCGTTCGCTGACGCGTCCCGGCCGCTGTCGATGGGCGCGGAGACGTTCGCGCCGCTGGCGGACGTCCTAATTCCTCCGGGTGGTGCCGGAGGGACCGTCACGGATCTCTCGTTCATTCCGCAATACCGTGACGATTTCGGGGTGACCGGCACCCTGATCCGCTGCCCCTCGCTGGCGGCGCGACGCGACGCGATCCTCGCCGGGCACTCTGCACAGGCTCTGGATGAGTGGCCTGACCGATTCACGGGCGCGCGCCCCGACACCGCCTCGAGTGACTGCGCGGACGTCGACAACAGCCTAGAGTCGATCGCCCGGCTGGTCGCGCAGCAGCCGATTGCCAACACCGCGGCGAGCAAGGACGATCTCACCGATCAATGGCAGAACCTGTTGCGTTGGGCTGGAGACCTGCCGACCGCTCGGAAAGTGATCTCGACCTGGGAGGCCGCGGATGGCGATCGCAGCGCACTTCCCGCGCTGCGGCTAGGAGAAGTCGCCTTCCTTCAGCATGACTATCACGAGGCCGCGACCCAATTCGACGTCGCCGCCCGACGGGCGCGACTGTTGCACTACGACGACGAACTAGCCGTGGATCAGGCCAAGCTGAATCGCGGAGCCGCGCTCTTCGCCGCCGGGCGGAACGCGGAAGCGGACGCCTTGCTGCGCCCGCTCATCGACCGCGGAACATTGGAGTACGCCTATCTGATCTCGAAGGACGACACCGAAACGGCAGACAGTTTCGCGGCCGTTGCCTACTACGCGGCGGAGCAGCTCGCCGACTATGAGAGCGCGACCAACGACCTGCACGCCGCGGTCGACGACTACAACACCGCCCTGAGCTGGACCGCGCAGCTGGACGGTCATGGTGTGCGTCCCGAGGTTCTCTACAACAACCTCGCCCTGGCCGAACTAGGTCTTGGTGCAACGGACCCGGCCGCGTCGCTCTCGGCCAAGGCGCTCGACTCCGATCGCATGAATCCCGCATTCCTGATGACGGCCGGGTTCATTGCCGACCGCGCCGGAAAACTCTCGCTCGCGGCCGACTACGACCGACGCGCGCTGCAGAGTGACCCGGGTGCATTCCCCGCAGCCAACGACTTGGGCGTAGAACTGGCCCGCCAGCACCACGAGTCCGCGGCCGTGACTGCCCTGCGCCAGGCGGTCGGCGCCGATCCAAGCTACGCACTGGGCTGGTTCAATCTCGGGGTACTCGAAGGACGTCGAGGTCCGCTCCACCTACCAGCCGCCCAAGGGGCGTTCGCCAAGTCATTCGCTCTCGATCCGACGCTGAAGGACCGACGCCATGATCTGACGATCGATGCGTCGGTCTACCGAACGGCACTCGACCTGTCCAAACCATTGCCGCCTCGATGGAGCTTGGCCGAAACGCAGAAGGCGGCTCCGATTGCGACGGCCGGGCTGCTCGCCGCATTGCTACTAGGCTTCGGCCTGGCGAGATCAGCTAGCCCGGGCGGCACCGATCTCGCCAAACAGTGGCTGGAGCCGCTCGGCGAGCGGCTGGACGGAGTCCGCGGCCTGACCCGGCTCAAGCATCCGGCCTGGGCAGTGATAGCGACAGTCGCGACATTCCTGTTCGCGTACCTGCACCATGCCAGCGGCCCGACGGAGGTCGCCGCGTACGTCCTCGGCGTCCTTGTCCTGACGGGCGCAGCAATGTACGCGCGTATCGCGATTGCGGCGCGCGCGAACGTGGCGACGACCCAGACGTCGTGGCCGCCGGGCATGGCATTCGGCTTGGTCACCGGCATCATCGGGCTACCCTGGGCGCCCCTGCCCGTCGTCAAGACCAGCCCCGAGTCCACCCGGGTCCACCTCGCTGCCCCGCTCACGGTCGCTGCGCTGTCCGTCGTGCTGTTCGTGGAATCGGCCTGGCTCGGTGTCCCGCTCACTCAGTCACTCGCGGTGGTAGCGCTCGTCATGGCCGGATCCACCCTGCTACCGATCAAGCCACTCGACGGCGCGAACGTCGGCAAAGCAGGTTTCATCGCCGCAGCCGGAGTCGTAGGAGGGGCTGTCCTCATCGCGCTTGGCATCATCTGATCGACGCAGGCGGCGGAATCGCGCCCGGTCCGTGCCGGAGTTCTCCTACTGAACCGGGGACTCCGGCGGCGGCAGTTGGACGGTTGCCGTGTCTTCGACGGATTGGACTCCGGTCACGGTGTGCAAAAGTTGTCGGCGATCGTCGGGGACAGATCCGGAGATCACGCCGATCTCGCTGAGGACCTGGTCGACGTGCATGCCGCTGCGGCGAAGATGCGCGGCAACCTCCTCGATCTTGTCGAGGTGAGTGTCGTCCACGGTGACCGTGACCCCGGCCATGGTGTGGATGCTACGCCGTCCGGCTCCTGCTACTGGGGCGCTTGAACCAGTCCGGAGCCGACGTCAACCGATGGCAGCTGCAGCCGTTGCGCCCGCTGGGTAAGCGTCGCCCACAAGTCGCGGGCCTTGCGAGCGCGGGCCTGACACCACAGCGCAGCGATGCCGGATACGTGCGGCGTGGCCATGCTGGTACCGGAAATGCTCCGGTACATCTGACTGCTCTGCTCCGGCCGGGGCTGGTTCCAGGAGGAGAACACACCTACTCCAGGGGCCGCGATGTCCACACTGCCGCCACGGACACCGGGGAGGCTGCGCGCCGAGAAGAAGCCGATGTTGAGCAGGTTGTCCAATGCGGCGACGGCCATGATCGAGGGGCTGTTTGCCGGAATGCCGACGAAGCCGAACTGCTGTTGTGGCGGCAAGGACGGCTGGTCGCGGTGTGCGTTGTTACCGGCTGCCGCCACGATCAGGCAACCCCGATTCAGCGCGCGGCGGCCGACCTGCTGATAGGCCTGAGACACCTGCGGAACATCTGCGCCGAGAGACATGGAGATCACCTCGGTGCGATTGGCCACCGCCCAGTTGATGCCCGCCAGAATGCCGGTATCCGCGCCTGACCCCTGATCGCTCAGCACCTTCCCCACGAAGATGTCGGCCTCGTGGGCGCACCCGTAACGGCGCACACCGGAGGCAGGCGCCTTGGGGCCGCAGGCCGTCCCGACGCAGTGGGTGCCATGCCCGTGGCCGTCGTCCGCGGTCGCCACGCCGGGCACGAAAGACTGGGCTGTGATGTTGCGGCCGGCGAAGTCGGGATGATTAAAGGTGAAACCGGTGTCCAGTACCGCCACCTTTATGCCCTCACCGGTGAACGGTGACGACGAAACGCCGCTCGCCTGCAGCCCCCAAGTGAATTGCGGGGTGTCCTGAAACACTTGGGCTACTTCCGCCGCGGCGAGATCAGCGCGCGCGCTGGCTAACAGTCGGCTGCTCAGGTCGGTGACGCCGTCCTGATAACCCCTTAGGTAGTCAATGCCCGGTAACGACAAGATGTGATGCACGTACTCTGGCTCCACCGACAGGATGGCCCCCGGCGCGGCCGCCCGCATCGCGGTCACTTGAGCTGGTTCCGCCGAGACAACTGCTACACCGAGCTCCGCCAAGACGACTGCATCGCCGGCCTGGGCTTGTCCAACGTCCAACGCCTGCTCGGCGAAGTCTCGGGAACTGGCCACATGAGACACGCCAGCGCCGCGCAACGTGGCCTCCAGGTCAGCCTCGTCCTCGTCAGCAAAGGTGACCACCCACCGGCCCGTTGTCTCCGCCGTTCCGCCCGGCGACGTAACGGCGGGCACAAGTTCTTGATCATCCGGAAACATCACAATCCCCTAATCCGCTACAGCACACCGCGGTCTGCGCGATAGCCATCTTCAATTCGATTGTCCGGTCGAGCGGTTGGATCACGAGACCACATCGTCGACCGAACGAGAAGGCGAGCGAGTGATCCCGCAGCAAATCCATATCTTTGAGTTTGCTCGCTGAAGGCGCGCCACGAAATTCGACGGGCCCGTATCAGCCTCGCACAACGCTGCTCCTGTTGGGAAAGGCGCGGCTGCCGTCTCGACAAGCCCAAGAGACGTCACCGGGCCCAACCGTGACGACGCCACCGTCGCCTGACCGAGGGGATGAGTCATGTTCGATGCCTGCACGACGAGCCGGAACTTCGACCGGCTTCCGATCGCGGCCCAGCGCTCGGCCGACGAGGCTCTGAAGGAACGTGAGCAAAGTGCACGCGCCACATCCGAGGAGCGAAGCCGAAAGGCCGCGGACATTGCGGCCAGCGCCAGCGACCGGCTGCGTCGCCTGCTCGGCCCGGACAACTACGCAGATCTCAGGCAGCTGATGGACCGCGAGCGGTTGGCGGTTCGCGACCTGCTTCAGCCGCCCCAAGGTCTGACTTCGTCATTCGACGACGTGAATGAATCCAGGCGGCAACAGGCTGACGCTTTCCTGCGGAGCCATAAAGTCAACCGCGAGCAACTGGCCGAGATCAGAACGGACTATCACGTAGCGATAGCGGACGTCCTGGCGGCCGACGACAAGAACATCACCACCGGCTTTCATCTAGCGAGCAACTTGGATAAGTGGCTTGGTCTGTCTCCGCTGCATGATCGCGCCTTGCCATGGGGCGTTGTTGGACCGGACGGCGGCAACGACCCGCACGCGTTTGAGGTCTTTCGGCCGCCCTTTTTCGGATTCAACTTTGGATTTGTGCCGGTCCACAATGACAACTTCACCGTCGATCGGATTCACACACTGAACCCCTCCCTGGGAGACGTGGGAATCGCCATCACGATGGATGATGGCGACGCCGGTGACTTCGACTACGCCTCGGGCGATGGCTTCAGCGAGATCGCGTTCGGGTTCGTGCCACCAGTGTCAGGGCTGGTCGAGGTGCTCATCGACGCCCAGTGCGTCGAAGGCACTCACCGGCTAACCACGTCCGATGAGTGGGGATGGTCGGATTCCGGCACCGGCCAGCGGAACTCACTGGTGCTGGACGTACTTCATCCGAACGTGTCCGAACCGTCCTACGCCGAGATGTCAGTTTTCGAGCTGCAAACCGACGACGACACGAGCACCGTTCGGGAGAACCTGACCCGCGGCGCGCACTACTACGCGCAACTGTTCAGCGCCGGACCGGTGCCGGCCGGCGAGTCCGTCGTTGTGTGCGCGGGGACACGATCCTTCGATCTGAGCGGCACAAACGATGTGTCCATCCACAGCGCATCTGACTTCCGGTGGTTCATCAGCTCGGTGGAGATCCGGATCGCGCCCTAGTGGGATGGGCGCCCCCGGTGAGCCGGCGTGACTCACCCGGTGTGGGGTGTCATGCCGGCCGCCGGGCTGCCCTTCAGTGGCGTTGCCCCTAGTCCATGGCCGCGCCGGTCACCGTTCGCTCGGCTCGGGAATCTCGTTGTCGTGACGAGCCACGCGAGATTCCGTCTCAGCCCGGCGTTCGGTGGCATCTTGACCGGGCGCAAACGCCGGCTCCGTCGGCTCGGCCAGACGGCCATGCTCGTAGGCACCGGCATCCGGCCCGCGTTCGTGCTCATAGGTGGTCGGCTCCGCCCACGACGAGGTTTCAGGAGCCGTGGTCGGCGCGGGTTCGACGCGCTCCTCCCTGGCGGTGAACGCCGCCGCGCGACGCTCGGCGGCTCGAACGTCCCGAACGCTATGTGTCGATATCCGGCCCAGCGCGAACGACGCGACGAACAGAATCGCCGCACCGATCGCATAGAAGAAGAAGAGCGACTCCAGGGTGCGGACACGGAGATCCGAAGCGGGGTCGGGTTGTCCGAGGTCAACGTTCAGGTAAGCCGCGAGCGGCGGCCCGAGGATCAACCACGCTCCACCGGCGACGCCCAACCAGGCACCGAAGATAGCCATCACGCGACTCGTGCTGAACAGCAGGATGAGGCCTCCTACGAAGGCTGCGGCACCGGGGGCCACTTCCATGTAGCCGCGCTCGGCCGTCCACATCCACGCCTGGTTCGCTGACGGGGTGTAGGCGAAGTCGAAATACGGTCCGATGAATGGCACCAGTGCGGCCCATGCCCCGAGCACGACGAGCAGCAGGCCACTGAGTGCCCCGCGCGTTCGAGGAACACGAAACCGGCTGCCTGCGGTCGTTGTGGACTCCGTCATCATTACCTCCTCGGGACTTTGGCTGCCGAGAGGCCCAAGACGCCGCGGCAATGCGTCCCGACGAGGGTGTACCCAGCTTTGCTGTCTCTCTATCGCCCCAGGACCAACAGGCGGGCGGGCCCCGGGTCGGGGTGTCGGGCCGGGCTGACCGGGGTGTTCTACGGGCGCGACCGGGCGCTGACGGCCCGGCGATGGTGGCTGTCAACAGAACACCCCGAGTCAGGAGCCGACAATGTCCACCCTTCACCTGCACCAGACCACCAACGCCACCCCGGAGCAGTTCCTGGCCGCGCTGACCGACTTCGGTCCGGACCGGTCGAGCATCTTCCCCAACAGCCAAGACCAGCACCTGGAGGTGCACTCCCGTCGCGCCACCGACGCCGACGTCACCGAAGGCATCGGCGGGGTGTGGAACGGCTGCACTACGACTGGTCCGACCCGACCCGCATCGTGATCACCGACACAGACTCCAACGTGTGGGGCGGCCGATCCGGCTACGTCTACACCCTCAGCGCCCGGCCCGACGGCCGCACCGACATCGACGAGGTCGTGACCCGCGACGGCAAAACCTCAAAGGCCGCATCATCGGCTTCGGCCTCGGCACTGCCATCGGCAAGCACACCTTCGAAAAAGGCCTGACCGGCACCGTCAAAGCCATCGAAGCCCGCACCACCACCACAGCACAGGCGGCCTAACCCACGCCACCACCCAGCCACCCGCCGCCGCACCCCGAACATACGCCTTCGGGGTGCGGCGCTCGCTGCTCCAACGCAGTCATCGGATGAAGCCAACCAGCGGTCATGATGTTGGTGCCTGGTGCAACCGGGCGAGTCAGCTCACCACACAGCCGGGGTGGCGGTCGCCGCCCGCTGGAAATGCGTGGACGAGCGCATCGGCGATATGCCGGGCTCGTTGCGCGTATCCGTACGAGGTGTAGTGGATGCCGTCGGAGATAAACCAACTGTTCTGGACCACTGCGGCCCAGTCGTAAATTCGCATGTTTCGGTAGCGGGCGCAGGCTTGCAGCACGGCTGCGTTCCAGGCTTGCATGTTCGCCTCGGCGTAGGGGCCGCTGCCGAGTCGTGTCTTCACGTTGACCCACAGCACCGGCTGATCGGCGAGCAGCGTCATCATCTTGTTGATCCGGCCGACGCGGTCCAGGGCAGAGCCCACGAAGACATCGGCCGTGTCGTTTGTGCCCAGGGCGAGCACCCAGCAGCCGCGCACTCCGTGGCTAACTAGTCCCGATGCTGTCTGGTAGATGTTCGCTTCCCCGGGCTCGACGGTTTCGAGGATGGAGGTGCCGCCGGTGATCTCGATGTGCTCGGTCGTGGCGCCAACGCGCCGGTACTGGGCATCGATGCGGTCGGCCGGGTTGGGCAGGTAGTTGGGGTCGACCAGCCCGTCGGAGGTGGAGTCGCCCATGTGCGTCACGGTGGTGCACGAGGTCGTGACGGGTACCGCGCTCGGCCGGCTGGCGTTGGCGGAGGGATGGCGCGATGGGGTGGCGACGGTTGGGGACGTCTTCGGCGCCGTGATCGTGATGCCGGTCGAGGTGCTGGCCGGCTCGGCCCGCGAGGTTGGGCCGGGGGTATCGGCCAACCCGACGCAGGCCGTCGCCAACACAGCGATCGCCGCGGTCGGAACGGTCCAGGCCCAGCCGCGGACGGCCGCCAGCCGCGGGCGGCGGCGCCAGAGCCGGCCCAGCGCGCCGTGTCGAATCGGCTGCTCGACATACTTCCAAGACAGTGCAGCCAGCCCGATGGTGGCCGCCAGCTGCAGCCCGGCTCGTGGTAGATCCACCCGGCCGGTATCGATGGCCGCCCCGGTCAGCACGATCACCGGAAGGTGCCACAAGTAGATGCCATAGGAGCGCACCCCGACCCAGCGCAGCGGTCCCGAGCCCAGTGCTCGCCCTACTCGGCTGGCCGGATGCGCGGCCACGGCGACGACGACTGCGGTGGCCACGCTCAGCGCCACGAGTCCGCCCCTATACAGCGCCGGTGAGTACTCGTCGGTGCCCACGATGAGCGCCACAATCACGGCCAGCCCGGCCGCGCCGGCCGTGTCCAGCGCCCACCGCTTGCCGGCCGACAGCGGTCCGGTCAGCCGCTGGCTGGGCCAAACTAGCGCTAGCGCCGCGCCGACGAGAAACCCGAACGCTCGGGTGTCTGTGCCGTCGTATGCGCGGGTGTTGTCGAAGCCGGGCTGGTAAAGCAGGGCCATCCACACTGCTGAGGCCGCGGTCAGCCCCAGCGCGACTACGGCCAGCCCGGGGTAGATCTGCGGATGCGGTTGCCGCCGCCGGACCAGCCACAGCGCGCCCAGCAGCACCCACGGCCACACCAGATAGAACTGCTCCTCCACCGCGAGGGACCACAGATGTCCCAGCGGGGTCGGCGGTGCGAACCGGTCGAAGTACGAGACGTTCTGGACGATCAGCCACCAGTTGCCGACGAAACCGACCGCCGAGAGCACGGCACCGCGCAGCCCGGGCAACGCCGCGCGATGGGCCACCGTGATCCACGCGGTGACGACAGCCAGCATCACCAGCAAGGCGGGCAGCAGTCGCCTGGCCCGGCGGGCCCAGAAGTCACGTAGCGGCAATCGGCCGCAACGCGCGTAGCTGGCGAGCAGCAGGTCAGTGATCAGGTACCCGGAGAGGGTGAAGAACATTCCCACCCCGAGCAGCCCACCCGACGCCCAAGGCGTGTTTAGGTGGAATGCGATCACCGCGAGCACAGCGATCGCGCGTAACCCGTCCAGCCCGGGCATGTATCGCTGCCCGTCGCCCCCTACCGGTCTAGGCACGAGTTCCCCGCTGGTCGTGCGGGCGGTTCAACCACCGGCACATCGGCGCCGACCCACCGCACGGAGATGGTCGCGGCAACGCGGACCTGGCGAGCCGGAACCCGACGATGCGCCATCGGCTGCCTCCTCCAGCGCAGCATCTGCATTCGTTCGAAAGAAAGACGGTACGTCGGCGAGCCTCCGGCCGTGCCCGTTCGACACGGCTTTTGCCTGACCGAATGAACATGAGCGGCGGCGCTCGCGCCTGTTTGCCCCGATCGAAGGATGGGCATGCCCAAACAGAGGGAAGGAGTGCGTTATGCCGCAGCAGGCCTGGAGCGCCAAGCGCGAACGTCAGTACGAGCACATCAAGGAGGGCCTGCGTGATCAAGGGCGGACCGAGGGCCTGGCCGAGGAGATTGCCGCACGCACCGTCAACAAGGAGCGCGCGCGATCTGGCGAATCGCGGCAAGCCAGCCGCACCTCGGTGAGGGACATCTCCTCGTCACAGCGGGGCGGGCAGCGCTCGCACTCCGGCTCGGGCGGCCGGACGAAGGAGCAGCTGTATCAGGAGGCCAGGCGCAAGAACATCAAGGGCCGTTCGTCGATGACCAAGGATGAGCTCGCACGCGCCGTCGGGCGCTGACCGGGGCCGGTCAGGGATCAGACGCCGACCGGATCGGTTCGTAGCGAACGTGGTCCCTGGTCGCGCCGCACCTCGACGCGGCCTGCCGTGACGCGCGTCTCGAAGACCGGGGCTGGGCGCGTTGCCGGGCCTTCGACGACTGCCCCGTCGTCCACGCAGAACCGGCTGCCGTGCAACGGACAGCTGATCGTGCCGCCGTCGAGGCTGCCTTCGTGCAGTGGGCCGCCGCGATGGGTGCACCGATCGGCCAGGGCGATCACCTGCTCGCCACGCCGCACGAGCACGACCGGAACGCCACCCGCGTCGGCCCCGATCAGCTCGTCAGCTACGACGTCGGCCTCGGCCGCCACGTCGGTCCAGTCCCGGGGCGCGTGTTGGAACGCGGTCGTATCAACCCCGACCCCGAGCGCGTACGCGAGGTGACCGCCTAGCCAGGCCGCGGCGGACATCACACCGCTTCCGGCCAACGACAAGGCGATGCCCTCAAGCGGATGCCCCCGGCGGCGGACCCACCAGCTGCCGACGAACAGGCTCAACGCAACGTCGTTCAGCAATGCGTGCACAAAACCCACCCGGCGCTCGGCGCCCTGGGTGTAGGCCCAGTCGTTGGCGCCGGTGATCGCCGTCGGCAGGGCGGCGAGATTGCCCAGCCCGACCAACTGGCACGCCGCCTGCTGGTGCCGCTTGCCACCGATCAGGTCCAGATACGTCGCAGCCGACCATGATCCGATCGGAATGGCCACCAACGCCGGATGGACCGGATGGGCGAGCGGCGTGCCACTCGCAATGTCACGCACCGGACCACGCGGCAGCACTCGTCGTACCAATCTGGCCACAGTCTCAGCAGCCGGATCCAACCACGAAGCGTGCTCGATCTTCGCTGCCACCGTGTCGAGGGCGCGAGCCAACCGAATCGCCATGCTGGTCGTCTACCCAGTGGATGGGAAGGGTAAACCCGCCCACGGCGGAGGAATCGATCAGCTCACTCGTCGCGTGCTGTTATCCGTTCGCGCTGTGGCACGACGGTGTACTTCGGGTCGCGGGCGGAAGCCTGCCCGGCCTCGAAAATCCCGAACCGGTTCAGCGCTGAGCCCGCCAGCAGCGCCGCCCCGGACATCACCGCAGCGAACCGGCTGCGGGAGGCCAGCAACGTGCCGAGCGCACCCGCCAGCGTGAGTGCCTTGCTCGCGCGCACC
>Ga0207693_10001246_pt1 | contig 22647 bp, 20 predicted proteins | sample LARL81metaG_FD_184347 | JGI IMG/M metagenome (GOLD analysis project Ga0207693, IMG submission 184347) | Corn, switchgrass and miscanthus rhizosphere microbial communities from Kellogg Biological Station, Michigan, USA - LAR L8-1 metaG... | ecosystem: Host-associated > Plants > Roots >... | reverse complement strand
GGAATAGCCGAGCGCGCTGCCGTGCCGCCGCAGCATCCGATTGCCGATGGAATGAAAGGTGCCGCCCCAGATCCCGGCTGCATCCACTGGCAACAAATTCGAGACTCGATCGAGCATTTGTCGCGCGGCTTTGTTGGTGAAGGTGAGCAGCAAAATGTTGCGCGCATCCACCCCATTCTCGAGCAGATAGGCCACGCGATAGGTCAGGGTCCGCGTTTTGCCCGATCCCGCGCCCGCAATTACGAGCAACGGCCCCGGCGGGCCCGTCACCGCCGCCAACTGCTGCTCATTCAATTCCGCCACGTAATCAATCGCCCCGGTAAAAGCCGAGGGGGTGCGTTGCAGCGTGTATTGCCGAGACATGGAAAGGTTATGTTCCGGTGATGAGGCAAGGCCTTCAACGGCAATTTCAAAAAGTAGGGGTGTGACAACCGACCACCCGGTGCGGTTGTCGACTGGCAATCGCAAACCGGTAGCGACATCGACCAGCACTGCGCGATGCACCATGCAGGTCTTGGTCGGTGACGCTCCCGGAATGAACCAGCCTTCCACCCGATCGTGGCACAACGCATTCGGCAGATCGGCTGGGACCGCGCAAAACTCGACTCGCTTCAAATTGCGCCTGTAGCCGGGGTCGCTGACCCCGGCCCGCGGACAACGTCGCAGAATTAACGCCATCTGCGCAATTCAATTCCGTGGCTGAGGGGGCGACAGTCTCGCGTGCGATTCAAGCCGTTGCGGTCGCTGCCCGGGGTGACTCAAAAATTGACTTGCGCTTGACCAATCGTGTCTGCGCGGCTTGACTCATAACTTGACTTATGCTTGACTAATTCGTTATGAAGTACCGGCCCGTTTACACCATTACCCCGCGTCTTCTCAGCGAAGTAGAGCAGGTTGCGGCCTTGCATGAGCGGATTTCCGCGGCGGCGGTGCAGGTGGCCTGGATTCCGGCCCTGCAGAAGGACACCCGTGTCCGCAATGCGCATTCTTCCACCGCTATCGAGGGGAATCCGCTGACGCTGGAGCAGGTGCGCGCGATCGAGGAGGGGCGGGAGGTGCCGGCGACGGGACCGCGCTCGCAACGGGAAGTGACCAATTATTTCGCCGGTTTGCGTTTTGTGGAAAAGAACGCGCAACGCAGCGCGATGACCCACGCCGAGGTATTAAAATTGCATCGCATCATGGCGGGCGCGGTGATGGATCAGGGAACTGCCGGACGTTACCGGACGATTCGGGTGCGAGTGGGAAGTCATGTCGCGCCGCCACCCGAGAAAGTGCACGGGATGATGTCGGCGTTACTCGATTGGTGGAACGTCCAGGCAACAAGAATTTCGCCGATTCTGAGCTCGGCTATTATTCATCATCGTTTTGAAACGATTCATCCGTTCGCGGACGGGAATGGACGCACCGGGCGGATGCTGGCGTTGTGGGAACTGTACCGGCGCCGCTTTGACAGCCATCATATTTTTTCGATCGACGAGTACTATTGGGGAGATCGGCCGCGCTACTACGCCGCTTTCATCAAGGTCCGAAAGGAAAAAGACGATCTGACGAGCTGGCTGGAATATAGCGCCGAGGGATTGCGCGGGACGCTGGAGCGGGTGTGGACTCGAATCCAAAAATTATCGGCACATGCCGGTAAGACCAAGCTCGTCCTGCGGCCGAAACAGGAGCAATTGTTACATCTTTTGCGCGAGCAAAAGGCGATGGCGCCGCGCGAAATCTGGGACGGAATCGGCGTATCGAAGCAGGGCGCACTCGATTTGTTGCGACCATTGATCAAAGCGGGCTTGGTGCGGCGGATCGGAACGAAAAAGACCGGTCGCTATGTTTTAGTTTAGTCGAGGGAGGAGACAGGATTAGGCAGGATTAAATCTCTTCTTTAAGGTCCAATCCTGTTAATCCTGTCTAGTTTTGCGGAAGCGAACGAAAACTAGGCGGGCGAATTATCCGGCGGTATCGGCTGCGCACGAGTTGAGCCGCGCTTTCTCTGGCTGATTTCTTCCAGCAGTTCGATCTGGATCTGCTGGATTTCGAAGAGCCGATTGTACTGTTTTCGCAGGAGGTGATCGATTTTCTCGTGCAGGTGCCGGATCTCGAGCTCGGCTTTGAGATTGACCTTATAATCGTTTTCCGCCCGTAATCGATCGCGCGCTTCCGCCCGGTTTTGGCTCATCATGATGACGGGCGCTTGCAATGCGGCTAGGCAGGAAAGGATAAGATTAAGGAGAATGAACGGGTAAGGATCGAAGCCGCGGTCGAGCAGGAGCACTGCGTTGAGCACGACCCAGACGACGATAACGCCGCCGAACGTGATGATGAATTTCCAGCTCCCGCCAAACTCCGCGATTTTATCCGACAAATGTTCCCCAAAGGTCAGCTTGCGCTCGAATTGCTTCTCGATGTTCTCGGTCAGCACTTCGTGCTGCTGCAGACTTTCGATGACCTCTTGATCGAGCGAGGTGAGCTCGCCGATTTCATCCTCGAGCGCGCGCTTGACGTAATCTTTGCGAAAAATGCCGAGGTCGGCGAAGCAAATGAACTGCTGCGGGTCCCAGTTCGGCCGCTGCGATTTGATAAATTCAGCGAGGGAAGGCCGCACGTTGTCGCCAATCGCGCCGTTCTGTGGCATGAAGGCCCGGCCACAAATCTGGCAGTTTAGTTTTCGCGACGCCGTTGCTTCCATTGTTACCAATTAAGGAGGAGTAACGAAGTTTGTCGATTCCATCTTGAACCGGGCACTCGCGATTCTAAGCTACGTGCAATGGAAGAAGCCGAAGTGCCGTTGGAACATTTGCACGAAGAAATTCATCACCATGCCGAGCACGGCGGCGAGAAATGGATTTCGTGGGTGGCCCTGAGTACGGCGATTCTCGCAGTGTTGGCGGCAATCGCCGGACTGCTTTCCGGAAGTCATGCCAACGAAGCAGTGATGAGACAGATCGAATCGGCCGATCAGTGGGCATTTTATCAGGCGAAAGGGATCAAGGCCGCAGTCCTGGACGCAAAAATGAGCTTGAGTGGTTCGAGCAGCGAGGCGGACCGGGAAAAGGCGGAAAAATATTCCGAGGAACAAAACGAGATTCAAAAAGAGGCACAGGAGAAGGAGACGGAAGCGAAAAGCAATTTTCATCGGCATGAGGTTTTCGCGCGTGGCGTGACCTTATTTCAGATTGCAATTGCCATCGCTGCCATTTCGGCGTTAACGAAGCGCAGACGCTACTGGATGGTAAGCATGTTCATCGGCGCAGTGGGCTGTATTTTTCTGGCGCTGGGTTTTGTTCAACATTAAGCCATGCGCGTCCTGGCCATCGATGCTTCCTTGCGCAACTGCGGAGTCGCCATCGTCGATGGCGAGAATGGAAAATCGCGCGCGCTTTTCTTTGGCACCATTCACAACGCCAGTTCGCTGAAATCCTCGGCTTGTCTCGTCGCGATTCGCGATCAGCTGGCGCAACTGATTCGAGAACACGAGCCGGACTGTTGCGCGCTCGAAGCCGTCATTTACGTGCAGAGTTACAAGACCGCGATTTTGCTGGGCGCGGCGCGCGGCGCCGCCATTCTCGCCGCGGCAGAAAACGGCCTTCCGGTTTTCGAGTACGCGCCGAAACGAATCAAACAGGCGACAGTCGGGACCGGCGGCGCGAAGAAGAATCAGGTCGCATTCATGACGCGGGCCTTGCTCGGGTTAACCGAAACGCCCGATCCAGATTCGGCTGACGCGCTCGCGATTGCGCTTACCCATTTGCGGGCGCAGGAGTCGGTGAAAATCGGGCTGCCTGGAATGGAGGAAATTTGAGCGTGGAAGGCGCACAGCTGTCATCCGGAGTTGCGCCGAACGGTGTTCGTGCCGTCTCGATCCTGGGAGAGGTCCCTCGTTCCGATCGGGAAGGCGCACTTTTTGTTCGCTGGCTGGGGCGGGTGAATTTTGCAGATGCGCTGAAGTTGCAGGAAAAAATTGTCGCGCAAAAACGAGGTGATCCAAACGCAGCGGACACCATTCTGTTATTGGAACACGATCCGGTTTACACAATTGGCCGGACGCCGGACCAAAGCAGCTTGCGCGGTGGATCGCATTTGCCGCATCCATTCTTCCAGATCAATCGGGGCGGCCAGGCAACGTATCATGGGCCGGGGCAGTTGATGGGCTATCCGATTATCGATCTGCGCCATTGCGGCCAGGATTTACACAAATATCTGCGTTGGATTGAAAGCTTGCTGATCGAATTTCTGAGTGGGTTCGGAATTGAAGCACAACGTCGCGAAGGATTGACCGGTGTCTGGGTTCAACAACGCAAGATTGCATCGATGGGCGTGGGCGTGCGGCATTGGATCACGATGCACGGGTTCGCGTTGAACGTGTGCGGTGATCTTTCACCGTTCGACCAGATCACGCCCTGCGGAATTTCGAACGTTATGATGACGTCGATCGAGAAAGAAACCGGGAAATCAATTTCCGTTCCGGAAGCCGCGGTAGCGTTTGAAAGATCGTTTCAAACAACATTTCAGATTTACGCGTTGATGCCAGTTCAAGGGCCGTAGGCTCGACATGTTTGTAGTCACCACCCTCTGTGTACAGCGGCCAGCTCCGTCAGGAGCGACATGTGATTTTGAAGTCCCTTAAGAACACTGAGCGCATGCCGCTCCGATGGAGCTTGGCTCTTTCGCTGGCGATCGACTATGAACGTTGCGCTCCTAGGGAGCTTTGCCGTTCCGAAGTGTCGGCACACAAGGAGAACGGCGCCCGGGCCGCATTGGTTAAGCGCCGTAGACGCGTGATGTTTATAGCCGCGTGTTTCTACAATGTTATGAGCTCCGTTAGGAGCGGCGTGTGAATCGTTCCAATGGCTAACACCTACACACAAATCTATCTTCACGTCGTTTTCGCTGTGTCTCAGCGTGCTTGCGTTATCAGGCCTGATCGCAAAGAAGAATTACAACGGAGCTTGGCTCTTTCTTGAGCGATAGACTATAAACGTTACGCTCCTAGCGGAGCTTAGTTTCTGGCATATGAACATTCCACTCGAGGACAATTTTACCGATGTCATTGGCAAGGCGCAGCGGGGCCTGGAGATTTCCGATTCCGATCTCGCCAAACAGGCGCGGTTGGACGCGAGCGCGATTCGGAAATTGCGCGGCGGACATTATAATGAACTGGCGTTGTTTCGCGTCGCGCCAGTGCTTGGGCTGGGTGCGCGCGCGTTAGCCGATCTTGCCCAGAACGAATATCGACCAAGTGCCTGCGAGATTGACGGCCTGGTTATGTTCAACACGACGTATCACGACATGACAGTGAATGCGTTTTTGGTGTGGGATCCGAAATCGCGCGAGGCTATTACCTTCGATACTGGCGCCGATTGCCGTCCAATTCTCGATCGCGTCAAAAAGGAAAAACTGACGGTGAAACTGATCCTGCTGACGCATGCGCACCCCGATCACATTGCTGATCTGGTGCGTTTAAAAAAGGAGACTGGCGCGCCTGTGTATATTTCCGAGCGCGAAGCGACTTTTGGCGCGGAAACGATTTCCGAAGGTCATGAATTCAACGTCGGCTCTTTGAAAGCGAAAGCACTTCTTACCTGGGGCCATTCCCGCGGCGGAATGACGTTCTTCGTTACCGGACTAGCGCGCCCCGTCGCGGTGGTGGGCGATTCAATTTTTGCCGGCTCAATGGGCGGTGGAAATATTTCTTACAAAGAGGCGATCAAAAATAATGTGGAAAAAATTCTGACGCTGCCCGATGAGACGATTATCTGTCCCGGTCATGGCCCAATGACAACAGTGGGAGAGGAGAAAGCGCACAATCCGTTTTTTGCAGGACGATAAATAATGCTGGTAGGGTGAGACTCCGTCGAGCCATTGTCGCGTAAGGATAACGCGATGGCTCCGCAGAGCGTCGCCCTACCGAAATAAGAATATGAACATCGGTTTCGTTGGTGTTGGCCGAATGGGCGCGAACATGGCGCGGCGTCTGGTGGATTGCGGATTTCATGTGACGGCGGTTTACGATGTGAATCGCGCGGCGGCGACGAAGCTGGCGACGGAGCTGGGATGCGCCGCGTCTCAGAATTTGTCGGACGTGACGGCGGAATCGGACGTCGTCATTACGGTGGTGAGCGACGATGCGGCGATGCGAAAAATTTTTGCGAAATCGGGGGACAGCCTGCTGGTGAACGCGAGAGGCAAGTTATTTATCAATTGCGCGACCATTACGCCACGGGTGCACCTTGAAGTGGAAGAACTGGCTGGGAAAGCCGGTGCGCGTTCCCTCGAAGCGTGCATGGCGTCGAGCATCACGCAGGCGCGCGATGGTTCACTTTATTTAATGTGCGGCGGGAATGAGGAAGCCTTTCGTGCCGCGCAACCGGTCCTGGAAAAACTCGGGAAAACCGTTCGTTACATCGGCAAAGCGGGCGAAGCGGCCAAGGTAAAGGCGCTGGTCAACATGGTGATGAACATCAATACCGCCGGCCTTGCCGAAGGGCTTGGTCTGGGCGACGCGATGGGCTTTGATCTTACCATGTTGCGAGAAGTTTTTTCTGAAACCGGTGCGGCCTCGCGTGTTTTGCAAACGGACGGCGAAGACATGCAGAACCGGGAGCACAGCTGCTTCTTCTCGGCTGCGCACGCCGCCAAAGACAGCGGGATCGCGCTCGATCTTGCTCGCGAACTTAGTCTCGAGCTGCCGCTTGCTCGCGCGACCAAACAGCAATACGACGCCATGATTGCGGAAGGGCTGGGGGAACTCGATAAGTCGGGGGTCGCCGAGCTGACGTTCAAGAACCGCCACAAGCATGGTGGCGATCACGTTTGAGCAGTAAGACCGCCAAACACGCCAAAGGACGCTAAAGATTAGAGAAGACTTGCCCACGGAACACACGAAAAACGCGAAGGTTTTTCAGAAATTCTTTGGGGTCATTTCGTGTGTTTCGTGGGCGACAAATCCGGCTGGTAGTGGCAGAGGCTGGCAGACTGTGGAAGTGTGAATTGTGAGTTAGAGATGAAGACGATTTGGCGGGTTTTTGCTTATTTAAAACGCTACCCAGTGCTCGGGATCTCGATGCTGGCTTGTGCCATTACCAGCACGTTGATGATCATGGTCCCACCGGTGGTGACGCGAAAGATCATCAACGAGGTCATCAACGGGCATAATCGCGAGCTTTTACTCCCGCTGCTGTTAGTGGCTGCAGTTGCGTTCATCCTCCAGCATGGACTCACCTCACTGCGACTGGTCATCAACAATACGTTCGAGCAGAAAGTCATTTTCGATCTGCGCAGCGATCTTTATTCGCACATTCAATTGCTACCGCTGCGCTGGTTCGATAATCGCGCCACCGGCGATTTGATGACTCGAGTCCTTGAAGACGTTACTTCTGTCGAGCGGGTTCTCATCGATGGCATTGACCAAGGGACGGTGGCGGTGTTGCAAATCCTCATTGTACTCGCAGGAATGTTTTACGTAAGTGCGCAACTCACTTTGGTCGGATTGGCGCCGGTGCCGTTTCTGGCCGGCGGCGCACTGTGGTATACGCTTACGGCACATCGGCGTTATCGGCTGCAACGCCGCGCTGCTTCCGACATGAATTCGCTTTTGCACGACAACCTTTCCGGCATCCGCCAAATCAAAAGTTTCGTGCGCGAGCGCGAAGAGCACGCTCGCTTCAACAAAGCGAGCGACGCTTTGCGGCACGCGACTCTTGTGGTGATGAAGGTTTGGGCGATCTATAGCCCCTCGATGTATTTGTTTGGGTCGCTGGGCGTTCTGCTGGTCGTTGCCGTTGGTACGCACGATATCTTGGCTGGAGCGATTAACCTGGGCGATCTCACGGCTTTTCTTATACTCTCCGGTTTTCTCTACGAACCGGTGGGCAAACTGCATCAGCTAAATCAGCTGCTGCAGGCTGGTCGAGCTGCGGCCGAGCGCGTCTTCGAAATTATTGACGAGCCGGCGGAATCGCAACGCGGGCGCAAATTTGAAAGGACGGTGCGGGGCGAGATTGAATTTCGGGACGTCAGCTTTAGTTACGGAACAGAGTTGCCAGCGCTGAGCGATGTCTCATTTCACGTCCGCCCGGGCGAAACTATTGCGTTGGTCGGCAAAACTGGTGCAGGAAAATCTACTCTGATCAATTTGCTGACGCGTTTCTATGAGTTCGAGGAAGGCGAAATTTTGATCGATGGCCAATCGATCCAAGATCTTAACATCCGCGACTTGCGGCAGAAGATCGGGATGGTGACTCAGGAAAATTTTCTCTTTAACGGAACAATTCGCGAAAACCTGCAAATGGGAAAGCCGGGTGCCAGCGACGAGGAACTGATGGAAGCGGCGGAGGCAGCGAACGCGCGCAATTTCATTGAGCTGTTGCAAAATGGATTGAGTAGCGTGGTGGGCGAGCGTGGAGTGAAGTTGAGCGTCGGAGAGAAACAGCGGCTTTCCATTGCGCGTGCGCTTTTAAAGGATCCGCCAATTCTAATTTTGGATGAAGCGACGGCGAGCGTCGACACCGCGACGGAGAGGTTGATTCAAGAGGCACTGGAGAATCTAATGTTTCGTCGAACTTCGATCGTGATCGCGCATCGTCTCTCGACCATTGTGCATGCCGATCAGATTCTGGTGCTGGATCGTGGTCGCATCATCGAACGCGGAACGCACGAGCAATTGTTGACGCTGGGTGGGAAATACGCGCGCCTGTGTGAGCAGAGTTTGCTCGAGATGCCAGAAGTAGAACCCGCCACGGTGTGAGCAAGGAGCGGTTGTCTCCTACGCTAGGTCGGCTGGACTATCGGACCGCTACAAACGGCGATTGGAAATCGCCGTTATCGTTTGCTTTACCGGGCCCCACTAGACAGAAACTTGCGCTTGTTGTGTGGGTTTGCGGCGGTCTGTGACCGCCATTTATCTAGTTCGCCAGTTAGAAACGGCCGCTCCTTGTTTGAGGACGCGTAGAAGCGCGTCCCTCCGGCCGTTACTATTGAGCGTCTGAGGCGGCCAGCAACTGCTGGTAACGTTGCTCCAACTCCCGATAGCGCGCTTCCGCTTCGTGCAAAGCACGTCGCTCTTCTCCCAGGCTGCGCTCGAGATCGCGAATTCGTTCTTCGAACTCTATCGACATGCCGGCCGCCGCCGGCGAGCCTTCAACCAACGTCTCGCCATCTTCAGTCGCGCTCGGAAAAAATGATGCGATCTCCCGAATTCTTCGACGCGAACCGTCGCAGGTATTAATGACGAAATTCTCCGGCGTAACTTCACCGAGCCGGACAAACTCATTAATTGCTCCCAGAGTCGTCGGCCCGTAATAACGCTCGCTCGTTACCTCCACCAGCCAATCCATCCCGAGCTCCGAAACCATCGGGGCTTTCATCCACGTTTGTTGATCGGATGAAACCAAGTCGCGTGGAGCTATGCGCGCCTTCGCGGCCCAGTGTGTGAGTTGATGGAACGGCAGCGGTCCAAAAATGCCACCGTCTTCGTATTTCCTGAGATACCAGCTTGGGTCCACTGCCATTGTCATTGCGGGGTAGGTGAAGGTGAGGCGCTCGCTGCCGGGCTGGCAGAGGGCGGAGGAATCATGACTGTTTGCCCGGCCTGCAATTTTCGGCCGTCTTCGATGTGATTGAACTTTTGCAGTTCTTCCACGCCAACTTTGTATTGCTTGGCGATGGAGGTCAGCGTTTCACCCCGGGCGACGACGTGAGTAGTGCCGTTGGCTGGTGACGGATGCGCGGACTCGGTCGTCGTCGTGGCGGCGTTTGGCACCGGGCTTGGACTAGTTTCCCCAATGAGCATTCCGGGACGCGAGGCCTGCTGTTCCAGCTTCAACATGTGTTGGGAAAGGGCGTCGATCTTGGCGTTGAGTTCATCGATCTTCCTTTCCAGCGTGAGCATTTCGCCTGGCGCCGACGAAGGCTGCGGTGTTTGGCCGAATACAGCGGCAACCGGGAGAAAAAAAAACGCGCAGAGAGCGAGAGACTTCATTCCAAAAAATCTGACATCTGGGAGCGGGACTGGCAAGCACGCAAGCCGCTAGAAGATTTGGCTTGAGTCGGGACGCTGACGCTCCCTCCCACATAAGTTGGGCTTATCGAAATCTCGGCCACGAGAATGTTGCGGTTCGGACGATTTCCCGTACCTTTTTGTCAATGCCAGAGCGCATTCAAAAGCCGGTTGAACCGGCTCCGTGGGGGCCGAAGCAGGGTGACGGCGATGGGCCACGCTCGCCCGATATCTCGCGTCCCGACACGAAAGATCTGCTCAAGAAAATGCGCAAGGTAGACCCGAATCAATCGAAGCGTTACCGGCAACGCACCGGCCAATAATGGACAAACCGGCGCTCGATTTTGGAGCGGATTTTCCATCCTTGCTTCGCCGCCAGGGTTTACCCGGACCTCCCGCACCCATTGTGAATACGCGTGCCGAGATTGTGCCAACGGAATCCACTACCATCCTTGCCTTCAAATTCGCGGACGGCGTCTTAGTCGCGGGCGACCGGCGCGCTACGTCCGGAAACACCGTTGTTTACGATCGCGCCGATAAGGTCCTGGAAATTGACCGTTGTTCGATCATGGCGATCGCGGGAGTTCCGGCGACGGCGTGGGAGATGGCGCGTGTGCTCGAACATTCCTTTCAATTTTTTCGCCGCACCCAGTTGCAAGAGATGAGCGTCGACGGCAAGGTGCGCGCGCTCTCGAAGTTATTGCGCGACAACTTTGGTTTCGCGCTTCAGGGTGTTGGGATCGTCGTCCCGATTTTCGCAACGTTCGATGCCGGCGTTTCACCTTCCGCCCGCCTCTATTTCTACGACGCCATGGGGGCGCAGTTCGAAGCGACTGACTTCGCCGCGACTGGCTCGGGCTCGCCGGCGGTGCGTGGGATTTTGTATTACGAAAACACCTGGGGCGAAAAGCCTCTGCAAAAAATCAGCGAAGACGACGCGGTCGTGGTCGCATTACGGGCCCTCGATACCGCAGCCGAAGCCGATACCGCGACCGGCGGGATTGATCGGCATGCCAAAATTTTTCCGGTGATGAAAATCGTCGGAGCCGACGGCATTCGGACACTGCCGGAAGAAAAAATCGCCGAGCTATTCCACAAGCGCGTCGAATGATTGAAGAGCCGTATCGCTGGGTGGAAGCAATCGCGACGCGCCGCGATTATATCGAGATGCAGCTGGCAACCGGCAGCCCGGTGGTCGCGGTCGGTTATGCCGAGGGGATTTTGTTGTTCACTGTTGGCCAGCAGAAACTTTTCGAGATTTACGACCGAATTGCGCTCGGTGCCATCGGACATCCGGGCGACATCGAACGTTTGCGCATGGCTGCGATTGAGCTTGCCAGCACCGAAGGATTTACCCGCTCGGCTGCCGATGTTTCCCTGCGGCGCCTTGCCTACTACTCGTTAAGTCCGGTGATGAAAAATGCGTTCGAGCAGATTTACGGTGCCCCTTTCCTGGCGCGCTTGCTCTTTGTCGAGATTGGAGCAACTGCGGCCGACGATCTCTTCCTGGAAGTCGAATACGACGGCGCCATTCATCTTCGCTCGACCAACGAAGGCAACAGGCCCTTTGCCGTTCTGGCCGCAACGAAAAAATCGGCCGAGCGAATGATCGAATTTCTGCGCAAACAATTTCGCAGTGGCAAAAATCTGGCGGAAACCCTTGACCTCGCACTGGATAGCTGGCTGATCGGGCAATTAAAAGCGGACGATGCCGTGCCGGGAGACGATGAGATCCGGCGGCAACGGAGCGAGCGACTTGGAAATGGGACAATTTCGGCGGCGGTGCTGGAGCGTAATGCAAACATGGCGGTGCGATATCGTGCCGTGGAAGCGAATGAACTGGCACCGTTGATCGCGAAATAGAATGGTGCGTTTCCGCGTTTCAACCAGGGCCAGCGAGATCATCGCGTGGCTCGGCCTCTTGTTGATAATGGTGTCGTTTTTGACCCTTCTCCTGACGCCTGAGCCATTCTCGCCGCGCCTCGTCGTTCCCCAGCACAAAAAGGTGGAGCCCTTCGCGCTGGTCATACTCGACCCGGGACACGGTGGGCAGGATTCCGGCGCAATTGCGGGCGGGGTTTTGGAAAAGGACCTGACCCTGGACATTGCTCAACGAGTCGAGCGGCTTCTTGACGCGCAAGGCGTGATGACGTTGCTGACGCGCAACGGAGACTCCTACGTTTCGTTAGGTGACCGGGCGCAGTTGATTAACCGCGCTGATAATGCCGTGGTTGTGAGCATTCATCTTAATGATGGGCCCCGCCCGGACGCTAGCGGTATCGAAACCTATTTCGCAGCGCAACAGGCCACTGGCATTCCACTGATCGCAAGCTGGCTTCCTTTTCTGCAGAAAGTCGCCAATCCTCGGCCGAATCTGGAAAGTCAGAGTCTGGCTCAATTTATTCAGCAACAACTGGTCGCGCGCACCCAGGCCGTTAATCGCGGCACAAAGGCGCAGCAATTTTATGTGCTGGCCAATGTGCGGCATCCGGCCGTGCTGGTGGAAGGAGGTTTTTTAACCGGCAAGAATGATATCGGGAAGCTGGCGGACGCGAATTATCGCGAACTACTGGCGATGGGAATAACCGATGGCATTTTGAAGTACCGTGACACGGTTAAAGCATTGGCTGGTAACGTTGCACAAGCGAGTCCATGAATAAGGGAATGGCGAAGGCGTCAAAATTGCCCGCAACGATGAAAGGAAAAATTGCAACGGTGATCCTGGGGATGGCGCTGGCGCAGTTGACGCGGGCTGACAGCACGGTTCAGGAGGCCCAGCAAGAACTCAAAGAGCAAGGCTATTATTTCGGTCAGGTCAACGGAGACAAAGACGCGGATACGATCGCTGCGATCCGGCGATTTCAAATCCGCAGCGGCCTGCCAATCACCGGAGAGTTGGACGAACAAACATTGCGCGCATTGCGTTCCGGCACTGCTTCTTCCTCTGCATCGTCGAACACGCCGCAACCTGATCGTCGGGAGGATGACGGAACCGCAAACGAGCACTCAGAAGAAGCCACGCCTCCGCCGCGCGAAGCACAGGGTGCTCGAGCGGAACGGGCACCATCGCAAGCCACTGCGAGTATTTTTAGCAATACGCCCTACGAAGCGGCGCCACCGGAATTACAACAGCGTGTTGTCGTTGGCGCCCAAACACTGCTGCGGCGCCGCGGTTTTTACAGAGGTGTCAGCGACGGGATCTTCAGCCCGAATCTGGAGTTTTCCATCCGCGCATTTCAGTCGCGCCTGGGAATTGCGCCCAACGGCCGGCTCGACATGGAGACGTTGGCTGCGCTCGGTTTGTTGCCCGGCCAAAACGGCCGCACGTTCATGGAAATGCCGCGCCGTCGTGTTGTGCCCGCTGAGGAGCCGCCGGTGCGTGGCGAATGGATTCACTAGGGCGTTTTAAATAATAAAACTGTGGCCCTGGGGGCGGGCCCAGTAGCCGCTTCCCTGTGGGAAGCGTACGCGTCGCCCACACAGGGCGACGGCTACAGCATTTCTTGACTGTTTTTAATCGTTGTCGAAACGAATCGACTGCAACTCCGCGGTAACTGTCCCGACAAAAATCTGGCTCTCAATTCGCAGGATTACGCGATCGTTGTCGTCTGAAAGCCAGATGGTCGCGCGTTTGAATTTCCGGTGCGGCTCGAGCTCATTCTTTTTGTTCACCCGCTGTAAGTTCAGATCCATTTTTATCGCGTTGTAATTTCCTGGGCGCACGCGCAGGTGCTCGCGCCCGAGCACGGTGACCGTGGCGACATAGGCGGAATTGGCCGGATAAACCGCCATGCGGTAAACGCTATGATCGCGCAACGGCTGACTACGCAAATAGACAAAGACGGACTGGAGATCATACAAGTTCTCCAATGCGAAATCCTTGACTGTGGGTGTGGCACGGTTGCCTTCAAGGCGGCGGCTGTCTACTCCTTCATTGGAAAACTTCAGGTTTGTCTCGATCCGCTTACCGCGCGCTGTCTCCACCTGATGCGTTTCGAGTGGGCGTAGCGTCTGGGCGTTCACCACCGAACGGTAGCTTAGATCAAATCGCCAGAGGATGCGGGCCAGGCCCACGGTGCGTCCTTTTGCTTCTAGAACAAATGTCTGTTGTTCGCCAGGACGAAAAGATACTTCCGATGTTGCCGCGGTGATTCCGCTCCATCCATAAACGTAAGTTGCATGTCCCGGCCGCAGATCGGGGAAATTCCCGCGAGCATCGTGAGTTAAGGTCGAGGCCCAGTCAGTTTCTCCCTTGGTTTCCTGAGAAGGGAAGAAACCAAGAGTCGTTAGGAGCGATACGCCAAAGACCGATCGCGCCAGCAACAGGTGGGAAAGACGCGACATCACAAAAACAAAACGCACGCCAGCTTGCGCAGGCGTGCGTTTGCGAAGAAAAGTGAACCTACGGCTTTTTCGGAGTGGCCGTCGGGCTTGCCTTGGTCGTCACCGTCGGGGCACCCGCAGAAGACCCCTCGCTGCTGACCGTGCTGGGGCGGCCCGGTTTGTTTAGTGCAGCCACAACATCGTTGGTGAAATCATAACTATCACGCGAGTAGAGGAGCGACGGGACCCCATTCACGCTCAATCCCGATTTGTCGAACACGAGGTCCATGTTCATGGTCTTCACTTTGTCATTTACGACATCCATAATTTCTTTCACGATGCCGTCGCGCATTCGCAAGGCCTGTTCCCGTAATTGATTTTCGCGCGTGACCCGGAACTCGTTAATTTCGCGTTCCATATTTTTGATGTTGTTAATTTTGTCGTCGCGATCTTTCGCCAGTTGCGTCTTTTTGTCCGCACTCAGGGCCGTGGATTCCAGCTGCTTGTTGAGATTGTTGACTTCCTCAAGGGCCTTTTTGTAGGAATCGGTCCGATCGTCGAATTCTTTTTTCGCCGAATCTTTGGCGTCGTTAACCTTTTTCTCGGCTTCCTTGGTCTTGCTGTATTCTTTGAAGGCACGGTCCATGTTAATGGTCCCGATCTTGAGCGTGCCCTGGCCAAACGCAGCCAGCGGCAGCGCCAGCATGGAAGTGAGGACGAGAGAGAGCAGTTTCTTCATAAAACGATGGTTTGGTTGTTTTGCGTGGCGTTAGACCGCCTTGGTTAGTTTCCGTTCAAAATTGATAGCCGACGTTGAAGTTAATCTTCCCGCTACCGAGGTGGTGTGGACTCTGAATCGGAATGCCGTAGTCAATACGCAGTGGACCAATGGGCAAGTCCAAACGTAAGCCCAACCCGACGTCGGCAGAAAAATCGTTAAAATTATAATCCCACGGATTCACGTTCACAAAGCCGTTGTCGTAGAAGAGTGCGCCGCGCGCTTTCTCGACAATCGGGAAGGTTAATTCAACGGTTGATCGGGCCATGCTTTGCCCACCGAGCGGTTCGCCGTTCTTGTCTTTCGGGCCGACATCGCGGTATTCAAAGCCGCGAAGATTGTTGGAGCCGCCGAGGAAAAGGCGGTCGTAAATCTTGATCAGCCTGTTTTCTTGTTCGGCCAAGGCGTCAACCCCGGCAACCTCCGAATTTACCAATAGAATCATATCCCACGGCAAATGCCAATATTTCGAAGCTTCAACATCGAAGCCGTAAAAATGTTCGGTCCCGCCGGTCGGGAACCCGGCGACGTACCAGGTGTAGCTGATACGTTCGCCTCTGCGGGTAAGGAACGGATTATCGCGAGTATCGTAAACCAGGCTGGCCGAGACTGTACTTTTGGTCTCCGGCCCGAGCTCGGCCCGTAGCTCCGGTGTTGTGTCGAAGGCAACGTTAAATGCATTCACGTCTTCAAAGTGGTATCCGATCGAGCCGTAAAGGTAGGGCAACAGAGATTTTCGTACATCCAGCGCAAATCCGTAACTCCGCTCATTGTAAACCGAGCTCAAATAATCCGCCTCGTGATAATAGGTTGTGAAGCTCACGGAAATTGGCCGATCCATAAACCACGGTTCGGTGAATGTGACCTCGGCATCTCTCCGCTGGGTTCCACCCTGCAGGCGGATACGAAACTTCTGTCCGCCACCGGTGAAGGCTGGCCAGTTCGTGATGTCAAAATTTCCCTGCGTCAGCTCAACGAATCCAATTAGACTATCGATGGTGCTGAACCCGGCACCGAAGTTAAGCGAACCGGTCCGCTTTTCATCGACCGTAAGGTCAAGGTTCTTGCGTCCTTCCACGCCAGTATCGACTGGAAAAGCGTCGACCTTGCTGAAATACCCAAGATTATCCAGGCGCTTTTTGCTCGTCTCTACTCGCACGGTGTTGAAAATATCCCCCGGCGCGATCAGCACTTCCCGTCGAATCACCTTGTCTTTCGTTCGCGTATTGCCAGAGATATTGATGCGCTCGACGTAGGAGCGCTGGCCCTCATCGATTCGATAGGTGAGATCGATTAACCCGCCATGCGGCGGTGAACTTTCCGGGACGACCGTCAGGTCAACATAGCCGCCGCTGCCGTAAGCGTCGGCGATGGCTTTGGCATCATCCTTGATTGCCTTGGCCGAGTAAACCGCGCCTTCTTTAGTTTTCACTACCGCCCGCAACTTCTCCTCACTGGTCGCTTTGTAGCCAACGAAGCTCAGTTTGCCGACGTGATACTGCGGTCCTTCATCGATCGCGATCACGATGTACAAGGTCCCACCGCTTGTCCGCTCTTTGCGAACGTCCCGCACGACCACGTCGATGTAGCCATGATTCTGGTAAAACTCGCGAACCTTTTGGACGTCATCCTGCAATTGGTTTTCATCCAGGCGACCAGATTTATCGAAGACGGAAACGATCGTTTTACCTTTGGTCTTCATCTGTTTCCGCAGCGTCTGCTGGGAAAAATGCGTATTGCCTTCGAAACGGATCTGCTTGATCGCCCCTTTTATTCCTTCAGTGATCGTGTAAACGACGCGGGAAGTCCCGCGGTTGACATCGATCGGCTCAACGTGAAACTGCACATCGATGTCGTTGAACCCGCGCGCCCGATAAATGTCGATGAGCTTTTCCCGGCCCTTTTCCAAATCCTCTTCCTTCAGCGGCGTGTTTAATTTCACGCCGATATCTTTGCGCAACTTCTTCGGCTTAATCCGCGTCGCGCCATCGATTTGAATTTCATTCAACATCGTCCGCGTCTGTATCGCCACGATCACTCTTACGCCGTCACCTTGTGGTTGACCGAAAACGCGGACATTCTCCACGTGCCCGGTGGCGTAAATGGTGCGGATGTCGTCCTCCGCCACTAATTCTGAATATGGCCGTCCAACCTTGGTCCGCATCTGCGCCATGACTCGCTCCCGGCTAATCGTAACCGGGCCGGTATACTGAACGTCGATCGAGCGAACAATTGGCGGCCCCTGCTGGGCAGCGCCTGGTGGCGATTGCGCCCTTGCCATCAGTGCCATGGCGCCACTGAGAACGACGGCAAAGGAGTTCCATCCCAAACGGCGGCGGATCGAATTATAAAACATTTCGGGACTTGTTCGGGCCGCGGTGGGGGAGATGCGGCGTATTAGTTCACAGGGAGCTGATTATCGTCAAGGGCCAAATCGATGCAAGCACCTCCCCACCTAATCTAATTGAGCAATTCATACCAGTTGTTGCGACGGCGCGGCTCGTAACCCGCGTCGCGAATGAGGCTTTCGATCTGTTGCGCGTCCAGCCGAAACGTTGTCCCAGCGCTGCTGACCACATTTTCTTCCATCATCACGCTCCCGAAATCGTTGGCCCCAAATTTCAATGCCACCTGCCCAATCCCCGGCCCCTGCGTCACCCACGAGCTCTGGATATTCTCGATGTTGTCCAAAAAAATCCGGGCCAGCGCCTGCGTCCGCAAATATTCCGCCACGCTCGTCTTCTGTTTCACTCTCAGAACCGTGTTCTCCGGCTGGAAGGTCCAGCAGATGAAAGCGGTAAAGCCGCCACTGCGGCCCTGCTGTTCGCGAATTCGCTGCAAATGTTCCACCCGCTCCGCGATGGTTTCAACGTGACCGAACATCATCGTCGCGCTCGATTTCAATCCCAGTTCATGCGCGATCTGCATCACTTCGAGCCATTCGTCGGTCTTGATTTTGAGTGGCGAAATTCTTTTGCGCACCCGGTCGACCAGAATTTCGCCACCACCACCGGGGATCGAGCCGAGGCCGGCTTCTTTGAATTTCGCGATCACTTCCCGCAATGGCATTCTGAAAACCTCTGCAAAGTGCTGAAACTCCGGCGGACTGAACCCATGAATGTTAATCTGCGGATATTTCTCGCGGATGTGGTGTAGCAAATCGATGTACCATTCGAAGCCCAGCTTCGGGTGATGTCCCCCCTGCATCAGGATTTGAACCCCGCCGACGGCACAAAGTTCATCTAACTTTTGATCAAGCTGCTCGAAGGTGATGACGTAATGATCGTCGTCCTTTTCGGTGCGATAAAACGCGCAGAACTTGCAGTAAACGTTGCAGACGTTGGTGTAATTGATGTTGCGATCGACGATATAGGTGACGATTTCGTTGCCGCTGCCGTTGTAGGACGACCGCTTGGCGAGTCGCCGCCGCTGATCGGCCAGAGCGCCCAGCTCCTCCAACGGCCATTCATATAATAAGAGGAGCTCATCCGGCGTGATCCGTTCCCCAGCCAGGACTTTGTCGGTCAGCGCCTCGTTATTGATCGAAACCATCCCGCGAACTCTACACCAGCCCTTTTAACTTCGCGCAGGCTTTCCGTCATGGCATCGGCTTCCGGCCGATGAGACAGGGTCCGGAGGGACGCGCTTCTGCGCGTCCGGGGCGAGCGGAAGCTCGTTCCTCCATTTGCCGGGGGAGCGTCCAATCGCCAGTCCGGCTCGGACCTCGTCCTCGACAGGGTCGAAAAACGTCCGCTATTTTGCTCATTATGCGCGCAATGGTGCTCGATGCGCCCAAACAACAACTGCAATTGCGCGACGTTCTCAAACCACGACCGGATGCCGGGCAAATCCTCCTGCGCGTTTCCACCTGCGCCGTCTGCCGCACCGATCTTCACATTGTCGATGGCGAATTGCCGGACCCGAAGCTGCCGCTGATTCCCGGACACGAAATCGTGGGACGCGTCGAAGAAATTGGACGCGATGTAAAACGATTTCGCGAGGGCGATCGGGTCGGCATTCCGTGGCTGGGCTGGACGTGTGGTGAATGTAAGTTCTGCCGGTCCGGTCGTGAAAATCTTTGCGATCGCGCACGCTTCACCGGCTACAACATTGATGGCGGTTACGCCGACCTTGCCGTGGCCGATGCGCGTTTTTGTTTTCCCATTCCCGACGGATTCGAGGACATAGCTGCTGCTCCGTTGTTGTGCGCCGGATTGATCGGCTTTCGCGCATTGCGTAAATGCGGCGACCCAAAAAGGCTCGGCCTTTACGGGTTCGGCGCTGCCGCGCATATCATTTGTCAGGTCGCCCAGTTTGAAGGACGCAAGGTTTTCGCTTTCACCCGTCCAGGCGATACCGAAACACAAAAATTCGCGCAACGGCTTGGTGCAACCTGGACCGGCGGATCCGACCAAGCGCCGCCGGAAAAGATGGATGCCGCCATCATCTTCGCACCCGTCGGCGCGCTTATGCCGGTCGCGCTGCGTCATCTCGAAAAAGGCGGAATGGTAATATCCGCCGGAATTCACATGAGCGACATCCCGGCCTTTCCTTATCAGGATCTGTGGGGCGAACGCGCTCTTTGTTCCGTTGCAAATCTCACCCGGCGCGATGGCGAAGAATTTTTCGAAATCGCCCCGCGCGTCCCGATAAAAACCGAAACCGAAACATTTCCGCTAGAGCAGGCGAATGAAGCGCTATCGCGCTTGCGCAAGGGCCAGCTCAACGGTGCCGCTGTGTTGGTCATGGAGGCGGGATAGCACGACAAGGAGCGACTGCTTGCTCGCGATATTTCGGCGTTTCTTCTAACCGCTAATGGACACGAATAAACACCAATTTTGAATCCACGAAGGAAATTGGAAATCATACGGGCAGGTTTTCCGGATTCCTGATTTCCAGATTTCTTTGCAAGCCGCGACGATTTTCCCGCGGCATTTCAGTCTGACGCATGCGCTAAAAATCTAACCACGAATGAACACTAATAGACACTAATCAGAAGAGTGAATTTGTATTTATTCGCGTCCATTAGCGGTTGAATCCAACTCACAAGCGCCACCGCGATTGCAGCGGTGAGCAGCAAGGTGAAAATGGATTCGAGAAGCTGGCGCATGCGATCGAAGCGCCGGTTCTTGGCGGGGCGCTCAGAGCAGGCCCTCGATCGGCAGCCAGCTCAGGACGCTGACCTTGATGCGTTTCCAGAGACTGGACTCGGGCTCGGAGTCGAAGCGGACTTGCTTGTTACCCTCGCGAGTTGCCCATTCGAGGCGGTTTCCCACAAGTTCGACGCGATACGCGTTGCGATCGATATCGCGCTCGGTGTTCACCGGCAGACGCTTCGCGAACCCCGGACAATCGAAGAGCAGACCCATCTCGGTGTTCAGTTTGCTCGAGCGAGGATCGAGATTGTAGGACCCGACAAAACTAATCCGCCGGTCGAAGGCGAAGGTCTTGGCGTGCAAACTTGCACTGCCCGACCCGGTCGGTCCGCGGAAGCTACCCGGTCGCCGCTCGTGGAGGGCGCCAGCGGTCGGCTTGAGTTCGTAGAGTTCGACGCCGGCCTGGATCAGCGCTTTGCGATAGAGCTTGTATTTTGCGTGCACCGGAACTCCATCCGTTGCAGCCAGCGAATTGGTGATCACGACAACCCGGGCGCCACGTTGGCGAACGCCAGCCAGAAGTTCGACGCCCTGCTTCCCTGGCACGAAGTAAGGCGAGACGAGGAACAGCTCGCGTTTTGTTTTATCGACGACCTCGCGCAGCTTGGGCGCGAGATGCGTTTCCGTCTTCGCGGAAGAGGTGAGCACCTTGTCGGGGTGATCGTCCACGATGGTGGCGTGCCCCCAGGAAAACGAAATGTTTCGGCTCCGGAGCTGCCGGGCAAACTCGCTGTCGCGCACGCTTTCCGCGTATTGGGACTGCCCCGCAGTCTCACGATGTTCGACGAGCGCCGCGCGCTTTGCGGCGAACTCCTCAGGCGTCGTGTTCTGGCGCGAAAGACTGGCGATCGGAATCGAGGCCGGATGATTCCAGTAAAGATCGAATTCGTCCGAGACCTCCTTCACCACCGGCCCGATGACTGCCACGTCGAGGTCGGCATAATTCATCGCCTCATGAGCCGCGAAATATTCATCGCCAATGTTGCGGCCGCCGACGATGGAGACCTGCCCGTCCGCCGTGAACGACTTGTTATGCATCCGCTTGTTGAGGCGTCCGATATCGGCGACGATGCCGAGCAGCCGGGGCGAACGTAGGGTCGCGGGGTTGAACATGCGCACTTCGATGTTCGGATGACTGTCGATCGCGAGCAGGACTGCATCGGAGGGCATCGTGCCGAGATCGTCGAGCAACAGGCGCACGCGCACGCCACGGTCGGCCGCGCGGAGCAGACGTTCGAGCAGAACCTTGCCGACCAGATCCTTGTTCCAGATGAAATATTGTACATCGAGGCTGCGCCGCGCCGCATCCGCCAGGACCAGTCGCGCAGCGATGGCGTCGTGCGCATCTGCGAGCGCGTGAACGCCAGACTGCCCCGGATGCGCCGCGACGCGCGGCCGCACCACCGCCGCCAACGCGGTACGCTCGTTGCCTTTCATCGCCGTGGAAGCGGTGCGTTCGCCGCCCTTGGGAAGACCACCGCAGGCGGCGAGTGAAAGTATTGCCAGCAAGGTGCCGGCGCATTTAATCGAATGTCGGTAACTACATTGCATAATCAGTTGGGGGGCTGCCGTAAGCGGCTATTGACTCGAGCGTAGCCGCTCCACATTCGGCGCCTATAAGACCTAGGGCTTATCTGCCAGCGGGGTACCGTCGGCGATTTACAGATCTAACGATAACAAGATCAGCCACCCAGCACTTCGAAAATTTGGCAGCGCATCATCAATAGCTTCAATAAAGTGCTGGGTTGGCTTCATCGGTTAGGCCGTCTATTTCTCGATAACCACATTTTTCGCCAAGGTTTTGAATCGCTCTCCGTTTGGCTGGACCACAGTAATGGTTACGTGACCAGTTTTGCTGGTGTTGACGTCGCTGACGGTGCCGTATTTGCCCTCGTGTGTGCCACCGACGACTTTGCAGCGAGCACCGTCTTTGAGTTTGCCTGGTGGTTTGGCTTTCATCTTTGTTATTCGATTACATACTCAGCGGCCTAACGAGACAGAGATAAGCCATCCAGCACTTTGAGAATTGACGTGCGCATAAATCGAAAGCTTACAACAAAATTCTGGGTTGGCTTCATCGTTTGGTTAGATGAGTTGGGTGTGCGACATGATAACGACATCGGCGCCTTTGTACCGCGTTTGCTCGACAATACTCCAGCCGAGATGTGAAAAGAAATCCGCAGCGCTGGGCGTGAAGAGATAAACGGTGGAATAACCGCGCGCTGCAGCCTCGCGCACGACATGTTCCGCGAGTGTGCGCCCAATGCCGTGGCCCCGATGGGCCGGAGCAACGAAGACGCCGGCAAGCCAAGGAGTGAACTGTGGATGGGTGTCCATGTCCTGGTGGATAAGCATGGCCGAGCCGAGTACCTCTGTGGCAGAGGACGCAACGAACG
>Ga0207693_10001245_pt1 | contig 22659 bp, 22 predicted proteins | sample LARL81metaG_FD_184347 | JGI IMG/M metagenome (GOLD analysis project Ga0207693, IMG submission 184347) | Corn, switchgrass and miscanthus rhizosphere microbial communities from Kellogg Biological Station, Michigan, USA - LAR L8-1 metaG... | ecosystem: Host-associated > Plants > Roots >... | reverse complement strand
GTCCCATTCGAACCCGCGGCTGGAGATCGCCGGATCGCCCATCCAGTCGTACTGGCCGTGCATCACGTTGTGGCCGATCTCCATGTTGTCGATGATCTTCGACAGGCCGAGCATCGCCGTGCCCGCCAGCCAGAACGGCGGGAAGATGCCGCCGAACAGCAGCGCGCGCCCGCCGACCTCGAGAGCGCGCTGCGCCTTGATGATCTGACGGATGTAACTGGCGTCGCGTTCGCCCAGATCGGCGATGACGCGTTCCTTCAGCCCATCGAGCTCACGGCCGAACGCCTCGGCCTGCTCGGGTGTCATGGTGACGGTCTTGCCGCCGACGGTCTTCTGAAGTGCCTTTGGGGCAGGAGTAATGGTGGTGACGGTCATGTCGAGCACCTTTCGTCTATAGCGCGATGTCGACGTCGCCGACGGGGGCGGACACGCAGATCTGCACGTCCTCCTGCTCGGCGCTCGACACCGCTCCGGTGATGAGGTTGCGCACCGCGCCACGGGTCTTGCGGCGGGTGCAGCTGTGGCAGATGCCCATTCGGCATCCGCTTTCGGGTGTCAGGCCCGCGGCCTCCGCCTGCTCCAGTAGCGGCCGGCCGTCGTCGGTCACCTCGACGCCGCTGTCGGCGAAGGTGACGCTGCCGCCCGACGCCTCGGCCGGGACGTCGAACACGGGCGGGACGAAGCTCTCCGATAGTACGTTCGCGCAGTGTCCGCGCACGGCCTCGACCAAAGCAGGTGGGCCGCAGACGAACACGGCTGTGTCGTCTCCGGGGTCGGGCATCGCGGCGGCCAGGTGCTCGGAACCGAATCGACCGTCGAGGTCGGTGCCGGCGCGCACGCGGGTGTAACCGTGCAGCACCTTCACGCCCGGCATGGCATCGAGCTGGTCGCGGTAGCAGGCTTCCTCCGCAGCGCGTGCGTAGTGAATGAACGCGACCTCGCCGGTGAAGCCCTCGGCGCGCAGTGTGCGCAGCATCGACATCACCGGCGTGACGCCGCTGCCGCCGGATACGAACAGGATGCGCCGCGGGCGCCGCGTGGGGAGAACGAAGTCTCCGCCGACGGAATCCAGCCCGACGACCATGCCGGGCCGGGCGTGCTCGTAGAGGTAGTTGGACACCAGGCCGCCGTCGTGGCGGCCCACGGTCAGTTCGATATGCAGGGCCCCCTCGGCGCTGGCCGGCGAATAAGGCCGGGTGCGGCGACGGCCGTCGATCTCGACAGTGAGGTTGATGTGCTGGCCGGCGCGGAAACCGGCGAATGCCCGGTTGGGCTCCAGGATCAGTGTGACGCTGCGCCGGGTCTGCCGCCGCACCGCGACGATCTTGGCCCGGGCTTCGCCCGTGGTCCACGTCGGGGCGACCAGCTCGGTGTACCGGTCCACGCCATGGGGCCCGGTCAGCAGGTCGGCCAGCGGTGACCGGAGCACTCGCCGCGTCAAAGTTTGAGTGAACATATGTACACCGTGCGCCACGCTGCGGGCAGGAGTCAACAGATTCGAGCAGGTTGTGGTAGGTTTCACACAGTGAACAGTCGTACGCCCAGTTCACGAACGAGCAGATCCAGTCGTTCGAGTAAGTCGCGCTCCCGGGACAGCCTGTCGCGTGAGGAGCGCAAGGAAGCCACCCGCCGGGCCATTGTCGCGGCGGCGATGAAGCTGCTCGAGGACCGCAGCTTCGCCGCGCTGAGCCTGCGTGAGGTCACCCGGGAGGCGGGCATCGTGCCTGCGGCGTTCTATCGGCATTTCGAGTCGATGGAGGCGCTCGGGCTGGTGCTGATCGACGAGTCGTTCCGCAGGCTGCGCGACATGCTGCGTGGCGCACGCGCGGGCAAGCTGGATCCGAACCGGGTCATCGAGTCCTCAGTCGACATCCTCATCGACGGCGTCAACGAAGATCGCGAGCACTGGCGCTTCATCGGGCGTGAGCGCTCCAGCGGTGTGACGGTGTTGCGCTACGCGATCCGCACCGAGATCCGGTTGATCACTTCGGAGTTGGCGATCGACCTGGCCCGCTTTCCCGGGCTGAACACATGGAGCGGCGAGGATCTCAACATCCTGGCCAGCCTGTTCGTGAACTCGATGATCGTGATCGCCGAGGCCATCGAGGACGCCAATGACCCGGCAGCGATCGAGGAGATCAAGCGCACGGCGGTAAAGCAGCTGAGGATGATCGCCGTCGGCGTCAGCGGGTGGCGCAGCGCGGGATAGCGTGAGGCGCATGCCGCACCTGGAACTGACCTTTCCGCGTCCCGACATCGCGGTGCTGACGCTCAACCGGCCCGAGAAGCTTAACGCGCTGAACTACGAGATAGTCGAGGAGCTGCACGCCTCGCTTGATGGCATCGGCGCCAACAACGACTGCCGGGTCGTGGTGATCACCGGGGCGGGGCGGGGATTCTGCTCGGGTCTTGACCTCGCCGACCCGAACCCAGCACAGGCGGGCGGCGGCACGGAGTTCCCGCGGTCGGGCATGCGCTGGCAGGAACGCATCGCAAACCTGACCGCGCGGATACACCGTCTTCGGCAGCCGGTGATCGCGGCGGTCAACGGTCCCGCGTACGGCGGAGGCTTCGGCATCGCGCTGGCCTGCGACATCCGGCTTGCGTCTCAGTCGGGGCGGTTCTGCACGCAGTTCATCAAGCTGGGGCTCGGCGGCTGCGACATCGGGGTCAGCTACACGCTGCCACGCATCATCGGCGCAGGCCCGGCGTTCGACCTGATCCTCACCGCGCGCGTCGTCGACGCCGAGGAGGCACTGCGGTTGGGCATCGTCTCGCGGTTGTCGGATTCGGTGTTCGACGACGCACTGGCCATCGCCGAAACGCTGTGCAGCTACGGCAAATTCGGGCTCGAATCGACCAAGCAGGTGTTGTGGGCGAACCTCGAAGCGTCGAGCCTGGAGGCGGCGTTGCATATGGAGAACCGCGGTCAAATCCTGGCGTTGACCAGCGGGGAGATGCTCGAGGCGGCTAACGCGGCGTTCCACCACCGTCAGCGATGATGACCTGACCGGTGATGTAGCTGCCTGCGTTCGACGTCAACAGCAATGCGGCACCGACCATTTCGTCGGGCGAAGCCAGCCGCTTCACGAGCGTGCCGCCGACCATGTAGTCGATCGCCTCTTTCGGGTTGTTGCGCATCATGTCGGTATCGACCGGCCCCGGCGCGAGCGCGTTGACCCGGATACCGAACGGGACGTAGGCGGCGGCCATCGACCGGGTGAACGACAGAAGCGCGGCCTTGCCCGCGGCGTACATCGATACCACGGGCGCGAATTGAAACGCGCCCGTCGACACCATATTCAGGATCGCGGCATGCGGGCTCTTCTTCAGATGAGGCAGGGCGTGCTGCACCAGGAACACCGGGCCGCGCAGGTTCACCTCGTACGACTTGGTCCATGCGTCGACGGTCATCTCCCCGAGCGGCTGCGCGAGCGCGTTGGCGGCATTGTTGACCACCACGTCGAGACCACCGAATTCGTCGACGGTGCGCTGCACGAGGGCACCAAGGGAGTCGACGTCACCGAGATGCGTAGGCACCCCGATGGCCTGGCCGCCGAGCCCCCGCAGGTGCTCCACGGCCTGCTCGCAGGCGTCGGGTTTGCGGCTGGCAACCACGACGCCGGCGCCGGCCAGAACGAACCCCTCCGCCAACGCCAAGCCGATTCCTCTGGTACCACCCGTCACGATGACGGTGCGACCGGTCAAGTCGAAGAGGTGCTGAAAGGCTTCGCGATTCACGCCGTCAGTAGAACAGATCGGGATTCGACGCCACGTACTGCTCAACGGTGTGAGCGGGCTGGCCGGTGATCTGCTCGACGTCGTCGGTGGCGCGGTCGTAGCGGCCTTCGCGATGCAACCGAGCCATGGTGGCGATGTGTTGACTGACGTGGTCGGGCAGACCCACCGGCGCGAGCACGTCACGCTCCCACTTGTCCAGCGGCAGGTCTTCGGCGGAGATCGACCGCTTCAGCGCTCGTGTGTACTGCTCGGCGAGGCCGTTCTCGTCGAGCAGTTCGGGACCGGTGAGTTCGTATATCTGGCCGATCCGACCGGCAGGGTCGCGAAGCAACGCGGCCACCACGCGCGCGACGTCGTCCGCGGCGATCGGTGATGTGCGGCCGGTGCCGAACGGCAGCACCAAGACGCCACGCTCGCGGACGGTCTGTGACGCCAGGAAGGTGAACAATGGATTGTCCAGGAAAACCGTTGGTCTGACGTGGATCACCGGCAGACCGGACCAGTTCAGAACGTGCTCGGCCAGCCAATGCAGCCGATGCTGTTTCGACTCGTCGGTGCTCGTCAGCGTCATCTGCGACACCGTCATCTGGGACATGTTGACGATCACGTCGAGATGGCCACGGTCGAGCGCCACGGCGCACACCTCGGCGGTGGCCCTCAGGTAGTCCGGTGACACGCTCATGTTGAAGAACATGCGGCTTGCGCCATCCATCGCGGCGACGATATCGCCGGCACTGGTCAGGTCACCCACGATCACCTCGGCGCCCATCGCCCGCAGCTGGTCGGCGCGGTCGTCGTCGCGCCGCACCATGGCCCGCACCTGCGCGCCGCCGCCGAGCAACAGCTGCACGACCCGGCGGCTGATGCTGCCGATACCTCCCCCGGCGCCGGTGATCAGATACATGACGCTAGTCGGCAACGGTCCAGATCGAGGTGGCGATCAGATCGCCGCGGTCCAGCCCGGCGGCGCGACGCTCATGCACCTTCAGGTACTCCTCGTTGGACACCATGTCGCGGAAAGCCGCGGGCGACGGATACTCGACGACGACAATGGCCTCCCACCAAGGCTTCTCACCTTCGCCGATGACCACACTGGGCGCTGCACCCGCGAAACGGACGATGCCGCCCACCCGCCGCAAATGCGGCGTGACCTCGTGGGTGTAGCGGATATAACTCTGCCTGCCACCGTCGGCGCTGAACTGCAGCAGGTTGATCATCACGACAGGCTCGTCTGCCGGCCGTGCGACGAGCGCCGCGGTCTGTTCTGGCGTCGGCTCGAGGGACGGGCTCATCGCTAGATGCAGCCGCTCACGCTGATACGGCGGCCCGCGTTGACGCAGACGCTCACGTTGGGCGCGGGAGGCGGCGGTGGCGGCGCATACAGTGCGTCGTTCAGCTCCGAGAGCGGGTCGGCGCACCCGCTGACGTCGACACGCGCGCCGCCGACCGAGCCGCACACGGTGGCGTTGGCCTGACCCGTTCCCAGCATCGTCAGTCCGGCGGCGAACACAACGATTGCGCATGCCGACGACCAGATCTTCACCACATCGACCCCTTCGTGGTCGTCAAGAACTTCCAGCCAGTTGCGAGCGCGGCGGCCATCTGTCGATTGTGGCAGCGAGTGCGCCTTGTCGTGGCTGAACTCGTTCGATCCGTACGTGGTCGCCGCGGTACTCCGCGCCTGAAGTGACGACCTCGGCATAGGAACCGGCACAGGCGAATTGGCCGAGCACCGACCCGTACACCGACCCCGTCGACCACCGACGAACCGCCGGAAAGTTGCAAATGGCCGCGAGGCGTCGCCGGAGCGTATATATTTGCTCCTTTCGGAATTATTCCCACGCCTGGGCGCCTGGAGCGGCGCCGACGATCTGAGCACGGCCGATCTGATGCCCGCGCGGCTTCCGGCATTGCGGCTTGACAATCTCCGCTGTCACACACAGTGAAAAGTAATTGTGCGAAACGCATTTGGATATGTAGCGATCTTGTTCGACACTAGGCTAGATTTGCCGTCGGCAACCGCACCGTCCCGATCGATTGTCGGCACCACTCGTAGGGAACCGACGGATTCCTTCGTCGCCGACGGGCTCGATGCGTTTGCTAACCAACAATGATGTGCGGTCAGGCGGGGGCCCGCGCCGTACGTCGGTCTTGTCCGTGTTTCAACCTTGGGGGTATCAACCGTGGCCGCTGGCTTCGAGCCGTCACATCGCCGCGAAGTTCAACCGGAACGATCATCCGTCTGTCACCAACGGCCGAAACGGTCTCGCGGTGGGCGTGTTCCCTGGCGTTTGGCGGGATTGAATCCCTTGCGGATCAGCCGTTTCGCGGCGGTGGGGTGCGCGTTGTTAGCTGTCATCATGACCGGTAACGCGCCAGCCAACGCGGTAGTGGCCTGGCGACCGAAGCCACCGCCATTGTCCACCCCGTGGACGCACCTGGTGGGACCGAACAACGCGCTGCCCGAATACCCGCGCCCGCAGATGGCGCGGACGCACTGGCTGAACCTCAACGGCGTGTGGGATTACACGGGCCGGTCCGGAAAAGCCGTGTTGGCGACACTTCCCTCGGAGAACGAATACCACGAGCGGATTTTGGTCCCTTACCCCACGGAGTCGGCATTGTCCGGGATCCAGCGTCACGACGACCAAATGTGGTACCGCAAGGTTTTCGAGCTGCCCAGTACCTGGCGGGGACAACGCGTGCTGCTTCATTTCGGCGCGGTCGATCAAATCGCCACTGTCTGGGTGAACAACCAGCTAGTGGCCCACCACGAAGGCGGGTATACGGAGTTCAGCGCGGACATCACCCGTGCACTGCGGGCAGGATCGCAGCAGCGGTTGACCGTGCTGGTCCAGGACCGCAACGAGACCAACCCATTCCCGGTCGGCAAGCAGCGCAACGCGCCGGAGGGGCTGTTCTATACGGGATCGTCGGGCATCTGGCAGACGGTGTGGATCGAACCGGTGCCCGCCGCGCATATCGACAAGCTCGACATCACCTCGGACCTGACCGGTTTCACGATCACACCAAGGGTTTCCGGGACGAGAAAAGAGCGCGCCGAAGTGGTCGTCTCCACGCCGGATGGCGCGGAGGTGGCGCACTCGATCGCCACAGCGGGCGCGCCGCTGCGTGTCCTGGTGCCGAACCCGCGCCTGTGGACTCCCGATGACCCGTACCTCTACGACCTCAAGGTGCGGTTGCTCAACCCCGTTGGGAAGGCGGCCGACGAAGTTTCCAGCTATGCCGGGTTGCGCACCATCGGCGTCATCAATGATCCGAAGGGTCGGCCGCGGATCGCTCTCAACGGCAAGATCACCTTCCTTCACGGCCCGCTGGACCAAGGCTTCTGGCCGGACGGGATCTACACCGCCCCCACCGACGAGGCGTTGAAGTTCGACCTCGAGCGGATCAAGGCGATGGGGATGAACTTCGTCCGCAAGCACGGCAAGGTGGAACCGGCGCGGTGGTATTACTGGGCGGACAAGCTCGGGCTGATGGTGTGGCAGGACATGCCGTCGCTGGACGTGTCGCTCGATATTCCGGTGGGCCCCGCCCCGGATCCGGTTCCCGCGGCGAAAGCGAATTTCGAGCGCGAGCTGTCGGCGATGGTGGACCAGCTGCGCAGCGTCACCTCGATCATCGGGTGGGTGGTGTTCAACGAGGGCTGGGGCGAGTACGACACCGCCAGGGTTGCCAACGCCGTGAAAGCCGAAGACCCGACGCGGATGGTGAACGCGAACAGCGGGGTCAACTGCTGCAAATCCCGGCCGGACAGCATGGCCGGGGACATTTACGACGACCACACCTATGTCGGTCCCGGCCGTCCAGTGGTGAACGACGAGCGCGACGACCGGGCGAAGGTCCCCGACACGCAGCCGGTCGTGGTCGACCGTCGGGTGAGGGTGGACGGTGAGTACGGCGGCCTCGGGTTGGTGCTCGACGGGAACCGGTGGCCGGGACGGCCGCAGGCCTACGAGATGGCCGATAGCCAGGCTCGGCTGACCGAGCGCTACGTCGAGGTCAGCCGGGATCTGGAAAAGGCGGTGCGGGAAGGCGGTTTGTCGGGCGCGATCTACACCCAGACGACCGATGTCGAAAACGAGGTCAATGGGTACCTGAGCTACGACCGGAGGTTGATCAAGATGGCGCTTCCGACGGTGGCGGAACGAAATCGCGCGGTGATCGCCGCGGGGACGGACCCGAGCGACCGCCGTTGACGACGGCTGATTCGGCCTACTTCACCCAGAGTCTTCGGGCTGACAACGTGCGTCTGCTTACGAACACGCGCTGATTTCCACTGAGAGGATCCCTGAACTCAAGGCTGTGCGCCAGAAGTCGCATAGGTCGCGAGAAGTCATCGGCTGCCACGTCAACCACGTCGGGATACAACGGATCATTATCGATCGGCAGGCCAATCGAGGCCATGTGGACCCTCAGCTGATGTGTGCGTCCACTGCGCGGTGTCAGCCGGTACAGGCCGTCGCCGAGGTGCTCGACCAGTGTCTCGGCGTTCGGCTCACCCGGTTCGTCGACGGCCTGTAGGTGTCCACGCCGCTTGTTGATTCGGCTGCGGAGCAGCATCGGAAACTCGAGGGCCGGGTCGGCGCCCGCCCGCGCCAGGTACGTCTTGCGCACCTCGCCCCGCGCGAACAGCGTCTGATACGCACCTCGCAGCTCTCGGCGTGTCGTCAACAACAGCACGCCCGCAGTCAGCCGGTCCAGCCGATGCGCGGGACTCAGCTCCGGCATGTCGAGTTCGCGGCGTAGCCGCACCAGCGCAGTCTGCGCGACGTGGCGACCCCGCGGCATCGTGGCCAGGAAGTGCGGCTTGTCGACGACAACCATGTCGTCGTCGCGGTGCAGGATCGGGATGTCGAACGGGACCGGCACTTCGTCGCGCAGCTCCCGGTAGAAGTAGACGTGCGCGCCGGCCGGCAGCGCGGTGGTGCCGGTGACCACGGCACCGTCGGGCAAGACGACCTCTCCTGCAAGCACTTTCGCGGCACCTTCGGCGCCCCACCGGGCCAGGAATTCGTCGACCACCACGCCGCCGCGAAGCCGTACCCGCGCCGGGCCGAGGCCGTCGCGCACCGGTAGCGGCGCCGGCCTCACGAAAGCGGCACCGGCTCGAGGATCTCCGCACGCGCCTCCGGCGCCGCGGCCCTCAGCGCGTCCGCGGACTCGTCGTCGGGCTGCTGCTGGGACCGCACCTCCGCGTCGACGCGCGCGATATATGTGGTGACTTCGCGGTCGATATCCTCAGCGCTCCAACCCAGCACGGGCGCAATGACTTCGGCGACCTCACGCGCGCAGTCCACACCGCGGTGCGGGTACTCGATCGAGATCCGCATCCGCCGCGCCAGGATGTCCTCGAGGTGCAGCGCTCCCTCGGCCGCCGCCGCGTACCACGCCTCGACCTTCAGGTACACCGGCGCCTCGGTGATCGGGGTCAACAGTTCCGGCTTGCCTTCGGCCATCGCGAGCACCTCGCCGATCAGCGAGCCGTACCGGTCAAGCAGGTGCCGAACCCGATAGGGATGCAATCCGTAATGCGCACCCACACTTTCGGTTTGGTTGATCAGCGCGAAGTATCCGTCGGCACCCATCAGTGGCACCTTCTCCGTGATCGACGGCGCCACCCGGGCCGGGATGTACTCCGCGGCGGCGTCGATCGCGTCCTCGCCCATCACCCGGTAGGTGGTGTACTTGCCACCGGCGATGGCGACCAGGCCAGGCGCGGGCACCGCGACCGCGTGCTCGCGCGACAGCTTCGACGTTTCCTCACTCTCGCCCGCCAGCAGCGGCCGTAGACCCGCGTAGACACCGTCGATGTCGTCATGGGTTAAAGGCGTGGCCAGCACCGTGTTGACGTGCCCGAGGATGTAGTCGATGTCGGCCTTGGTGGCCGCGGGGTGGGCCAGGTCGAGGTTCCAGTCAGTGTCGGTGGTGCCGATGATCCAGTGCGTGCCCCACGGAATGACGAACAGCACCGACTTCTCGGTGCGCAGGATGATCGCCACCTCTGACACGATCCGATCGCGCGGCACGACGACGTGCACGCCCTTGGATGCCCGCACCCGGAACCGACCGCGTTGCTTGGACAGTGCCTGGATCTCGTCGGTCCACACCCCGGTGGCATTTACCACGACGTGGCCGCGCACCTCGGTGATCTCGCCGTTCTCCGAGTCGCGGACCTGCACTCCGACCACCCGGTCGCCCTCGCGCAACAGCGACACCACCTGGGTGGACGAGCGCACCACCGCACCGTAATGGGCCGCCGTGCGCGCGACCGTCATCGTGTGCCGGGCGTCATCGACCACCGTGTCGTAATAGCGGATGCCGCCGATCAACGACGAGCGCTTGAGGCCGGGCGACAGCCGCAGCGCGCCCGCACGCGTCAAATGCTTCTGCGCCGGAACGGATTTCGCGCCACCGAGTTGGTCGTAGAGGAAGATACCCGCGGCCACATACGGCCGCTCCCACCACCGGTTCGTCAACGGGAAAAGAAACGGCAGCGGCTTGACCAGGTGCGGTGCCAGCGTGGTCAGCGACAGCTCCCGTTCGTGCAGCGCCTCGCGGACCAACCCGAACTCCAGCTGTTCGAGGTAGCGAAGCCCGCCGTGGAACATCTTCGAGCTACGGCTCGACGTGCCGGAAGCGAAGTCACGGGCCTCGACGAGCGCGACCTTCAGCCCGCGGGTCGCCGCGTCAAGGGCGGCGCCCGCGCCGACCACGCCACCGCCGATCACGACGACGTCGAATTGCTCGTGGCCGAGACGCTCCCAGGCGTGTCTGCGCTGCTCCGGGCCCAGCAGCGTCTCGCCGTTGACCGAGATCGGGTCGCTCACTTCGAATGGATCCTTGTTACTCGTCGGTACATTTGCCCATTCACAGGTTACTGGGTCCGTCCTGCTCCTCGCGTGCGCAGAAGATCAGTCCAGATCGTCGTGCGCCATCAGTCGCCGCGCCGCCTCGGTGATCGAACCCGATAGCGACGGGTAGACCGAGAAGGTCTGCGCCAGATCCTCGACATCATTGCCGTTCTGCACCGCCAGTGCGATCGGCAGGATCAGCTCGGAGGCGATCGGCGCCACCACAACGCCGCCGATCACCACGCCGGTGGCCGGACGACAGAAGATCTTCACGAAGCCGAGGCGCAGGCTGGACATCTTGGCGCGGGCATTGGTATTCAGCGGCAGGGTGATCGTCCGCGCCGGCACGGAGCCGTCGTCGATCTTGGATTGTGGCACCCCGACAGCGGCGATCTCCGGCCGGGTGAACACCGCAGCGGCCACCGTGCGCAGGCGGATCGGGCTGAGCCCCTCGCCCAGCGCGTGGTACATCGCGATGCGGCCCTGCATCGCGGCCACGGAGGCGAGCAGCATCAGCCCGGTGCAGTCGCCGGCCGCATAGATACCGGGCACCGTAGTGCGCGAAACCCGGTCGACCTGCAGATAGTCGCCCGGCCCGAGTTCGATGCCGACGCGCTCCAGACCCAGCCCACTGGTGTTCGGCACCGAGCCGACGGTCATCAGCGCGTGGCTGCCCTCGACGGTGCGGCCGTCCGTCATCTTGATGAGCACGCCGTCGTCGGGTGGTTGTCCTCCGCGCGTGCGGGAAGTGCGGGTCACCGACCCTGCTCGGGCGTTCTTGACCAGCGTCACACCGCGTTCGGCCAGCGCGTCCTCCAGCACCGCGGCGGCGTCGGAGTCCTCGTGCGGCAGGATCTGATCGCGGCTGGCGACAACCGTCACCGCGACGCCCAGTTCCGTGTAGGCGTTGACGAACTCGGCGCCAGTGACGCCGGAGCCGACCACGACAAGGTGCTCGGGCAGCTTCTCCAAGTCATAGAGCTGGCGCCAGTTCAGGATTCGCTCGCCATCGGGCTCGGCGTTGGGCAGCACCCGCGGGCTGGCGCCGGTAGCGATCAGCACGACGTCGGCCCGCAGCTTGCTGACGGCGCCGTCATGAGCGGTGATCTTGACGGTATGCGCGGCCATGCCAGGCACATCGTCGACCAGCTCGCCGCGGCCGGCGATCAGCGTCACGCCCTCGCTCTGCAGCCGAGCGGCGATGTCGGCCGACTGTGCGGCCGCCAGTGCCTTGACCCGGTTGTTGATCTTCGGCAGCTCGATCTTCGCGTCCTCGAACTCCAGGACATACCCGAGGTCGGGGGCGCGGCGCAGTTCGGTGCGCACGCCAGTCGAGGCGATGAAGGTCTTGGACGGCACACAGTCCCACAGCACGCAGGCGCCGCCGATGCCGTCACAGTCGACGACGGTGACGTCGGCGACCTCGGGGCCGCGAGCTGCGGCGACCAATGCCGCTTCATAGCCGGCGGGCCCGCCGCCGATGATCACGATGCGGGTTGCCACCGCCTTAACCTAGCCAAGGCGACCGTTGATCGCCCAGTCAGTGGGCGAAGCTTTAGGCTTTCCCCGTGCCGCTATACGCCGCCTACGGATCGAACATGCATCCGGAGCAGATGCAGGAGCGCGCTCCCCATTCACCGATGGCGGGCACGGGGTGGCTGCACGGCTGGCGGCTGACGTTCGGCGGCGAGGACATCGGTTGGGAAGGCGCGCTGGCCACCCTCGTCGAGGATCCCGGCGCGAAGGTCTTCGTCGTCCTCTACGACATGACCAAGGAGGACGAGAGGAACCTCGACCGCTGGGAAGGCTCAGAGCTGGGCTTCCACCAGAAGATCCGCTGCAGGGTGGAGCGGCTGTCGTCGGACACCACCACAGATCCCGTGCTGGCGTGGCTCTACGTGCTCGATGCGTGGGAGGGCGGCATACCGTCGGCCCGGTATCTCGGCGTGATGGCCGATGCCGCCGAAATCGCGGGCGCCCCATCCGAATACGTCCACGATCTGCGTACCCGCCCGGCGCGTAACATCGGCCCCGGCACCTAGGCCCTGCCCGCCGAGCGACCATGTCTGTACACGACACGCCGCAGTTTCGTGGCATTTTGCGGTCGCTCACGCCGCGCGAGCGCGACGAAGCTGCGCGTCGATCCGCGTAACGAAGTCCCACGACCGATATCTCACATCCTCGAACACGATGGCTATCACGATCCATCCAACGTCCAAGAGGGCGGCGTGGCGCCTGCGATCGCGGCGCATCGCGTCAGCGTCGCTGTGCCAATCGAAGCCGTCGTACTCCACCGCCACCCGCTCCTCGGGCCACGCGAAGTCGAGTCGCCGCAGCTCGCCGTTGCCGTCGATGAGCTCGAATTGCAAGGTCGGGATCGGCAGGCCGCCGTCGATCATCGCCAGCCTGGCCTCGCTCTCCATCGGCGACTCCGCGAGGCCGTCCGCCAGCGCTATCAAGTCGCGAACAGCGACTATGCCACGACGGCCCGCCTGATCGACGGCCGCTCGCCAAAGTTCGGGCCGGGCGCAACTCCTGCTACGCAGCGCGGCGTCGAGTGTCGCCAACGCACGGGGACGACGCAAACTACGCGCCACTTCGACGGCCGTCCACGCAGGAGAGGTGGCCGGCCGTTCGCCGATCGTGACCAGCGGAGCGCCGTCTCGACGATGCACCACGAGACCGTCGGCGGAACGCAGTCGCGAACCCGGCGGACTGAGCACGTGAAAGTCGGCTGGCTGTTCCGTGTCGAATCCGTGCAGGGCGGCGGCCGTACCGAGGCACACCGGAACGGCAGAGCCGCAGCACAAGTCCAGACCATTTAGTCGCAGTTGGTCCGTGGGCTCGCCCCGACAGTAGATACCTTGCCAAATCCGTTCGAGATTGCCGGTTTTCAGCTCGGCCTCGAAGCCGCGCCTGGTGAGGTATTGCAGTATCTGGCTGCTAGTGGCAACCCCACGCTGTTCCTCGAACAATCGGTCGAGCTCGTCCATGACGCCGATCGTCGTTGCCGCGGATCGCGATCGAAAGTGTCAAGGGCTGAGCTGTGGATGACTGGCGCTTTGTGGACAGCCAGCCCGCGCGAGCGACCGCAAAATGCCAACAATCCACGGCGTGTCGCGTACAGACGCGGTCGCTCGTGGGAAACGAAGCTAGAACTGGGCGGCTTGGTCGATGATGTTGACCAACACCCGAACACCCACCGCCAGCGACCGCTCGTCCACGTCGAACGTCGGCTGATGCAGGTCGAGCTGCGGGCCGCGGCCTGTCCACACCCCCAGCCGTGCCATCGCGCCGGGCACCTCCTCGAGATACCACGAGAAGTCCTCGCCGCCGCCGGACTGGCGGGTGTCGCACAGCACATCGGAGCCGATCGCCTCGACCGCATGGGTGAGGATGCGCGTCGAGATCTCTTCGTTGACCACCGGCGGCACGCCGCGGCGGTACTGCAAGCTGTGCTCGATACCCAGCGGCTGCAGCAGCGACGAAACGATCTCGCGCACAATCGCTTCCAACGAATCCCAGGTGTCGCGGCTGGCCGTGCGGATGGTCCCTGCCAGTGTGCCGGTCTGCGGGATCGCATTGGCGGCGACACCCGCATTCACCGCACCCCACACCATCACCGTGCCGTTGCGCGGGTCGATGCGGCGCGACAGCACACCGGGCAGCCCGGTGATCAGCGTGCCGAGCCCGTAGACCAGGTCACCGGTCAGGTGCGGACGCGACGTGTGCCCGCCGTGCGACTGCAGCGTGACCTCGAGCTGATCGGCGGCCGACGTGATCGGGCCGGCCCGCAGCGCGACCTTGCCAACCGCCAGCCGCGGGTCGCAATGCAGCGCGAAGATGCGCGACACCCCCGTCAGCGCACCCGCCGCGATTGCGTCGATCGCACCGCCGGGCATCAGCTCCTCGGCGGCCTGGAAGATCAGGCGCACGCCGACCGGCAGCTCGGGCACCGAGGCCAGCGCCAGCGCCGCGCCCAGCAGCACCGCGGTGTGCGCGTCGTGACCGCAGGCATGCGCGACGTTGGGCACCACCGACGCGTACGGAGCACCCGTCCGCTCGGCCATCGGCAGCGCGTCCATGTCAGCCCGCAGCGCGATCCGCGGCCCCTGCTCCGGCCCAAAGTCGCAGGTCAGTCCCGTCCCGCCCGGCAGCACCTTCGGGTTCATGCCGGCGTCGGCCAGATGGGAGGCGACGAACTGGGTGGTCGCGAACTCCTGTCGACCCAACTCGGGATGCGCGTGGATGTGCCTGCGCCACGCGACGAGGTTGTCGTAGTGGGCGTCCAACCACAGCTCGGCGGCGTCGACCAGGCTCATGCGCGATCCGCCTCCGCTACTCGCTCGCCGCTCATGACGCCCGCCTCGCCCGCAGATCCAGCACCCGGTCCCGCTCGGCAGGCGTCTCGGCAAGGCTGACGACCGTGCGCGCCAGCATGATCGCGCCCTCGACGACGGCTTTGTCGGCGCTGGGCCCTGCCGCCGCGACGGTGAACGCCGACTGGTGGATGGACGCGCCATTGGCCTCGATCCCGACGATCGGGTGGATGCCTGGCATCACCTGCGTGACGTTGCCCATATCTGTGCTGCCCAGCGGCAGCGTGCGCTCGACGTCCTCTGGCACCGGGTTGCGGCCCAGCCGCACCATCTCGCCACGAAAGACCGAGGCCAGCCACGGGTCAGGCGCCAACGCGGCATAGGCGGGCGCGGTCTCGGTCACAGTATGCGTGCAGCCGGTGGCCACCGAACCCGCGGCAAAGCAGCCGGCCATCTTGTCCTCGAGTTCGTGCAGGGACTCGGAGTCGACGGCGCGCATCGAGTACCGCACCGCGGCCCGGCCGGGAATGACGTTGGTGGCCTGCCCGCCGTCGGTGACGATGCCGTGCACCATCTGCCCCGGCGCCAGGTGCTGACGCAGTAGACCAATCGCCACCTGCGCGACAGTGACCGCGTCCGCGGCGTTGACACCGAGATACGGCGCGACGGCGGCGTGCGATTCACGGCCGGCGTACTGAACCGTCACCTCTGACAGCGCCAGTGACCGGGCGGCGGCGATGTCGAGTGGTCCGGGATGCAGCATCACCGTAGCCGCGATGTCGTCGAACGTTCCGGCCTTGAGCAGCAACGCTTTTCCGCCGCCGGCCTCCTCGGCGGGTGTGCCGATCAGCGCCACCGTCAGGCCCAGCTCGTCGGCCACGTCCGCCAATGCCAGCGCCGTGCCGACGGCCGAGGCGGCGATGATGTTGTGACCGCAGGCATGTCCGATATCCGGCAACGCGTCGTATTCAGCGCAGATACCGATGACCAGCGGACCGCTGCCGTAGTCGGCGCGAAATGCGGTGTCCAAGCCGCCCGGTGCCGTAGTGATCTCGAAGCCGCGCGCGGCCACCAGCACTTGCGTCTTGGCGCAGCTGCGGTGTTCGGCGAACGCGAGTTCCGGCTCGGCGTGAATGGAGTGCGACAGCTCGATCAGATCGTCACTGCGTCGCTTGACGGCGTCTTCGACGCTCAGCGAGGCAGTGGCGGTGGGCATCCTTGCAGTATCTCACTGACGGTCGGTCGGCCGTCCGACAGCTAAGCTCGCGCACTGTGACCGATCCGGATGCGCTGGCCGCAGAGTCGGCGCGCGCCATCGGCGATCGCACCGGCGTCGACGAGCACGACGTCGCAGTGATCCTGGGTTCGGGCTGGGCGCCGGCGGTGGCGGAGCTGGGGGATCCCGTAGCCGTGGTGCCGATGGCCGAGTTGCCTGGGTTTACCCCGCCGACGGCCGCCGGGCATGGCGGCCAGGTGTTGTCGCTACACGTCTGCGGCCGTCGGGTGCTGGTGTTCGTCGGCCGAATCCACGCCTACGAGGGACACGAGCTGCGCCACGTCGTGCACCCGGTCCGCGCGGCGTCGGCGGCGGGTGCGCGCACCATAGTGCTGACCAACGCCGCGGGCGGCCTGCGCGAGGACTACACCGTCGGCCAGCCGGTGTTGATCAGCGACCACCTCAACCTCACGGCCCGCTCGCCGCTGGTCGGCGCGCAGTTCGTCGACCTGACCGACGCGTACTCGCTGCGCCTGCGGACACTCGCCCGCGAGATCGACCCGTCGCTGGCCGAGGGCGTCTACGCCGGGTTGCCGGGGCCGCACTACGAGACGCCTGCCGAGATTCGGATGCTGCGCACACTGGGCGCCGACCTGGTGGGCATGTCGACCGTGCATGAGACCATCGCGGCCCGCGCCGCCGGAGCGCAGGTGCTGGCCGTATCGCTGGTGACGAATCTGGCGGCTGGCATGACGGGCCAGCCGCTGAGTCATGACGAAGTGCTTGAAGCGGGTCGTCAATCGGCGACGCGGATGGGCTCCCTGCTCGGTGCGGTGATCGCGCGAGTCTGACGCCCGACACGCTCGCTGATCCACACCACGCTGCGAGCCATCAGCGGCGCCGCGAACAGCATCAGAAGGATGCGCACCACCTGCGCCGCGATGATGAACGTCACGTTGGACCCTGTTTCGACGGCGGTCGCGAGCACGGCGTACACACCGCCGGGACTGGTCGCCAGGTAGCCCTCCAGAGGGGTCAGCCCGGTGAAGCGCGCCAGCAGTGCGCCGAGGCCGCCCGTCGCGACGCCAAGCGCGACGATCAACCCGATCGCTGCGGGCAGCATGCGCCCGATCGCGCGCAGCGAATCGGAGGTAAACGCCAACCCCGCCTGCCAGCCGATCACCATGTAGCCGACCTGAACCAGCACCATCGGCACGGCCAGGCCGAACGACAGGCCGGTGAGTTGCAGTACGACGGTCAACGCCATCGGCCCGAGCAGACCAGCGCCGGGTAGCCGGATCCACTTGCCGACGGTCGCGCCCACCAGCACCAGTGCTATCAGCATTCCTACGCTCAGATACCAAGGAGCTGAGTCCGTTTCAGCGACGGTCGCGACGCCGTGTGACTTGTCCGCGTGATAAACCAGGGTCACTACCAGTGGCATCGACGCGGTCACCAAGGCCACCCGCAGGTATTGCACGACGGACACGACGCGGTCGTCGCCGCCGAGCTCACGAGCGATTGCGACAAGGCCGGAGGCGCCACCGGCGACCAGCGCCAACGATCCGGTCAACGGGGTGAGGTCGCGGTGCAGCCCGAGCAGCGCGCCCGCGACGACGCTGAGCAGCAGGGTGGCGACGGCGATGGCGATGACGATCGGCCAATCGGAGCCGAGCGCGCCGACGGCGTCTTGGTGGACCATCGTGCCGATGTAGACACCCAGCACACCTTGCGCGGCAACACCCGCCTTACGTGGTATTCGGCTGGGGGCCAGAGATGTCAGCGCCAGCACGACGCCCACGACCAGGGCGGCGAAGAGCGCGGCGGACGGCACGCCGACACGGGTGAGCGGGACCGTGACTGCGGCCGTCACTGCTATCAGTAAGACCCACCTGAGCATCAGCCGCATCGACGTCATGTTGATCCCAAGTATGCCCTTGTCAATTGCGAATTGCAACATGCGGTGATAGACGTGACAGGTCGGTTTTACCAAGGTATAACTTGGCTATGACCCGCATTGACTCCCCGGCCACCGAACTGCGGGAATCGATGATGGCAGTGACCCGGCAGATGCGCAGGCACCGCCCCGACCACGGCCTGACGCTGAGCCAGATGGAGCTGCTCGGCGAGGTCAGCCGCACCGGCGTCACCACACCCGCCGAACTCGGCACCCGGTTGCACGTACGAGTCCAGTCGTTGACCGACAGCATCAACGAACTGGTTGGCCGCGGCCTCATCGCGCGACGTCCCGACGAGACCGACCGGCGCAGACAGCTCATCGAGCTCACCGATGCGGGCGCCGCGCTGCTGGAGGCCGACCGTGCCGAGCGGGATGCATGGTTGCACGCCACCATGCGCGACAACCTCACACCACTAGAATTCGACCTGCTCATGCTCGTCGCCCCGGTGCTTCGCAAGCTGGCTCACGCCGAAGCGAAAGCGGGCACACTAGCCATATGACTGCGTCGTGGATCTCAACGGCCGCGCAGGACTGGATCTCTCACGACCCCGATCCGCAGACCGCCGCTGAACTGGCGGCGCTCAGCGACGATGAGCTCGACGAGCGGTTCGCCCAACCGCTGACGTTCGGGACGGCGGGTCTGCGTGGGCCCCTGCGCGGCGGACCGAACGGGATGAACCTGGCCGTCGTCCTGCGCACCACCTGGGCGGTCGCCAGGGTGCTCAAGGACCGGCGCCTGGGTGGATCACATGTCATCGTCGGCCGTGACGCCAGGCACGGCTCCGAGGAGTTCGCCCTCGCCGCGGCCGAAGTCCTTGCCGCACAGGGATTTCCCGTCGTACTGATGTTCGCTGCGGTCCCGACGCCTGTGGTGGCGTTCGCCGTCAGGCATTCGGGTGCGGCGGCGGCCATCCAGATCACCGCGTCGCACAATCCGCCGTCCGACAACGGGTACAAGGTTTACTTCGAGGGTGGCTTCCCGATCGTGCCGCCCGCCGATCAGGAAATCGAACGTGCCGTTGCCGAAGCCCCCTATGCCGACGAGATCCCTCGGCAGCGCGTCGAGCCCACCGGTGTCGATCTCGTTCAGCGCTACATAGACCGTGCGGCGCATGTGCGGCACACCCACGGGTCGGTGCGGGTCGCGTTCACGCCCTTGCACGGAGTCGGCGGCGAATTCGCAATGGACGCGCTCGTGCGGGCCGGCTTCTCTGACGTTCACGTTGTCGAGAGCCAATTCGCCCCCGACCCCGACTTTCCCACCGTTTCGTTCCCGAACCCGGAGGAACCGGGTGCTGCAGATGCGTTGCTGCAGTTGGCCGCCGACGTCGACGCCGAGATTGCCATCGCGCTCGATCCCGACGCCGACCGCTGCGCGATCGGCGTGCCGACGCCCGCTGGCTGGCGGATGCTCTCGGGTGACGAAACTGGTTGGCTGCTAGGCGATTACATCCTCTCGCAGTTCGAGCCCGGGCCTGTCTCCGAGGCAACCTTAGTGGCCAACAGCGTGGTGTCATCGCGCATGCTGGCCACCATAGCCAAGGAGCACGGGGCCCAGCACGTCGAGACACTGACCGGGTTCAAATGGTTGTCGCGAGCCGATGACGGTCGGCCCGGCTGCACACTCGTCTATGCGTACGAAGAGGCGATCGGCCACTGCGTCGACCCTGGCGCCGTCCGCGACAAGGACGGCATCAGCGCGGGCGTGCTCGCTTGCGATTTGGTTGCCGCGCTGCGGGATCAGGGCCGCACAATGCTCGATGCGCTCGATGAGCTCGCGCGCCGTCACGGCGTGCACACCACGACCGCGGTGTCGCGACGCGTCGCCGACGCCGACGACGCCGAAGCGGCGATGGCCCGGCTACGCGCGACACCGCCCGACCGGCTGGCGGGCTTCGAGGTGAAGGTGACCGATCTGCTGCTGGAGCGGGGCCAGCGGCGCACGGATGCGCTCGTCTTCTTCGGCGGTGACGACGACGACTGGGTGCGGATGGTTGTCCGGCCGTCGGGCACCGAACCAAAACTCAAGTCCTACATCGAGGTTCGCTGCGCGAACGTCGGCGATCTCGAAGCCACCCGAGCCAAGGCGCGGGGGGTTCAGGACGAGCTGGTCTCCGTCGCGCATCAGCTGTAGTGGTGTGACGGGCCGGCTTGTTCGATATTGTACTCAGGGCTGCACGCTGCGCCCGGCCACAACCCTCAGTGCAATCTTCGGACCCGGTATACCCGTCTAACGCGGCCCGAACTGCCGGTCGCCTGCGTCGCCGAGACCGGGCACGATATAGGCGATGTCGTTGAGCCGCTCGTCGATGGTCGCGGTGAACAGCCGTACGTTCGGCGCCACCTTCTCAAGTGCCGCAATGCCTTCGGGTGCGACGACGACGCACACCGCGGTGATGTCGACGGCGTTGCGGGAATACAGCAGCCCGATGGTGTGCGCCATCGAGCCGCCGGTCGCAAGCATCGGGTCCAGGACCATCACCGGCTGCGTGCTCAGGTCGTCCGGCAGCGACTCCAAATACGGTGTGGGCTCATGGGTTTCCTCGTCGCGGGCCACGCCGACGAACCCGACGCGGGCCTCCGGGATCAGCGCGTGGGCCTGATCGACCATGCCCAGCCCCGCGCGCAGCACCGGCACCAGCAGCGGCGGGTTGGCCAACCGTGAGCCGGTGGTTTCGGCCAGCGGCGTCCGCACCGAGACGGGTTCGCAGGCCGCGTCGCGCGTCGCCTCGTACACCAACATCAGGGTCAGGTCACGCAGTGCCGCACGGAACGCCGCGTTGTCGGTGCGCTCGTCGCGCAGGGTGGTCAGCCGCGCGGCGGCCAGTGGGTGGTCGACGACGCGCACATCCATGCGCCGACCTTAGTGGAACCGAACGGTCGCCGCGGCCGTCCTAACCGCATGTTCGCCGACACCGACGCCATCCGCGCCTTCGGCGCCGCCAGCACGGCGCATGCCGCCGATCTCGCTGCTGTCGCTGCGACTCTGTCGTCGATGCCCGGCGCCGCTGCGGATTCGATGCTGGGCCCCGTCGGCGCCCGCTTCCTGACGGCGCTGGCCGACGCGACCACGGAGGCGTCCCGCGCGGTGGCCGCGCTGGGTGAGCGCCTACAAGCCGGATGCATCACCGCACATGCGTCGGCGGCCGCCTATGAGAACGCCGACGAACACTCGGGCACTCTGGTCTCCAGGGTGTGGTGATGCCGAGCGCCCTGGTAACGGCGCTCGCGGCGCCCATCCATGAAGTGCAGTCGCTCGTCGGCCCGGGGTGGTCAAGCGATCCGGCGGGTGACCCTGCCGCCGCCCTGGGCAGGGTGCGCGATGCGCTGGCCGATGTGTCAGCGGCCGCTCGCCGCGCCTGGAACGACACCGACGCACACTGGTCCGGCACCGCAGCCGACGCCGCGGCCGAGTTCGCAGCGGCGACGGTCGCGGCCGCTGACGCGTTGGCCATGCGTGCCAGCCAGCTCGGCAGAGCGGCCGACACCGCGGCGGCAGCGGTCGAGAGCGCCAGTGGGCGGTTGCGGGCGATCGCCGAGGGCTTCGAGGCACGCGCCGCAGCGCTTGAGCCGTACCTGAAGTCTCCCGGCGTTGCCGAAAAGCTCATGGCCGAGGCGCGCAGATCGCTGGCGGAAGCTGTTGCCGTCGTCGACGAACTACGGGCGCAGTTGGACGGTCACGCCACCACGTTGGCTGCTCCGGCGGCGCAGCCCTCCCCCGCAGCGACATCACCGGCCGGCCTTGGAAGCCCCACGATGCCGACGATGGGCTCCGGTTTGGGTGGCGGTGCGCCGATGAGCCCACCATCGGGGACGGGCGGGATGCTCGGATCGAGTCTTGGCGATCTCGCGAAGTTTTCAGCACCGGAGGCGCCGCTACCCGATGCCGCGGCGTTCGGCGACGGATTCGCCATCCGGCTACCCGACGGCAGCACCGCCATGGCGCCGAACGCGTTGGCCGCCAGCGCTGTTCGGCACGCGCTGACCCAACTCGGCGTGCCCTACCAGTGGGGCGGCACCGCACCGGGCGTCGGCCTGGATTGCAGCGGCCTGACCCAGTGGGCATATCACGAAGCGGGACTGAATATCCCGCGGCTGGCGCAGGAGCAGGATATCGGTGCCGCCGTGGACGCCGGGTCGCTGCGGCCGGGAGACCTGGCGGTGTGGGACGGACACGTCGCGATGATCGTCGGCAACGGCACGATGATCGAAGCGGGAGATCCCGTCCACCTGTCGCCGATCCGAACCACCAACGCCGGCCAGGGTTTTCAGGGCTTCTGGCGGCCGACGGCGTGAGCGAGGATATGGCATCTGGCCAGGCCCACTTCATATATCTGTCGAAGCCTTCATCTGTCAGCCGTGCCGGGCTGCTTCCTGCGCGAGTTGCACGCGGGAGGTGAGTCCGAGTTTGGAGTAGACGTGGGTGAGGTGGGTTTGCACGGTGCGCGGTGAGACGAAAAGCCGCGTGGCGATGTCGTTGTTGGCGAGCCCTTCGCCGACGAGTCGTACGACGTCGCGCTCGGTGGGGGTGAGCGAGGCCCAGCCGCT
>Ga0207693_10001244_pt1 | contig 22675 bp, 17 predicted proteins | sample LARL81metaG_FD_184347 | JGI IMG/M metagenome (GOLD analysis project Ga0207693, IMG submission 184347) | Corn, switchgrass and miscanthus rhizosphere microbial communities from Kellogg Biological Station, Michigan, USA - LAR L8-1 metaG... | ecosystem: Host-associated > Plants > Roots >... | reverse complement strand
CTTCTCCTCAGCAGTGTAATGCTTGCGCTCTTTTCTCATACGTTCGCTCCGCTATCTTAACGGACGAACGCTTTCTCCATTTCCAACTGAGGCGGGACAGCGGTACTGCAGGACTAGCTAACTGGCCTTATCGGACGAAGACTCAAAAGCCGTGTGAAACGGGTGGCGCTCGTTTCGGACAGGTTTCCTTACGCACGAAGTCTTCAGGTGGTAGTCGTAACATACTTCACAAAATGATTGTCCACAGCACTCCATCTGGCAGTCGGAGCAAATCGCCGATCCGCAATCGGCACACCTGACTACAGCAGGCTTCCCGCACGGCATACCTACGTCGCTATCACTGGATACGTATTCGATTTGGCAGAATGGAGTCATGGGAATGGGCTCGAATTACTTCGCGTGATGCATTTGGTGCCGAAGACCTTCAACCATGAGACCGATCAAACCATAGGTGGCAGCGTTCGCAAGAAGGGACCAATATAACCCAAGGGCAAAGTTGAAATGCATACTCGCAAACGCAACTGGGCAAGTGAGTTGTACGAGACTCAAAATCGGGTCGGCAGAGGTCATTGCTGGAGGAGTGGTTGCGCATGCATAGAGTGCCCAGCAACACGCAACGAGAAAGCCTGCACTGGCCCACATTGCAATTCGGTATTTCATGCTGCCACCTCTTGCCGTTCTGGTTCAAATCATCCCACCAACTGCTCCGAACTTCAAACGTGATCTGCGACCGCCTGCCAATCTATGTTGTTATGGCGAAATCAAAGCGAAACTAAAACTGCGGTCATAAACGGCGCTTGTAAGCGCGTGATCTTGATTGCAGTTTCAATCTTGGCAGCGCTACGATCTTGACAAACGAGTACTAGCAACAATCTGCGAGTTGCGGATGCAATCGAATGGGCCGCAGAAATTCTGCGAGAGATCGATTAGCGCTGGCCCGGAGAGTAGCCCAGAAAAAGTCTTGCTACGAAGAAAAGGGGTGCTAGAATGCGCCCGATTCTTTGAGGAGGGAAAGCTTGCGTCTTTTAAAAATGTCAGCTGTAATTTTGGTGATGTCACTCAGCTTGTTCGCGGCTGAGAGTCCATTTAGCGGAACCTGGAAGCTTAATCTAGGCAAATCGAAAATGCCGCCCCCAATGCTTAAAAGCGACATTGCTGTCGTTGATGCGGACGAGAATGGCCTTAAGTTAACCGAAGACGTAATCGACGACAAAGGCCAGCCGCTCAAGATCAGCTACGAAGCGAAGTTCGACGGCAAAGACTATCCCGTCAATGGAGATCCGTCCTCCGATTCAGTGTCATACCAGCGTGTCAACGGGAATACGCTAAAAAGCCAAACCAAGAAAGCTGGAAAAGTTGCAACTGATGCCACGATCGTTGTCTCGAAGGACGGCAAAATCACCACTGTGAATTACACGGATTATTCACAAGCGAAGCCCGCAAGGGGTACAGGGGTCTACGACAAACAATAAACAGGTCCTGCCTCTAAAAACAGAAAGCCTATTGGCTCGGGCGCTTTCTGTCGTTGTTTCATCTGCTCTTCCATCTTCAGAAACGAATCCCATTGGGACCCGCGAGAGATGGCCGGATGGTGCGGACGAGGCTCCAATCAAATACCACTGATTTTTCCGTTTCACGAACCTGTCTAGGGAAGTCAGGGCATGCGGAGTGATGAGAGCAGGATTTTCCTGCCCGCTTTCAGTTGTGGCGGCTTTGTAGCTTCCGGGAGGGAAGCGAGCCAAAGGGCCAAGTGAAAGACATTTTTGAACTCACTATCGATCCGCAAATGGGAAACGCCGATAAGGTATTTACTGTATTACAGTTTGCTCTCGGTTAGCTTTCGGTAGTCGGTTATGGTTTGGTTTTGGCTCGAAAGCTGCGTAAGATCAACGTATACCAGCACAAGATTATTCCATCAGGTCTTTCGTGTCCTTTCTGTCCTTTTGTTTTCAGCTAAGTACAATCCTTGCAACACGCTCTTGATCTCCGCTGCTCCTCGCTTCCGCCATTTCTGGGATAGGTTTTCCCTCAAAGGGTGCGCCCACCACATCCCTCATCCTGGTCCAAATTGAGCTAAACTCTTTGAGGTAGGCAATTGGCTGCCAGTGAAAGCCTTGTGTTTGTGAACAGTGATAAACAGGAACCGGTGAAAAAGCTGGTATCGAGGCGGAAACGAATGCAACTTGCATTTATTTCCGCAGTGGTTCTGATTCTTATCAGCGGACTTGCTGCGTTTGACGCCGTGGTCCGTCTTCGCGCCGCGCAAAAATGGGTCGGCCACAGTCACGACGTTCAATCAGTTCTGTCGGACCTTAGCAACGCCAGCTCAAGAGCTGGCCGGTCCCGTACCCGATATATCGATACCAGCGACAACTCCTTCTTCGAGGAATATCAGTCAGTTGTGGGCGAAATTCCTCTCATGCTAAATCAACTCGAGCGGGTCACTGCCGACAATCCAGAGCAACAGGAGAATTTCAGGGAGTTGCAGGACATTACCAACCGCCGGTTGAGTTTGCTCAACCGCTCGATGCAGTTAAGGCATGCCGGGGCTTCTGACCAAGCCGAGCAAGTGCAGTTACGGCAGGGAATCATCGATGTGTCCGGTGAGGCGGATGCGGCGTTGCAAAAGATGGAAAATGCGGAACAGCGGCTCTTAGAATTACGACGGCAACATTCAGAAAGATTGTTTCGTATTACCGCTTACATTTTGACCGCTGCCTTCGCCTTGGCGCTCATCCTGTTGTTTCTGCACTATCTTCTTCTAAATGCTGAATTAGGCGCTCGCGAGCAAGCTGAAGAATCTTTGCGCTCCTTAAGTGTGCGCTTGCTGGAGCTTCAGGATCAGGAGCGTAGAAAGTTTTCTCGCGAACTTCACGACAGTCTGGGGCAATATCTTGTCGGCGTGAAAATGAATTTGACGATGCTGGCCAATACGATTCCGGCCAATGCCATGATTACGGAGTCGATGAAGTTGCTGGATGACGCCATGACCGAAACCCGGACCATCTCTCACCTGCTGCACCCGCCGCTTTTGGACGAAATTGGTTTCGCTTCAGCCGCGCGGTGGTACGTAGAAGGGTTCGCGTCACGTAGCGGCATTCCTACAGGTTTGGATATACCGGAAGATCTGGATCGCCTTTCCGAACCGCTTGAGCTTGCGCTGTTTCGCGTTTTGCAAGAGAGTCTGACCAATGTTCATCGCCATTCCAAGAGCGCACGGGCGGATGTCTCCCTGCGGGAATTCCGGGACCAGGTCGTGCTCCGCATCAGAGATTACGGAAAAGGAATTTCGCCCGATGTGCAAGAGCGTTTTCGTCAGAATCGTGCGCATAGCGGGGTGGGGTTGGCGGGCATGCGCGAGCGGATTCACGAACTCGGTGGCGAGATAGAAATGGATTCGGATAACTATGGCACACAGATTTTAGTCAAAATGCCACGATCGAAACCAAGGAATGCCCTCGAAGCCTCCGCTGATTGATGGCCGGTAGAGCTATCCTTGCGCAACCCTGATCAGTTTTTCTTTCGCAGATTGCTGGAAGTGCCGCCAGCGGCCGGGACATAACACTTGAGCGCATAATCCATCACCATGCGATCAGCGTTGAAGCGCCAACCCAGGGTCCGGATCGTGCGCTTCATGCGTCTGATCCAGCCGCGAGGCAGGCCATCGCGGTCGCGCTCATAGTAAAGCGGAATCACTTCTTCGCGAAGGACACGATACAAATCTTCTCCGTCGCGGGTGTCGTGTACGCTCATATTGGAATGAGTTCTGCCGGTTCCGATAGCGAAACCGTTGAGGCCGTCATAGGCTTCAGCCCACCAGCCATCCAGTACGGACAAGTTCAGCCCGCCATTCAAAACCACTTTCTGGCCGCTTGTGCCTGACGCTTCCAAAGGACGCCGCGGGTTATTCAGCCAGACATCGACGCCCTGGACGAAATGCCGCCCCACGTTGATGTCGTAATCCTCAACAAAAACGAACTTGTCGGCAAACTCCATGTGGCGCATCAGCTTAGCGATTTGCTGCAGCATCTTCTTGCCGGGTTCGTCCCGGGGATGGGCCTTTCCCGCAAAGATGAATTGCACCGGCCGTTTGGCGTCATTGACCATGAGCGTGAGTTTCTCGATGTCCGCGAGAATCAAGTCAGCGCGTTTATAAGTGGCAAAGCGCCGAGCGAATCCAATCGTGAGAGCATCGGGACTGAGGACGCGCCCAAGCCTTTGCAGCATTTCTGCAGACTCGCCTCGTCGTTCAGCCTGCTCCACTACACGATGACGCACAAAGTCCAGAAGCCGCGATTTCAAGTGCAGATGCGTCTCCCAGAGTTCGGCGTCGTCTACGTTCTCAATTCCTTCCCAAATGCCGGGGTCGGCGCTGTGTTCCTGCCAGCCAGTCCCGAAATGCCGGTCGTAAAGCCGGAACATCTGCGGAGCCAGCCAGGAGGGAACGTGAACGCCATTGGTAATGTGTCCGATAGGGACTTCGTCTTCCGGCTTGCCGGGATAAAGCCCCGTCCACATTGCCCGCGAGACCTCTCCGTGTAAAGCCGAGACGGCATTGGCGCGGCGTGAGAGTTTCAGGCCAAGCACGGTCATGCAAAAATCCTCGCTGGCGTTGCCCGGATTCTCGCGCCCCAACTCCATGAGCCGCTCGGGAGAGATAGCCAGCGCCTCCCGCAGCGGACCCAGGTGCTCTTCCATCAGATCCGAGTGGAATCGGTCGTGACCGGCGGGAACCGGGGTATGAGTGGTAAAAACTACTTCCCGCGAAACTCGAGGTACCGCCTGGTCGAAAGTCAGTCCTTCATCCTGCATGCGGCTGCGAACCGCTTCCAGAACTGCAAAGCCACTGTGGCCCTCATTGAGATGCAAGACGCCGGGCGTAATCCCCATGGCGCGAAGGGCGCGAAATCCTCCGGCACCCAGCAGCAACTCCTGACGAATTCGGATGCGAGAATCTCCTCCGTACAGTCGCGAGGTAAGTTCGCGGTCTTCCGGGTGATTTCCATCGATGTTTGAATCAAGAAGAAGCAAATCGCAACGGCCCACTTTCATTCGCCAGACTTTGGCGCGGATGGCTCCGCCACGAGTCTCGACTTGTACTGTTACCGGCTTGCCGTTCGTGCCGATGGCCGCTTCCATGGGCAACTTGCTGATATCCGTCTGGATATATTCTTCCTGCTGCCAGCCGGTGCGATCGAGCCGCTGGCGGAAATATCCTTGTCCGTAAAACAATCCGACACCGATGAGGGGAATTCCCAGGTCGGACGCGCTCTTGATGTGGTCGCCTGCGAGTACGCCTAGTCCTCCGGAATATTCCGGAATTGAAACATGAAGACCGAATTCGGCAGAGAAATATGCCACCGGTCGGGGCCGCAGTACGCCGGCATGTCGTGCTCCCCAGGTCCTGTCCGCCGCGAGATATTCGCGCTGGCGGCGATATGCATAGTTGATTCGGCTATGTAGAACCAATTCCTGGGCGCGGCGTTCCATTAGCGCCATGGGAATTTCAGACAATAACGAGACCGGATTGTGATTGACTTGCCTCCAGCGCACCGGATCGATGTCGCGAAACAGGCTGCTGGTGTCATGGTCCCAACACCACCACAGGTTTCGGGCTAGCGCCCAAAGTCTTTCCTGCGCGGGCGCGATGAAACGATCCAGCGTCCGGGCCTCGCTCACGGCTGGAGCTACCTGGGCCGCTGCCTGGGCAAGCATGAGAACTTCAGACTCCAGAAAAACGCGAGGCGCAATCGTCTGAACGACCAACACTCCCTGCAAAACTCCGCGATCGATGAGTGGAACTCCCAGAAAAGATTGGTATTTATCTTCACCAGCCTCGCTGAAATATTTGAAGCGCGGATGCTTGTTGGCGTGTTCTTCCGCAACCGGACGCGCATGCTCGGCGACCAGTCCCGCGAGCCCTTCATGAATGCCCATGCGCAGCGTCCCAATGCATTGGGGCCGAAGTCCGACTGATGCCGCGAGCACCAGGTTGGCCCGGTCCGGTTCTAGCAAATACACTGAACAGACTTCGGTCTTAAAGCGCTTGGCAATCAAGTCAACCACATTCATCAGGGTCTCGGCCGGTTTCCCACCCTCGGCTGCCAGGTTGCCGATCTCCTCCAGGGTCAAGACGTAGCTATCATCATGCGCGGGAGCAGGTTGGCTCATGTTTTGGATTCTCTCGTGATTCGGGTTCAATTTGAGATTAACGCGCGCCTGATGCGCATCTCTATCTAGTGTAACCGCTGGACTAAAGCACGCCTAGGTTACGACTGTGCTTTCTCGATGAACAGGGTTTCAGATCTTGATACTGGCAGTGGCGCCGGGTACAGCCCGGGATCCGGTCACAGTCAAAAGTCGTTCTTATAACTGTAAAGTCTCAAGGTGGCAACCGATTCTGATCGGCAAACAGCCCCGAAACATCTATATAAGTAGGTCCATAAGTAGGTCCCCTACGAATCTAATAGGCAAAATCGAGATCCAGTCCAATCGAATTTGTCTATTCGACGAATGGAAATTGTTGTTGAACCCTTCAATCGCTGCGCGCATCCAACTTGAAAAGTTGCCTTTCGGAGTTTGAGTGAACGTATGCATGATTTGCGTGGGACGTTGATATTTTACAGTCGGCGACTCTGAATTCGTGCCTAACTTTCACAAAATACACGATCTGCAGTTCTGGCACGCCAAGTGCTTCAGTGACGGTAACAGGGGGAGGAAGTCTAGATGCCAATCACCGGTTCTGACGATTGGAAACAGCTGGCAGAAGCGGCTCGGAATGAGTACGACTCGGAAAAGCTCAGACAGTTGGCGGATCAACTGAATCGTCAATTGAAAGAGCGCGCCGAGAACTTGCGCCCACAGTCCCCAAAAGATTCAGACTAAAACCTGCGTTTCCTCGTCCTTGTCGTTTTCAGCGGATTCTCCTCGCCGCCGCTGGTTAGCTCTATCTACCCAACGAACAGCGTAATTTGACCGAGAGGTCGGGCCTCCCTGGGGCTGAGGATGGGTAAGTGTAGGCTCCAGAGTTCCGGTATAGTCATCCTGTTCTGACTTCTACGGTCGGGGTGTCGCATGTCTCAGTGGGCGGGCAAGGTTGCCGTCGTGACCGGCGGAACATCCGGAATTGGACGTGAAACGGCATTGCTGTTTGCGAAACGTGGGGCAAAGGTCGTGGTCGCCGGTCGGCGTGAAACTGAAGGCAAAGCCATTCTGGAAACGATTCGCAGCGTTGGCGGCGAGGGATTGTTTGTTAAGACGGATGTCTCCAAGACTGATGACGTCAAAGCGCTGATTGAAAAGGCAGTAGAAGCTTTTGGTGAGATCGATTGTGCCTTCAACAACGCCGGAATTGAGGGCCATTGGACTCCTATCGTCGAGATGACGGAGGCTGAGTGGGATCAAGCTATCGACATCAATTTAAAGGGTACCTGGTTGTGTCTGAAATTCGAGCTGCAGCAAATGCTCAAGCAACGCCGGGGCGGAGCGATAGTAAATAACTCCTCAATTGCAGGTTTTATTGGAAGCTACGGAACCACGGCCTATGCAGCCAGCAAGCATGGCGTCATGGGACTGACCAAAGCGGCAGCGCTCGAAGTTGCCAAGTTTGGAATCAGAGTAAACGCAGTGTGTCCAGCCGTGATTGAGACTCCGATGGCCAATCGTTTATTTGGCGAGCCTGATGTTCACGAGAGGATTGTCGCGTTTCATCCAATAGGTCGGCTCGGACGACCGGTTGAAGTAGCGGAAGCGGTTTTGTGGATGTGTTCGCCCGCCGCTGGATTCATGACCGGGCAATCGCTGGTTCTGGATGGCGGGTTTCTCGCCGGACCCAATCCCGGATAGAAACTTAAGCGAGCGGAATTGTGCGAAGCGCTTCAGAATTTTCATAGAATGAGGAGCGATTTGTGATCACGTCCTACCGTAATTGCTTTGCTTGGCTAGCTCTGTTTGCGGCGCTGGCTCTTTCTTCGTTGGCGGCTGCTCAAACTCCCACGAACAATCCTGAGATTCTGGTAATCGATGCGTCTGCGCCATCGCACCCATTCCCGCATTTCTGGGAGCACACATTCGGGTCAGGAAGAGCCAGCCTAAGCTTGCGGGAAAGCTACCGACAAGATCTTCGCCAGGTAAAGCAGATTACCGACGTCGAATATGTTCGTTTCCACGCAATCTTTCTCGATGAAATGGGCGTGTACGACGAAGACAGTTCTGGCGGGCCTGTCTATAACTTTTCTTATGTCGATCAGGTCTACGACGGCCTTTTGCAGAACGGAGTACGGCCGTTTGTTGAATTGAGTTTCATGCCGAAGAAACTGGCGTCCAAAGATGCGCCCCACGCGTTCTGGTACAAGCAAAACGTCGCGCCACCCAAAGATTGGGCTAAGTGGGACGATCTCATTTATCAGTTTACCAAGCATCTGGTAGGCCGGTACGGGCTGGATGAGGTTCAAAAGTGGTACTTCGAAGTTTGGAACGAACCGAATATTGACTTCTGGGTTGGAGAGCCTAAGCAAGCCACTTACTGGGAGCTTTACGATCACAGCGCCGCCGCGGTGAAACGGGTGAACTCCAGTTTGCGTGTTGGCGGTCCGGCGACCGCGCAGGCGGCGTGGGCCGACGCGTTCATCCAGCACTGTGTTGAGAAGCACGTTCCCGTCGATTTCGTTTCCAGTCATGTGTATGGAAATGACAGCGCGACGGACGTTTTCGGAACCAACGAAAATATTCCCCGCGACCGCATGGTGTGCCGTGCGGTGAAGAAGGTGCACGAGCAAATCAAGAGGTCGGCGTTACCAAATCTCCCGTTGATCTGGAGTGAATTCAACGCCAGTTACAAAAACGAGCCTGAAATCACCGACTCCACTTACATGGGCCCCTGGTTGGCGGATACGATTCGACAGTGTGATGGTTTGGTCGATGAAATGTCCTATTGGAGCTTTTCCGACGTATTTGAAGAGCAGGGAGTCGTTAAGAAACCCTTTTATGGAGGATATGGGCTGATCGCAGCGGGAAATATTCCGAAGCCTGCGTTCACGGCATTCAGAATCCTGCATCAGTTGGGAAATGAACGGATTACGCTGGATTCCGATTTTGCGTTAGCGACTCGCGCCAAGGACGGGTCGCTGATCATAGCCATCTGGAATCCGACGCCTCCGGATGACACGGGCACCTCGAAAACCGTGAAGATAACCATAAAAAATATGGGTAAGGCTCGCCACGCCTATGTTTCCAGGGCAGACGGGGATCACGGTGACCCGCGTCCGGCTTATGAAAAGATGGGTTCGCCCATGTATCCGACGCAAGCGCAGTTGCAAAAACTCCGTGAGGTATCGGTTGCGGTTCCGCCTGAAGTGTTGAGTTTGAACCAGGGTGAGCTGACGTTGTCCTTGCCCACACATGGCTTGGCTGTGGTCACGATAAGGAAATAGGTAGATTTAAAGCTTTCGGGGACAAGCCGGCTTCTGGGTGCCGAAAACTAGCGTAAGTGTATGGTATGACAAACCTTAGCATGCGCCACCGCATCTAGGAACAATCAATTTCCTGACAGGGTGCCTCGGTCGCCTGCCAGGGGATAGCGATTCAAAAGGTTACTTGGCAAGCATCGCTTTAAGAACCTTTCGAAGTTGATTAGGATTCTTGCATGGGAGAGCACAAGGCATTTTGGGACAGTTGGCAGGAGCGTCTTACCGCTCTTCGCAATACCCCGCCCGTCCTCAAAATTGTATGGCGCTCCGGCCCAGGCGTAGTGATTTTCGGTCTGGTCGCCCGGCTCTTCGCCTCCCTGTTGCCTCTCGCCTTGTTGTGGATTCCGAAACTGATTGTCGACGCCATCGTCCATGCCCGGTCTTCTAATCAAATCGTATCGCCTCGGCTATGGTGGCTGGTGGGAGCCGAATTCGGCCTCGCTGTCTTAACCAGTATCCTCGCACGCGCCATCGACTACTCAGACTCCTTGCTGGCCGACAAGTACACGCGGCACGTAAGCATTCAGGTGATGAAGCATGCAGCTGAATTAGATCTCATTGCCTACGAGGATCCGGTTTTCTACGACCGGTTGGAACGTGCTCGAGTGCAGGCAACCGACCGCCTGGGAATGATACAGCAGATCGGGCGGCTGATTCAGTTGGTCATCACGACTGTTACTTTGTCCGTCACAATCATTGTTTATTCGCCATGGTTGATGGTTCTGCTGATTGCGGGAGTTCTGCCCGCATTTCTCGGTGAGAGCCACTTTGCCTTTCTCGGATACGCCAAGAACTTCCGTCAGACGCCCGTCCGCCGGCAGTTGGATTACCTGCGCTTGGTCGGCGGCAGCAAGGAGGCGGCAAAGGAGCTAAAGTTATTTGGCCTCAGCAAATTCCTGACTGAGCGTTTTACCCAGCTTTCCGATGGAATCTACGAGGAAAATGTCGCGTTGTCGCGACGCAAACTGATCGCCGGCGGATTTCTTTCCGTCATCGCGACCATGGGCTATTACTCAGCCTACGCGTTTGTGATCTGGAAGACCCTAATCGGGGCATACAGCATCGGTGTCTGGTACTTATTGTCGGGCGCTATCTTGCAGGCCAGCAGCAACATCCAGCAGATTTTCTCCACCGTCTCCGGAATCGCCGACCAAGCTCTATTTCTTACGGATCTGCTGGCATTTTTTGACATGCAGCCCACGATCCGCTCGAAGCCCAATGCTTTACCCGCCCCCCGGCCGATCGTTCGCGGATTTGAATTCCGCAATGTATCGTTCCGTTATCCCGGAAGCTCTCGCATGGTATTGGATCGATTGAACTTTCATCTTCATCCCGGCGAGAGAGTAGCCTTGATTGGCGAAAACGGGCAGGGGAAAACCACCATCGTGAAGTTGATCACGCGTCTTTACGATCCCACGGAGGGCGAGGTGTTGCTCGACGGAGTGGACTTGCGCGAGTATCGTCTGGAAGATCTCTATCGTGAAATTGGGGTTATCTTTCAAGACTTTATGCGGTACGAAATGACGGTGCGAGAAAATATTGCCGTCGGCCGCATCGACCAAATCGGAGATTTGAAACTATTGGAATCGGCCGCCAATAAGAGCCTGGCGGATGCAGTGATTGCCAAGTTGCCGAGTGGCTACGAACAGATGCTAGGGCGGCGGTTCGAAACCGGGGTGGACCTTTCAGGCGGGGAATGGCAAAAAGTTGCTTTGGCGCGAGCATACTTGCGCGATGCCCAACTTCTGATTCTGGACGAGCCCACGGCGGCCCTGGATGCGCGCAGCGAGTTCGAAGTTTTCCAGCGATTTGCGGAACTTACGATGGGGAAGATGGCTCTTTTTATTTCTCACAGGTTTTCAACCGTTCGGATGGCAGATCGCATCGTAGTGCTAGAAAATGGCAGAATTGCAGAAGAGGGGAGTCACGATGAACTCGCTCGATTGGGCGGACGGTACAAGGAAATGTTCGAGATGCAGGCTGCCAGCTATCGTTAAGCTTTGAACCGAGTTTCACGCAATTATTCGCCGCTAAGATTTTCACGCGATGCCACCAGAAACCAATATCGAGATTTTGAGCTCTGAGCCTGAGCGTCAGCCGGATCCTCCAAGAGAAATTGTGCATGACCTGGATGCATTGAGCGCGGCCGCCGCCGACCTCAGCCGCAGACTCGTGTGGATGCCCGGCCCGTACACATCAGGGCCATTCTCGGAACGCCACAAGGTACTTCAGCGCGGCCTTAAACCGGTATTAGCGGCTTTTCGCGGTCCGCTGCCAAAAAAAGCCGTAGGGGACGACTTTCGCTGGTTATATGACAATTTGCGTTTGGTGCATTCCAATATCCGAGGCACTAAGGAAGGCTTCAAGTTAGTTCGAAAAATTCCGCACGTTCGGATTCCGGATGGCGGGGTGACACCACGCGTTCTCGCCTTGGCCGCGGGATTTCTGGCGGCTACCAGTTATGAATTCAGCGAGCGGTCACTGAACGGATATGTGCAAGCGTTCCAGCAAAGCTCAACTCTTCAGTTGCATGAACTCTGGGCGCTGGTTCCGTCGCTCAAGCTGGTGCTGTTGGAGGAAATTGCGGCGCGAGGATCGAAGGTCATAACGGACCCGGAAGGCTCCTACGGGGTCGGCGTCTGCATAAGAAGTCTCCGGGAAATCAGTCAGGCGCAGTGGAAGGAAGTCCTTGAACCGTTCATTCTGTTCGATCGAATCTTGCGGGAAGATCCGGCCGGTGCTTACCCTCGAATGGATTTCGAGAGTCGCGACTTATACCGAACGGAGTTGGCAAAGCTCGCTGAGCACTCCGATCTAACCGAGATAGAAGTTGCGGCGACCGCGGTTACTCTGGCTAAAGAAGCGCAGGCTGGACAGCATTCCGACCCGCGGCTGCAAGCGCGTTTGGGGCATGTTGGCTACTACCTGGTTGCGGAGGGAATCCCGGCGCTCGAGGAGAGGGTAGGTTTTCAGCCTTCGATTGGGAGACGAATTGTCTCATTCCTTCGGCGGCATCCGAGCGAGTTTTATCTTCCGGGCACCGAAATTCTCACCCTGGCGATCATGTCGGCAATCGTATTGCTCTTAACCAACACCTATACCTCTCCGGAGCTTATTTTCTTTTCGATGTTGATGTTGTTGCTGCCTTGCTCGCAAGGCGCCATCCAGTTGGTGAATTATTTGGTGACGTCGCTTCTGGAACCGCAAATTCTTCCCAAGCTGGATTTTTCGGAAGGCGTTCCGGACACTTGTGCAACCCTGGTGGCGATACCCAGCATGCTTTTCACCCGCGAGCAGGTGATGCGGCTCGTGGATGACCTGGAAGTCCGATTCCTAGGAAATCACGATCCCAATATCTATTTTGCCCTGCTGACCGATCTGCCGGATTCACACGTGCCCGCAAGCGAGAACGACCCGCTGATTGATTATTGCAGGCAGTTGATCGGCGAATTGAACGATAAGTATGCCGGACAAGCCGAAGGAACATTTCTAATGTTTCATCGTCACCGCGTGTACAACCCGCGCGAGCGCGTGTGGATGGGATGGGAACGTAAACGCGGCAAGTTGATGGACTTGAACAAGCTGCTGCGCAACGAGCACGATAGTTTTCCGGTGAAGGTGGGCGATCTGTCGGTCCTGTCGCGCGTCCGATTTGTAATTACCTTGGATGCCGATACGGAACTGCCTCGGGGATCGGCCGACCGCATGATCGGGGCGATGGCGCACCCGTTAAACCAGGCCATTATCGACCCTGATCCGGAAAAAAATATTGTGGTGGCAGGGTATGGCATTCTCCAGCCTCGCGTGGGGGTTAGCGTCCAGAGCGCCTCGCGTTCGCGGCTGGCCAGCCTTTACTCGGGTGAAACCGGCTTCGATATTTATACACGGGCCATTTCTGACGTTTACCAGGATCTGTACGGAGAGGGAATCTTCGCCGGAAAAGGTATCTATGAAGTTATTACCGTACAGCAGGTTCTGGAGCGCCGGTTTCCCCGCAATGCATTGCTCAGTCATGACCTGATCGAAGGCGCTTACGCGCGTGCCGGTTTGGCTACTGACATCGAGATCATCGAGGATTACCCGTCACATTACAGCGCTTATAACCGGCGAAAGCATCGCTGGCTTCGTGGCGATTGGCAGATTACGGGATGGCTTCTCTCCAAAGTGCGTGACGAGTCCGGGCGAAAGGTCCCGAATCCCATCTCGCTGGTATCGCAGTGGAAAATCCTGGATAACTTACGGCGCAGCCTGGTGGAACCTGCAACTTTCTTGTTGCTGGTGTTCGGATGGCTGGTCCTGCCAGGAAATCCGCTCTATTGGACCTTGGCCACGATCGGAATTCTGTTCGTGCCGGCGTGGTTTCAGTTCGCGTTCAACCTGATTAAGGCGGCGGTCCAACGAAAGCCCGAAGTTGTCAAAGATGCGCGATCTGCCTTGATCACGACGAACGTAGGCATATTTTTCACGCTCTGCTTTTTACCTCACCAGATGTTGCTCTCGCTCGACGCAGTGGTGCGAACCCTGGTGCGACGATTAGTTACGCGACGTCGTCTGTTGGAATGGGAAACCGCGGCCGAAACGGAAATGAGCGCACGCAAACGTACTCCGGTAGACATTTATCTTGAGTGGATTCCGGCACTGGCCCTCGGTCTTGGTGTTCTCGTGTACTTTGCCCGGCGCCGAGCTTTTTACGCCGCGTTACCCATTCTCCTGTTGTGGGGTTGCAGCAAATGGATATCAATGTGGCTAAATCTTCCTCCGCGCTCGACCCAGACTGAAACCTCTGACAAAGACGAACTGTTTCTGCGGAGCGCAGCATTACGGACCTGGCGCTACTTTGCCGAATTCAGCACGGCTGAACACAACTGGCTCATCCCGGACAATGTGCAGGAGCAACCTCCGGCGGTTGCGGCCCGTATATCGCCGACTAATCTTGGGTTCCTGCTCAATGCGCGCCAAGTGGCTTGCGAGTTCGGGTTCCTCACGGTACCGGAATTTGCCGAACAAACCCTGCGAACCTTGGCGACCGTAGATAAGTTGCAGCGATCCCACGGTCACTTGCTGAACTGGTATGACACACGAACGTTGCAACCTCTGCTGCCACGGTTCGTTTCTTCGGTGGACAGCGGGAATCTGGTGGCTTCGCTTTGGACTTTGCAACAGGGGTGTCTGGACCTGTTACATCGTCCGCTGGTGGAAAAGCAGGTGGCGGAAGGCTTGACCGATCATTTTCGTATTTTGGTTGACCGGCATGCGTTTCCTCAAAAGCGCTTCAGGGAATTTGAAACACAGATGAAGAAGAAGAGCTGGCTTCCGCGTCTGCTCGCACCTTCCGAAGAGGGGCTATTGGGGGTTGATGCCGCAAATGCGGACCCGAAGCATGAAGCCGAGGTTCGATGGTTTGCCGCTGAATCCTTATCACGACTCCGAAACCTCAGAAAAGCAGTCCAGTTGTACGTTCCGTGGATGCTGCCGGATTTTGTTCCGCTGTGGAACGACTCGACGCTTAGTTTCAAATTCGATTCCGGAAGCATGACGATCGGGCGGTTACCGGAAATCATAGACTCGCTTAACGCTCGTCTGCGGTTTGCTTTCGATCACGCCAACGGCTCGGGAGATAGAAAAGAGCTCTACCAGCGACTGCAGGCGATCTTGCCGGAAGCCCGGTCGCGGGCCTTAGAACTGATACAGAATCTCAAGCAAGTCGCCACGGCCGCAGGCAAACTCGCGAACAACATGGATTTCCGTTTTCTTCTAGACCCGCGACGCAAATTATTATCACTGGGGTTTGAGGTTGAAACTGGAAAGCATCCCACCGCGTGTTACGACTTGTTGGCATCGGAAGCTCGCATTGCGGTATTTGCCTCGATCGCGAAAGAAGACATTCCGCAGGATGTTTGGTTTCAGCTAGGGCGGTCGCATACCCGCGAACATGGACTTCCAGTTTTACTTTCGTGGACCGGAACTATGTTTGAGTATTTGATGCCGGGGCTTTGGATGCGGACTTATCCCAATACTCTCCTGGATAATTCGCGTACTTCAGCGGTGCGTTTGCAGCAGATCTACGCAACGGAAAAGGGGATCCCATGGGGGATTTCCGAGTCTGCCTTTGCCAAGCGCGATGATGCCGGAAATTATCAGTATCAGGCTTTCGGTCTGCCTAAAATCTCGTTACGCAATGGCGAAGAAGAGGCTCTGGTTATTTCCCCGTATTCCACTTTCCTGGCTCTGAGTGTTGATTCCGGAGGAGCGATGCGTAACCTGCGCCGTATGGCTGCCGATGGATGGGTGGGTCCCTACGGATTCTACGAGTCGTCCGACTATTCTTCTTCAAGCCGTCATTCCTGGCGTCACCGACATGAAGTGGTGCGCTGCTGGATGGTCCATCACCAGGGTATGAGCTTGTTGTCGATGGCGAACTTCCTGCACGATGGAGTGGTACAACGCTGGTTTCACAACGATCGGAGGGTCCAGGCCACCGAATTACTGCTCCACGAAAAGCCGCCCGCGAGCGTCCGGCGAGAGTTCGATAGCGCAGCGGCGTGAGAACAGAGGGTCCGCTTATGAGCTCGCGGATGACTGATACTCGTCGACCAGGTCAATGTCGGGTAGCTCGAGTCCCCAGTTGTCGCCGCTGGAACTCAATCCTTCGAGCCCTACCTGATATTCACTCGTACCCACCAGAGGCTTTACCCAAACAACCCGAAACTGAATGCGGCGTTGACGGTATTGAAGTGTAAGTTTGTCGCCCGTCTTCAGCACATGGTGAATCGCACCCAGACGAGCTCCATTAGGAGTAATGTCCAAGGTATGGACTAATTCATTGACCGGATTGTTGGCCGCATCTTTCCCGGATATTCGTACCGGCAGTACCACTTTGACGCGTTTTTGTCGGCGCTTTCCAACATCTTTTCCCACGCGAAAGGCTCCCTAAGAGTGACGAATACTTTTGTCGCTGCATTGCTAAGTGGCATTTAAGGGGCCACAAAGACGAAAATGCGGAGGGGATGTGCCGCTTACAGAATCAGATATTTACAGCGAAATAAGAAATCCGGTCCGACCGAATCGCGTGAGCGAATGACGCTGTGGAGCAAGCTTCGTGACACTTTTTGTCAACCTGATTCTGGGTCATTCATTCCATCTGCCGTTCCTTCTGTCATCCTGACCATTCAGAATGTGGATCGGATTTTACCGGGCACAACTTTGTGTCTATCATTGCGGACATGCCCAACAAAGTCCGCTGGGGAGTCCTGAGCACGGCTAACATCGGAGTAAAAAAAGTTATCCCCGCAATGCAAAAAGGTGACTGGAGTGAAGTGGTGGCCATTGCGTCACGCGACCTCCGCAAAGCGGAAGCGATCGCGCAGGCTCTCGGCATTCCGAAAGCCTACGGTTCTTATGAAGAACTACTCGCCGACCCTCGGATCGAAGCAATCTATAACCCGCTTCCCAATCACCTCCACGTGCCGTGGTCCATCAAGGCAGCGGAGGCGGGCAAGCATGTCTTGTGCGAGAAACCTGTGAGTCTGACTGTCGCAGAGGCCAGAACTTTGCTGGCGGCGCGAGACCGCACCGGTGTAAAGGTGGGCGAGGCATTCATGGTGCGTACCCATCCTCAGTGGTTACGAACGCGAGAACTGATCGCCTCCGGCCGGATTGGATCGCTCCGTTCAATCACCGGTTTTTTCAGTTATTTCAATGTCGATCCCGCGAATATCCGCAATCTTTCTGAATATGGCGGCGGTGCATTGATGGATATCGGGTGCTATCCGATCAATACATCACGGTTTATTTTTGGCGAAGAGCCGTTGCGGGTGTTCGGCTTGGTAGGCAGAGATCCCGTAATGAAGGTGGATCGCCTGACGTCTGCCATTCTGGATTTTCCTTCCGGACAATCCACATTTACCTGCAGCACGCAACTGGTGCCTTACCAGCGAATGCAGTTTCTGGGGACCAAAGGTCGCATCGAAATCGAAATTCCGTTCAATGCTCCCAAGGACAGGCCTTGTCGCATTTTGATCGACGATGGAAAAGATCTGTTCGGCAACGGTATCACCGCTGAGAGCTTTCCGATCTGCGACCAATACACTATTCAGGGGGACGCATTCTCAAGAGCCGTGCGCGATAACGGTCAGGTACCTGTTCCTATCGACGACGCCATGAAAAATATGGCGGTGATTGAAGCTATTTTTCGTTCACTGGAAACGGGGGAGTGGGAAACTCCACGCGGCTAAGGGATCAAGCAGCTGTTTATGGCCTTGGTTCCATCGTTCGGTCTGGAAATATGAAAATTCGTTTTGCGATATCCGAGGCGAGGGTTTCCTCTTTATAGAAGCGCGTCAAAATACCGTTTTTCCAGGTCAGAAGGTCAGCGTTATTTCTGGCGAATTCATCCCAGTCCCGCGCCTTTTCCGATCGCGCCATACGTTCGTGAATTAGAAAGATGTAAGCCCAGGTAATGGTCTCGTGATACAGCGACGCCTTGCCGTGTGCCGCGGCAAAGCTCTTCAATGCCGCAGAAAATGTCTGGAGCGCCTCCAAAACTGGAAGCTTCGTGAGGTACAGATAAGCAATCCGGACATGCTCCGGGTGCCGCAAGCATTCCAGCGGGAGAGTGAGTTGCTCGAACTGCTCGAGCAGTTCATGGTCGGTCATGAGGATTTCACGCATTGTCAGGGGCGGAGGCTCTGTCACTTCGGCCTTCTCCAGCAGCTATTTGCTCAACCTCAATTCTTTCAAGCGATGACTTGCCTTTGAGTCCAGATCCAGCCCGTAGAATTTTTTCAGTTCCCTAATCTGGCTCTGAGACTCAGGGCTGAAGGGAGTTTTGCCGTCGAATGCGTGCAGGACAATTCCTTCCAGAAGATCGCCGAGCGTCAAATCGTGGTATTCCGCAAATGCCTTCAGCACTTTCAGAACCCGCTTTTCCATCCGCACGCCGGTCTGAACCCGAACAACCGTCAAACTCTGCTTCTTGCTCATTGGTACCAATGTACCAAAGTACCAACCTCCGAGACAAATGGAAAGTTCCGCACGGCTGGTTGCGAATCTCCAAGGCTCGCGCTCGCCGCCCTGATACTCGATTTGCGATCAGCCGGCACCGGGCCCGATAGATTTCTCTTATCTTCGCCATAAATTTTAGTTTTCAAAAGTATTTGTGATAAGGGCGAAAAGAATTATGCATTGGACTCCAACAGGTCAGGAGCCTTACTGTCCACTCGCTGAGTACAGGCTGTGATTGCAGTGCACCACCGAACATAGCCAAGGGGAGAATTGGGGCAGTCTAGATGAAGAGAACCTTCCTATGGAGGGTTGTAATTTGCGCCATGAGCATGGGGATGGTTTCCAATTCAGCGAGCCAGCTTTTTGCTGAAGAACCAGCCGCACAGTCGTCGCCGGACTTGGCTGGACGCATCGATTCCCTGGAAAAACAGCTGGCGGACCTCAAGAGCGAACTGGCGGCGCAGAAGGCCACAGCTGCCGCCGCGGCTCCGCCTCCCGCCGAAGCTGCGGTTGCTACTGCCACCTCGACGGCCGCTCCGGCGACTACAGGACTCGCCGGTTTGCTTGGGCCAACAACGCTCAGTGGTTTTGTGGACGTTTATTACGGTTACAACTCGAATCAACCGGCAGGCCGTACCACCGCATTTCGCAACTTTGATATCAATTCAGGCCAGTTCGGTTTGAACATGATCGAGCTCGTCGCCGACAAGGCACCGGATGCTGCTGCGAGCCGCGTCGGATATCACATCGCCCTGGGTTTTGGACAGGCAATGAATATCGTTAATTCCACGGAGGCGGGCCAGTTCCCAACAGAGTCAAACTTCGATCAATACCTCAAGGAAGGATATTTGGAGTATCTCGCGCCAGTAGGAAAAGGGCTGCAGATCAACGTAGGAAAGTTCGTAACCCCAGCGGGCGCCGAGGTGATTGAGACCAAGGACAACTGGAATTATTCACGTGGCCTGCTCTTTGCCTTGGCCATTCCGTATTTTCATTTCGGAGCCAGTGCGAAATATGCCTTCAATCCAAAATTTGCCGTTACGGGGTACCTGGTAAACGGATGGAATAACAGCATCGACAATAACAGCGGCAAGACCACCGGCTTCAGTGCAGCCTGGACTCCGACTGCCAAGCTCAGCCTGATTCAGACTTATCTGGTGGGCCCGGAACAGACCGACGACAACGGAAATTTCAGACATCTCTCCGACACTGTCGTGACATACACCCCGAACAGCAAACTGTCGCTGATGGCGAATTACGACTATGGCCACGACCACCTTACCAGCGCGTTCAGTTCGGCACACTGGAGCGGTATCGCCGGCTACGTGAAGTACGCTCCGACTGCCAACTGGGCTGTCGCCGCCCGGGGCGAATACTTCAGTGACAACGGCGGAACGCAAACCGGAACGCCCCAGGAATTAAAGGAATTCACGCTTACCTTGCAGCGAATGCTGGCCAGCAAGATCATCACTCGGCTGGAATTCCGGCGCGACATGTCGAACCAGAACGTTTTTCCCTACCGGACAGGCTTGTTGAAGGACGCGCAAAATACGGTAACCCTTGGAATGGTGTACGCATTCAGCAGCGCGGATGCAAAGTAAAGTCTTCATCAGGGAGAGAGAATTTGAACGACAAACTTCTTTACCCGTGCGTAATTGCTGACCTCATCGAGTGCACGATTGAATATCGATTTTTACCCAGCTGCAGTGATGCCGCTGAAATGTGGGCCAGCGGCTTGGGCTCAAGTCAAACCACCCCAAGTACCAGCACCCAAGCCGCGCCCGCGCCAAAATTAGATCGCAGTATTAAGGCAATTACGTTCATTGAATGGTTAGAACTTCTGACAAATCAACTCACGGAGCGATGCTATGAATGTTGACTCACGAAAGGGCCCAAAGTTGTCCCTGGCCCAAAAGTTTTCGAGGCTTGCAGTCCGATGGCGGGATCCGGAGTGGCGCCGATATGGCAAGCTTCTATTGGCTGGTAAAGCTTTGGGTGTCGGATTGGTTCTGCTGATTATCACGGTATTCTCAGGACTGTTCCTTACCCATGTTCTGGCGGCTGACGCAGAAGTGAAGGCTGCCGATGTCGTCAACCCGCTTAACACCGTCTGGACTCTGGTCGCCGCATTCCTGGTGTTCGGCATGCAAGTTGGATTCACTATGCTGGAAGCGGGATTCTGCCGCTCCCGCGAAACGGTGAACGTATTAATGGAATGCGTGGTCGATACCTGCCTTTGCGGGCTTCTTTTCTTCGCGTTCGGCTTTGCGTTCATGTTTAGTCACGGAAATGGCTTCATCGGATATCACTGGTTCTTCCTGCAGGGAACTCCAGCAACCTATGAGACTTCCGGCGTCGCCTTCCTCGCGTTTTGGCTTTTCCAGTTCGCTTTCGCTGACACTTGCTCCACGATCACTTCCGGAGCGATGATCGGCCGCACGGGATTTGTCGGCGATCTGATCTATAGTTTTGCCGTTTCCGGTTTTATCTACCCCATCATCGGACACTGGGCCTGGGGCCCGGATGGATGGTTGGCGCTGATGGGCAGCGAGGGGCATTTTTTTGCTTCGTCGGGGATGGGCTTCCATGACTTCGCCGGATCCACGGTGGTGCACACGATTGGGGGGTTCGTGGCCTTGGCAGGCGCCATCGTTCTGGGTCCACGCCTGGGACGGAAATTCAAGCGGGACGGCGGAGCTCCCATGTTACCGCACGACTTGACCATCGCCGTCTCTGGCGGCCTTCTGTTGTGGTTCGGTTGGTATGGATTTAATCCTGGCAGTACGCTTTCCGCCATGGATTTTGAGGGGATTGGGCGGGTTGCTGCCAACACAACGCTCGCGGCCTGCGCCGCGGGATTGACAGCGATGTTCTGGGCCTTCAAGTCCAGTAAGAAATGGGACGCTGGCTTCACTACCAACGGATTTCTCGCCGGACTGGTGGCAATCACCTGTCCCTGTTACTGGGTCAGCCCAGTCGGAGCCATTCTTTTGGGTGGAGTCGCCGGGGTGCTTGTGGTTCTCGGCGTGGAGTTGCTGGAATGGCTTCGCATCGACGACCCCATCGGCGCAGTTCCGGTTCACGGTTTCTGCGGAATATGGGGAACCCTCTCACTAGGATTGTTTGCTTGTGGTAAGTATGGAGCTACCGGGCCGATTGCTCCCGATAACTCTGCAGCTCTCAAAGGACTCTTCTATGGCGGTGGAACTCAAGTCCTGGTTGCCCAATCCATCGGCAGTGCCTCCATCACAATTGCGACGTTCGTGGTCGCAATGGCTGTCATGCTGGCGGTGAATGCTATGGGCGTGCTGCGGGTAACCGAGGAAGGTGAGAGTTACGGGCTCGATTTGCACGAGCACGGAATTTCGGCCTATCCCGAATATGTCATTTCGGCTCTCGGAGCTCCTGGTGGCATGAGCCAGGAACTTCCGCTGGCTGCGCACAAAGCACATATGACAATGCAACCATTGCCGCGTACTGGCACGATGTAAATGGTTGGAGCATGTCCGGGGCAGGCGAGGATCTCTTCCGTCCCTGCCTTGGACCGAGCCTAACGACTTGAGAGGACAAGATGACTAAGATTGAAGCGATTATTCAGCCATCCAGATTTGAGGCCGTTAAAGAAGCGTTGATGGACCTGGGTGTGGAAGGAATGACGATATCGGACGTACGCGGTCATGGCAGGCAGAAAGGTCACACTGAGACCTATCGTGGCCGCGAGTATAGCGTGGACCTGCTACCCAAAATAAAGATAGAACTCGTCCTGGTTGACAACCTTGTCGATCCCGTGATCGATGCTATTGTGAAGACAGCTTCTACCGGCAAAATCGGAGATGGGAAAATTTTTGTTTCGAAGATTGATGAAGTGATCCGCATTCGAAATCAAGAGCGCGGAGTGGCAGCCCTCTAGCCGACATTCCGCCTTCGGAGTCTCATGCCATTGTTGGCGAACAGTTTGGCGTCGCAGGAAACGTATCAACAAGCGTCCGAAAGAATACGTGAGGGATTTGAGCGCTCGCGCGATGGGCAGGCCGCCGTCCGCGAGCGCTCGGATGTTACAGACTCTTTGATACGCGATCTGTGGGCACAGTTTTCAGAAGAATTGACCCCGTCCGACAGTATATCCGTCGCTGCACTCGGCGGTTACGGCCGCCGGGCTCTTTTCCCCCATTCCGATGTCGACGTGCTCTTCTTGCACGAATCGG
>Ga0207693_10001243_pt1 | contig 22677 bp, 18 predicted proteins | sample LARL81metaG_FD_184347 | JGI IMG/M metagenome (GOLD analysis project Ga0207693, IMG submission 184347) | Corn, switchgrass and miscanthus rhizosphere microbial communities from Kellogg Biological Station, Michigan, USA - LAR L8-1 metaG... | ecosystem: Host-associated > Plants > Roots >... | reverse complement strand
ACCCCGATCGTGGTGTTCGCGCACATCCCGCTGTGGACGGTTTATCAGCAGTGGGGATGGGGCACCGAGGACGGCGCACGCGCGCTCGATTATCTCAAGCGCTTCGGCTCGGTGACGGTGCTCAACGGTCACATCCATCAGATCATGCAGAAGGTCGAGGGCAACGTGACGTTTCACACCGCGATGTCGACCGCGTTCCCGCAGCCGGCGCCGGGGACGGCACCCGCGCCTGGACCGATGAAGGTCCCGGACGAGAAGCTGCGCTCGCTGCTCGGCGTCGCCGATGTCACTTTCACGCGCGGGAAAGAGCGGCTCGCGATCATCGACAAGCCGTTGCAAGGCTAAAGCATGTCTGGATCAGCTGGGGTCAGAGTTCGTCATGGCCGGGCTTGTCCCGGCCATCCACGCCTTGGCTGCCGCACGGAAGACGTGGATGCGCGGGACAAGCCCGCGCATGACGGGGATAGAAACGAGCGGACCAGCTCTAGCACGGGGAAGGCGCTACCCATGCGAACAAAGATCAAGCTCATCAGTTGCCTTGCCGTCCCGTTTGCGGCCGGCATCCTTGTGGCTGCTGCAATCAGCTTCCCCGTGATCTCGGCGCCGGCTCCCGGCAGCAAGGTGGAGATCGACAATTTCGCTTTCTCTCCCGCGCGCATCACGGTGAAGGCCGGCACCACGGTGGCATGGCTCAATGCGGACGACACGCCGCATACGGTCGCGTCCTCGAGCAAGCTGTTCAAGTCGAAGGTGCTCGACACGGACGGCAGCTTCTCGTTCACGTTCACCACGCCCGGCATGTACGAATATTTCTGCTCGCTGCATCCGTACATGACGGGCACCGTCGTCGTAGAAACAACGACCGGCAGCAGCGCGGCGCAGTGATGCTCGCCCGCCGCCAGCTTGGGCCTGCGACGGCACGCGTGGATAGCAAACGCGAGATCGTCTCGGGAAACGGCAGCAGTGATCATCAGGACACGGCGCGCCGTTTCCGCGACGCCGCTCTCCCTTATCTGGACGACGTCTACACGCTCGCGCGCTACCTCCTTCGCAACAGCGCCGATGCCGAGGATGCCGCGCAGGAATGCTATGTGCGCGCGCTGCGGCATTTCGACAGCTATCGCGGTCCGGAGATGAAGCCGTGGCTGTTCGCCATTCTCCGCAACGTCTGTCGGGCGGAGTTCGCGCGCCGCTCGGGCGCCGCCGTTGCGGCGGAGGAGGACCCACAAGCGGATGAGGAGGCCGCTCCGCTGTGGCAGGAGCCCCCGGCCTCGCCGGAAGGCGCGATGATCCGCCAATGGGATGCGGAGACCATCCGCCGGCTCGTTGCGGACCTGCCTATCACGTTCCGCGAAGCCATCGTGCTGCGCGAGGTCAACGAGCTGTCCTATCGGGAGATCGCTGACGTCGTCGGCGTACCGGTTGGAACGGTCATGTCGCGGCTCGCGCGCGCGCGCTGCATGCTGCGCAAGGCCTGGATTGCAGAGGACGAATCACGGACATGACTTGTGCAGAAACCCAGATCCTGCTTCACGCCCTGCTCGACGGGGAGCTCGATGCCGGGCATGCCCGCGACGTCGAGGGGCATCTGCGCGATTGCGCGCGGTGCGCCGAGGAGTTTCGCGTCCATCGCAGCATGCAGGAGGCGATTTCGTCGGCGGGACTGCGCTTTGAAGCCCCCTTGAGCCTGCGTCGGCGCATCGAGAAGGCGCTGCCGGCGCCGCCCCAGCGCTCCGCCAATCGCCGTGCGGTGCTCAAAGGCTTTGTGATGGGGACCGCGCTCTCGACCGCGATGGCTGCGAGCGTGGTGGTCGGCGTCATTCGCAGCGACGAGCAGGATCGCGTGCTCGGCGACGTTGTCTCCGCACACGTGCGCTCGCTGCAGGGCGAGCACCTCACCGACGTGCAGACCAGCGACCAGCACACGGTCAAGCCGTGGTTCAACGGCAAGCTCGATCTCGCGCCGCCGGTGGTCGATCTCACCGCACAGGGTTTCACCCTGATCGGCGGAAGACTCGACTATCTCGACGGCAGGGCGGTTGCTTCCATCGTCTACCGGCGCCGCAAGCATGTGATCAATCTGTTCGTCGCGCCGGCTCTGGATTCGCCAAGCCAGCGCACGAAGCTCCTCTCATCGCAGGGCTACAACATCTGCCGCTGGAGCGCGCACGGCCTCGACTACTACGCGGTCAGCGACATCAATGCGGACGAGTTGCGGGAATTCGTGGAGAAATTCGAGCGGACTGCTGCGTAGTAGATCGATTCCATGACCCACAGACCTCATCCTTGAGGAGGCGCGAAGCGCCGCGTGCCTCACCGAGTCAATCTTCTATTTTAGGGCCGGAACGATTTTGTGCGCTGCGAAGACGCCGCCGCCCGAAGACTCTTATCCCGTGCCGCAGCAAAAAAAATTACCCGGCGCACTGCGCCACAGCAGACAAACTCTCAGCGTTTTGAATGCAATGCACAAGTAACCATCCTCTCGCTGCTGCGGTGCGGCATTGCGCGTTTGACTATGAACTCGAAATCTTCTCGCTGTGTATCTCATCCGCTACAGCTGAAAGTGTGCGAACCTGCTAGCCTTGTGGCACCTTCGCAGATACGACCTCGGATAGGAGATGCGCTGCGTAGGCAAGAGTTTGGACGCTATCCCGTCTACCGATAAGGCCGCCGAAAGCTGGGCGGCCTTTTTCGTTGCTGTGTTTTTCTGTTATACCGCTCGAATCCTGAAGGGCTCCAAGCCGTCGGACTTGCCGGTCGTGCAATCGAGCAAGCTTACGCAGAACGATCAACCCGATCCTCGTGCGGTTGCATGCGATGGCGACTGCGTTCTTAACTTCGCCGGTCACCGGCTTCACTTGAAGCGGTGGGGGATACCATTCCCTCGATCAAACAACCGAGACGGCTCGGCGCGGCTATTGCCTCAGCTCGCGGACTGGCTGCAACATCGCAGCGCGCACGACTGATTTGGCCTAGACTGAGGGCCGCATCGCCGGACCAAACGCGGGAGTGGTCGAGATGATCAGAACTCTGCTTGTGGCCTCGCTCTGCGCATGGACTCTGCAGGGCATGGGCTTGGCACATGCGCAAGCTCAAGGGGAGCCCTATCCCAACCGGCCAATCAGAATGGTCGTGCCGTTCCCGGCCGGTGGGCCGACCGACGGCATGGCCCGCATCATCTCGGATCGCCTCGGGGAAGTGCTTGGCCAGACAATCGTCGTGGAGAACCGGGGCGGTGGCGCAGGCGGCAGCGTCGGCGCCAAGGTGGTCGCAACCACTGATCCCGACGGTTACACCATTCTCATCACCCCTGGAGGAGCCCTGACCACAGGTCCCGCGGTCCACAGCAATATCGGCTACGATCCCGTCAAAGCTTTCGTGCCGGTTGCCTGCCTCATTGAATCGCCACTCGTCATTGCCTCGCACCAGGACTTGCCGGTGAAATCACTAGCCGACGTTGTGGCCTATGCCAAAGCCAATCCCGGGAACATCATCTGGGGCTCGCAGGGATTCGGCACCGCGCCCCACCTGCTGTTCGAAATGTTCAAGCTCGAAACCGGCATCAACGTCGTGCACGTGCCCTATCGCGGCACCGCGCCCATGCTCGCCGCGATTGTTGCAGGCGAGGTCCAGATGATCGCCGACGTCATGACGACGAGCCTGCCGCATATCGAGTCGGGGAAGCTGCGCCCGCTTGCGATTGCGGGCCCTGAACGAAGTCCGAAATTGCCCGACGTGCCGACTACCCCGGAGATCGGTTATCGCGACTTGCAAGCGCCATTCTGGCTCGGCGTCGTCGCGCCGGGCGGAACGCCGCCTGCAATCATCGACAAGCTCAATGCCGCACTGCGCGAGAGCCTCGCGCCGCCGCAGACTCGCGCGCTCCTCGCGAAGCTTGGCGCGGAGATCAGGATCGGCACGCCGGCCGAATTCGGCAAATTGCTCTCCGACGAGCTTTCGAAGTGGACAGCCGTCGTCAAGGCGGCCAACATCAGGGTAGACTGAAGTCCTTCACCATCGGTATTCAACCTCATCACCATGTTCCGACACGACACGCCCGCCGAAGCCGAATTCCGCATGGAAGTGCGAACATGGTTGAAAGCCAATCTTCCGGTGGCGCTTCGCGGACGTACGCTGCGACCGCCGCCGGCGGAACTGATGCCATGGTATCAGACGCTTTCATGCAAGGGCTGGATCGCGCCCCATTGGCCCAGGCAATTCGGCGGGATGGGCGCCACCCTCAATGAACAGATCATCATCACGGAAGAGCTCGCGCGCATCGGCGCGCCGCAGCTGCCGGCACAAGGGCTCAATCACATCGGCCCGATCCTCATGGAGTTTGGAACTGCGGCCCAGAAGGCGCAGCATCTGCCGGCTATTCTGGCGGGGACAGTGATCTGGGCGCAGGGCTATTCCGAGCCGGGCGCGGGCTCGGACCTCGCCAGCCTCATGAGCCGCGCGACTCTGGAAGGAGATCATTTCGTGCTGCGCGGGCACAAGATCTGGACGACGTGGGCCCATCATTCGGACTGGATGTATGCGCTGCTGCGCACCGATCCCCAGGTGCAGCCGCGGCAGGCCGGCATCAGCTTTCTGCTCATCGACCTGCACAGTCCGGGCGTGAAAGTGAGGCCGATCAACACCATCACCGGCGACGAAGAGTTCAGCGAGGTCTTCCTCGACGATGTCGTCGTGCCCGGCGAAAACCTCGTTGGCAAACTTAACGACGGGTGGCGCATCGCCAATGCGCTGCTCGGACATGAGCGTCTGGCGACGGCAAACCCGCAATTTCCACTGATGACGCTCGATCGCATCAAGGCGATCGCGCGCGCCACCGGAGTTATCAATCATCCGGCTTTCCAGGATCGCCTGGCGGCCGCCAGCATCAATGTCCTGGCGCTCTCTGCGCTGTTCAGTCACGCTGTCGAACTCACCAACAACGAGCACAGCCTCGGGCCGGAATCATCGATCATCAAGCTTTTTTCCTCCGAGCTTCTCCAGGGGCTCAACGATCTGCTGATCGAGGCAGCCGGTGGCCATGCGCTCGCGGACACGCCAATTGCAACCGATTTCGGCGACGTGGACGTCGCGGCATCCTTTCTTCAGTCGCGCCGCGTGACGATCTATGGTGGCTCGTCAGAAATCCAGCGCAACATTCTTGCCCGCCGGGTGCTCAATCTTCCAATGAATTGAGCGATTGTCATGGAGTTGCGTCTGACACCGGAGCAGAGCCTGCTGCGCGACAGCGCCGCCAAATTCATTGCGACAGCGGGACCGAAGGTGGCGCGCGGATTTCGCGCCCAGGTTCCGAGCTTCGCGCCGGCACGTCTGCGCGCCGCGGGCGAGCTCGGTTGGCTCGGCATCATCGTCCCGGCCTCGCGGACCGGGCTCGGTCTCGGGCTCACCGAGCTTGCGTTGCTGCTCGAGCAGGCCGGAGAAGGACTCGTCTGTGAGCCGATCGGGCTTGCTGCCATCTCGGCCGCTGCGCTGTCACAGCGGCCACATCCCATGCTCGAGGCGGTGATGACAGGCACGGCGCTGGTCGTTCCGGCACTGCAGGAAGCCACGCAAGGAGACGATCCGCTCGCTCCGCACACTCGAGCGACGGCGCGGGACGGAGCGCTCCGACTCAGCGGCAAGAAGATGTTTGTTTGCGCCGATGGTGCTGAAGGATTTCTGGTCAGCGCCAAGGGCCCCGAATGCTCGATGCTTTGCTATGTGGCACGCAACGCGCCCGGCTGCACGGTCTCGGCAATGCAGACGGTTGAGGGTCGCCAGCTCGCGACGCTGACCCTTCTGGAAGCACCGGCCGATCTCATTGAACCGCATCCGTCATCGCGCAATGCCGTTGACACGCTCTACAATCTTGTCCTCTTCGCATTCTCCTGCGAATTGCTCGGCGTCATGGAAAAGGCGCAAGCGATCACGCTCGACTATCTGCGTCTGCGCAAACAGTTCGGAAAGCCCATCGGAAGCTTCCAGGCGCTCCAGCACCAGGCGGTTAACATCTACATTCGGACCCAGGCAGTACGATCGCTGGTGTTTCAGATAGCGTCTAATAATGATCCCTACTGCATCGACCCCGCTATGACCGTCGCCGTGAAAGCGAAAGCGTCGGAAGAAGCGCTCGCCGTCACCGAAGCCTGCATCCAGCTTCATGGCGCGATCGGCTTTGCCGATGAGCACGATATCGGTCTCTATCTCAAGCGCGCCATGCTGCTCTCCTCTTTGCTGGGGAACGCCGCCGAGCAGCGACGCCGCTATGTGAAGATCGCCGGCCTGAACGCATAATCCATGCTGCGCGAGACGAACGGCTTGTCATATGCTGAACGCACGCTTCTTCGCAGATCGGTGCGAGACTTGCTCGCGAATGTCTGGCCAGCCGATCGGGCCGTCGAGAATTCCACCAGTGCTCACGCGGTCGCAAAGCTGTGGGCTGCGATGGCGAAGCAGGGTCTTTCCTCCCTCGGCGCCCATGGCGAGGAGGGTGGATTACGCGAAGTCCTCCTCGTGTTCGAGGAACTGGGCCGCGCGTCTTGTCCGGCGCCGCTCCTCGGCGCGATAGCGGCCAACCTCGCCTTTGCCAACGAGTCGTCGAACACCGCGCGCGCCTTTCTTCATGATGCTCACGAGGGCAACGCAAACGTTGCGCTGGCGCTCGGTGCTTTCGATGGCGATCCGGCTGCCGGCCATGTTGATGTGCGTGGCGAGACGTTGCGTGGGAGATTGTCTTTCATCGAAGGCGCTCAAACTGCGACGCATCTTCTCGTCTTCACGGAGAAGCCTGCGGGCGCAGCACTCGTCGCAAGCGATGTCCCCGGCCTGAGGATCGAGGCTTTGCCAGGACTTGCCGTCCCGCCGTTCTGCGAAGTCACATTCGAGGATGCGCCCGCCGCTTGGTGCCCCATGTCTCGTGAATCGCTGGCTGAGATCGCGGTGGTGGCAAGGCTCGCGTGCGCCGGTCGAGCGCTGGGTGCCGCGGAGCGCGCATTCGAACTCGCAGCCGATCATGCCAAGGTCAGAAAGCAGTTCGGGCAGCTGATTGGGCAATTCCAGGCGGTGCAACACAAGCTCGCCAATTGCCTGATCAGCCTCGACGGCGCACGGCTTGCGCTGGAGCAGGCGGCAGAGGCGCGAGATGATGAAAATCCAGCTTGGACAGTTTTTGCTTCATCGGCACTCGCATTCGCTGGCCCTGCCCTGCGCGCCGTGTCGATCGAGACGCACCGGGCGCTGGGCGCGATCGGTTATGCCGAAGAACACGAGGCGCCGAGACATTTTCGGCGCGTGCATGCGGATCTTGCTCGCTTCGGCGGCGTGACGCGCGCACGCGCACAGCTTGCCGAGTTCCTCCTCGGCCCGATTGAGTAGCCGATATGTCCTTTCTGCCAACCCACGATATGGGAGCTGCAGCAAACGCCTTCCGCAAGGAGGTGAGGGAGTGGCTCGCGAGGCATTGGACGCCGGAAAAACGCACAGAGCACCTGCGCAAGCCGTTCAAGGAACGCGGCTGGGATGTTGAATTTTCGAAACTGATGGGGCGCGGTGGCTGGATCGGTATCGGCTGGCCCAAGGAGTTCGGCGGACAGGGCCGTAGCCCAGCCGAGCAGGTTGCATTCGTCACCGAGATGGCAAATGCCGGCGCTCCGTGTCAGGCGCACAGCACCGGCGAGTCCGTTGTCGCGCCGGCACTCTTCCTGCACGGCACGAAGGCGCAACAGGATGAGTGGCTGCCGGCCATCCGCCGCGGTGAGAGCAGCTTCGCGCTCGGCTACAGCGAACCGGACGCCGGCTCCGATCTTGCGGCGCTGCGCACGCGCGCAGTCCGCGACGGCGACGCATGGATCGTCAATGGACAGAAGCTCTGGTCCACCGGCGCCGACAAGGCGGAATTCATCTGGCTCGCAGTGCGCACCGATCCCGGCGCCAAAAAACATGCCGGGATCAGTGTGCTGATGGTTGATCTGCACTCGCCCGGTGTAACCATTCGGCCGAGCGTTGCGCTTTACGGCAAGACTTTCAGCACCCAGTTCTACGACAATGTCCGCGTCCCGGCGAAAAACATGGTGGGCGCTGTCAATCACGGCTGGAAGGTCATCACGGATGCACTCGCCGCCGAGCGGGTCATGATCGGCGCCATACGCATTGCCGGCATCGAACGCGCATTCGACCATCTCACCGAATATCTCAAGACAGCGGTGGTCGGCGGCAAAGCTGTGCGGAACGACCCCGTCATTCGCGACCGTATCGGGGCGCTCGCCGCCGAGATCGAGGTTGCGCAGCAATTCCAGATGCGCAATGCGCGGCTTATGGAGCAAGGCAAGGTTCCCATTCACGAAGCCGCCATGGGCAAGGTGTTCGCGAGCGAGTTGCAGGAACGGCTCGGCCAGGCGGCGCTCGATATCCTCGGCACCGGCGGGCTCTTGTCCGAGGATGCGCCAGGCGCGCCGGTCGGAGAGATGGAACAGGTGCTGCGACATGCCATCATGGGCATGATCGGGGGCGGCACCAACGAAATTCAGCGCAGCATCATCGCGCAGCGGGGGCTCGATTTGCCCCGTTGAACCAGGAGCAGTTCATGAGCGAAGAAAAAACCGTCACCTACGAGCTGGAAGGCGAGATCGCTCTCATCGGCCTCAACCGTCCGGATAAGCGTAACTGCTTCAACCCCACTGTGATGCAGCAGCTGCGCGAGGCCGTGGGACGCGCCGGCGAGGAGGCGAAATGCGGGATCGTCTTCGGCCACGGGGATAATTTCTGCGCTGGGCTCGACCTGCGCTGGGCCGCGGAGAACTGGAAGAACGGACGCTCCCAGCGGCTGCCGTTTCCATTCAATCGCAATACTTTTTTTGAAGCGATGGCACGTGGAAATATTCCCTTTATCGCGGCACTGCATGGGGCGACCCTCGGCGGCGGTCTCGAGACGGCCGCGGCCGCGCATATCCGCGTTGCCGACGAGACAGCGTTCTTCGCGTTGCCCGAGGGAACGCGTGGCATCTTTATTGGCGGCGGCGGTTCAGTGCGCGTGGCGCGGCTCATCGGGTTTGCCCGCATGCAGGACATGATGCTGACCGGCCGCGTTCTCAAGCCGGACGAGGCGGAGCGCTACGGACTCGTCCACTACGTTGTGCCGAAGGGACAATCGATGGTGAAGGCAAAGGAGCTCGCCACGAAAATTTGCAAGAATGCGCCGCTTTCGAACTTCGCCATTACCAACAGCCTGCCGCGTCTGCAGGACATGTCCTACGACGACGGATTATTCTTCGAACGCATGGTCGCCGAGTATACCCGTAGCCCTGAATCGATCGAGCGGCTGCACCAGTTCCTCGACAAAACCGCACCGCGCGTGCGCATGCCGGAGTAACCACAATGAGCCTGCGTGACAACGCGATTGTGGGCTACGCCGAAACCAAAGTGATGGAGAAGAGCGATCGCGACGTGTGGGTGCTCTCAGGCGAGATTTTGGAAGAGTTGCTCGACAAGACGGGCATTGAAAAGAATGAGATCGACGGGTTGGTGATGGCGGGGCTCACGGGTACCGGTGCCGCCAACCCGTTCTGGGCGCAGACCACGGCCGATGTGCTGGGCATCGAGGTCGGCTTTTGCGAGCAAGTTCATACCGGCGGCTGCTCTGCGGCGGGCTGTGTCGCGCGCACCGCGGCTGCCATTGATTATGGAATGTGTGAGGTCGCATTCCTGCTGTTCGCCGACACTCATGTGCTCGAAGACAGAACCGACCACAGCCACACCTATCGGCGTGAATGGACCGAACCCTACGGCCTCATGGGTCCGCCCGGCGCGTTCGGCCTGCTCAGCCGCCGATACGAGGCGCAGTACGGCCTCGATTACCGCATGCTCGGCAAGCTCGCGGTCACTCAGCGCAACCACGCTCTGCTGAACGAGAATGCCTGCGAAAAGCTGCGCGTCCCGATCACGATCGATGACTACATGAACTCGCGCATGATCGCCGACCCGATCCGGCTTTTGGACTGCGTAATGCGCGCCGACGGCGCGGCGGGCTTAATGATGATGAGCCGCAAACGCGCGAAGGAAAAAGGTCTCACCAAGACCATCATTCCGATTGGCTATGCCGAGCGCACGAATTTCAAGGGCGGCGAAAACCTGGTCGATGTGACCAGGAGCGGGCATGAAATCTGCGGCAGAAAGGCGCTCGCGCAGGCCGGCATCGGCATCAAGGACATCGCCTCGTTCCATCCTTACGACGACTTTATCATTGCGATCATGCTGCAGTTCGAAGCGTTCGGATTCTGCAAGCCGGGCGAAGGCGTGCAATTCGTTCGCGATCACGATCTTTCCTATAACGGCGATCTACCGCTCAACACCGGTGGTGGCCAGATTTCAGCGGGCCAGGCGGCGTGCTCGTCACACAACCTGGTCGAGGCGGTGCGGCAATTGATGGGCGAAGGGGACAAACGCCAGGTCAAGGATACCAGCAACGCGCTGGTGACCGGGATCGGCTGGATCAACTACGGCCGCAACTGGGGCTCGAGCGCGGCCCTGATGCTGGTACCGGAATGAGCGAGGGTGATAATGGCCAAGGCACTCAATGACACGCTCGGCGTCAAGCGCGCCATCAAGCATTTCGACTTCTCCGAGCCGTATTGGGAAGGCACGAGACAGAAGAAACTCATGCTTCAGCATTGCAATGCAACGGGCAAGTATCAGCACTTTCCGCGGCCGGTGAGCATTTTCACCGGACGGCGGCGCGATATCGAATGGCGCGAGGTCTCGGGAAAGGGCGTGGTGTTTTCGTATACGATCACGTACCGCGGCACGCCAGGCTTTCGCGGCGCTGAACCCTATGCTGTGGTCAGCGTCACGCTCGATGTTGGCGTCAACTTCATTGCCAACATAGTCAACTGCACGGCGGAGGAACTCAAAGTCGGCATGAAGGTGAAGCCCTACTGGCACCCTCTCGGCGACGGCACCCATCTCATGATGTTTGAGCCGGAACACGAGCCAGCATGACCAGTCCGCAGGCCGCGCGCGGGCCCAAGGCGGTTGCCAGATTCCTGCGCCCTCGCTCGGTTGCGATCGTCGGGATCTCTTCCCGTCCGGGCAGCGCCGGACAGGTTGTCCTGCAATCGCTCAAGCTCAACCATTTCAAAGGCGATATTCATCTCATCGGCCGCAGCAATGAGCCGATCGACGGCAGGCTCGTGCTCAAGAGTCCGGACCAGCTCCCTGAGGGAGTGGACCTTGCTGTCTTTACATTGCCGGCCGCCGGCGTGCGCGATGCGATCGAGGCCTGCGCGCGCCGCAAGGTCGGTTCGGCAATGATCTTCGCCGCCGGTTTTGCCGAAGTTGGCGATCACGCGACGCAAGAGGCGGTCACTAACATTGCGCGCGCGGCCGGACTTGCGGTCGTCGGTCCCAATTGTCTCGGCGTCTTGAACAACGTGGATGGCATGATGCTCAACATGCTGTACGCGCGCGAGGCGCGGCGCGGCGTCAAGGGCGGGGTATCCTTCGTCGGTCAGAGCGGCGGCTTGATTGGTCATTTTCAGCGCGCCGCCGATGGACGCGGCCTTCCGCTCGCGTACGCGATTTCGAGCGGCAATGAGGGTGGCCTCGAAAACACGGATTATCTCGAATTCCTCGCAGACGACCCTGCTACTCGCGTGATCACAATCTACTGCGAGCAAATCCGCCGGCCGGCGGAATTTCTCGCCGCCTGCCGCCGCGCGCGCGCGGCCGGCAAGCCGGTCGTGCTGATATTTCCGGGGCAAGGGGCGAAGTCGCGCAAGGCTGCACTGTCGCATACCGGCGCGCTCGTCGGCGACTACGCGGCCATGCGCACCCAGGTTGAGAACGCCGGTGCTGTGGTCCTGGCCACCATGGACGAGGTGATGGATCTCGTGGAGATCCTGGTCCGCTATCCGGTGCCGCCCACCAAAGGCCCGGGCATTCTCACGGCCTCCGGCGCCTATGTCGCATTGACCAACGACTTCGCGGAGGAACTTGGCCTGGAGATCCCGGAGCTTGCGTCCGAAACCATCGCACGGCTGAAAGAAGTCCTCCCCGCCTACGGCAATTACGGCAATCCGCTCGATACGACTGCCGGCTTCTCGCAGGAGATGTTGCCGATCGCAGTCAAATCACTGCTCGATGATCCCAATGTCGGCATGCTGTTCATCTCGTTTCCCATCAACGCCGCGGTGACGGTGCGCAACTTCAACAAGGGCATGCAGGGCTCCCCCAAGCCGAAGGTCATGGTCGCGCTGGGCGATACCTGGACGCTGGTTCCCGAAATCCTGGAGGCGGCGAAGGAAAGCCCGGCCGTCTTCTCGCGTTCGTCCGATCGCATGCTGCGCGCGATTGCGCATTACACACGCTACGGCCGACTGCTGGCGCGCTCCCGCGCGGGCTCGAAGCGCGAGCCATTTGAGCGTCTGCCGAAGCTCGGCAAGGGCCCGCAACCGGAATGGCTGGGCAAGAAAGTCTTCGCGGCGGCCGGCATTCGGGTGCCCGATGGCAAGCTTGCCCACACGGCGGACGAAGCGGTCGCGGCCGCTTCGCGGATCGGCTATCCGGTCGCCTTGAAAGCACAAGCCGCCGCGCTCACGCACAAGACGGAAGTGGGCGGCGTCATGCTCGACCTGATCGATTCGATGGCGCTGCGCGCGGCTTGGGCGATGATGCTCGAAAACATGAAGTGCGCTGCGCCGCACGTGGCGCTCGACGGCATCCTCGTTGAGAAGATGTCGCCGAAGGGCGTCGAACTGATGATCGGGGCGAAGCGCGATCAAGCCTGGGGCACTGTGCTGTTGGTCGGGCTTGGGGGCATCTGGGTCGAGGCCCTCGGCGACGTAGAGCTTCTGCCGGTCGATGCGGAAAAAGAGCAAATCATGGAAGCGCTGAACAAGCTGCGCGCGTCAAAGTTGCTCACTGGCTTTCGCGGTGCGCCGCCAGCCGATGTCGACGCGGTGGCACAAGCCCTGCTCGCACTCGGCCGGCTGATGCAGACCGCGCCGGACATTGTCGGGATCGATGTCAATCCGCTTATGGTTCACGCCAAGGGAGAAGGCGCAACCGCGCTCGATGCGCTGATTGTGGCGGAGTGAGGAGGGGCCGACTGCGCGAGGTGCTCGGCTTTGTTGGATCGCGACGTGCCTGCAGTCGGACTGTGAATCGGCTCTATTACACCCTCGAGCGCCGCCGGCCTTGTTCTGATCCGTTACCCCTCAACCCAGCCGTCAAGTCCAACGCGCTCCTTCTGTGACGCCGCCTCGACGTTGTCCTCTCGTAATGTCTGCTGATTGAGGTGAAGCGGCCGTTGCTGTGCGGCGCGGTAACGCGTGCTATGGCACTTGGCGTCTTTCGCTGCGGTGCATAAAATTTCGACGCGATGGGAGGCACTGCGGACGTTGACTGGCCCCCGGCCCCGATCGCCTCCGAGGCTTATGGACCCATTTCCGGTCCTCAGCCGGCCCAAAATGCCGCACTGCAACCGAGCCCTGACTTGATCCTCGCCAATCCGATATTATGCTGGAACCCTTGGCGGGGGGGCAGCGGATGCAATTTGGTCAACTGAGCCGGCGCTCATCACAGTGCTCGGTGGCAACTGCCGCATGGCCGCTCGCGGTGGACGCGGATGAATCCAGCCCCCCTTTGGCTGTAATATTTTGTTATAGGTATTGGCGTGACGCCTCTTCTTTTTTGGCCCAACGCCCGAGGCTTGGTACCTAACACGGTGCATTTGAATGCCTCGACGAGATCGCCCTTCCGACACCAGCGCGCAATCCTCGCAGGCCGTTTTCATGCCGATTGATTCGCTCGATCATCGATTGTGTTGAAGTTATGCCTGCGCAGGATACAAAACTTCTCTATGGAGTCGGTGATCGGGTCCCGCCGCTGGTATGTGCCTTGCAGGCGTTGCAGCACATTGCGGTCATGGTGCCACCGCTCGTCTACCCAATATTGGTATTGCAAGCCGCCGGCGCCGGCCTTCAGGCCACCATCAAGGTCGTAAGTGCATCGTTCATTGCCCTGGGTATCGGGACGGTGCTGCAGTGCTACCCGAGCAAATACATCGGGTCAGGCTTTCTCCTGCCGTTCATCTTCACGGCTGCTTATCTGCCAGCAAGCTTGCTCGCCGTGAAAGCGGGCGGCATGCCGCTGGTTATCGGCATGACCTTGTTTGCGGGAGCGACACAGATCGCCCTCGGATGGATCGTGCCACGTGCGAGGTGGCTATTTCCCGCCGAGATTTCCGGCCTCTGCATTACGCTGATCGCACTGGTATTGGCGATCCTCGGAATTCGCCTAATGTTCGGAGGCGATCTCGGGCACGAATGGCGGGATGTTGCTTCTCCCAAAATTGGAATTGGCATCGCCACTCTTGCGCTGATAATCATCCTGCAGATCTGGGGTGGGCGATCGTTGCAAACCTACGCGGTTATCGTGAGCGTCATCGCTGGCTATTTGGTCAGTGTGATCTTCGGTATCGTTGACGGTCGAGAACTATCCACCGTTGCCGAAGCTCAGATTTTTCAGCTCCCACAACTTTCTTTTTCGGTACCGACCTTTCGAATCGATTTTGTCGTGCCATTCGCTGTTGCGGCGCTGGCGTGCTGTCTGCGCGCGATGGGCGATTTGACGATGTGTCAGAAAATAAACAATCGGGATTGGGTCCGGCCTGACTTTGTCTCAATTCAACGCGGTGTGTTCGCGGATGGTCTCGGCACTATCGTCTCGGTACTAATTGGAAGTGTTGGCGGGAATACGTACTCAACCTCTGTCGGCCTGTCGAGCGCGACGCGCATCACCTCGCGGCAAATCGGATTTTTCATCGGCGTTGTTCTGATCTTTTTGGCAGCTTTTCCGAAGCTGCTGGCGGTTCTTGTATCCGTTCCGAAACCGATTATGGGCGCAGCACTTGTGTTTACGGCCTGCTTCGTCCTCATAAACGGCTTGAAAATCGTTATGGACAGGATGCTCGACTCTCGACGCATCGTCGTCGTTGGGCTAGCTCTGACGCTCAGTATCAGCCGGGACGTCTTCCCGGAATTCTACGATCAGCTGCCGACGAATTTTCAGCCATTCGTCATGTCTGATCTTGTGATTGGTGTCATTGTTGCGCTGGTTTTGAACGCGCTGTTTCGTCTCGGGATTAAGCAGCGGGAATCACTAGCGGTGGAGCCTCGCCCGCAGGCGATGGAAAATGTGCAGTCGTTCCTGGAAGAGCAGGGCGCACTTTGGAGCGCTCGCCGCGACGTGATGGTGCGGGCGGTATTCGGAACGCTGCAGACATTGGAAGTGGTGTCTGAACAAATCCATAAATGCAGTCCCATCATTGTTCAGGTGACATTCGATGAATACAACCTCGACATAACCGTCTTTTATGAAGGTGAACCCATCGAGCTGTCCAAAAAACGTCCCAGCGATTCTGAGATACTCGAGTCAGAACTCGGGGAGCGACGACTGGCGGGTTATCTCATTCGTCGAAATGCGGATCGTGTGGAAGCTGTTACCAGCGCAACTGGGACGACCATCAAGCTGCACTTCGACCATTGACAACATTGTGGCAGTGGCAGGTGAGCATCAGGCCCACCCAATGCGCAGCGGTGGAAGTCGGGTGGGCCAAGATGCTGTGATGCACAACACGGCTTGTCCAACGATGTGGTAACGTGTGACGCCAGCGAATGGGTGGGGCCTTGGAACGACATGGCGCTTGGCCTGCACAAGGTCTCGAAGTTCTACTACTACCCCGGTTTCCATGAACCGGGCTCGGGACTCTCGCTGGGAATCAATAAGACACGTTGGGACAGTCTGACGGCGGAGGACCGCAATGCGATCACCACGGTGGTAAACGCCGAATACACCTATGTGCTCGCTGAGTCCAACACCAACAATGCAAAATCCCTGCAGGAGCTCAGCCAGGATAAGAACATCGAAATCCGAAAGTTCGACGATTCGCTTCTCCAGGCGCTGGGTAAGGCCAGCGGCGAGGTGATGGCCGAGGTCGGGAGCAAGGACCCGCTGACCCGTCGCGTCTATCAGAGCTACATCGAATTCCGAAGTCGTTGTACGCCTTGGTCGGACGTGGCGGAACGAGCCTACCTTAACGCGCGCAGTCTTCCCTTCCCCTATGGAGGCAGGGGTTGAGCAGTGGAAGGCTCCGTTTCCAATTTGCAGGTTACTCAAACAGGCGATGTCGGAATCCGGTCCCGCCTCGGGGTCCGCGGCCGCCTGCTGTTGGCTTTTTTCGGCATCAGCGCATTCGCGGCCCTCGGTGCCGGCGCGGCTCTTTATTCATTCCGTGAGATCGACGGTTCGCTCGGTTTGATCACGCAGCGCCGCATTCCCGTGGTCGTACAATCCCAGGAGCTGTCGCGTCACGCCGAGCGCATAACCGCTGCTGCGCCAGCGCTGCTGACCGTGGCGAGCCAAGCCGAGAAGGACGAGTGGGCGCATGGTATATTGATAGAAGTCAGCACGCTCAACGAGTTGCTGGCGCAGCTGCGGCAGGACGGAGTCGAAAGCGCCGCGCTGCATTCGCTGGAATCCGGGGTCGAGAAGCTGCGCAGCAACCTGCAGGCGCTCGATCGCCTGGTGGACCAGCGGCTGGCCCTCGGCGAGCAGAAGAAAGAGCTGATCGGGGCAGCGCTTCAGATCGCCGCTGAAGTGCAAAACCTGCTGGGGCCGTGGGTCTCGGTGATGGACGAGCGCATTGCGCAATGGCGGCGGATCGCGCAAGACGCCAGCATATCCAGCGAGCGCCGCGTTGCTGCCGATCAGGAGTTCGAGAAGTCCCTCGCTTGGTTCCGGGCGTTGCAGTCGTCCGAGGTTCTCGCCTCATCCGTCAGCGACCTGCTTCAGCGCGCGGCCACAGCGGATAGCCCTATTGCAACCAACATCAGCGGATTCCGCGCGCAGCAGGCGCTGAACGAGCTTGAACGGCTGTCCGACCTGCTCGATCCAAAATTGCGGTCATTGATGGCCGACACGCTCACCCACTTGCGGCCGTACGTGGTGGGGACAGGCAGCGTGCCGGCGCTTCGCCGGCTTGAGCTTTCGCTCACGGAGAATGCCACGCAGCTTCTCGGCGAGAATACCGACCTCTCGAAAAAATTGACCGCCACCGTCGACAGTCTGGTGGCCGGCGCGCGCAGGGAAATTAATGACGCAAACGCTCAAGCGCTGGGGGTGGTGAAATTCAGCACGCTCGCCGTCATCATAGCCGTGGTGCTGAGCATCATAAGCTCGACCCTCATCGTGTGGCTGTATGTCGGCGGCAACATCGTGCGCCGCCTGACCGCGCTCAGCAACGGCATGCTTGCGATCGCAGGCGGAAGCTTGCACGCGCCCGTGGCGGCAGAGGGCGACGACGAGGTCGCGGCGATGGGACGGGCGGTCGAGGTCTTTCGCAGGAACACCTTGGAGCGCGACGAGCTGCTGGCGGAGAGAGCAGCGGCCGCGGACCGGCTTGAGAGACAAGTTGAGGAACGCACGCACGAGCTCAGCGAGGCATTGGAGCAGCAGACCGCGACGTCGGAAGTGCTGAGCGTCATTTCGAGTTCGTCGGGCGAATTGCAACCGGTGTTCGACACCATGCTGGAAAATGCGGTGCGCATTTGCGACGCCAGGTTTGGATACCTGCAGCTTCATGAAAGCGGCGCGTTCCGCATGGTGGCGATGTACAACCCACCACCGGCCTGGGCTCAGGCGGTCGCGCAACGCGGGCCGCTGCGTCCCGGCCCGCTCTCAAATCTTGGGCGGGTTGCGGCCACGAAACAGGTGGTCCACACTTCCGACTACGCCGACGATCCGGCTTATAAACAGCGTGAACCCGGCGCGGTCAGGACCGTCGAACTCGCCGGGGTCCGCACAATCCTCGGCGTCCCGATGCTCAAGGAGCAGGAACTGATCGGTGCAATCCACATTTATCGCCTGGAGGTCCGGCCCTTCACCGATAAGCAGATCGAGTTGGTCAAAAACTTCGCGGCGCAGGCCGTTATTGCCATCGAGAACGCGCGCCTGCTCAACGAGCTCCGGCAGCGCACCAGCGAACTCTCCGAGGCTTTGGAGCAGCAGACCGCGACGTCCGAGGTGCTGCGGGTGATTTCAAGCTCGCCAACGGACCTCCACTCGGCGCTGGGGGAGATTGCCGAAAGCGCGGCTCGATTACTCGATGTGCCGGACGTAGCGATAATGCGCGTCGAGGGTGATGTGCTGCGGCTTGTAGCAAAGCACGGACCATCACCCTTATGGGGGGTGGGAGATGCGCGGTCGATAAACCGCAAATGGGTCACGGGCCGAGCCGTAGTTGATCGGACCACTGTCCACATCCCAGACCTGCAGGCATCGGAGAACGATTTTCCCGAAGGAGCGGCTTACGCCAAGCAGTACGGCCATAAAACCACGCTTGCTACTCCTTTGCTGCGCGAAGGAAACCCGATAGGGGCGATCTTGATCCTTCGCATGGAGGTTCGTCCGTTCACGGACAAGCAGATCGACCTAGTGACGACCTTCGCCGACCAGGCGTCGATCGCGATTGAGAACACCCGCTTGTTCGAGCAAGTGCAAGCTCGCAGCGCCGAACTTACCCGTTCGGTCGAGGAGCTACGCGCGCTCGGCGAGGTGTCGCAGGCCGTCAACTCGACGCTCGATCTTGAGACCGTCCTGACCACGATCGTCGCCAAGGCGACACAGCTTTCCAATACCGAAGCCGGCGCGATCTATGTGTTCGACGACGCCAGCCGGGAATTTCGGCTGCGCGCGACCTATGGCATGAGCAAGGAATTGATCGCGGCGGTACGCGATATGCATGCCGAAATTTCCGAGGCTGTCGGCCTGCTGGCCGAGACGCACGAACCCAGCCAACACCCCGACTTGCGCGATCTGCCGCACAACCCGGTCAACGACACCATCCTGCGCGCCGGCTACCGCGCGCGGCTGCTGGTGCCGCTCATGCGTTCCGGCGACGTCATTGGCGCGCTTGTGGTGCGCCGCAAAGAGCCGGGTGAATTTGCCAAGAACACCATCGAACTGCTGCAGACCTTCGCCGCGCAATCGGTCCTCGCGATCCAGAATGCGCGACTGTTTCAGGAAATCGAGGAGAAAGGTGATGCTGCCGCCGAAGCCAGCCGGACCATGGAGGAGGCCTATCGCGAGCTGAAGGCGACTCAGGCGAATCTGGTCCACGCCGAGAAAATGGCGTCTCTTGGCCAGCTGACCGCGGGAATCGCTCACGAGATCAAGAACCCGCTGAACTTCGTGAACAATTTCGCCGGCCTCTCGGGCGAGCTGCTGGGCGAGCTGAGGGAGGCGCTCGGCCCGACGATGGGCGGGTTGAAGGCAGAGGCACTCGCCGAGGTCGAGGCTCTGGTTACGACGTTGAACAACAATCTTTCAAAGATTGCCGAGCACGGCCGCCGCGCCGACGGCATCGTCAAAAGCATGCTGCTGCATTCCCGCGGCGGCAGCGGCGAGCGCCAGAACGTCGATATCAACCCACTGATCGAGGAGGCGCTCAACCTCGCCTACCATGGCGTCCGCGCACAGGATAAGGAATTCAACATCACGATCGAGCGCGACCTCGAATCCGGTCTTGGTCCGATCGAGCTGGTTCCCCAGGATATCACACGCGTGTTTCTCAACCTGTTCGGAAACAGCTTTTATGCCACGAAGAAACGCCAGCAAGACGGCAAGGTCGGCGGGGTTTATCGTCCTGTCTTGCGGGTGACGACGCGCGACCTCGGGGATAAGGTCGAGGCGCGCGTCCGCGACAACGGTGTGGGTGTCCCGGCGGACGTGCAGGCAAAGATGTTCACGCCTTTCTTCACCACCAAGCCCACCGGCGAGGGCACCGGCCTTGGCCTCTCGATCAGTTACGACATCGTGACCCAGCAGCACGGCGGAACGATCACGGTCGAGAGCCGAGTCAACGAGTTCACCGAGTTTGTCATCCGACTTCCTCGTAAGCCCGCGCGCGCCGAGAAGCCTCGGATTGCGCTAGGAGTGAGAGCATGACCGTCAGTATTCTGGTCGTTGATGACGAGCCCGACGTTATCGAGTTGTTTCGCCAACGGTTCCGTCGGGAGACGCGCCAAGGCGATTATTCGTTGCATTTCGCAGAATCAGGCGAACATGCGCTCGAGCGGCTCAGGAAGGGCATTCGTCCCGAACTGATCCTCATCCTATCCGACATCAACATGCCTGGCATGGACGGCCTACAGCTGCTGCAGGAGATCAAGCGAGGCTGGCCGCACCTCATGGTGATGATGGTGACAGCTTACGGCGATGACGAGCGGCGCCGCAGAGCGGATGAACTTGGGGCTGTCGATTTTCTCAGCAAACCCGTCGATTTCGACTATCTGAAACAGCGCTTGCACGCATTCACGTCATCACCTCCGCCGTCATGAGCGTCGCCACTCGAATTATGGTCGTGGATGACGAGCCCGATGTCGAGCTGCTGATCACTCAGCAGTTTCGCCGTCAGATCCGTGCTGGTGAATTCACTTTCTCCTTCGCGCGCGACGGCGAGCAGGCACTCGCTGTGCTTCAGAAGGATTCTGGATTCGATTTGATGCTGTTGGACATCAACATGCCAGTAATGGACGGCCTTACCCTGTTGGGACGTCTGTCGGAGCTCGAGGCGCAGGTACGGGCGATTATCGTGTCCGCATATGGCGATATGCCCAATATTCGCACCGCTATGAACCGTGGCGCGTTCGACTTCGTTCTAAAGCCGATCGACATGGCCGATCTCGAAGCGACAATACGCAAGGCTGTGGGCGAGATCGCCAAGTTGCGCGAGATTGAGCGTCGGCGCCTTGCCGCAGAACGTGCGCGCAGCAACTTATCGCATTTTCTCGCCAATACGAGCCACGAGCTGCGCACGCCGTTGAACGCGATCATCGGCCTCACCGACATGATGGTGGGTAATGCAGCGCGCTTTGGGACGGAAAAAGCGTTAGAGCCGTTACGCCGCGTGCTCGGCGCGGGCCGCCACCTGCTCGCATTGATCAACGACATTCTCGACCTCTCCAAGATCGAGGCGGGACGTATGGAGCTTCACCTCGAGACATTCCCGCTGGCGCCCGTAATCGAGGACGTGGCCAAGACCATCGAGCCGATGGCGATGAAGAACGTCAACCGCCTTGTCATCGATTGTCCGGCGGACCTCGGTACGATCCATGCCGATCAGATCCGGTTGCGCCAATCCCTGCTCAACCTGGCGAGCAATGCCAACAAGTTCACCGAAAAAGGCACTGTCACCTTCGCCGCTTACACGGGCCAGGAGAACGGCCGCGACTGGGTCACGCTCTCGGTTGCCGATACAGGCATCGGGATGACCGCCGAGCAGATGGGAAAGCTGTTCCGGGAGTTCTCGCAGGCTTCCTCCGCCACGGCTGGCAAATACGGTGGCACGGGCCTTGGCCTCTCGATCAGCCGGCGCTTCTGTCAGATGATGGGCGGTGACATCACGGTTGCGAGTGAGCCGGGCCGAGGCTCGACCTTCACGATCCGTCTACCAAGGATCGTGGAAGCTCCGACGGAAGGTGTGGTTTCCGATCGAACCCCTACAGAACACCCGGTTCGATAGGCCCCTGAAACGCAATTTCTGGCTCCGCGGGTCGATCGTGGAGTCGCGGCTTTGCTGCGACTGAGGGTAGTGTAGAAGTCGTTTGTGCGTGACGGACCGCCGCCCATGGCCCGACCCGGACCCTACTTCCTAACCGTATTCAAGGCAGATTCACCAGTAAAAGGCGCTCAATAAGGTTACGGCTCCTTAGTGCCTCCGGCCGGCGCGTACGTCAGTGTTGTGCACGGCGACAGTCCGCCATCGCCCATCGAGCTTGCGCACGACGCGGATACCAATGCTGGTGCGTTCGCTTTCGTCAATGTCGCCGTAGATGTGGAAGCGGGTATGCATCATCGCCACGTCGGGCGCGAGAAAGCGCACATGCATCTCCGGCGTCTCGCGGGTGCTCGATCGGAACGGCCCGTCGGCGCCATGCAGGCGCCGCATCAAGTCCCGGAAGTCCGCGCGGGTTTCGGCCCATGCGCCGTTGACCGTGACGAACTGCGCGTCATCGGAGAGCGACTCGACCATGCCGTCCGGGTCGTGCCTTCCCCATGCCTCGTTGAACCGCAATTCAATCTCGCGGATTGCATCCTCATCTTCCTTGGTCATGGTCACCGGTTCCTGCTTCTCATGCTAGACAACCGCTTCCATAAAAGTGGAGCCAGAGTCACCACATCGGGGCAAGAGCTTGCTACGGGTGCTGTTTTGCATCCCAAGCGCGCGTAACTTTCATTGAGAGGATCACTGCCAGAGTGCTGGTGTTGCCCAGGGTATAGCCATCCTGCACAGCTTTCGCGACTCCCCCGCGCCGATCGCGCCGCCGGCACCGGGAAAGGCCCAGAATGTCCGAAAATGTTCGGTGAGGCTGTGATGCCATGACAAATATGATGAAAGCGGGAGCGGACGTCGGCGATCATGGCTTGTCACGCTTTAATGAGGTCTTCCGGGTCCCAGATCTGCTCCGCGAGCCGCCGCCCCTGCGGGATTGCCATTGCGCAAGCGCGGCGATGAAAATTCGGTTCGACAAGGCTATAATCCCACTACCAATCTGAAATCTCGTGAATATCGTTCGACAGGAAGGCACAAATGGCAGATGGCGCAACGAGCGATCGGATCGAGGCGAT
>Ga0207693_10001242_pt1 | contig 22677 bp, 14 predicted proteins | sample LARL81metaG_FD_184347 | JGI IMG/M metagenome (GOLD analysis project Ga0207693, IMG submission 184347) | Corn, switchgrass and miscanthus rhizosphere microbial communities from Kellogg Biological Station, Michigan, USA - LAR L8-1 metaG... | ecosystem: Host-associated > Plants > Roots >... | reverse complement strand
CTCGGTCGGAGTGGCGTTCCCGACAACACGTGCGGATCGCTGCAGCGCGCAGCTCGTGTACAGATCGTCCCCAGCACGCGGGCGTACTCACGCGCTGCCAGCGCCGGGCGATAGTTACACCGCCGGGCGCGTGCCCGGCCATGCCTGCATCGGAAGGCCGTCAAACTCTGGTAAGGCCGCCCTTTAGAATCTTCAAGTCGGTGCAGTCGTGCAGGCGGCCCGACCTCATCTTCGGCCTGGACGTGCGCGCGGCGGGCGATGGTGACCGTGCGCGCTTCGGGCTATGACTCAACGGTATTGGCGCAAGTCGCCTCGAGCGGCGCAGCGGCGGTGTGCACCGCGGCGGCCGTGGACTTTGAGTCCCCAAGCTCCTCAGCGTCATTCGTCCTGATGCTATGTCCAACCTCGCCGTCGGCGCGTGGATTCAACCCACCGAGCCAATAGCGCTTTGACGTGAGCTTGACCCCACGCGCCCCGCGAGCCCACATGATCGTGCCGAAGTGCACGTAACTCGGTGACTGGGCAACCCCAAGGGCTTTACCGAACTTCCGCGTTTGCTCGCGCGCACTGGTTGCTTTGATTCGTGTCTGCCGGATCGCGATTCTTGCGCCAATCCATTAGGCTACACATGAGCTTTACCGCAGCCGGTGCGCGTCGCGCGTCATTCCTCACAAGACCGTGGTGGGCAAGTCCCATGGACCTCAACATGATTCGTTCGGCATTCGACGCACGGGAATTCCTTCTCGTGTATCAGCCGATCGTCTCGCTTCGCGACGGGCATTGCTTCGGGGCCGAGGCACTCATCCGCTGGCGACGCGAGAATACCGTCCTCAATGCTTCGGAGTTCATCCCGCTGACCGATAAAACTCCGTTGTCGGGGACGCTCACCTATTGGGTCATCGACACGGTCGCCATGGAGTTGAGCGACTGGCTCGGAGGCCATGAGGCCGTTCACATCAGCATTAACGTGCCGCCGGAGATCCTGGGCCGCGGCGGACTCGAGTACGCCGCAACCAAGTCGGGACTGCGCGCGCGCGTCAAGCAGCTCATCGTCGAAGTTACCGAGCGCGGCATACCTGACCAGCTGGGATTGGATGCGCTCAATAGCATTCCAAGCACCGGCGCGCGGGTCGCGCTCGATGACACGACGCTCTCCGGCACGAATCTAGCCTTGCTCACGCGCTGCAACTTTGACTTCATTAAGATCGATCAGCTGCTCGTGGCCGAGCTTGCTCGCGACCAGCCTCGAGCCCCCTGGTTGGACGGTCTTGCGACGCTGTTGCAAACGACATCGTTGCAAATCATCGCGGAGGGGGTCGAGACAGCCTTCCAGGCCGATACGCTCAGGGCTGCGGGTGTGCAGCTCGCCCAGGGTCACTATTTCTCGGCGCCGCTGTCCGCGCGTGACTTCAAGCGTTACTGTGCGGCAACTTCCCCAGGGCCGGTTCCTTGAAGCCAAGCTGGCCGTGGCTGTAACGCGGCGCGGCTTTTGGATCCGCAACTTCCTGATTCGGTTTGCGGTTCTGCGCCAGTTTTCGCTTCATGTGCGCGGAAAGCGTTACAAGAAGCTCACGACCGCATACGTCGTGGGAGCGGATGCCACCACAGGCTCCGCTCGCCGCTCGGACGTAACTGTAATTGAGCAAGACAAGCCACCCCATCGCGAGCCTGTCCGCCTCTGCTTTGCCACCAATGTGGCTTGCCCGACTCGCGCGCCTCCCGACGCATAGCGTCGGGAGGCCAGCGACTCAGTAGCGAGAATTGCCTTCGCCAGAACGGGGGCGTTCCTGGGCTTCATTGATCTTGAGTGCCCGACCGTCGAAATCTTTACCGTTGAGCGCTTGCATCGCCCGCGCAGCGTCGGCACTGGACATTTCGATGAAACCGAATCCACGGGGCCGACCGGTGTCGCGGTCGTTGATAAGAGCGAGCTTCTCGATCGCGCCATGGGGTGAGAACAAGCCGCGAACGGCTTCCTCGGTTGCCGTGAATGGGAGGTTGCCAACGTAGAGTTTTGTCATGAATGAATCTCGTACAGATAAAGGGAAGAGCGCCGCAGAGCACAGCTCTGCAGTGAGTTCGGGAGGCTTTTGAGCTGGCAGATTGGCCGTGGGAAGCGCCGCAGGGGCGAGAGGCCAAGGAGACAAGGCGAAAGGATCACGAGCTGAGGCACGTTACCTTATCTGGCGGGTACCTGCTCGCCTTTCGGTGCGGGCGCCATTACTCAGTTATAGGGAAGCACGCCTTGGACAGACTGACGGAGCTCCGCGGGCACAACGTCAGCCTGCCATCTAAGGACGGGCTCAGGAAGGGCGCGAGCTGCCTTCTGCGCGCCATCTCGAAGTGACTACTCCCAGGGTCACGTGCCCTCGAGGCGCCGGCTGCCCAGTCAGGCCGTCGCAGAACCGTCGAGGTGGTGCGCAGCCGTCCAGACGAAATCGGTGTCAGGCGCTCCTGCGACCCGTGCCTGGCGAGCGTCAATCGCCGACGCGTGCAAGCGACCGTGATCCCCGGCGCTGATCTCGGCGTTTTCCAATTACCAACGTCACGACGCCAATCACAACGATGCTGGCGGCAAACCATTCCTGATGAGTGACCGCTTCACCACCAAAGCCAATGCCGAGCAGCAGTGCGATGACGGGATTGACAAAGCTGTAACTTGTCGCCAGCGCGACGTCGGTGCGTGCCAACAGGGTCATGTAGGCGGTGAACGCGATAAGCGAACCGAAAACGACCAGGTACATCCATGCCACGAACGCGAGCGGTTGCGGAGGCCAGTGGAAGCGTTCCCCCACCAGCTGCGAGATCACGAGCAGAACTGCGCCCCCGCAAATCATTTCACTCGCGAAGCCGACCGATCCCGGCGCCAGCGGAAACCGGTGCAGACTCAGCACGCTGCCTGTCGACCAACTGAGCGTGGCAGTGCTGACCGCAATCAAGCCACCGGCCGAAGCGGAAAAGCCCTGGCCCCGTGCAAGCAACAGCACGCCCGCAAGTCCGATGGAAATCCCAAGCACCTCCACGCGTGAAGGCCTTACGCCGAAGAGCCGGTTCGCCAGCACGGTCAGGAGCGGGACGATCGCTATGAACACCACTACCAGCCCGGAGGGTACCCACTGCTCGGCATAGGCCACACACCCCATCCCACCCCCCAGCATCAGCGTGCCGATGATCAATGAGTTGCGCCACTGTGCGAGAGTCGGCATTTCCTGCAAGCGGTAACGTCCCCAAAGCAACAGCAGCGATCCTGCAAGCACGAACCGGGTACCCATCTGAAAGAACGGGGGAAAGCTCGTTAAGGCGAACTTTATTGCCAGATAAGTCGACCCCCAGATCAGCCAAGTCGCTGCGAGACAGCCTAGGACCAGGGGTGAGATTCGCTCCACAGCTGCGCGGTTCATGGTCTCTCTCAATTCAATCATGTCTGCCAGGCTCGGAGCCTTGTGGGACTCGTCACCGGCACGAGTTGAATAGCGCCACGAAGAATAGCGACAAACGCGCCGGTGCGTCAGGCGGCTCAGACTAGGAGTCCTGCTTAGTACTTGTGGTGCAGGGCGCCGGGGACAATGCGGGCCGCGATTTCGATGCACTGTTTCGCGAGAGGTACGCTGACTTGCGTGCGCCGGCAGATCAGCGACGGCGGCAACATCAACGTGGAACGCTTCTCGACACGACCGCGGCACACCGGCCATCGGGGCGCGCGGGTCGTGAGCGCACCGGGAACCGGAGATCGCCACCGCCGTGGTCTCCATGTCAGATCTCAATCTGTCCACGGCGACCGACATCCAGGAGGCGTGCCAGCGCATCCAGTCCACGGCGAACCGCCTGTGCTACAGACTCATTAACGACAACATGGTTGCGGCGCAGGTGTTGTATGAGGCATGCGCGCGCGAAGCCGTTGCGGACGCTATGCGGCGTCTTCACGCCGCAATCCGGCTCGCAGATAAGTGAATGCCGAGGATTGCGCGCTTAGTGCTCCCTGCCCGTACGGGCAGGGAGCGAGAGATCGCCTTCTGACGGCAGGAGGTTTCCCGCCGAGGTCCCGTTGCAGCGCGCGATGTCCGAGTCAGCAACGCCCTGGCGGCGCATCGCGCCGCGCGACGCGCTTAGTGCTCCTGCTGACCCTGCGCCTCGTGGTCCGGCTTCTTGTGATGATCGTTCGCGTCCGGCTTCTGGGACTTCGCCTCGTTCGCCGAGTTCCCGTGCGCGGCGGCAGCGCCTGCTGAGTTGCCGTGAGCGGGCGGCGGGGAATTCGCCTGCGGCGGCCGATGAGCGACGCCGTTGTTCGCAGGCGTCTGCTGCGCGCTGCCGTTGTTCCCAGGCGTCTGCTGCGCGGTGCCGTTGTTCGCAGGCGTCTGCTGCGCGGTGCCGTTGTTCGCAGGCGTCTGATGGGCGGCGCCATTGTTTGCATGCGCTGCGCCATTGTTGGCGGGCCCCTGATGGGCGTTGCCGGCATTCGCGGGCGCCTGATGCGGGTCGTGCCCGGTCGCGGCATTCTGCGCCGGGGGCGGGCTGTAGGCGGTCAGCGCGTGGTTACCGTTCATCGGAGTACCTCGCGCCGGAGCGGACTCGTGTCCCACGGCCACACCGTGCGGCGGCGGACCCGGATGGACCGGGACGCTGGGGGGCTGAGCCGCGGCGTAGGGAGTGATCGGGCGGGCACTGTTCGGGGCGGGAGCGTGCGCCTGCACCACCGCCGGACGCGCCGCGGCGAGTTGCGGCGCGGCGGGGATCTGCGTGTTGAAGGCGTGGTGGTTCGCCGTCGCGTTCGGGGGCGCGATGATCGTAACGTTTGTCACGTTGGTGACGTGCGTGACGTTGGTGCTCCGGACGTTGGTGACGTTGTTGGTCACCCGCATGCCCGCGGCGATCACCGGTGGCGCGCTTGTCACCACCGCGGGCGCGGTGCCGATGGGCGCCGGCACGATGATGCCGTGGCGCGAGCCCGGCGGAGGCGGAACGAAACAACCCTCGGGCCCGATCGGCCGCGGTCCGCGAATGACGCCTACCGCGGGCTGCTCAACCACCAGGCGCATCCCGCGCGGCGGGGGTACGAACGCGACGCCCGGCGCCGACCAGTGGCCGTCAATGAAGATCACGGCCTCCCCGCGGTGCTCGTAGTACGGGTGCACCCACACGTACGCAGGGCGCGGCGGTGCCATCCAGTAGCCGTGCGCCCACACCCAGTCTCCGCGCCAGACCCAGTAACCGCCCACCCACGCGGCGCCGTCGTACGGCATCGGCGGGGGTACCTCGACCAGCATCGGCGGCGGCGCCCAGCCCACCACCACCGGCGGGGGCTGATCAATCGGCGGCTGCTCCTCAACACTGGTGACCGGCGCATCGGCCGGGTAATCCTCGGACATCGCTGCGGGCTCGGGCGGGGGTACCTCGCGCGGAGGTGCCTGGATGACGCAACCGGACAGCAGCAAGGCAACGGAAATCAGGGGGATACGCATGGGAGGCCTCGTTGGCGGATTCGCGGCTTACCTAGAGCTACGGTTTAAGGATGGCAGGGTGGGCGGGGCGATTCTGTGCACCACTGCCGAAATAGGAGTCCCCGCGGGCCGGGGGTCTGCCGCGGCCTGAACGGGGCCTAAACGGGACGCCGCCCCTAAGGGCGCGCCCCGAGCCACGGCGGGCTCCGAACAACGCGCCAGACTAAGACCCGCTCAGTGTGGCGTCCGAGACGGCCTCAGATAGGTCTTCACGGGAGCGGTCTCGGGCAGCTGGAACAGCATGGCAAGCCCGATCAGCACCCCGCAGAGCATGTACCACGCAGGAGCCAGCGGGTTGCCGGTGGCGCGGATCAACCAGGCCACGAAGAACTGGGTGGAACCGCCGAACACCGAGATCGCGATGGCGTATATCAGTGCGATCCCGGCGGAGCGCGCCCGCCGGGGCAGCGACTCGGTGATCGCGACGATGATGGTGGCGGAGGAGAGCGTGGATATGCCGCCCAGCACCGCGCACGCCGCATACAGCGCCGGCCCGGTTCGCAGGCGCTCGAGCAGCCAGAAGGAGGGAAAGACCGCGGCCGCCAGGAACAACCAGGGGACGATCATGATCGGCTTGCGGCCGAAGCGATCCGACAACCAACCGCCCAGGGGATCACAGATAACGCCGCTCAGCCCGATCACCGCGGTGGCGCCGAAGGCGAGCTGGGCCGACATGCCGAGCGTCACGCTCGCATAAGTGGTCATGTACTCCAGTAGATAGTTGGTCGTGGTGGCGGTACCCAGCAGGATGAGGCCCATCACCACCAGCCGCGCGTAGCTGCCGCTCGCCGGCGGCTCGTGCACCTCCGCGGGCGCGCCCAGCGTTTCATCCAGCGTCCGGCGCAGTACGAGGCCCACCGGAATGATGCTGGCGCCCAGCAGCAGCGCGACCCGCCAACCCCAGGCATCCAGCGCACGGGCGTCCAGCACGCTGGCGAGCGCGACGCCGACAATTCCCGCAATGCAGACGGCCAGGTCGGCGCTGGTGGCCTGCAGCGACACGTACAGGCCGCGCCGCAGCGGCGGCGCCGCTTCCATGAGAAACGCGGTACTGGGTCCAACCTCGCCGCCCAGCGCAAACCCCTGCAGCAGGCGAAACGCGATCGCGAGCAGCGGCGCGGCCACGCCGATGGAGGCATACGAGGGGATGAGCGGCAGCCCGACCACGCCGATCCCGATCAGCCAGAACGACAACAACATTGCGGGTTTGCGGCCCACACGATCCCCGAGGCGTCCGATGACCAAAGCCCCGAGCGGGCGTGTCAGGAATCCCACGCCAAACGTGGCGAGTGAGGCCAGCAGGCTCGTGCCTGGAGTATCCGAGGGGAAGAACGTGCGCCCGATCTGCGCGGCAAAGAACGCGTAGGTCACGAAGTCATAGAATTCGAGCCCGTTGCCGATGACGACGGCCAGCACTTGCCGCTTCGGCAGCGCCCGTGCAGCGGGGTCAGGTTCCAAGCGTTCTCATCTTGTGCCTCCCGTTCGCCCGACATCCATCGAGCCACATGGCGGCATCGATCGCGCTGGCTCGTGCCTTGGGGCATGCGGCGCTCGCAGTAGTCAGGTCTGTTCCACCACGCACCAGCCGCGAGCCGCTAGGGCTTCGCCCGAGCATGCGAGCGCGCATGAGCGGCCGGAGGTCTCTCGCAGCGGGACCCTTTTGTGCAGTTGTTAGCCGGCAGCTGATGTGGGTCTCGCGGCGGCCATTATGTATCATATCAAGGGCTTAAAACCGCCTGCACGGTTGATTCATGAGCTCGCGCGCACGCCGCACGTCGGCCCGCCCGCGCCACAGCGGCGGCGTCGCAATTGGTGCGGCTGTTGGAACGAAGCACAAGCGCAGCCGTAGTGCGGCCTCGTCGGCAGCTCAAAACGCATGTATACAATCCACTCCAAAACGCCAACAAGCACGGTCCTTTCCGAAATGACGTCCCCGGAGGTGTTACAAGACACCGAGCACCACGCAGTTTCCGCGCCGCCGGAAATGGAGCTGTTCGCGGGCGGCGGCGAGATGGGCAGGCGAATGCGCGCGTTCGACTGGTCGCGCAATCCTCTCGGAGCGCCCCGCCTGTGGCCGCAGTCGCTCAAGACCATCGTGCGCGTCATGCTCGACTCACGCTATGCGATGTGGATGTTGTGGGGGCCCGAGCTCACCTTCTTCTGCAATGACGCCTACCTGCCGACCGTCGGCATCAAGGGCGACTGGGTGCTCGGTGCGCGCTCCGACAAGGTGTGGGAAGAGATCTGGCCGGATATCGGGCCGCGCATTCGTCAGGTGCTTGAGCACGGACAGTCGACCTGGGATGAAGGCCTGCTGCTGTTTCTCGAGCGCAGCGGTTTCCCGGAAGAAACCTATCACACCTTCTCTTACAGCCCGGTCTATGACGACGGCGGTCGCATTGCCGGGATGCTATGCGTCGTTACTGAGGTCACCGACCGCATCTTGGCGGAGCGTCGCCTGCAGACACTGCGCGAACTGGGCGCACGCGCGAGTTTTCTGGAACGCGCGGCCACGGCCCAGGAGGCGTGTGCGGTGGCGGTCGAGACACTCGCGCAGAACACCAGCGACCTGCCGTTCGTGGCCGCCCTCATCGTAGATCCGACCCAGCACCTTCCCACGGCGGTGGCAGCCGCCGGCGCGAATCTGGCGAGTCTGCGTCTGGGCGAGCCGCACGATGTCACGGGCGCGGAGAGGTTCTGGAAACTGGATGTGGTCATGCGCACCGGTGCGCCGATCATAATTGAAGACCTCGAACCCCTCTCGGTACGTGGCCGCTGGTCGCGGCTCGTGAAGCGCGCGCTCGTCGCGCCCGTCACGGCGCCAGGCCGCGAGGGCGTTGCCGCGATCCTGGTGCTGGGCCTGAGTCCGACGCTGATGCTGAACGACGCCTACCAGAGCTTTCTTGAGCAGGTTGGGGTTTATCTGGGGCAGGCCATTGCCAACGCCCAAACTTACGAGGAGGAGCGTCGCCGGGCGGCAGCCCTGGCCGAGATCGACCGCGCCAAGACCCTGTTCTTCTCCAACGTGAGCCACGAGTTCCGTACCCCGCTGACGCTGCTGCTCGGGCCGCTGGAAGAGCTGCTCGCGGACCCGTCTCTGCAGGTTGAACAGCGCGCCAGGTTGACGGTCGCGCACCGCAACTCGCTGCGCCTCTTGAAGCTCGTCAACTCGCTGCTGGACTTCTCACGGATCGAGGCGGGCAAGGAGCGCGCCTACTTTGTACCGCTCGATCTGGCCTCGTTGACGACCGATCTGGCGAGCAGCTTTCGCTCGGCGATGGAGCGCGCAGGACTTGAGTTCCGCGTGGAATGTGCGCCGCTGGCGCAGCCGGTGTTCGTCGATCGTGACATGTGGGAGAAGATCGTCCTCAACCTGCTCTCCAACGCCTTCAAGTTCACGCTCGCCGGCCGCGTCACGCTGCGCCTGCGCGGCGAGCCGGCCGCCGCAGTCATGGAACTTGAGGACACTGGAGTCGGCGTGCCGGAAGCGGAGATCCCGCGCCTGTTTGAGCGTTTCCATCGCGTGGAGGGTACGCACGGGCGTACCCACGAGGGCTCCGGTATCGGTCTGGCGCTGGTGCAGGAGCTCATCAAGCTTCACGGCGGCAGCATCACGGTCGCGAGCAAGCTGCACGAGGGAACTACCTTCACGGTGCGGGTGCCCTTCGGCACCGAGCACCTCAGCCAGGAGCAGCTGCACCAGGGCAGGGACAGCTCCACCGCCATCGGTAGCCATGCTTTTGTCCAGGAAGCGCTGCGCTGGCTGCCCAGTCGTGCGGGGGCCGAGCAGGAACTGGGGTCGCCGCCCGAAGGGGAGTTCTCGCAGCACAAGCGGCGCTTCGCCTCTACTCTGGGCGCACGCATCGTACTGGCCGACGACAACGCCGACATGCGCGACTACCTGCGTGAGCTGCTGCAGCCGTACTACCACGTGGAGGCGGTGCCCGATGGCGAGGCCGCGCTGGAAGCCATCCGCAAGATCCGGCCGGCGCTGCTGCTGTGCGACGTCATGATGCCGCGGCTCGATGGCTTTGCATTGCTGCGTGCGCTGCGGGCCGAGCGCGGCTACGAGAACCTGCCGGTCATCCTGCTGTCGGCGCGCGCCGGTGAGGATGCGCGCGTTGTGGGTCTGGATGCGGGGGCCGACGACTACCTCGTGAAACCGTTCTCCGCGCGCGAACTGCTGGCACGGGTGGGTGCGCTGCTGGAGCGCAGTCGAGTGCTGGCGAACATCGCCTATCGCAATGCCCAGTTTGAGACCCTGATCGGGCGGGCGCCGCTGGGCATCTATCTGGTGGATGCCGACTTCAGGATCAGCGAGGTGAATCCCACCGCCCGCACCGTCTTTGGCGAGGCGCTCGAGGTCATCGGACGCGACTTTGGCGAGGTGATGCGGCTGCTGTGGCCGCAGCAGTACGCCGAGGAAATGGTACGCCTGTTTCAGCGCACCCTGCAGACGGGCGAGCCGTACTTCACCTCCGAGCGCAGAGTGCGGCGTCGCGAGGGTGACGTCGTTGAGTACTACGAGTGGCAGATCAACCGCATCCGACTCTCCGACGGGCGCTACGGCGTGGTCTGCTACTTCCGCGACGTTACCAATCACGTTGCCGCGCGCAAGGCCCTGCTGCAGCAACAACAGGAGCTTGAGTCGGCAGACCGCCAGAAGAACGAGTTTCTGGCCATGCTGGCGCACGAGCTGCGCAACCCCCTCGCACCCATCCGCAACTCAGGCCAGGTGCTGGCCCGCACGGTGCGCGCCGATTCGCACGCGGCGAAGGCCGTGGCAAGCATCGAGCGCCAGGTTACCCATCTGGCGCGCCTGGTCGATGACCTGCTGGACGTTTCCAGAATCACGCAGGGCCGCATTGAGTTGCGCAGGCAGCCGGTCGTGTTGCGCGACGTCATTGCCCGCGCCGTTGAAACCGTCGATCCCGTGATTCGCCAAAAGGGCCACAAGCTGGTAATCGCCGCGGCGGCGCGGCCGCTGCGCGTGCACGGCGATCCGGAGCGCCTGGTGCAATGCGTGGCGAACGTGTTGACCAATGCAGCCAAGTACACCGACGCCGGTGGGGAGATCCGCATCGAATCGGGCGTGGAGGGGGACGAAGCGGTATTGACCGTGAGCGACAACGGCATCGGGATCGCCCCGGACCTGTTGCCACGCGTGTTCGATCTGTTCGTCCAGGGGGACCGCACGCTCGACCGCGCCCACGGCGGTCTCGGTATCGGCTTATCGATCGTGAAGCGCGTGCTGGAAATGCACGGTGGTACCATCAGCGCCGCCAGCGCCGGCACTGGCGGGGGTTCAACCTTCAGCCTGCGGCTGCCCCTGTGCGAGATCGAGTGGCCAAGCGAGGCACGGCCACCGCCGCCCAAGCCACCCGCCCGTCGCATTCTCATCGTGGACGACAACGAAGACGCGGCGGACTCCCTGAAAATGGTACTGGGCCTTGACGGCCACCAGGTCGCCACCGCCTACAATGGCGAACAGGCGCTTGCGCAGGCGCAAGCCTTCAAGCCCGAGGTGGTGCTGCTGGATATCGGCCTGCCCGGTCTGGATGGTTACGAGGTCGCGCGCCGACTTCGCGAGCTGAGCAACCTTGCCTCCGTGCAGCTGGTCGCCGTGACAGGCTATGGCCAGGATGAGGACCGCCAGCGCGCGCAAACCGCCGGTTTCGCCCACCACCTGGTGAAACCCATCGAGTTTCCCGCGTTGCAACGCATCCTGGCGGGCTAAGGCGACTGACGCACTGCACTCAAAACCGACACTGAGCTGCCGTGTCGGTGGGCGGGCGTTGCCGGACGGATCGCAAGGCCAGCCGGCGCGCACCCTCAGCCGCAGGTGTCACTCGTGCACGCACACCCGGGCTAGGGCGTTACCCGCGCCGCTACTTCGCTTCCGTGTACAACTTCACGAGGCGATAGAGGAAATCACGCGACTCCATGAGTGCCTTCACGCTCACGTACTCATTCAATCCGTGGATGTTGCCGAGGTCGCGCCCCAGGAACAGCGGCTCGATGCCGTAGGTGGGTATGCCGGCGGCATTCAGGAACTCGCCGTCGGTGGCGCCGGGCTGCAGGATCGGCACGACCGGAACGCCCGGCCAGAACTGTGCCGCGAGCTTCTCCACCGGTCCCATGATCTGCGGGGTAAGCGGCGGCGGAGGGGAACTGGGTCCGCGGGTCTCGAGCGTGGTGACCTTGACGGCCGGATCCGCCACCAGTTCCTCGAGCTTCGCCCGCACGCTCTCGGCCGAGACGCCCGGGAAGATGCGGCAGTTGATGTTGGCGCGCGCCCGCTGCGGCAGGGCGTTGGTGGCGTGCCCGGCATCCAGCATCGTGGCAACGCACGTCGTGCGCAGCGTCGCATTCCAGCTGGGATCCTTGGCAGCGACCAGGCTGATCGCCTGCAGATCCTGCGGATCCTTGAGGAAGGCGTTCATGGCGCCCGCGACCGCCGCATCACCCTTGGCCGACTCGATTTTGGCCATGCCGCGGAAGTAGGCGCGGTTGCCGTCGGTGAACTGCGGCGGGAACTCGTAGGCTTCCACGCGCTTGAGCGCGCCGGCGAGCCGATAGATGGCGTTGTTCTTCACGGGTCGGGAGCTGTGGCCACCGGGATTGGTGACCTCGAGGCGGAAGTTCTGCGCCAGCTTCTCCCCCGCCTGCACCTGCAGCAGCACGCGGTTGCCGGCGGCATCGAGCTCACCCGAGGCGCCTTCGTTGATCGCAAAGGCCGCGTCGATCAGGTCGCGGCGGTTCTGGGTCAGCCACTCGGCGCCGTTCAGGGCCCCGGCGGTCTCCTCTCCGCAGGTGAGCGCGAGTTTCAGCGTGCGCAGCGGCTGGAAGTGCTCGGTGCGGTAGCGGATGAGCGTGTCGACCCAGATCGCCGCCTCCGCCTTGTCATCGACCGCGCCGCGCGCGTAGAAGTTGCCGTTCTCCTCCACGAGCTTGAAGGGATCGCGCGTCCAGTCCTCGCGTTTTGCCTCGACGACATCCAGGTGTGCCAGCAGCAGGATTGCCTTCAATTTGGGGTCGCGCCCCGGATAGATCGCCACCAGCCCGCCCTCCTTGGGGTGCTCGGGTGGGGTGAAGACCTGCAGTTCCGACTCCCCAAATCCGGCCGCCTTGAGGCGCGCCGCCATGCGCTCAGCCGCAAGCGTGCAACTGCCGGCCGAGAGGCTGGTATTGGTCTCGACCAGCTCCTTGTACAGTTCGCGGAACTGCGCCTCGCCGTCAGCGGGTGCGGCACTCGCGTGCACGCACAGGCAAAGGGATGCCGTGGTAACCGCGGCGGTGAGCGTTCTCTTCATCGATCTCTCCTGTGGGGTGGCCGATTAGACGTGGCTGGCGCGGTCTCTGCAAGGGTCAAGCTTGGGCCGCTCGGCGCGGCCCGAGGGTATCAGGATCGAAACTGCGGTTGGCCAGTGGCTGCGACGGGCCTCCCGGCAGCGCACCCGCAGTGACACTGCCGCGCGCTGCAGCTCAGCCCAAAGTCCGGCGGTGAGTCGTGCGCGCGTTCAGGAAGAGCGCCCCGGCGGGTGGCTCGGGGGCACCACCGGCGCAGAGGTGGTGGCGGTGAACGCAGCGGTGATCTTTCTTATCTGCAAGCGGCTCGCAGTCGCCCTCGCGCTGCGGTGGTGATGCCGCGGCATCACCACCGGCAGCGGCGTTTCGCTACAGCGAGTTCAGGAAGGCAATCAGGTCGGACTTCTGGGTCTCGGTGAGCTGCATGCCGAAGCGCTGGTCGTAGAAGTTGACCAGTTCGCGCAGGTTGGCCGCCGCGCCGTTGTGGAAGTAGGGCGCGCGGGCGGCGATGCCCCGCAGTATCGGTCCCTTGATGCGGTTGAAGTCGCCGCACTGTCCGGTGATCAGGGCCTTGCCCGGATCGCTGGTGTAGAACGATTCCGGTTCAGCGGCCGCAAAGGGACTGGGGCAGCCGCTCACCAGGTAGACCGGCAGGTCCGGCATGCTCAGCTGCGCCAGCGCGGCGGCAATGGCGGGGTCGGTTTCCATGCTCGGCAGCACCGCGTGGGCCGTCCCGATATCCAGCGGCAGCGGCAGGGAGTGGTTACCCACGTTGGGACTGTCGTGACAGCTGGTGCAATGGCCGATGAAGGAATCCGGCGCACCGAGCGCGGCGTTGTCGTTCAGGCCCCTGACGTTGTTGATGCGAATGGGGAAAGTGTTGAAGAGCTCTTCGCCGGCGGCGATCGCACGGCGTGCGGCCGCCTTGCGCTCCTCCTCGGCGCGCGGGTAGCGGGCCTGGGCATTCGCCCATGGCGCGAACAGGGTCATCGCCGCGGCGTTGAATGCATCACCCGACGGGTCGGCGCCCAGGGAGTCATTGATACCGGGGTAGTACTCCTCGCGGGCGAGCATGAGCGGACCGCCCTGTGCCTGGCGGGCATCCAGTTCGCCAGCCCGCGCGTCCCGCAGTTGCGCCGTGAAGAGTCCCAGCTCGAACGTGACGATGTCGGACAGGTCGCCCGCGCTCGGCGGCTGCGCGGCCTGGGCGTGGCCGTTGGTCGCGTCGAGCGCCTGGTGCGTGAGATTGGACGAGAGATTTGCGAGGAAGGTCGCCTCGCTGTTAAGCGGCGCGAGCGTCTCGCGTCCGTCGAACATGATGGTGCTCAGGAAGGACAGGTTCGCCGTCGGCAGCGGCCGGCGGTACACCGAGACGATCGCCGGTCCGCCCTTGGGGTCCGGCGCAATCGCACAGCGGTAAGGGTCGTGCACCACGCTGATCGTGAACTGCGCGTTCGCCGGCAGGGGCAGTCCCACGCGGATCAGTCCGCTCTGCAGCAACAGGCTGCGGGCCGCCGCATTCCCGTCCGGGGCATTGGGGCAGTTGGCGCCGTCGAAGGCTGCGAAGAGCGGGTCACGGCCGTGCGTGTGTTCGAAACGCGCCCGGATGTCCGGCGGGCTGATGCTGAAGGCCTGGTCGGCCACGTGGCAGGAGGAGCAGCTGCGTCCATTGGTGCCAAGGCTGCGGAAGAACGCGTTGCGCGGGTCGGTGCGACCATTAATGTTAAGTGTGCCCAGAACCCCCGCCGGATCGGCAAAGCCCTGCAGGCTCGGCTCGTTGTCGTGGCGTGGATCCGCCAGAGCGGTGCTGCTTAGGGTGGCCGCGAGCAGCACAAGGCCCAGACCGAATTTATTCTTCATGATGGGTTCGCCCCCTGAACGGCCCCCGGATCTGGGGGTCAAGGAGGAAATCGGAATTGACGCCCCGGGAACGACACCTTCGGCGCCCGGGCAGCCGGTACTGGGGCGCACCGCAAGGAGGGGGTGCCATCGGATTCTGACGAAGAAAGACGACAGGGCGCCGCGAACGATCCTCGTTGTCATCAGCACGAGAAATTCGGCATCCTGAGGCGAGAGTCACCGGGGGGACAGCGCAATGTTGCCGGCGCAGCTGCAGCTGCTGATTCAGTCCGCGGAAGGTGGCGACCCCGGCGCCCGCGAGCAACTATTTGCCGCCCTCTACCAGGAGCTGCATCGGCTCGCGCAGCGTGAACTGCGACGCAATGCGTTGCTCACCATGAGTCCCACGACGTTGCTGCACGAGACCTATCTGAACCTGTCCGAGCGCGACGCGGTGAGCTTTCCCGATCGGGCGCACTTCCTCGCCTATGCCTCACGCGCCATGCGCGGGCTGTTGATCGACTACGTGCGCAGCCGCAGAGCACAGAAGCGCGGCGGGGCGTTTGAGATTACCGCGCTGCCAACCGAGATCCCGGCTGGCGAAGCCGGTACCGACCAGCTGGATGGACTTGGCGAGGCGCTCGAGGCCTTGGGGGAAGTCGAGCCGCGCCTGGCGCATATCGTCGATCTGAAGTTTTTCTGCGGGTTCTCGTTTGCGGAAATTGCGGAGTTGCTCGGGATCTCGGAGCGCACGGCGCAGCGTGACTGGGATAAAGCGCGGATCCTGCTGCAGCGGTTTCTGCGTGATGGCAGCGGCAGCGCGGAGGAGACATGAAGGCGGACAACACCGAACACTGGTCCCGGGTCTTGCCCTACCTCGATGAGGCGCTGCAACTGGATGCCGGCGCCCGCGACTCCTGGTTCGCGACCCTGGGTTCGTCGCAGCCGGCGCTGGCGGCGGAATTGCAGGAGCTTCTGGCTTTGCATGCGCAGAACCGGGCCTCGGGATTTCTCGAGCGCTCGCCGCTGGCCTCCGACGATGCGCTGATCGGCAAGCCCATCGGGGCCTACACCGTGGAACGCGCCCTCGGGCGCGGCGGGATGGGCACCGTGTGGCTGGCCCGTCGCAGTGATGGCAAGTTCGAAGGACGCGTCGCCATCAAGCTGCTGGACCGGCGCGGCCTGGGGCCGGGTGCTGCCAATCAGATCCGGCAGGAAGCCAGTCTGCTGGCGCGGCTCTCGCATCCCAATATCGCGCGGCTTTTCGATGCCGGGGTGCGTGAGAACGGCCAGCCCTACCTGATCCTCGAGTACGTCGAGGGCGAGTCCATCGACCGTTATTGCCGCGACCGGCAGCTGTCGCTGCACGAGCGGCTACGCCTGGCCCTGCGCGTACTGGACGCGGTCGCTCATGCTCACGCGCAGCTCATCGTGCACCGGGATCTGAAGCCCTCCAACGTGCTGGTCACTACTGAGGGCATCGTGAAGCTGCTGGATTTTGGGATCGCCTCGCTGCAACAGCCGGCCACCGCGGCGGCGCTGCCGGCAGAACCCCAGGCGCTCACCCCCGGCTACGCGGCGCCCGAGCAGTTGCGCGGGGATCCGGTTTCGGCCGCCACCGACGTCTATGCGCTCGGGGTGCTGCTGCATGTGCTGATCACCGGTGAGCACCCCTATGGCAGCGGTAACTCCACGCACACGCGGCTCGCGCGCGCGACGCTCAGCGAGGATGCCGAGCCCGCATCGGGTCACCTCCCTAAGCGTGCGCAGCGCCGGCAGGTGCGCGGCGATCTGGATGCGATCGTGAGCCGCGCGCTGTCTCGCGAAGCGGCGGGTCGCTATGCGACCGCTGCAGAACTGGCTTCCGACATCCGCGCCTTCCTCGACGGCTTCCCGGTCAAGGCGCGCCCGGCCACACGCGCCTACGTGGCGCACAAATTTGCCCAGCGGCACTGGGGAGGAGTGCTCGCGGGCGGACTGATCCTGTTGGTGCTGGCCGGCGCCAGCGTGATCACCACGCTGCAGCTGCGCGAGGTGCGCCGCCAGCGTGACTTCGCGCGTACGCAGCTGGCACGCGCGGAAGCTCTGAACGAACTCAACGTTTACGTGCTGCAGGATGCCGCCCCCGCCGGCAGGCCCTTCACGGTGAACGAGCTGCTGGGACGGGCGGCGCATCTGCTGGAGCGCCAGGCCGCCACCGACGCCAACCGCGTGGCGCTGCTGACATCGATCGGGCAGCAGTTCGCCCTGCAGGACCAAGACCAGGTCGCCTTGAGGTTGCTCAACGAGGCCTACCGGCTCTCGCGTGCCATCCCGGACGTCTCGGTGAGGGCGCGCGCCGCGTGCGCGCTCGCGGGCGCGCTGTCCAAGGGGCAGGATTCCGTGCGCCCGGAGGCATTGATCGCCGAAGCGTTCACCGTGCTGCCGGCAGAGGCCGAGTACGCCCTTGACCGTTCGTTGTGTTTATCGAGCGGTGGCCTTGTGGCGACGAACCGCGGTGACGCGCAGCTCGCGATCCGTCGCAGCGAGGACGCGGTGCGGGAATTGAAGCAGGTGCCGTTTGGCCATCAGCTGGCCGGACTCAAGGCGGACGCGGATCTCGCGGAGGCGTACCGTGGCGCCGGCCGTTTCCGCGAGGCACTGGCGGTCTATGAGAAGGCGTGGCCGCAGCTGGTCGCGCTCGGACGGGACGATACGATCGTTGCGGTCGCCTGGCTCAACAACTGGGGCCTGGATCTATGCGAACTTGGGCGACCGCTGGAGGCCGAGGCACTTCTGCATCGCTCCATCGAAATTCACCGCGCCGACGCGTCCGAGGATGCGGTCTCGCCGATGGTGTTGACCAACTATGCGCAGCAGCTGTACGACCTCGGCCGAGCGGATGAGGCCGCCGATTACGCCGAACGTGCCTACCGGGGCGCGCAGCGCGCCGGCGACCAGATCGTCATCAACCAAACGCTGCTGCGGCTGGCACGGATCTACCGCGGCCGCGGGGAACTGCCGCGGGCCACTCAGATGCTGGACCAAGTCGAGCCGCGGCTGCAGAAGGCGCTGCCGCCGGGTCACTACGCCTTTGCCACCCTCGCTTCCGAGCGCTCCCTGATCGCTCAGGCTGACGGCGACCTGCCGCGCGCGTTGCAGCTGTCGCAACGGGCCGTGGAGATCCTGCAACGCGCGGCGCAGAACGGTAAGGCCGGCGCCCAGTTCCTGCCCATGTTCCTGACCCGGCGTGCGTCGATCGCAAGCGATATGGGCGACCTGTCGGCCGCCGAACAGGATGCGCGGCGGGCTCTCGCGCTGCTGGCACAAGGCGCGCCGCCCGGAGAGGTCTCCAGTTTTGTGGGAGAGGGCTACCTGGTGCTGGCACGCACGCTGAACGCGGCAGGCCGTGGCACCGAAGCGCGCTCAGACGCGCAGCTGGCCGCCGAGCACCTGCGCAAGGCTCTCGGTCCGAACCACCCGGACACCCGCGCGGCGGAAGCACTCAGTGCCGGTCATGACCCGCTGCGCAGGGCCGATGGCGCCCCGGTCGCTCAGGGGACGGCAGCCGCGGCGCCAATCAGACCGCAGGCCGCGAACAGCAGCGTGATGCGCAGCGGCGAGGCACTCTCGTTGTAAAGCAGCACGCCGATGGCGATGACGCCCAGGGGAATGACGGCGGCCAGCAGCGGGCTCATGATTCCAAGCTTGGCGCCGCTCGCGTACATGCGCGCGATCAGCCAGATGCCAGCGATGAAGAATACGGCGCAGCCCAAGGTTGGCAGCAGCACCGTGAAGCCGCGGGTACGCGGCAGCAGCGTCATCGCCAGCAGCTGAAACCCTACCGACGCTGCAAACATGACGAAGATACGCAATGGAATGCCGGACATGCTTCCCCCTGGTTCTGTGATTTTCGGCTGAATCGGCTGCGGGCAAGGCACCCGCAGATGCGCCAATTTACCCGGTTGAAAGCCTGATTCGCCGTTATGGTAGGATGCGCGCCCCCAACGGGGTGGGGCTGTAAGGCACGTCGCCCGCACGCTGGGATCCAGGGGTAGCATGGGCTCCGGGAATCGGTAACCTACTGATTCCATTTGGAACGCGCACAAATGCTGCCCAGCGAATTTTCTCGCGCGCCCGTAGCTCAGTTGGATAGAGCGCCTGGCTACGAACCAGGAGGTCGGGAGTTCGAATCTCTCCGGGCGCGCCAATTACGACAACGACTTAGCTGAGCTCGTCGCATCGTCACTGGCCTCCTGTGACAGATTTGTGCCGTTGACCGGCTCGTTCACAACACTCCTAGCGCACAAGCGATCCGCATAGGGCGCTTGGTGCTCCGCCGACAGATGCGCTAGCGGCGCACCACCGGGTCTCCGCGCCCGAGCCTATCGCGCAGCCGGGCAATACGGGCTTCGAGTTCCCGCAGTTCCCGCGGTGCTTCTGCAGCCGCTTTCGTACGCAACCGCGGCTGATCGCGGCAGTAGGTTTCCATTTCACCGACCATGCGCTTGATGCGCTCAGGAGTCAGCAGTTCGTCGCGGATCGGTGCCAGGAATACGTCCTGGGCGTGATCGCGTCGCACGCGAATTTTCAGCGGCAGAATCCGGGGTCAAAGCCCCCGCGCAACACGTTCCGCCCGAACTAACTTCTTGATCTGACGGTGGCCAGGGCGGAATCGAACCACCGACACGCGGATTTTCAGCGCCCTCAGGCAACTAGCCCCGATCTGGAATGCCGCGCTGCCATCGAGATTCACGTGTGCTCTCTAAGTCGCTGATGCAAAGTAGGTTTTTCACGGTATAGCGGTGGCGCTGGCCCCAGAGCCAAGCGGCCCCAGTCCCGGCGTGTTACGCCCGGGCTACACGCCTTCCACCTTCCTTCAACGATTCTTTAAGTATTGATGAACGTCTCCTCAGGACCTCCGGAGCGTGCCCCGGCATTGTTGCGGCCGGTTGGGCGGAGATCCCCCTGGCCTCAGCCGGGGAACACGCCTCAGTTTGAACCTAACAGGAGATGGAAATGGAACAGATCATGACGTCGAGTGGCTTCTTTCGGGTCACTGTGCCCTTTCGAGTGGCTCGAGGAGGTTGGAGAGTTCCCTGTGTCGTGGCTGCAACAGCGCTGCTCTACACGCTGAGTCCAGTCCGGGCTACCGGAAGCTCATTGGCCGAACGGACGGCGCGTTCGAACGAAACTATCGGGGTTCGCACGGTTCCTGCCCTGAAAACCGCCGCGCCAACGGTGTCACTCACCCACCTCCCGCTGGTGATGCGCCTGGGCAAGGACGAATTCCGGGTTGCCTTCGGCATCAAAAGCGCCGGTTGCGCCGCTACTGGCTGCCACGGGGTGGTTCGATACCGCGTGCAATGGAAAGCCGACGATGGCACGACCCGCCTGGACACCAGGGAGGTCGACTATGCGGTGGCGCCTCACAGCGCCGACCGAACGATCACAGTCGACCGGCAGTACTTCGACACGGCGGAAGGGGCGCACACGACCGATGTCGTGCAGGTGACGGTAGACCGTCTCACCTGCCAACCGGACAGCGAAGGCAGCGTGCTGGCGCGGAATGCGAACCGGGAGCAGACACTGCCGCCCATTCGAGCCGACTAAACGAGGCACAAAGCCAGCGATGCCACCGAAGCGGACGTGCCGGCTGCGATGGCGGCGGAGTGTTGCCGTCTGCGCGCGTCGACGGTCGGGCAGTACGGGCTCACAATCTATGAGCGTCATCGTCGCGTTCGCAGAAGGGAGCCAGAATGTTAGTCTTGGGACTTAACAATCGATCTGAGGGGGGCGGAATCGAACCACCGACACGCGGATTTTCAGTTCTCGCCAAGTTGCACCCAGGAACACCCACCGTCACCTAAAAACAACTATTTAGAAGGAGTCCCGCCCCTCGATAGGGGACGGTGGATGCTCCTGGGTGACGCGCAGCCGCGCCAGCCAGGGCTGAGCGTGCAGACGTGGGAGGGCCGCCGGCGCGCGTGTCGTGCCGGTATACTAATAAGCGACATCGCCCTCTTATTCATTTGAGTCGAATACATCGCCAATGATCCTGCCGGAAAACGCGCCCTTTCGAATCGGCGACTGGCGGATAGACCCAGCGCTGGACGAAATCTCGTGCGACGGCAGGACCATCAAGCTGGAACCGCGCACCATGTGCGTCCTGGTCTGCCTCGCCCGCCGTGCCGGGGAGGTGGTGAGCGTCGACGACCTTCTCGATGCCGTCTGGAAGGACGTCGTCGTTACCCAGTATTCCGTATATCAGGCAGTGGCAGCGCTCCGCCGCTCGTTCGGCGACGACCCCAAGGCACCGACGTACATCGACAACGTGCCGCGCCGCGGCTACCGCCTCCTTGCGCCCGTGGCTGTGCCGGCAACCTCGCCACCTGCGGAAGCGGCTGCGGAGCCTGCTCTCGCGGAGCGATCGACTACGGTCGTGATTCCCGCGCATGCTCAGTCTGGGACCGACGGGATCATCCGAGCGCCTGTGTCGGCGTCTTGGTCGCTAAAGGAAGGCGTGCTCGTAGCAGTGGCGCTGGTGATCTTCGGGACGGCGGCGGCCTATCTTGCCATCGGGAAGCTCCGGATCTCGAAGTCCGCCGTGTCGTCACCGACAGTTGCGGCCAGCCCGACGCCTACTGCCTTCAGCCCGCCGGCGCACTCGATCGCGGTGCTCCCATTCGTCAACATGAGCGGGGACAAGGAGCAGGAGTACTTCTCCGACGGACTCACGGAGGAGCTGCTCAACTCGCTGGCCGAGATCAACGAGTTGCAGGTCGCCGCTCGCACCTCGGCGTTTTCATTCAAGGGCAAGGACACCGACATCGGTACGATCGCGCGCAAACTGAATGTGGGCGTAGTCCTCGAAGGGAGCGTGCGCCGCTCCGCGCACACCATCCGCATCACCGCGCAGCTGATCAATGCCGTCACGGGCTTTCACCTGTGGTCGAAGACCTATGACCGGGACTTAGGGGATGTGCTGAAACTTCAGACCGAGATTGCCACCTCTGTGGCCAGCGCCCTGAAAGTCACGCTACTCGGCGATGTCGCGGCCAAAGTCGAGCTCGGCGGGACGCGTAACCCCGCCGCCTTCGATGCGTATCTGCGCGGGGCCAAAGCGGTGAGCTCGATTCGCGACACCGAAGACCTCCCCGCCGCGATTGCCGCATACACGGAAGCGATTCGTCTCGATCCGCACTATGCGCTCGCGCTCGCAGCCCGATCGATCGCCCTTTCCGGCGTCGCCCAGGAGGCCGAGCCCGCAGCGGCGGCGCGTGAAGGCTTTGACAAGGCGCAGGCGGATGCGCGCCAGGCGCTCGCGCTGGCGCCGGATCTGGCCCAGGGTCACCTCGCATTGGCGTACGTTTCGGAAGACACCCTCGACTTCACGCAGGCGGGTGAAGCGTACGAGCGCGCTCTTGCGCTCGCGCCGGGCAATGCAGAGGTCTCGCGAAGAAGCGGCCGATTTGCAGCCCTCATAGGGCACTTCGATGCGGGCGTTGCGGCCACCCGCCGCGCGGTCGTGCTCGACCCGCTCGCTCGCGGAAGCCATGTTGCGCTCGGCGAAGCGCTGTATGCGGCCCGCCGCTATCAAGAGGCGGTGGCGGCTTTCGCAGAGGTCATCAGTCTTGACCCCGACTTCAAGGCGACCTACGGGGAGCGCGGGCTCGCCTATTACGGGCTCGGGGATCTTAAGAGCGCGCGCGCCTCATGCGAGACGAAGCCGGACCACTGGGTGAGCCAATGGTGCCTCGCGGTGATCTATGACAAGCTCGGCCGGCACGCCGATGCGGAAGCTGTCCTTGCGAAATTGACGGCAGCCTTCGGCGACGCCCCAGCCTATCAGGACGCCACGATCTATGCGCAGTGGGGCAATCGAGCCCAGGCGCTCGAGTGGCTCGAGACGGCGCTGCGGCTGCGGGATTCGGGCCTGGAGTATCTGAAGACCGACCCGCTCCTGGATCCCTTGCGCAAAGAGCCGCGCTTCCAGGCGATTGAGCGGGAGTTGAGGTTTCCGAGTTAAGTGGCGGTGCGGTTCCGACGCAAT